>ERZ1645187.116-NODE-116-length-75270-cov-7.515190_pt1 | contig 75270 bp, 78 predicted proteins | sample MGYA00575352_ERZ1645187 | MGnify/ENA primary metagenome ERZ1645187 (study PRJEB40837, sample SAMN11349314) | freshwater sediment metagenome | isolation source: river sediment | host: Sediment | place: India: Wazaribad , New Delhi | collected 2017-02-21 ... | reverse complement strand
GTGGCTCGAGGACATCCGCAAGGAGAAGCCGCATCAGCTCTCCGACGAGATCGAACGGCTCTTCCACGAGAAATACGTGACCGGCGCGGCGGCCTGGACGCGGCTCTTCGACGAGACGGTGGCGGCGATGCGCTTCCGCATCGGTGACGAGGAGTTGACGCTCGAGCCGACGCTCGCCCGTCTCCAGGATGGCGACGAGGCCCGGCGCCGGGCGGCGGCGGAGGCGCTGGCGGTCGGCTTCAAGGCCAATCTGCGCACCTTCACGCTGATCATGAACACGCTCGCCAAGGACAAGGAGATCTCCGACACTTGGCACAAGTTCGAGGATTTCGCCGACGCGCGGCATCTCTCCAACCGGGTCGAGCCGGAGGTCGTCGCGGCCTTGGTGGAGGCGGCGCGGGCCGCCTTCCCGAAGCTGTCGCATCGCTACTACGCGCTGAAGGCGAAGTGGCTCGGCAAGACGCAGCTCGAGCATTGGGACCGCAACGCGCCGCTGGCCACCGCGCCGTCGCGGGCGATCCCGTGGGACGAGGCGGTTTCGACCGTGCTCTCGGCCTATGGGCGGTTCTCGCCGGAGCTTTCGGCACTGGGAAAACGCTTCTTCGACAATCCGTGGATCGACGCGCCGACCCGGCCGGGCAAGGCGCCGGGCGCCTTCGCCCATCCGACGGTGCCGTCGGCGCATCCCTATCTGCTGGTCAACTACATGGGCAAGGTGCGCGACGTGATGACGCTCGCCCATGAGCTCGGCCACGGCGTGCATCAGGTGCTGGCCGCGCCGAACGGCGCGCTGATGGCGCCGACGCCGCTGACGCTCGCCGAGACGGCCTCGGTCTTCGGCGAGATGCTGACCTTCCGGGCGCTGCTGGCGGATGCGAAGTCGGTCGCCGAGAAGCGGGCGATGCTCGCCTCCAAGGTCGAGGACATGATCAACACGGTGGTGCGCCAGATCGCCTTCTACACCTTCGAGCGCAAGGTCCACAGCGCCCGCAAGGAGGGTGAACTGACGCCGGACCAGCTCAATGACATCTGGATGAGCGTGCAGGCCGAAAGCCTGGGCGACGCCATTGAATTCGGACCGGGCTATGAAGTGTTCTGGGCCTACATCCCCCACTTCATCCACTCACCTTTCTACGTCTACGCCTATGCCTTCGGTGATTGCCTCGTGAACTCGCTCTATGCGCGCTACCAGGAGAGCGGCGCGGGCTTCCAGGACAAGTATTTCGCGCTGCTCAGGGCCGGCGGCACCAAGCACCACTCCGAACTGCTGAAACCCTTCGGCCTCGACGCCACCGACCCCGCCTTCTGGCAAAAGGGCCTCGGCGTGATTTCCGGCATGATCGATGAACTGGAAAAAATGGGCTGATATGGCAAGGCGCTCAATCAGGAGTTGCGTTTTCCGCCATTGCCTGTTGCCCAACGGCAACCGGTAGCAAGTCTGGCGACATTTCACGCGGAGATTGCTTGCACCCTTCCGCCCAGGATCGCTAGCGTTGCGTCATAACAAATCAAAAAATTGATTCCTCAACAGGTGGTATGATGAAGATTTCAGGCGTTGTGTCGGGGTTTGCCTTTGCGTTGCTGATGACCTTGCCCGCCTGGTCTGCAGATGTTGTTGCGCCTGATCTCTGTGCGGTTTCGGGCGTCAACGGCAAGCTCGCCTTTGAAGGCGGCGCCTGGGACGCCAACGGTTTCAACAACGAGGAACTGATCCAGGGCATCGGCTCGCTCAGCATGCCGCTGGGCTGCATGTTCGGCCTGCAGCTGGATGCCGGTGCCGGTGAATTCGGCGATGCCAATTCGGTTGGCGTTGGCGGCCACCTCTTCATGCGTGATCCCAACAGCTATCTCTTTGGCGTGCACGCCACCTATGAAGACTGGAGCTTCAACGCCCCGGCACTTGATGTGGAATCCGTCAAGATCGGCGCTGAAGCCGAACTCTATCTCGGCAATGTCAGCCTCGAAGCCTGGGCAGGCGTTGAGGACACCAACCGCACCAGCTCTGATTTCTTCGGCAAGCTCACCGCCGCCTTCTACGTGACCGATGACCTGCGCCTCGCCGCTGGCGTGCGCCACTCGAACGACGTCACCTCCGGTGTGATCGGTGCCGAATGGCAGATGCCGGACATGCCGCTGGCACTCACCGCCGATGCCGAATTTGGCGAGAACGACTATCAGGCCTTCTCGATCGGTGCGAAGTTCTACTTCGGCGCCGAGCAGAAGTCCCTCATCAACCGCCACCGTCAGGACGACCCCGATGACGGCCTGTTCGACTTCATCGGCGGCGCGGCTGGTGCAGCCTCAGTACCTGGCGGCGGCGGGCCGCCGGCCATGAACTGCGAGAACCTTGAGGTGGAAGACCCCTTCTGCGAACCTGAGCTACCCCCGCGCGACTGATTGGGATTGACCGGACGATCCGGAAACCGGGAGCAGCGGCGGGCCTCCGCGAGCTGACTGGCCGAACCCGTGAAGGCGAGACCTGCGCCAAATCGCGCTGGCTTTGCAGCCTTGCGCGCCCTTCGGCCCTTGGCTAAAGCCATGTTCATCAGTCCTAGCCATTTGATTTGAGGGAACCAGCATGGCCGACCATTCACCCACCCACACGCCCCGCGGGCTTCAGGACCACAAGGAGACCTATGAGGGCTTCCTCACCGGTTCCGTGGCACTAGGCATGATCTGCGGCTTCATCCTGGTGGCGCTCGTTGCCTTCCGCTTCATGGATTACCTGAATGTGCTCACCGGCTTCGGTGGCCTCATTCTCGGCACACTCGCCACGCTGATCGACGCCCGCGCCGGCGGCAAGTGGTACCTCTCCGGGGGCCTGCTTGTGCTCTACGGGCTGTTCGTGGCCATCAACCTCTGATCCGGACGCATCATGAAAATCGCGATTCCCTCTGAAACGCAGCCGGGGGAGTCGCGTGTCGCGGCCTCGCCAGACGCGGTGAAGGCCTACATCAAGAAGGGCGCCAAGGTGGCCGTGCAGTCTGGCGCCGGCCTAGGCTCAAACATTTCCGATGCCGACTACAAGGCCGCAGGTGCGGACATTGTGAAGGGCGAGGCCGTGGTGAAGGACGCCGACCTGGTGCTCACCATCCGCCGCCCCGGCGACAAGCTGCTCAAGGCCATGAAGAAAGGCGTCATCATCGCCGGCGGCCTTGAACCCTATGGTGAGCGCAAGGCGCTTGAAGCCTTTGCCAAATCCGGCGTCACCGCCTTTGCCATGGAACTGATGCCGCGCATCACCCGTGCGCAGGCCATGGACATTCTCTCCTCCCAGGCCAACCTTGCAGGCTACAAGGCGGTGATTGACGCCGCCGCGCAGTTTGGCCGCGCCTTCCCGATGATGATGACAGCGGCAGGCACCGTGCCCGCCGCCAAGGTCTTCATCATGGGTGTGGGTGTTGCGGGCCTTCAGGCCATCGCCACGGCGCGCCGTCTCGGTGCCATCGTCTCCGCCACCGACGTGCGCAAGGCCACGGAAGAACAGGTGAAGTCGCTCGGCGCCAAGTTTGTCTATGTCGATCTCGCCGAAGCAGCGACCGCCGCAGGCTATGCCCGCGAACTGACGGCGGAAGAAAAAGCCAAGCAGGCCGAACTGGTCGCCGGCCATGTGAAGGGTCAGGACATCGTCATCACCACGGCCCTCATTCCCGGACGCCCCGCACCCACGCTCATCACCAGGGAAATGGTGGAGAGCATGAAACCGGGCTCCGTGATCATCGACCTCGCCGTTGAGCGTGGCGGCAACTGCCCGCTCTCCAAGCCTGACCAGATCGTCGAGCACAAGGGCGTGAAGATCGTCGGCACGGTGAACCTCGCGGGCAAGCTCGCAGGCAACGCCACGCCGCTCTTTGCCAAGAACATCGCCAACTTCCTTGATCTCATGATCCAGAAAGATGGCACGCTGAAGATCGACGAAGCGGACGAATGCATCTCCGGCACCATGATCGCCAAGGGCGGCAAGCTGGTGCACAGGATCTACGGGGACGCGAAATGACGCGGCGCCCGTTTTTCCCTCCCCCCTGTGGGGAGGGATCAAGGGTGGGGGTCGCTCCGAACCTTGACCAGGTGAACTGGTCAAATCTGCGCCACCACCAGACCCCCACCCCGGCCCTCCCCACAAGGGGGAGGGAGAAGGACGCCTAATGGAACAGATCGCACATTCAATCGACCCCTTCATTTCGCTGCTCGGCATTTTCGTGCTGGCGGTGTTCGTGGGTTACTACGTGGTGTGGAACGTGACACCCGCCCTGCACACGCCGCTGATGAGCGTGACCAACGCCATCTCCTCGGTGATCGTGGTCGGAGCACTTCTGGCCGTCGGCGCTGGGGCCATTGCCTCCGGTTCCACACTGGCCATGGTCTTCGGTTTCATCGCGCTGGTGCTGGCCTCCATCAACATTTTCGGCGGCTTCATGGTCACCTCGCGCATGCTCGCCATGTACAAGAAGAAAGAGAAGTAAGATGAGCGCCAACCTCGCAGCCCTTCTCTATCTCGTCGCGGGCGCCCTCTTCATCATGGCGCTGCGCGGGCTCTCGTCGCCCGCCTCGTCACGTCAGGGCAACATGTTCGGCATGATCGGCATGACCATCGCCGTGCTGACGACGCTTGCACTGGCAAAGCCCGTGGGCCTTCTGCCTTGGGTGCTGATCGTGGGCGGCCTCGCCATCGGGGCCGTTGTCGGCGGTATCACCGCCAAGCGCATTCCCATGACTGCCATGCCGCAACTTGTGGCCGCCTTCCACTCGCTCGTCGGCCTTGCCGCCGTCTTCGTGGCGGCAGCCGCCTACTACGCGCCGGATGCCTTCGGCATAGTCAGCGATGGCGAAATCCACAAGCAGAGCCTCATCGAAATGTCGCTCGGTGCGGCCATCGGCGCCATCACCTTCACCGGCTCCGTCATCGCCTTCCTCAAGCTGGATGGCCGCATGTCAGGTGCGCCCATCCTGCTGCCCGCCCGCCATGTCATCAACATCGCACTTGCGGTGGCGCTGCTGGCGGCCGTCGTGATGTTCTACCAGTCGCCGGCCGACATCTGGTTCTGGGCCATTGTCGTCATCAGCTTCGTGTTGGGCTTCCTGCTCATCATCCCCATCGGCGGCGCCGACATGCCCGTCGTGGTCTCGATGCTGAATTCCTATTCCGGCTGGGCCGCCGCAGGCATCGGCTTCACGCTCGCCAACACAGCGCTGATCATCACCGGCGCGCTGGTGGGCTCGTCGGGTGCCATTCTCTCCTACATCATGTGCAAGGGCATGAACCGCAGCTTCATCTCGGTCATCCTCGGCGGTTTCGGCGGCGAAAGCGCTGGCCCCGCCGCCAAGGGGGATGCAAAGCCGGTGAAGCAAGGCTCTGCCGACGATGCCGCCTTCATGATGAAGAACGCCGAAACCGTGATCATCGTGCCGGGCTACGGCATGGCCGTGGCCCAGGCCCAGCACGCGCTCCGCGAAATGGCCGATCACCTGAAGAAGTCCGGCGTCACGGTGAAGTATGCCATTCATCCGGTGGCAGGCCGCATGCCCGGCCACATGAACGTGCTGCTCGCCGAAGCCAACGTGCCCTATGATGAGGTCTTCGAACTGGAAGACATCAACAGCGAGTTTGCCCAGGCCGACATTGCCTTCGTGATTGGTGCCAACGACGTCACCAACCCCGCCGCCAAGGAAGACCCGGCCTCGCCGATCTACGGCATGCCGGTGCTGGAGGTGTGGAAGGCCAAGACCGTGATGTTCATCAAGCGCGGCATGTCCTCCGGCTACGCCGGCATCGACAACGGCCTGTTCTGGCGCGACAACACGCTGATGCTCTTCGGCGACGCCAAGAAGATGACCGAGGAAATCAACAAGGCGCTGGGGTGAGGCGGTTGCTCGGATATCAGAGTTTGGTGGGCCAATAGTAAGTGACTTCACTGATTGGATGGATGTGCTCGCTGTTTCGCGCGGCGATGTCGGTCCAATGATTGCAAAGCGCCTCACGGGTAGCCCACGCAGACAAAATGGCGTCGAACTCATCTTCCGAAAGGGATGTACCAAGAATCTTGAGTGCCGAGGTTTCGGCTAGCCACTGCCGCGCAGGAGACATGTCTCCACGTGGGTAAGGCAGTCCTGAAAGCGCATGAAAAATCACTTTGGGGTGTGTTTCGTTCAGCAGGACGTTTGGCCACACTTCTCTCAATTTGATGCCAAGACCGACTCCGCCGATGGTCATGGCGCCATAGAGACTGTTGGGTGCCATGACACTGCCGGAGACCTCGGGGTATGTCTTCCGAAGGTGCTTGTCCGCCTCCCGCATGCCGCTTGTGCCAGTCGCCCAATGCAGGATCGTGTCAACGCCTGCTGCAACTGGAACGCGTCCAGTCGAAGCCATCATTGACCACTCCAAGGCTTCCCGAATGCTGCTCACGGTGCCGAACGAAACACTCTCGTCCGCAATTGCGGCAACGCCGAACCGACGATACCCTCCGGGGTCAAATCCGAGAAAAAGCCCCTGCTGACCCGCAAAAACAGTGTCCGAGTTCAAGCTGCAATCTTTCGCGCTGACTTGATCAGAACATCAGCAGGGATGCCCAATTCATCGTGAAGCTTTCGGATCATAGCGACAGAGAGTTGGCGCTTTCCCGAAAGCACTTCCGCAATGCGTCCGCGGCTACCGATGACCGATTCCAGGTCTTTGCGCGTGAGGCCCTGTTGTTCCATGCGGAACTTGATGGCCTCCACGGGCGTGGGGGCCTCGATCGGGAAGTGTTCGCGTTCATAGGCGTCAATCAACGTTGCCAGCACGTCCAGACGGTCCCCCTTGGCCGTGCCTGCGGAGGCACCCCACAGGCGTTCAACTTCGGCCATTGCACGCTCGTAGTCGCCTTGCGAGCGGATGGGTTTGATATCAGCCATTGTATGCAATCTCCCTGACATTGATCTTGTCATAATCCTTGTGCGAGCCGATCCACTTGATGAAGACGATGGCCTTCTCGAAGTCGATGGCCGCGACCAGCCTGTAATCGTTGCCCTTGATGTTGAAGACAACGCGGTCCGCTGACACCACGCTCGCGGAAGAATAAAGTGCCTTGATGTCAGCCATGGTTGTCCATCTGGCCTTGCTCGCTTCCGCGAACCAGGCAGACAGGGCGGCCTTGACTGCGGCGTGATCAGCCGAACGCCGCCTGCTTTCGATGAATGCGACAAGCGTGCGGCGGGCGATGATGCGCATTGCGGATGACTAGCATGATCCCGTTTTGGGATCAAGCCTGTGGGCCAACCTTTGCCTTCTTTCGCGTACAACGTACTCCTCCAATCCTGCAGGAGGCCGTTCATGCGTGTGCTGTCCGTCATTGCCTGTTTCTGCGGTGTGTTCTTCCTCACCGCACCTGCCCGTGCCGAAGCTGTCGATCTTGAACTCGTCCTCCTTGCCGATGCCTCCGGTTCCATTGGCAATGACGAGATCCGCTACCAGCGTCAGGGCTATGCCGATGCGCTGGTGGACCCGGACACGCTGGATGCCATCAGCTTCACGGGCCACCACCAGAAGATCGCCGTCACCTACATTGAATGGGGCCAATGGGACTCGCAGGTGACCGTGGTGCCGTGGACCGTGATCGCGAACGCCGCCGACGCGCAAGCCTTCAACACCGCGCTGCTGGCCGCACCCCGCACGGCGCGCGGGCGCAACTCCATCGGCAATGCACTGCTCGCCGCGGCCTCTGCCATCACCGGCAATGAACATGAGGGCACCCGCAAGGTGATCGATCTCTCGGCCGACAGTGTGAACAGTTGGGGCGGCAGGACACTGGCCGAGGCGCGCCTGCAGGTTCTGTCGCAAGGCATCAGCATCAACGGGCTGGCCGTGCTCTGCCGCCGCTGCGCCAGCGGCAGGCCCGTGTCCTATGACCTCGAAAAGGCCTTTGAGGACGTGGTGATCGGCGGCACCGGCAGCTTCGTGGTTTCGGCCGATGAACCCGCCAACTTCGCGCTGGCCGTGAAACGCAAGCTCATCCTCGAAATCGCCGCCCTGACGCCGGAAACAGAGGTGGCGGACGGCGGCGGCGAGGCCTTCGCGCGGCCGTCAGAGTGAGCGGAGAAATCGCACCAACGCGTCCCTGTCGGCCCCGGGCAGGGTGCGGAAGGCTTCCCTCGCGCTCTCCGCCTCGCCGCCGTGCCAGAGGATGGCCTCGGCGAAGCCGCGTGCCCGCCCGTCGTGCAACAGCAGGTCATGGCCGTTCACATGCGGCACAAGCCCGAGTCCCCACAGCGGCGGCGTGCGCCATTCCCGCCCGCTGGCTTCGAATTCGGGGCGGTTGTCGGCAAGGCCATCGCCCATGTCATGGAGCAAAAGATCCGTGAACGGATGAAAGGTCTGCCGCGCCACTTCCGGCAGTTCGGCAGCGCCCGTCTGCAGCGTGGGCAGATGGCAGCTGGCGCAGCCGATGGCGCGGAACAGCTCGGCACCATGCGTGACATCCGCGGAGTCCGCATCCCGTTGCGCCGGCACGGCGAGGGACTGCGTGTAGAGCGTGAGCTTTGCGAGGAATGACGGACCAAGTTCCGGCGCGCCACCGGTGATCGCGGCAGCGCAGGCGGCCTGCGCCGCGTCACAGTTTTCTTGGCCGTGCAGGACCGACGTGAGGCCGATGTCGCCGATGGCTGCACCGGCATTCTGGTTCATGAGCGTCGGTTGCCCCGCCTTCCAGCCGAAGCGTCCGGCGGCCATCTTTCCCGTGGCTGAGTCCCACACGCGGTTGAGCTTCCCCGAAATGCCGTCGGCATCCCTGTCATCCGGGTCCGCCAGTGCTGCCAGCGTGGCTTCGGGCACGGCTTCAAGCAGACCAAGCCCGATCATGTGGGGCGCGACGCGCGGAGACATCATCACATCCGGTGGCAACAGCCCATAGCCTGGCTGTTCAATCCGCAGCTGGGGGCGGCGCAACACATAGGCTTCGCCATCGCCGTATTCACCTGGCACGTCCTGATAGCTGATGGCCGCACGGCCCTCAGGCGGCACGCCGGGATTGCCGCGTTCGCTCAACTGGTCGCCATAGCCCGGAACGGGGCGCGGGCCCCCATGCGCGTTCACGCCTGGAATGCTGAGGCGGACCAGCATGGAACCCATGGGGCCTGTTCCGCTCTCCGACGGGCGGCCACGGCCATCCTTGGTGTGGCAGCCCGCGCAGGAGACGCGGTTGAAGAGGGGGCCCAGACCATCGAAGGCCTTGACCGAGGCCGGAGCCTCCACCCAGTTGGTGTTGAACAGGCGGTTGCCAAAGGAGAAGTCTCGCTGGTGCTTGCGCGGCGCGTTGGGTGCCTGAAACGAGAAGGCGTTCTGCGCCACGAGAGGTCGTGTCGTGTCGCCGCCAAGGTTGGCCGAGACCGGACTGGCCAGAAGCCTGTCCCGCGGACTTTCCTCTGACGCCTCGACGCGCAGCGCCAGCAGGCTGACAACGGTCAGGGAAATCGCGAGGGCAACGGCTGGCAGGTGGCGCATGGCATCAACCCGACGGGATGAGCACCAGCACACCGAGGTTGCCGCCCACCTTCTTCAGGCCATCGGCCAAGGCCTGCAGGGACTGCACCGCATTTTCTGCAGCCTTCCGTTCCGGAGAACCGGGGCCGGCGCGCAGCACCGCATCCCACGGATCGCCCAAGGCAGCGATGCTGGCTTGTGCCTCACTCAAGAGGCCGTCCACGTCTCCCGCCAGTGCCGCGTCGCGCGATGCCACCAGCTTGCCCAGTCCGGCGGCACTCCACACCTGGCGGATGCCGCCGAGGTCATGGACGAAGTCCTGCTTCGTCGTGTCGGAGAAACACGAGTGCTCGTCCTCCTGGTCGCCGGAATCCAGCGCCACGGCCAACCTCTCGGACATGAATTCAAAGCCGGCGAGGATGGCAAGGCCATTCACTATCCGGCCAATGGCCTCGCGCTGGTCGAGCTTTTCGAACGTGTCGCGGTAGTTGCCGGAAACGCCCGGCGCCCAGGCCTGCTCCAGTGCCTGCAGGTCACCCACCAGCTTTTCGGACACCGCCTTGAGGTAGGCGCGGCGGCGGTCATTGCTGGTCTGGCCCGCCATATAATCTGTGTACGGACGGTTTCCCGGGCCAGTCTCCGAAAGGTCCTGGCCCCACAGCAGGAACTCGATGGCGTGCCAGCCCGTGGTGACATCCGCCTCGTCGGATTTCTGGTTGCTGGCCGCGAGCGCCTCTGCCGTCAGCGGCGATGTGCCATCATTGACCAGGCCGGAACCGGGTTTGCCTTCCACGTAGTCGATGTAGGCTTCGTTCATCGGCCAGGCGTTGATCTCGCCCTCGATGGCCTCGATCGGGCCGTCATAGAAACGGAAGGCCTCGGTGCGCAGATAGGAGGGGCGTGCCGCCACCCAGGCCGCGCGGGCCGCGGCGAGGCTGGTCTCGGAGGGTGCATCCAGCAGCGCGTCAATGGCGGCGGTCATGCTGTCTGCGTCCACCTTGGCTTTCGCGTAACTTGCGTGGACGTGGCTGGCGTAGGCGGCAATGGCTTCCTTGCCGTCATAGGCAAAGGCATTCGGATCAGTGGACTGAAGCCGGTAGCTGGTGACAGCCTCGCCACCGCCCTCGCCACCTTCGCCATCCGACAGGATGAGCGCGGGGTTGCTGAAGGCCTGCACCTTGCCTGCTGGCGTTGCCTGCGTCAGCTGCGCCGTTCCAATCAGCGCCAAACCCAGACCCGTCCATGTTTTCAGTATATTCGCCATTGCTTTCCCTCAATCCGAGTAATATTGTCGGATTAACCGAATTCCCGCTTGTTCGCAATAGCCGATAAAATCACTCGGAATACTGTGGAGAACCCATGATCATTCAAATCGCAGATGCCTTGTCGAAGGAGCAGGTGGCAAGACTTCGCAGCACGCTGGCGCAGGACGGAGCCGGCTTCTCCTCCGGCAAGGCCACGGCCGGCTGGTATGTGAAAGACATCAAGCACAACGACCAGGCCTCAGGCGCCCTGGCCGAACAGGTGGTGCAGGAGGTGAAGAAGGCATTGCTCGCGCATCCAGTGTTTCTCTCCGCCGCCCGCCCGAAGGAGTTCGTGAAGCTGCTGGTTTCCCGCTACCGGCCCGGCATGTCCTACGGCACCCATGTGGATGATGCCCTGATGGGCGGCAAGCGAACCGACATGTCCTTCACGCTCTTCCTCGCCGGTGAAGAAAGCTATGTCGGCGGCGAACTGGTGATCGAAGGCAATGATGGCGACTCGGTCATCAGGCTCCCGCCCGGATCGCTGGTGCTTTACCCCACCACGAGCCTGCACCGGGTCAATGAAGTGACGCGCGGCGAACGTCTGGCGGTCGTGGGCTGGGTCAGGAGCTTTATCCGCAGCCCTGAACAGCGCGAAACCCTCTTCGATCTGGATCAGGCCATCGCGGGCCTGCAGGGCGCGGGCGTGGCCCGTGCCGTTTCCGACCGGGTGTTCAAGGTGCGCAACAATCTCACACGCATGTGGGCGGAGGACTGAAACCCTTTCCCCATCGCCGCTTTCTCGTCTAACTTGCTGCCTAACACGGCGCGACAAGCCGGGCGGGACAAAGGGTGGATGGTATGGCGCAGGATTCTCCGCAACTGGAACAGCCCATGGTGCACCTGGTGCACATGGCGGTGTTCACCTTGGTGGTGGCGGTGCTGGGCGCGGTGCTCTACTCCGGGATCAAGGCCTCGTTCATGGCTAATCCCTTCCTCAACGGCCTGATCATCGCCACGCTGGTTCTCGGCATGCTCTATGCCTACCGCATGGTCTGGCGGCTCATGCCGGAGGTGAACTGGGTCAACAATTTCCGCCTCGGTGAAACCTCGGACCAGCCCTTGCCCGTGCTGCTGGGCCCCATGGCCACCATGCTGGGCGACGCCGACCGCCGCACCATCCTGACGCCCTCCACCATGCGCTCGCTGCTCGATTCGCTGGCCTCGCGCCTTGATGAAGCCCGCGACCTCATCCGCTATCTGGTGGGCCTGCTCATCTTCCTCGGCCTGCTCGGCACCTTCTGGGGCCTGCTCGAAACCGTGACCTCGGTGGGTGACGCCATTCGCGGGCTGGACGTCTCGACGGCCCAGTCCAGTTCGGTCTTCGAAGAGCTGAAGAACGGCCTGCAACGGCCACTCGCCGGCATGGGACTTTCGTTCTCGTCCTCGCTCTTCGGCCTCGCCGGTTCACTCATCCTCGGCTTCATGGACCTCAAGGCCTCGCAGGCCCAGAACCGCTTCTATCACGACCTCGAAGACTGGCTTTCCACCATCACCGACCTGCAGGCCGGAACAACGGACTCTGGCGCGGGCGCCGGCGGCATGCCCGCCTTCATGCGCATTGACCTTCAGGGCCTGCAACGCTCCATCGACCGCCTCGCCCAGCAGGTGGGCGACGGCGGTGCGGTGTTGCCCGCCCCGGGTGGCAACGGCAGCACCGAAACCATCGAGCAATTGGCCGATGCCGTGGCCAGCCTCGTGGCCCAGATGCGCGACGAACAGAAAATGGTGCGCAACTGGATCCAGACGCAACAGGTTCAGCAGAGCGAAATCCAGCGCCTCCTCATCCGCCAGAGCGGCGGCCGCGGCCGGGAATAGCTGCCCATGCCCTCCCTCTCACGCCGCAGACGCCAGGAAGACGCGCCCTATTGGCCGGGCTTCGTCGATGCCATGGCCCAGCTCCTGCTGGTCATCACCTTCCTGCTCTCGGTCTTCATGATCGCCCAGTTCCTGCTGGCGCGCGAGATCACCGGGCAGGATTCAGCGCTAGGGCAACTGCGTTCGCAGATCGCCGAACTGACCGAACTGCTCAATCTGGAAAAATCCGCCAAGGCCGAGGTGGAGGCGCAGCTTCTCTCTCTCACAGACGACTTCAACAAGGAGAAGGCCAAGAGCGCCAACCTGCTGGCGGACCTGCAGGCCGAAAACGAGAAGGGCCAGTCGGCGGGTTCCATCGTCTCGACATTGCAAACCTCGCTTGATGCGGAGAAGAAGATTTCCTCCGAGGCGCTGGCCAAGGTGGAGCTGCTCAACCAGCAGATCGCCGCCATGCGCCGCCAGCTCTCGCAATTGAATGCGTTGCTCGATGCCGCCGAAGACCGCAACAGGGCCTCGGAAGCGCAGGTCGCCGACCTGGGAAAACGCCTCAACATGGCGCTGGCCCAGAAGGTGCAGGAACTCTCCAAATACCGCTCCGAGTTCTTTGGCCGCCTTCGCCAGATTCTCTCGCAGCGCTCGGACATACTGGTGGTTGGCGACCGCTTCGTCTTTCAGGCGGAAGTGCTTTTTCCCAAGGGCAGCGCCGACCTGAACGAGGCGGGCAAGGTGGAGATGCTGAAACTGGCCGACGCACTGCGCCAGCTTGAGCGCGAAATTCCCGGCGACATCGCCTGGGTGCTGCGCGTCGACGGCCACACCGACGCCGATCCCATCCAGTCCCCGCAGTTCAAGTCAAACTGGGAACTGTCGGCGGCGCGCGCCATCACCGTGGTCAACTTCCTGGTCGCGCAAGGGGTGCAACCCAAGCACCTCGTGGCCGCAGGCTTTGGCGAATTTCAGCCGCTTGTGGAAGGCGACAGCGAAGACGCCAAATCCGAAAACCGCCGCATCGAACTCAAGCTGACGGAACGCTGAACTGCAATTTGGCGAGCTTCGCATAGAGCGGGCTCTTCTTCATCAACTCGCCGTGCGTGCCCTGCGCCACCAGCTTGCCCTTGTCGAGCACAAGGATGCGGTCGGCATTGCGCACCGTCGCAAGCCTGTGGGCGATCACCAATGTCGTGCGGTTCTGCGTGACGTGTTCCAGCGCCTGCTGGATCAGCTGTTCGCTTTCGGCATCCAGCGAACTGGTGGCCTCATCGAGCAGCAGGATGGGGGCGTTGCGCAGGATGGCTCGCGCGATGGCCACGCGCTGCCGCTGACCGCCGGAAAGCGTGACACCGCGTTCGCCAAGGAGTGTGGCGTAGCCCTGTGGCAGGGCCTTGATGAAGCCATCGGCGCGGGCCGCCTTGGCCGCAGCCTCAACTTCGGCCGTGGAGGCCTCCGGCCTGCCGAAGCGGATGTTGTCTTCCACCGATCCGGAGAAGATCACCGGGTCCTGCGGCACCGTGGCAATGGCACCGCGCAGGCTTGCAAGGTCCGCGTCGGGCAAAGCGACGCCATCAACGGAGATCTGTCCGGATTGCGGATCGTGGAAGCGTTGCAGCAGCGTGAAGATGGTGGTCTTGCCCGCACCCGACGGGCCGACGATGGCAACCACCTCACCCGGCTTCGCCGTGAAGGAGAGCTTGCCGAGAATCTCCGTCCCGGGCCGTGAGGGATAGTGGAACGAGACACCCTTGAAGGTGATCAGGCCTTTGGCAGGGGCGGGCAGGGGCGTGGCACCGGCAGCACTGCTGATCGATGGCTTTTCATCCAGCAATTCCGAAATGCGCTCCGAAGCGCCTGCCGCCAATTGCACCTCGCCATAGACTTCCGACAATTGCCCCAGCGAGCTTGCGGCAAACACCGCATAGAGCAAGAACTGGCTCAACGTGCCGCCGGAGAGCCGCCCCGCCATCACGTCGCGCGCGCCGAACCACAACAGCCCGACAATGGCACCCAATGCCACGAGGATGATGAGGAAGGTCAGCACGCCGCGCGCCAGCGTGCGCTTGGCCGCAGCATCAAAGGCCGTGCGGGTCGCCGCACTGAAGGCTGCCATGGTGCCGCTTTCCTGGGTATTGGCCTGCACCGTTGCAATGGCCGAAAGCCGCTCCTGCGCGAAGGCGGCACTGTCGGCCAGCGTGTCCTGGGCCAGCCGCGACAGGGAACGCACCCGCCGCCCATAGAGCACCAGCGGCAGCACGATCAGCGGAATCGCCAGCGCCGCAAGCCCGGAGAGTTTGGGGCTGGTATAGACCATCATGACCAGCGCACCGGCCAGCATGACGACGTTGCGCAGCGCGATGGACGCGGTGGAGGAGAAGGCGCTCTTGATCTGGGTGGTGTCGGCGGTGAGCCGCGAGATCACTTCGCCGGTCTTCTGCGTCTCGTAGTAGGATGGCGCCAGCAGCGTGAGGTGGCGGAACAGGGCATCGCGCACATCGGCGACGACGCGTTCGCCAATCCAGGTGACGAAGTAGAACCGCACGGCCGAGCCTAGCGCCAGCAGCCCGACCACCGCCAGCATCACGCCGAAATACTGGTCTACCAGGCCTGCGTTCTCGCCGGTGAACCCGTGGTCGAAAACCCGCCGCACCGCAATCGGAATGGCGAGCGTTGCCAGCGAGGCCACCAGCAGGGCGACAAACGCCATGGCAACTTGGGGCCGGTACTTGGCGACAAAGGGCAGGAGCCGCCGCAGGGGGCGCAAATTCCTTGATTTTTCACGCCTTTTGGCTTCCTGTTCGTAGACGTTGCTCATTCCAGCCCCTTGCCAGCTCCTGGCCAGCCCCTTGTGTTTTGAGGGCCTTGCAGCCGCCCGCTCCCTCCTATATAGGACCGCCACATTCCTTGTCACCCGGCGGCGCTTTTCCAGTTTGGCAAAACGCCGCATTGTTTTGAAGAGATAGAACCATGAAGTCCGGCATCCATCCCGATTACCACCCGATCACCGTTGTGATGACCGACGGCACCAAGTTCGTGACCCGCTCGACCTACGGCAAGTCCGGCGACACGCTGAACCTCGACATCGATCCGAAGTCGCACCCCGCATGGACCGGCGGCCAGCAGGGCCTCGTGGACCGCGGTGGCCGCGTGTCGCGCTTCAACCAGAAGTTCGGCTTCCTCAAGAAGTAATTTTTCCGGCTCCGGCTGGAAACAGAAAACCCGGTCCTCGCGGACCGGGTTTTTGCGTTTGGGATGATGGATCGTATCAGCAGCGTGCGGCTGTGCTGTCCGCCGCTATTGCAGCTTCGAAAGCTCGTCGATGAACCCCTGCACCGTCACCTTGTCGGAGGCGTCGGGTTCAAGTTGCAGATAGGTTTCAAAGGCCTGCCGCGACTCGGTGGCGTTGCCGGTTTTGCTCGCCGCGACACCGATGTTGTATTGCGCATCGGCACTGGAGGGATTGAGCGCGGCCGCCTTCTCGAAATTGCCGAGGGCCGCCGCCGCGTCACCCGCGCCCATCTGCACCCCCCCAAGCCCCATGTAGCTGTCGGCATAGCCCGGCGCGAGACTGATGGCCTTCTCGAATGAGGCGATGGCTTCGGCAGTCTTGCCCTGCGCCGCCAGCACGACGCCGAGATTGTGGTGCTGCATGGGCTCGTCCGGCGCAAGCCGGATGGCTTCGCGGTATTTTTCCGTGGCGCCCGCCTTGTCGCCAAGCGCGCTCAGTGCCGCTCCCCAGTTGGTATGGGCCATGGCGAGGCCCGGTTCCTGGGCGATGACCTGTTCGAAGTAGCCGATGGCCTGCTTGAGGTCCTCTGGCCGCTTCTCCGGCCGTTCCAGCAACTCGACGCCGATCAGGTTCAGGGCAGACAGCTTCTCGTCTGAACCCGAGCGCGCGATGCGCTGTGTCAGGGCCATGGCTTCGGCGCGGCGGGCAGGCTCTTCGTTGTAGAGATGCAGCGCCAGCGCCATCGGGGCCTGCTGCTCCATGAAGCGTTCGGCGGCGGCCTGCAGGATGGCATCAGGCGAGGCGCCCTTGACGTTCGCCACCGCTTTGGGTGCGCCAGTGCCTTTCAGGTAACGCAGCCGGAGTTCAAGGTTGCCGGTGGTGCACGGCTCATTGGGACAGACAAAATCCGCGATGAGCCTGTGCTGTGGCAGGCCCAGCGTCTGGCGCAGCAGGCGGATGATGGAACTGAACGAAAGGCCTTCCACCGGGACGGAGATGTCCTGGTCTTCGAAGTTCGTTTTCACCGTGAGCAGCGCCTCGTCTGCTTTCGCGGCTTCGGCAATGGTGCGGATGTTGTCGGACAGGATCAGGGCCGCGCCGTCCTCGCTGTAGCCAAGCTCCTTGATGTTCTTGGGCAGGCCAATGGCATCAATGGTCATGTCGCCGGAGCGCAGGACCTTCACGGCGGCAAAGACGAGGAGTCCGACGAGCGCGAAGAAGGCGAGGTTGAGGATGATCTTGCGCAGGTCATCCAGAAGGTTACCCATGGGCTTGCCCGGCTCGACGGAGGCGCCCTGCGGCGGCTTCGGGCGCGGGGCGAGCGGCAGTCTGGCGCGGGATGGCGCGGGCCGTGGCGCTTCGCGTTCAGTCATGGCCGTGTACGGTCACCGTGTCAGCGCGTTCCGAAGGCCCGGGCCAGCTGGTCCAGTTGCGAGGCAACCGGGTTCTCGTTGACGGCCTCCGGCTGCTTCTGGCGCGAGATCATGAGATCAAGCGTCCTGATCCGGTCAAGCAGGCGCAGCGAACGGTCCACCAACTCGGTCAGGCCTTCCGGCAATTGCTCCGCACCCGGAATATCACTGCCGCGGCCGATGTCGCTCAGACTGATGCGGTTCTTTTCCTTCCGTGCTTCATCGCTGCCCAGTTCACCGGCAGCGATGGCGCGCTGCAACAGAAGCCAGGAGGCCAGCTGCATCAGGCGCGTGGTGAGGCGCATGCTTTCGGTAGCATAGGCGATGGCGCCTGAACGGTCGAGAATCTTGCTGTCGGCCCGGCCCTGGCCATCGAGGTAATTCGCCGTCTCCTCAACGAGGCCCATGCCTTCCTTGAAGACTTTCTCGAACTGGTCGGAACCCGTGAATTTCGTGAGGAAATCGACAGTGCCCCGGCTGCCAAATCCTGTTCCCGCCGCATTCCCCATGGTGAACAACCTCTTACTCACTTGTTTATGGTTTTAGCATTCCGCGCTCCGTTGTCCACCGGGAGGTGGTGGGCCATTCTGGGGCGGCGTGCCTGTGTCGCAAGAGAGAGAGCAAGTCCGGGGCCATGATGGCGGAACAAAAAAAAGCCGCGGAAACCGCGGCTTGAGTTCTAACAGGGAGGCGTCAAACAGAGTGGACAGAACCACTCAGAGAATCCGGATCGCTCCGGACTGAGTATTAAGGTAAACGGAAAAACTTGCTGAATGGTTAACCCGGAACCCGGTTTTCAGTCTTTCTTGCCGCATTCCGGAGCGCCGCGTTTACGATTTGAAGAAGGCGTCTGCTGCGGCCTTGGACGCTTGCTTCCTGGCGATCTCGGCCTTGATGCGGGCGATTTCTCCTTCAAAAGCAATGATGCGTTGCTCAAGTTCCGCGATGGAAATGCTGTCAAGCGGCTCGCCCACACCGGGGTTCGCCTGCGGTTTTGGTAAATCATCGAGGTCCATTTTTTCCTCCGTCGCTTGAACGAACTCTGGCGCAGCGGTTAACCTTGGGCAAGATCAGGGAGTAAAAATGATGAAGATGAACGTGATCGCCATCCGCGCGCCTGGCGGGCCCGAGGTTCTGGTGCCGTCTCAACTGGACCGGCCGTCGCCCGGTGTGGGACAGGTGCTGGTGAAGGTGGCGGCGGCGGGCGTCAACCGTCCCGATGTGATGCAGCGCAAGGGGGCCTATCCGCCACCCGCCGGAGCACCGGCAACACCGGGTCTCGAAATCGCCGGCCAGGTTGTGGCACTGGGCGAAGGCGTTGACCGCTGGAAGATCGGTGACGACGTCTGCGCCCTTGTGCCGGGCGGCGGCTATGCCGAGTACTGCATCGCTGCTGCGGACAATTGCCTGCCTATTCCCGCTGGCATGACCATGACTGAGGCGGCGGCATTGCCCGAGACCTACTTCACGGTCTGGACGAATGTCTTTGGCGGAGGCGCATTGAAGGCGGGCGAAACATTGCTCGTCCACGGCGGCACCAGCGGCATCGGTTCCACGGCCATCATGCTGGCCAAGGCCTTTGGCGCGAAGGTCATCGCCACCGCGGGCTCGGATGCGAAATGCGAGGCTTGCCGCATCTTTGGTGCCGACTTCGCCATCAACTACCGCACTTCGGATTTTTTGGCCGTGATGAAAGAGCAGGGGCTTGCAGCCGATGTCATCCTCGACATGGTGGGCGGCAGCTATGTGGAGCGCAATCTCAAGGTGGCGGCAATGTATGGCCGCATCGTGCAGATCGCCTTCCAGGAAGGCTCGCGGGTCCAGGCTGATCTCCTGCCCATCATGGTGAAAAGGCTCACCTACACCGGTTCCACCCTGCGCCCGCGCAGTGTGGCCGAGAAGGCGGAGATTGCCCGCGCCCTTGAAGCGAAGGTCTGGCCGCTCTTGGCGCAAGGGCGTTGCCGCCCCACCATTCACGCTGTCTATCCTCTTGAAAAGGCGTCGGAAGCGCACGCCCTGATGGAATCCTCCACGCATGTCGGCAAGATTGTTCTGGCCGTCGGAAGCTGATTGCTTTTGGGGCACCAATCGCCTATAGCAGCGCCATCCCCGACAAGTTGTGTCCAAACAATTGGAGCCTGTGGAACGGTTCCGAAGGAGCGAAATATTATGTCACGCGCACCCCTGATGCCCAAGGCCACCGCCGTGTGGCTGGTTGAGAACACCACGCTCACCTTCAAGCAGATCGCCGATTTTTGCCACCTCCACGAACTGGAAGTGAAGGGCATTGCCGATGGCGATGTCGCCATTGGCGTGAAGGGCCTCGATCCCGTCACCGGCGGCCAGCTGACCCGCGAGGAAATCGCAAAGGCGGAAGCCGACACCGGCCACGCACTCGCCATTCTTGAATCCAAGGTGGATGTGCAGGTCAAGACTTCGACGGCAGGCCCGCGCTACACACCCGTCTCGCGCCGTGGCGACCGCCCGGACGCCATTGCCTGGCTCCTGCGCTATCACCCGGAATTGCCCGACGCCGCCATCATGAAACTCGTCGGCACCACCAAGCACACGATCAATGCGGTGCGTGAGCGCAGCCACTGGAACATCTCCTCCATCAAGCCTGTGGATCCCGTCTCGCTTGGCCTCTGCTCGCAGATCGCGCTTGATTTCGCCGTGCAGAAGGCGGCCAACCGCAAGAAGGTTGTCGGTGACGTGGAAGCGCCGCGCACGCTGATTCCGGCCTCTGAAGTGGAAGGCACCACTGCCCACCGCATGGCCATGGAAGAACGCGAGGCCGAGGCTGCCGCCGCAGGAACAGGACGTGAAGCCGAACTCGATGCCGACTCGGTGTTCGCCAGGCTCAAGGGCCTCAAGACGGACGATCAGGAGTAAGCCATGCGCATTCTTGCTGTGGGTGGAACCGGAACCGTCGGCAAGGCCGCCCTCAGCGACCTGCGCAAGCGCCACGAGATCATCACGGCTGGCCGCAGCAGCGGTGACGTGAAGGTGGATGTCATGGACGAGGCCTCGATCGAAGCCATGTTCAAGGCCCTGGGCCCTGTCGATGCCGTGATCACCACCACCGGCCACGGCCATTTCGGACCTGTTGCGGAAATGACGCCGCAGCAGTTCCGCAAGGGTGTGGAAGACAAGCTCATGGGCCAGATCAACGTGGCCCTGATTGCCATGCGCCATGTGAAGGATGGTGGCTCGATCACCATCACCAGCGGCGTCACCAACCGCGACTTCATCCGCAAGGGCGCAAACGCCTCATCCATGAATGGCGCGCTGGACGATTTTGTGCGGGGTGCCGCAATCGAAATGCCTCGTGGCATCCGCATCAACAGCGTCAGCCCCGGCCTGTTGGAAGAATCGGCCGTGAAGTATGACGGCTTCTTCCCCGGCCATGTTCCCGTGACATCCGTGCGCGTCGGCTTTGCCTTCACCAAATGCGTGGAAGGCGGCATCAACGGCCAGGTGGTAGCTGTCGATTGAGACGCGCGCACTGGAAAGACGCGCCACAGACAAAGCCCATCCCGGCCATTGAAGTGTTTTCTGAGCCAACCCCATCGCCGTCATCCCGGCGCAGGCCGGGACAGGGCTTTGCCTGAGATTTCCGAACGCAATCCAAGCCCCGCCCCGGCCTGCGCCGGGGAGACGGATGGAAACAGATTGCTTCAATAGAAGTGGATCAGACTGCGCGTTCACAATCGCTGCAACACACCGGAATGATCGTGGGTGTGAACGTGTGAGGATCAGGCCGCAAGATCACCCGTTTCGGCGCGGCGGATCACTCCTTCACCGGCACCGTGTAGTTCAGCGGCATGCGCGCACCGTCCACATAGATGATCTGGCCTGAGACGTAGCTGGCGTTCTCTGAGGCGAGGAAGGCCGCCACGCTGGCGACTTCCGAGGGTTCACCCGGACGCCCGAGCGGCGTGCGTGACATGGCGCGGTTATAGGCTGCCTTGTCCTGCAAGGTGGCTGTCAGCATGTCGGTGCGGATGGAGCCGGGGCCGATGCCGTTGACGCGGACGCCATGCGGTGCCAGCGCCAGCGCCGCAACCGCCGTGAGCTGCTTCACGCCACCCTTGGACATGACGTAGGGCGCGATGGACGGAATGGCCAGCGTGTCGTTGACCGAAGACATGTTGACGATGGCGCCCGGCTTGCGGCCCGCCTGCACCTGCTTGACCATTTCCCGGGCAACGGCCTGCAGCATCAGGAAGGAACCTTTCAGGTTCACATCGACAACGCGGTCATAATCCTCTTCGGTGATGTCGAAGAAATCCTTGGCGACCGAGACGCCGGCATTATTGACCAGAATGTCGATGGACCCGTGATCCTTTGCCACCGCGGCAACAATCGCATTCACGTCCTTGGCCTTGGAGACGTCGCAATGGTGATAGGTTGCGCGGATGCGGCTTGCCTCACGCACGCCCACTTCATCCAGCACGTCGCACATGACGACACGCGCACCCTCCGCCACAAAACGTTCGGCGATGGCAAGGCCGATGCCGCGTGCGGCGCCGGTGACAATGGCAATGCGATCCTTGAGTTTCAAAACCTGCTCCTAGTGGCCGTGGAGGTTGCTGGTCGCCGTTTCCATCAGCACCGACATGAAATGCACATGACGGGCACGGGACAGGGCACCAAGCGCACTTCCTACCACATCCTTCGTGGTAAGCCAGCTTGTTGATTCACGTGGAGAATTCCACATCTCTGCGTTGAGCGGCGAGAGATCCTCGATATTGGGCGGATAGAGCGCCGTGACACGCACACCGGTGCCACGCAGTTCTTGGCGGAGTGCATCCGTGAGGCCTGCCTGTCCGTGCTTGGAGGCCACATAGGCCACGGAAGCCCCTTGCAGCGGCACATTGCTCATGCCGCTCACGGACACGACATTCACGATGTCGGCTGCGGGCGAGGCCTTGAGCAGGGGCAGGAGGCCGCGCGTCAACAGCAGCGTGCCGGTGACATTGGCGGTGATCGTCTGCTGGATGGCGTAGGCATCATGCGATTCCATGGGCCCGGAAAGCCATGTCGCCGCGTTGTTGATGAGGATGTCGAGCGGCTGCTTTTCGTCGCGCCACTTTTTGGCAAAGAGCGTCACCTGCGACACGTCGGCGAGATCAAGCGCGTGGTATTCCGGCGCCGTGCCGGTGCGCAGCCGGATCGATTCGGCCAGCGCCGAGAGCGGTTCGATGTTGCGCGCCGTGAGAACCGGTCTTGCTCCCATGTCCGCCAGAACGACGGCGAATGCGGCTCCCAGTCCGCGTGCCGCCCCCGTGATGAAAACGCGCTTTCCCTTGATGTGTTCCATCGCTCTGCTCCGCTTGCGGGATCAATAGGTGTCCGCAGCTTTCACCATGCGCGCGCACAGCGCGATGATCAAGGCAGCCGCCACGGTGACGAACAGGGCACCCTGCAAGCCGATGACGTCTGCCGGAATGCCGATGAGCGGCGGGCCTGCGAGGAAGCCCGCGTAACCAAGCGTCGTCACGGCGGCAATGCCGCGGCCCGGCGCGTCGGGCTCCAGCCGTCCTCCACCCGCAAACAACACTGGCGCGACATTGCCGATGCCAAGGCCTGCAATGGCGAAGGCCGCCAGCGAGGCATGGACGCCGGGCATCAGCAAGGCTGCTGCCGTGCCCACCGCCGTAAATGCGGCGCTGAAGGCCACCAGCCGCACGGCCCCGGCCCGCGCCCGCAGCCAGTCGCCAGTGAAACGCGCCACCGCCATGCCGGTCTGGTAAAATCCGAAGGCCATGGCCGCTACGGCGGCGTCGACCGCGAAACGCTCATCCAGCATCAGGGCACCCCAGTCGGCGACAGTGCCTTCAATCATCAGCGCCAGGAAACACAACAGGCCAAGCCCGATGGTGGTGCGGGTGGGCAAGGCAAAATTCTGGCTCGATAGGCCCCGGTCCAGCGCCGTGGGCAGCAACAGGCTGGCGCAGGCAAGGATGCCCGCAAGGCTGAGGCCGCAGAAAAAGGCCAGCTGTGCATGCGTGCCCACCTTCCCCAGCACCCATGCACCGAGGATCGTGCCCACCGCCGCGCCAATGCTGAAGCCGCCGTGGAAGCCTGACATGACAGGCTTTCGCAAGGCGCGCTCCACCAGCAACCCGTGGGCGTTCATCCCCACATCCATGGAGCCGATGGCGGCACCCATCAGCATGGCGGATACCATGAACAGCGGAAGGCTGGGGGCCAGTGCGGGGCCTGCCACAAACACGCTGAACATGGCGCCCGTGACCCAGGTCATGCGGGCGCTGCCGCACAGGTTCACCAGCACGCCGGCGATGGGCATAGCGATCACCGCGCCAATTGCGACACACAGCAGCGCCAGGCCGAAGACCGTGAGCGACACGTCGAGCCGCAGCTTTGCCAGCGGAATCTGCGTGGTCCAGATGCCAAACAGGATGCCGTGCATCACGAAAATTGCCAGAAGGGCAAAGCGGGCGGTGGAGGGAGTGCTGTTGCCGCTTGCGCCGGCGGATACTGACGTCACGATGAACTGGCCTTTGTGATGGTGATACCCGCTGCTCGCAGGCTGGCGACTTGCTGGTCAGTGACGGTGGCTTCTGTCACGAGGGTTGAAATCACATCGGCAGGGCCGACGTGGAATGGAGCGGCGGCACTCAGTTTTTCGTTCAGGGCAGCGGCCATCACCTGACCGGCATTCTCGACAAGGACTGATTTCAGGATCGCATCCTCATGCTGGAATGACGTGACACCCGCATGCGCATCAATGGCGCACAACCCCAGGACAAGCACATCTGGCCGCAGACGCTGCATGGCGGAGAGCACCTGCGCCCCCATGGCGCTTCCCGTGCGCGGATCGACTGTACCGCCAATGACAATCAGCTCCATGTCGTCCCGGTTGGCGAGGGCAGCGGCGATGCTGACATCATGAGTTGCGATCGTGAGATCAAGCCCCGGCGGAATGTGCTGGGCCAATGCGAGGTTGGTCGATCCCGAATCGAGAAAGACAAACTGGCCCTTCTTCAGGTTGGCAGCGGCAGCGCGTCCCAGCGCCTGCTTGCGCCCCGTGGCTTCGCCGCGCCTGTCCTGAACGCGTGACGGGGCGGGCGATGTGGCAAGGGCTCCTCCATAGACGCGCTGGCAATGACCTTGTGCTGCCAGTTCGCGCAAGTCCCGCCGGATTGTGTCCTCGGAAACCTGGAATTCCCGCGCCAATTCGTCTGCCTGGACCCGGCGAAAGGTCGACAGACGGTCGGATATGGCGGCAAGGCGTTCGGCAGCAAGCATCATTGGGCGAAATATTGCACAAACACGCACAAACGTGCAAGAACAAGTTTTTCGAGATGGCGGCATGCTGCAATGCGAGGGTGTTGCCAGCTGGTGACAGCTACTGACAGTGCTTTGCGGTAGGTGGTCAGCCCCTCGGGTCAGTCCCGGGCGGAACAGCAACAGGAAAAGGCCCCATGACAGCATCCACCACCAGTCCCCATGCCGTGACCTTCGTCCTCGTCACGGTGTTTCTCGACATGGTGGGCTTCGGCATCATCATGCCAGTGCTGCCTGCGCTCATCCGCGAGGTGGGTCACATGGAGATTGCCGATGCCGCGCGCATCGGTGGCTGGTTGTTCTTTGCCTTTTCCATCACGCAGTTCCTCTTCGGCCCTACGCTTGGCAACCTTTCCGACGCCATTGGCCGCAGGCCCATGCTGTTGCTGGCGGTCTTCGGGCTGTTCATCGATTACGTTCTGATGTCACTTGCGCCAAACCTCTTCTGGCTGTTTGTGGGCCGCGCCTTCGCAGGGCTATGTGGCGCCTCTTACGTGATCGCAAATGCCTACATCGCCGACGTGACAAGACCGGAAGAGCGCGCCCAGGCCTTCGGCAAGATCGGCGCTGCCTTTGGCCTCGGATTTGTGATCGGCCCCGCACTCGGCGGCATGCTCGGCGAATATGGCGCGCGCGTGCCCTTCTATGCCGCCGCCGCCATTTCCGCCCTCAATCTGATCTACGGCTTCTTTGTGCTGCCGGAGTCCCTGGGCCGGCAAAACCGCAGGGCTTTTGAATGGGCCCGCGCCAATCCATTGGGCACCTTCAAGGTCTTCCGCACCTACCAGGGCGTGGTGCCGCTCTCGCTGGTGATGTTCGTCTACTTCTTTGCCTCCTCCGTCTATCCCGCCATCTGGCCCTTCTGGGGTGTGGCGAAATTCGGCTGGAACCCGTGGCTGATCGGCGTGTCACTCGCCGCCTTTGGCATCATCACGGCGGTGTTTCAGGGGGCGCTCACCGGCCCGGCGGTTGCGCGCTGGGGTGAGAGCAAGGTGGCCCTGATCGGCCTTGTCTCATCGGTGATCGCGGCCATCGGCTATGGCCTGGCACCGGGACTGCTCGTTGTGGTGATCTTCCTGGTGATCCACGGCCCGGAGGGCTTCGTCCATCCCATGCTCACCGCCATCATGTCGAAGGCGGTGCCGGAAAACGCCCAAGGCGAGTTGCAAGGCGGCATTTCTTCCATCATGAGCGTGTCCATGCTGGTGGGCACGGTGTTCTTCTCGCAGGTCTTCGCCATCTTCATGGCACCCGGCGCGCCAGTCGTCTCCCCGGACATGGCCTTCTACATCGCTGCAGGACTGTTGTTGCTGACAACGGTCCTGTTCGTCAGTGTACGGAAGAAAATGGCAGGCTAACCCCCGATCCCGTGCGCCTTCATCGCTTCCGTGATCTCGTCGAGGATGGCGGGATCATCGATGGTGGCAGGCGTCTTGAAGGCTTCCCTGTCGGCGATCTTGCGCATGGTCGCGCGCAGGATCTTGCCCGAGCGGGTTTTGGGCAGGCGCTTGATGGTGATCACCGTCTTGAGCGCCGCCACTGCTCCGATCTTCTCGCGGACCAGCTTGACGCATTCCTTTTCGATCAGTGCCGGTGCCGTGTTGACACCCGCCTTGAGCACGATGAGACCCAGCGGCAACTGCCCTTTCACCTCGTCGGCAATACCGAGGACAGCGCATTCGGCGACCGACGGATGCGAGGCCAGGATTTCCTCCATCCCGCCGGTCGAGAGCCGGTGGCCCGCGACATTGATGATGTCGTCAGTGCGCGCCATGATGTAGAGATAGCCGTCCACATCAATGAACCCTGCATCCGCTGTCTCGTAATAGCCGGGGAAGTGGCTGAGATAACTGGAGCGGAACCGCTCGTCAGCGTTCCATAGCGTCGGCAGGCAGGAAGGCGGCAGCGGCAGCTTCACGCAGATGGCGCCCAGCTGCCCCGCCGGCACCTCGTGGCCCCCTTCATCCAGCACGTGGATTTCATAGCCAGGCATGGCGACGGTGGGTGAGCCATGTTTGACGGGCAGCTTGCCGAGGCCGACCGGATTGGCGGCAATGGCCCAGCCGGTTTCCGTCTGCCACCAGTGGTCGATCACCGGAACCTTGAGATGGTGTTCCGCCCATTTCACCGTGTCCGGGTCGGCGCGTTCACCTGCAAGGAACAGCGTGCGGAAGGACGAGAGATCGTACTTGCCGATCAGCTTGCCGTCCGGGTCTTCCTTCTTGATGGCGCGGAAGGCCGTGGGCGCGGTGAAGAGGGCCGCAACCTTGTACTCGCTGATAACGCGCCAGAAAGTTCCGGCATCTGGCGTGCCTACGGGCTTGCCCTCGAACACGATGGTCGTCGCACCCGCCAGCAGCGGTGCATAGCAGATATAGGAGTGCCCCACGACCCAGCCCACGTCGGAAGCGGACCAGAACACCTCGCCCGGCTTGATGTCGTAGATGTTTTCCATGGACCAGCGCAGCGCCACCATGTGCCCGCCATTGTCACGCACCACGCCCTTGGGCTGGCCCGTGGTGCCGGAGGTGTAGAGAATGTAGAGCGGGTCCGTCGCCTGCACGGTCACGCAGTCCGCATGGCGTTTTTGCGTGTCCACCAGCATGGTCCAGTCGAGGTCATTCGCCCCCATGTCTGCGGAGACTTCCGGGCGCTGGTAAAGCACCACCTTGTCGGGCTTGTGGTCGGAAAGCGCAATCGCCTCGTCGACCAGCGGCTTGTAGGCGATGATGCGGCCCGGTTCGATGCCGCACGAGGCGGTGAGGATCACCTTGGGTTTGGCATCGCTGATGCGGGTGGCGAGTTCCGTGGGTGCGAACCCCCCGAACACCACGGAATGAATGGCGCCAATGCGCGCGCAGGCCAGCATGCCGAACAGCGCCTGCGGGATCATCGGCATGTAGAGGATGACACGGTCGCCCTTTTGCACCCCAAGGTCTTGCAGCGAAGCCGCCAGCCGCGCCACCTGGTCCAGCGTTTCATCATAGCTGAAATGCGCTTTCGCTCCGGTCATCGCGCTGTCGTAGATGATGGCGGTGCGTTCACCGTGCCCTGACTTGACGTGCCGGTCGATGGCATTCCAGCAGGTGTTGCATTCGGCACCCACATACCAGCGGTCGAGGTCGGCAACCCGGTCATAGACCTTGTCCCACGGCTTCACCCAGTCCATGGCCTGCGCGGCTTCGGCCCAGAAGCCCGTGCGGTCGTTTTTCCAGCGGTCGTAGGTTTCGGTGTAGCGGCTCATGGCGGTTTCCCCGGAGGCTGGCCCGCTTCGGTGCGAGCCCATGTGAAGACCCATTTTCGCCCGTCCGGGGCACCCGGCGCGAGGCCAACTTTGGTCTGACATTTCCCCGGAGATGTTAACGGGATTTAAGCGCTTTTCCATGCATTTTCCCGTGCTGGTATGGGAGTAGCGTCAATGGGTACGGCAGGAAAACGGATGGGCGCAGGCCCGGTGATGGGCAGCAGCCGCGAGGTCCGCCATGTCTGACACCGCCATCATTGCCCAGACCCGTCCCCAGTCCGCTGCCCGCGCTGCCCTGCTGTTGCAGAGCTTCCGCGCCCAATGGATCTTCTTTGTCATTCCAGTGCTCTATATGGCGACCACCGCCTGGCTGTTGCGCGACATGCCGGAAGCCAAGGTGGCCCCCGTGCGTGCCATCGTGTGGAGCATGATCACGCTCACCATTCCGGCGGGCCTCATCGCCATCTTCTTTTTCCGCATCGGCCAGTATGTGCTGGTGCTCAAGCCGGAAAGTCCCTCGCGCCAGATGATCGCCGACATCCGCGGCGTCTTCCGCAATCCCGCCGTGCTGTTCACCGGATGGCCGGTTCTGCTGGCCATGGTGCTCTTCAACAAGAGCATGCTGGAACTGAAGCCGATGATTCCGCTGCTGAACCCCTTTTCATGGGACACCACGCTGGCGGAATGGGACCGCACGCTCCATTTCGGCTACAATCCCTGGGAGCTGCTCCAGCCGTTGCTTGCCCACGATGGCGTCACCTTTGCCGTCAACAATTTCTACAATTTCTGGTTCGTCGCCCTTTTCGGCAGCTTCATGTGGTTTGGCTTTGCCTCGCGCATGAGCGTGAACCGCACCCAGTTCTTCCTCGCCTACATGCTGGCCTGGTGGGTGGGCGGCGGGTTGCTGGCCGTGGCCTTCTCGTCGGCAGGGCCTGTCTACTACGGCAACCTCGGCCTGACGCCTGATCCCTTCGCGCCGCTGATGGCCTACCTCTACGACGTGGACGCGCGCCTGCCCATCTGGGCGCTCGACACCCAGCAACTGCTCTGGGACGGCTATACCGGCAAGTCCATGCCCATCGGAATCTCCGCCTTCCCGTCCCTGCACAATGCCTCGGCGTTGATCTTCGCGCTTGCCACATGGAAGCTGTCCCGCGGGTTGGGCATTGCCTTCGGCATCTATGTGGTCATCATCTTCTTGGGCTCGGTGCATCTGGGTTGGCACTACGCCGTGGACGGCTATGCCGGGCTCGCCATCGCCGCCATCTCGTGGTGGATTGCCGGCATCGTCGCCCGCTGGTACCACGCCCGTCCGGAGGTCACGAAGCTGAACGAAGGTCTGGCCTCGATTTAATCGCAAGTCTTGCTAAAGAGGGGCCTCTCCAACGGGTGCCCCTCATGTCTGCCTACGACCACGACCTCGACAAGAATGCCGCCAACTTCCAGCCGCTGACGCCGCTCTCGTTCCTGCAGCGCTCCGCCGCCGTCTATCCGGACCGCACCGCCATCATCCATGGCCGCAGCCGCGTGGACTACAAGACCTTCTATGCCCGCTGCCGCCAGTTGGGATCGGCGCTGGCAAGGCGCGGCATCGGCAAGGGTGACACGGTGTCGGTTCTGTTGGCAAACACGCCGGCCATGCTGGAATGCCACTACGGCGTGCCCATGACCAAGGGCGTGCTCAACACCCTGAACACGCGGCTCGATGCCCCGACGATCGCCTTTTCACTCGACCATGCCGAGGCCAAAATCCTGATTGTGGACAAGGAGTTCTCAAGCCTTGCTGAAGCGGCACTGCAACTCTGCAAGGTGAAGCCGCTGGTGATCGACTACGTCGATCCTGAATACGAGGTCGAAGGCAGGCGCGTGGGCACGGAAGACTACGAAGTCGTGCTGCAATCCGGCGACCCGGACTACGCCTGGGCCTGGCCAGATGACGAGTGGGACGCCATCTCGCTGAACTATACCTCGGGCACCACTGGCAATCCCAAGGGCGTGGTCTATCACCATCGCGGCGCGGCACTGCTGGGGCAGGGCAACATCCTCACCGCCAACGTCAAGAAGCATGCCGTCTATCTCTGGACGCTGCCGATGTTCCATTGCAACGGCTGGTGCTTCCCCTGGTCCATGTCAGTGATCGGCGGCACCCATGTCACACTGCGCTGGGTCCGCTCCGGGGCCATCTGGACGGCACTGGATGAACACAAGGTGACGCACCTCTGCGGCGCTCCCATCGTCATGTCCACCATTCTCAATGCGCCCGCCGAGGAGAAGCGCGCCCTCTCGCAGAAGGTCGAGTTCTTCACCGCCGCCGCACCACCGCCAGAAGCCGTGCTTGCCGCCATGGCTGAGCAGGGCTTCAACGTCACGCACCTCTACGGCCTCACCGAGACCTATGGCCCCGCCGTGGTGAACGACTGGCAGGCAGCCTGGGACGATCTCGATGGCCCCGCCCGCGCCCCCAAGAAGGCCCGCCAGGGCGTGCGCTATCATGCGCTGGAAGACCTCACCGTGATGGACCCGGAAACCATGCAGCGCGTGCCCGCCGATGGCGAGACCATGGGCGAGGTGATGTTCCGCGGCAATGTTGTCATGAAAGGCTATCTCAAGAACCCGAAGGCGAGTGCGGAAGCCTTCGCCGGTGGCTGGTTCCACTCCGGTGATCTCGGCGTGCTGCACCCCGACGGCTACATCCAGCTCAAGGACCGCTCCAAGGACATCATCATCTCGGGTGGCGAGAATATCTCTTCAATTGAAGTTGAAGACGCCCTCTACAAGCACCCCGCCGTGCAGGCGGCGGGCGTGGTGGCCAAGCCCGATGCCAAGTGGGGTGAGACTCCTTGCGCCTTCGTGGAATTGAAGCCGGGCAAGACCACCACGGCGGACGAGATCATCCAGTGGTGCCGCGGCCACCTCGCCCACTACAAGGTGCCCCACTACGTGATCTTCACCGAAATCCCCAAGACAAGCACCGGCAAGATCCAGAAATTCAAGCTGCGGGAGCTGGCGAAGGCTTAGTGCCAATTGCCGCCCCACCTTGCGGCAATTGCCGCAAGGGACTATATGGTCCGCATGAACATTCACGAGGCCATTCCTTCCGGCATGGGCTATGCCGAGATTGCCAGGGGCGTCTCCGCCCGGCAGGTGGCGAAACGCGTGAAGGATGGCGACATCTCCTGGGCCGATGTCTATCGCGTGGTTCCTGAGCGCACCTTCAAGCGCAGGCTGTCCGAAGGCGCCGTTCTCAAAACAGCCGAGGCCGACGCCATCGCGCGCCTCCTGCGCGTCAGCGAAATGGCGGCGTGGGCCTTTCGTGACAAGGCAAAGGCGCGGGTTTTTCTCGAAACCGCCAATCCTGCATTGGGCAATCATGTGCCGTGGAACATGGCCCAGACCGATGCTGGCGCCCGGGATGTGGAAGCCCTGCTGGTGCGCTTCGTTCATGGCATTCCCGGTTGAAATGCGCCCATGAGGGTATGGCGTCTGGCTGATGCACGCTATGCCCGCGACCTCTCCGGCGAGGGCAGCCGCATCGCCGGTGGCCGCTGGAATGCCCCCGGCCACGCCGTGCTCTACACGTCAAGCCACCTGTCGCTGGCCCTGCTGGAAACCCTCGCCCATCTGCCGGCCATCCTGCGTGACTCACTGCCGCCGCGCGTGGCCGTTGAAATTGAATGGCCTGACGATCTGCCCATGCGATCCATCGATATGCTGCCGCGCAAGCTCTTGGGCGACCGGCTTCAGAACTGGTGCCGTGCGGCGGGCGGGAAGTGGCTGGCTGCAGAGAAGGAAGCCGTGCTGCGCGTGCCTTCAATCCTCGTGCCGCAGGAATGGAACTACGTGGTCAATGTTGCTGCGCGCGACATGCGCCGTGTGCGCATCGTGGGTGCAAAACCTTTTGCCATTGATGGCCGTCTGTTGCGGTAAAGTGGCAGTCAGCGCCCGCGCACCTCGGCAATCCCCATGCGCGCCAGTTCGTCGGCGCGTTCATTGTTGGGGTTTCCGTCGTGGCCCTTCACCCAGTGCCAGGAAATCTCGTGGCGTTTGATCGCCTCATCCAGCGCCTGCCACAGCTCCACATTCTTCACCGGCTTCTTGTCGGCGGTTTTCCAGCCGTTCTTCTTCCAGCCGAAAATCCACTTGGTGATGCCATCCTTCACGTAGTTGGAATCGACATGCATCTCCACCGCGCAGGGGCGCTTCAGGGCGTTCAGCGCCTCGATGGCCGCTTGCAGTTCCATGCGGTTGTTGGTGGTCTCGGGCGCGCCGCCGAACAGTTCCTTGCGCGTGCCGTTGTAGTCGAGGATCGCGCCCCAGCCGCCGGGGCCGGGATTGCCCGAACAGGCCCCGTCGGTATGGATGACGACCTTGCCCTTGCTCATGCCGCGGGCTGGTCCTGGCGCAACTCGCGTGGCAGCTTGAAGGAGACGTTTTCTTCGCGAAGCGTCACCTTTTCCACCGTGACGTCGTAGTGCGCCCGGAAAGCATCGATGATCTCGTTGACCAGCACTTCCGGGGCGGAGGCGCCTGCCGTGAGTCCAATCGACCGCAGGCCCTGCATCTCGTCCCAGTTCAGTTCGCTGGCCCGCTGCACCAGAAGGGCACGCGGGCAGCCGTTCTTCACACCCACTTCCACCAGCCGCTTGGAGTTGGATGAGTTGGGCGCCCCCACCACAAGCAGCATATCGATCTGTTCCGCGATGGACTTCACCGCCTCCTGCCGGTTGGTTGTGGCGTAGCAGATGTCTTCCTTCACCGGCCCGCGGATCATCGGGAATCGGCGGCGCAATACCGCGATCACGTCAGCGGTGTCATCCACCGACAGTGTGGTCTGCGTGATGTAGGCAAGTTTCGATGGATCGCGCACCTGCAGGGCTTCCGCATCTTCGGGCGTCTCGATCAGCACGACGGCACCCTTGGGCAACTGCCCCTTGGTACCGATCACCTCCGGGTGTCCGGCATGGCCGATGAGGATGATCTCCATGCCATCCTCATGGTGGCGCTGCGCCTCCAGATGCACCTTGGTCACAAGCGGGCAGGTGGCATCCAGCTGGAACATGTTGCGCCGCTGCGCCTCCGCCGGAATGGCCTTGGGCACGCCATGGGCCGAGAAGATCACGGGGTGGTCGCCAGCGGGAATCTCGTCCAGTTCCTTCACGAACACCGCACCCTTGGCCTTCAGGCCGTCAACGACGAATTTGTTGTGCACGATCTCGTGGCGCACATAGACGGGCGCACCATAAACCTCGAGCGCCCGCTCCACGATGTCGATGGCACGGACGACGCCGGCGCAGAAGCCGCGCGGGGCCGCGAGCAGGATTTTCAGGGCAGGCTTGGACATGGCCTGAGATGTGGCGGGGCAGGGCGGGGAAGTCAAGAAAATCGGCTCAGGGGGTTCAGCCGTGGTGACCATTCGGCACGTGACTGTGACGATGGAATTTGCCAGTTTCCCCTGCTTCGGAGGCTCCATGAAAATCAGCAAACTCGAAACCTTCTGCAATGAATTCGTGGGCTTCGTCCGCGCCACGTCCGACACGGGCGCGCAAGGCTGGGGCCAGGTCTCCACCTACAATGCCGATATCACCTGCGAGGTCTTTCACCGCCAGGTTGCCCGCCATGCGCTGGGCACGGACGCGCTGGATTTTGCCGATACTCTCAACCTCATTGGTGAGCGCGAGCACAAATATCCGGGCTCCTACCTCCGCCGCGCCATGACTGGCCTCGACACCGCGCTCCTCGATTTGCGTGGCAAGCTGGAGGGCAAGCCCGTCACCGTGTTGCTGGGCGGCACGCCTGGCAAGCTCCGCGCCTATGCCTCCTCCATGAAGCGCGACATCACGCCGGAGGATGAGGCCAAACGCTTCCTCAGGCTGCGTGACAAACATGGCTTCGACGCCTTCAAGTGGCGCGTCGGGGCGGAATGCGGCCGTGACAGGGATGAATGGCCGGGCCGCACCGAGGCTGTCATTCCCGTGGTCTCGAAAGCGTTGGGCGATGGCATCGACAAGCTGGTCGATGGCAACTCCTGCTATTCCCCGAAACGCGCCATCGAAGTGGGCCGCCTGCTGGAACAGAACGGCATCGGCCACTTCGAGGAGCCATGCCCCTACTGGGAGTTCGAGCAGACCAAACAGGTGACTGACGCACTTTCCATCGATGTCACGGGTGGCGAACAGGATTGCGAATTCACCGCCTGGAAAACCATGATCGGCATGCGCGCCGTCGATGTGGTCCAGCCGGATGTCATGTACATGGGCGGCATGCTGCGCACCATGGAAGTGGCACGCATGGGCGCGGAAGCAGGCCTTCCCTGCACCCCGCACGCCGCCAACCTCTCGCTGGTGACGCTCTGCACCATGCACCTGCTGCGCGCCATTCCCAACGCGGGCAAGTATCTCGAGCTCTCGATCGAGGAGGCGGATTACTACCCGTGGCAGTACGGTCTTTTCAAGAATGATCCGTACACGGTGGAAAACGGCCATGTCACCGTGACCGACGCCCCCGGCTGGGGCGTGGAGATCAGCCCGGATTGGCTGGACAAGGCGAAGTATCAGGTGAGCGGGGCCTAGCACCCGCCGGGCGCGCGGCTTCCCAGAGTCCCGTGATGGCCCGCTTCAGGCGGGCCAACCATTGGGCCGGATATGGGTGGCCCGCGTGAAGCGGGCCATGACGACGCGTTGGGATGTTGTCGGGACAGCGGGATCACGCACCGCGACGAAATATTCTTTCACCCGTCAAGCCTCTTGACGTCGGGGTGACGGAGGCTGTGATGGCCGGATGTCAGGCGTCAGATACGATTTCTGGCACCTCACCGCCCGAACAGATCCAGCTTCGCGTGGCGGTTCACGTCCTTGTAGAGCAGGTAGCGGAAACGGCCTGGTCCGCCCGCGTAGCAGGCCTGCGGGCAGAAGGCGCGCAGCCACATGAAGTCGCCTGCCTCCACCTCCACCCAGTCACCGTTCAGCTTGTAGACGGCCTTGCCTTCCAGCACGTAGAGCCCGTGTTCCATCACATGGGTTTCGAGGAAGGGAATGACGCCGCCCGGCTCGAAATTGACGATGGTCACATGCATGTCGTGGCGCAGGTCGGCGGGATCGACAAAGCGCGTCGTTGACCACACGCCGTTGCAGTCGGGCATCACGCTGGGGGCAATGTCCTGCTCGTTCACCACAAAGGCCTCCGGCGCTGCAAGCCCCGGCGCAGGTTCGTAGCGCTTGCGGATCCAGTGGAAGCGCGCGGGCTCAGCCCCCTCGTTGCGCACCGCCCATGAGGCACCGGGCGGAATGAAGGCGTAGGCCCCCGGCTTCATGATGTGGACCTTGCCATTGAGCATCAGGCCGAAAGACCCTTCGACCGAGAAGAGCACGCCTTCTGCCTGCGGGTCCGGCTCCGGGTGGTTGCTGCCCCCGCCATGACCCACTTCCATGATGTACTGTGAAAAGGTCTCGGCAAAGCCGGTCATCGGCCGCGCGATGATCCAGGCCCGCGTCTTGTCCCAGCCCGGCAGGAAGCTCGTCACGATGTCGCGCATCACCCCCTTGGGGATGACGGCATAGGCCGTGGTGAAGATGGCACGTCCGGTGAGAAGCTCGGCCTGCGGCGGCAGGCCGCCGTGGGGCGCGAAATACGTGGGCGTTTTGGTCATGGCAGCAAGGCTAACGGCCTCACGGCTGATTTGCAAACGCCTCGACGCGCCACGCCTCTGGCAGCCAGACCTCTTCGAGGTTCTCGCCCGGCCCCTTGCGGTCGATGATCAGGAAATGGCTGTCCGCGTCAAACACCAGCAGGGGATGATGCCAGACATTGCAGGCGTAATTCACACCCTGCCGACCCGTGGCGGAAAAGAGGTGATAGGTCGAGACATCGAGCGGGTCATCGCACACCAGCACCAGCCATGGCCGCTCCTGCATGGGGATGAAGGCCTGCGAACCGAGTGGGTGCCGCTCCATCAGTTGGATGGCGATGGGGTGCGGGCGCGGATTGGCGGTGAACAGGCTGACATTCACGGCACCGCCTTCGCGCGCGGCGTCAACGCCACACAGGTCGTTGAAGCGCTGGGCATAGCCCTGGTTGATGCTGCGCGGCGCGCAAGCAGCCGTTTCGATCACACCGCCATAGGGCTTGAAGGCCTGTGCGGTCAGAGGTGCGGGCGAGAGCCGGATCTCAGTCATCCCAGCGCCCCGCCATCCACGAGCCATTGATGGTGCGCCCGCTCCGCGTGGCAGACGAGGCGGTGGCTGACATCTCGTCCGCCGACAACTCAAGACTGAGGGCCCGCAGGTTGGATTCGGCATGGGCGCGCTTGTCGGTTTTCGGGATCGCGACAACGCCCTGCTGGATGATCCAGCGCAACACCACCTCATTTGCGGAGCAGCCGTGCCGCGCCGCCGCTGCCTGCACGGCGGGAATGGCAAAGGTCTTGCCGCGCGCGATCGGGCTGTAGGCCACCAGCGGCAGCCCCAGTTCGTCAGCAGTGGCCTTCAGCGCCGTCTGGTCCAGCAGCGGGTGGAATTCAACCTGGTTGCAGGCAATCACTTTGCCCAGCCGATTCACCGCCTGCCGCAGCATGCGCGGCGTGAAGTTGGAGACGCCAATGCGCCGCGTCCGGCCGGCCTGAAGCTCGGCCGCGAGAAGATCGAGTGCCGCGTCAATCTCCGCGTCAGGCGGTGGCCAATGGATGAGCAGCAGGTCCGGCGAGCCGCCCAGGGCATCGACCGAGCGCTTCACGGACTCCGCAAAGCGCGCCTGGCCCAGATTCGAAGGATCAACCTTCGTTGTGATGAACAACTGGTCCCGCGCCACACCGCAGGCAGCAATGGCCTCACCCACTTCGCGTTCATTGCCATACATCTGTGCGGTGTCGATGTGGCGGTAGCCCAGCCCGATCGCCATGCGGATGGTGTCGATGCAGGTGGCACTCGAGAGCGGATAGGTGCCAAGTCCAAGTGCGGGAATGCCATTGATGAGGGGGATGGTGGGGGTGGGCAAAGCGGAGGCCTTTCAAATGCAGGCTGCACTATCGCACCACTGTCCGTTGCATTCAACGCGGTGGCAAGCATGTTCAAAGGGTCGGGGTTGAAGCCGTGCCGCAAATCGCCAATAACCGGGGCATGACCACACAACCGATCACCATGAATGGCGCCGAAAGCCTCGTGCACACCCTCGTTGCCAACGGCATTTCCGTCTGTTTCGCCAATCCCGGCACCAGTGAAATGCACTTCGTCGCAGCGCTGGACCGTATTCCCGGCATCCGCTGCGTTCCCGGCATGCAGGAGAACGTCGTCACCGGCATGGCCGATGGCTATGGCCGCATCGCGCAGGCACCCGCCGCCACGCTGCTGCATTGTGGCCCCGGCTTTGCCAATGGCATTGCCAACCTGCACAACGCCCGCAAGGCCCGCTCCCCTGTCGTCAACATCGTGGGTGATCAGGCGACCTATCACGCAGGCTTCGCGCCGCCGCTCGCCATGGCCACGCAGACGTTGGCCGAAACCGTGTCGGACTGGGTGCGCACCTCCACACGGGCAGAAACCGTCGGCCGTGATGCAGCCGAAGCGGTGCGGGCCGCCCGCAGCGCCCCCGGCCAGATCGCCACGCTGATCCTGCCGTCGGATGCCTCGTGGAATGCCGGTGGTGTTCCCGCAGGCCGCTTGCCACCCTTCGCGGCGCGTCCCTTCGACATGGCCAAATTGCGCACGGCTGCCGCCATCCTGCGCGAGAAGAAGAACGTGCTCATCCTGCTCGGCGACCGCGCGCTGGAACACGGCCCCCAGCAGCATGCCGCCCGCATCCAGGCAAAGACTGGCTGCCGCCTCATGGCGGAATCGATCAACGGCCTGCAAGCACGCGGACAGGGGCGCATTCCCCTGGAGCGCGTGCCCTATCCCGCCGCCATGGCCATGGACCGATTGAGAGACGTCGAACACATCATCTGTGTGGGCTCGCGCGCGCCCGTGGGCTTCTTCGCCTATCCCGGCGTGCCCAGCCACCACGCGCCGGAGAGCGCCACGGTCACGGTTCTGGCCCAGCCGGGGCAGGACATGCTGGAAGCACTGGATGCACTGGCACAGGAAGTGGCCGCTCCCCGCACCGCCGTGTTTGACTCTGGCCGCAAGCCCGCCATGCCGAAAGGCCTGCCCTCGTCGGAAGGCTTCGGCCAGCTGCTGGGGGCCGTGCTGCCCGAGCAAGCCATCGTCGTCGATGAAGCCATCACCTTTGGCACCTTCATGTTCCCCGGCTCCTATGCCGCCGCCCCGCATGACTGGATGATGGTGACAGGTGGCGCCATCGGCTACGGCATGCCAGCCGCCACGGGTGCTGCACTGGCTGGCAACGGACGCCGCGTCCTCAACATCCAGGCCGATGGCTCGGCCATGTACACCATCCAGTCCCTGTGGACGCAGGCCCGCGAGAAACTTCCCGTGACCACGGTCATCATCAACAACCGCAAGTACCAGATCCTCATCGGTGAATATGCGGGCGTGGGCGCCAATCCCGGGCCGACTGCCCTCAACATGCTCGACCTCGGCAACCCGGACATGGATTTCGTCAAGATTGCCAATGGCCTCGGCGTCGAGGCGGCACGCGTTGATACGCTGGAGGATTGCGCCCGCCTGATGCAGGTGTCCTTCCGGCAGGATACCCCTTTCCTCATCGAATTGATGGTGTGACGCCCATGAACACGGAACAGGCCATTCAACTGACGGTCGCCGCAACCCGCGAAGGCATCTTTGCCGGCCGCGTCTGGCGCGATGGTGTGGGGCCCTGTGTCGTCACGCTGCGCACTGGCCGCGTCATCGACATCACCTCGCGCGCCATCACCAGCATGCGCGACCTCTGCGAGGCCGATGCGCCCGCACAGGTGGCGGCTGCCGCAACAGGCGAAGACCTCGGTGCGTTGGCGGACATCCTGCAAGCGACCGCGAGCGGGCAAGGTCCGGTACGCCTGTTGGCGCCCATTGACCTGCAAGCCATCAAGGCGGCAGGCGTCACCTTCGCCACCTCCATGCTGGAGCGCGTGATCGAGGAGAAGGCCCGTGGCAACCCGGCGCTGGCCGATGGCATCCGCCGCGACATCACCCGCCTCATCGGTGATGATCTCTCGAAACTCGTGCCGGGATCGCCGGAAGCCATGACCCTGAAGCAGGCCCTGATCGAAAAGGGGGCGTGGTCGCAGTATCTCGAAGTGGGCATCGGCCCGGATGCGGAAATCTTCACCAAGTCACAGGTGATGAGCGCCGTGGGTTTTGCCGCCGATGTGGGCATTCATCCGGTGTCGAAGTGGAACAATCCTGAACCCGAATGCGTGCTGGTGGTGAACAGCAGGGGTGCCATCGTGGGGGCCACGCTCGGCAATGACGTGAACCTGCGCGACGTGGAAGGCCGCTCGGCACTGCTGCTTGGCAAGGCCAAGGACAACAATGCCTCCTGCGCGCTCGGACCCTTCATCAGGTTGTTTGATGCCAGTTACGGGATTGAAGACGTGAATGCCATGGATGTCGCGCTTGAAGTGGATGGCCCGGATGGCTTCCACCTGACAGGCGGCAGCAACATGCGCCGCATCAGCCGCCCGCCGCTGAAGCTGGTGGAGGGCACCATCGGCCCGCACCACCAATATCCGGACGGCTTCGTGCTCTTCTGCGGCACGGTGTTCGCGCCCACCCAGGATCGAGACGCTCCGGGCTCCGGTTTCACCCACAAACATGGTGATGTGGTGAGCGTTGCCAACCCGAAGCTCGGTGCGTTGGTCAACACGGTGCGCTCCACGGCAGACTGCCCGCCGTGGACCTTCGGCGTCTCGCACCTGATGCGCAATTTGGCCGGGCGTGACTTGATTTAGGCCGGGCCCGTCGAGACCGCCTGCAGCACAGCAAGTTTGGCGTTCATCTTGCGGATGCGCCGCGCCAGCAGCCGCATGATCATCAGGTTGAAATGCGGCACCTTGCCCATCAGCACCATGAAGCGCTTTTCGTCGAGCGGCACCGCCTGAACGTCGGTCCTCGCGACAATGTTGGCGCTGCGCGTGGTTCGCTCGAGGAGCGCCATCTCGCCGAAGATGCCGCCGTCCGAAATCTCTTCCACGGGAATGCCGTTCACCTGCACTTCCACGCTTCCGCTGCGGATCATGTACATGAGGGTTCCGTCATCGCCTTCTGAGACGATGGTTTGCCCGGCCTTGATGGTGACTTCAGGGATGTTGAGATCCTTGAAGATGCGGAAATCGATGGGCCGCTCCTTGTGGGGGTCCAGCATGTGTGCCTCTTTCTGCGCCCGGTTGCCGGCACAATAGGGCCACAAGGCTGAACGGCCCCTGACGGGGACGTTCATCTGCTGTTGCGGAATGAGGCCGCGCTACCCTTTCACCGCGCCCATGGTAAGGCCACGTGACAGGTGGTTCTGGATCAGGATGATCAGCAGCAGGATCGGAAAGAATGCCATGAAGGCGATCAGCGCAATGGCATTGTAGATGATGCCGTCCGAGCCGCCTTTGAAGTTGGCCAGGGCAATGGACATTGTGTAGGCCTCTTTGCGGCCAATGATCAGGGTGAGCAAATATTCATTCATGGCAAAGACGGATGCGATGACAGCAGCCGTGATGATGCCGGGCAGGCACATGGGTATGATGATTTCCCAGAGGATGCGCAAATCGGAAGCGCCGTCAGTGCGGGCGGCGTCTTCGATTTCATGGGGAATGTCGATCATGTAGGAACGGATGATCCAGACGACGATGGAAAGATTGATCGCGGCGTACACGAGCATGAGCGCCCAGACGGTGTCGAGCATCCGCATCTGGGCGAAGAGGACGTAGAGCGGGATGGCAACCACCACGGGGGCCATCATCTTGGTGGACAGGATGTAGTTGCCGATGTCTTCGCGGCCCTTGTAGCGATAGCGCGCCAGTGAATAGGCAGCAGGAATGCCAAGCAGGAGGCAGATGAAGACACTTCCGGCGACAGCCGCGATTGAATTGAAGAAATACTTCATCATGGGCCATTCCTCCCAGATCTTGGCCCAGGTCTCCATTGTGAAGGTTGGCCAGTAGATGGGATCGGGCGCGATGATTTCGACCCGGGGGCGCAATGCGATTGTCGCAAAGTACCAGATGGGCCAAATCGAGACGACAGCCCAGGACAACAGGATGATGGTGCCAATGATGGAGCGCTTCGACTTCATGATTCAGTTCCAGACCTGAAGTAACGGCGCACCAAAACCTGCGCCAGAATGACCGTGAGGATCAACACCACAACCGAGATTGCGGAGGCATAGCCGAAATCAGGTCCGTCCCAGGCCACGCGGTTGATGTAGTAGCTCAGGGTTTCCGTGGCACCGCCGGGGGCGCCGTGGGTGATGAGCTGAATGGGAGTGAACATGTTCAGAATGTCGATGCCGCGCAAGATCAGGGCAACGGCGATGATGGGTCGCATCATCGGCAGGGAGACATTGAAGAAGGTCGACCACCACGATGCGCCATCAAGCCTGGCCGCTTCTTCGACCTCCTTGTCCTGCCCCTGCAGGCCGGCAACAAAGATGATGAAGAGAAAGGGTGTCCACTGCCAGACATCAGTGAAAATGACCACAAACCGCGCCAGCGCGGGCGAAAACATCCAATCAATATTGAAGTCAATGAGGCCGATCCGCTTGATCAGGTCACTGATGATGCGTCCGTCATTGAACATCAGTTTCCAGATGAAGGTGACGGCAGACGGCATCAACAACATGGGCAGCAGGAAGATGATGCGGAAGCCCTTGACCCAGGGGTCGCGGTAAACAAGCGCCGCCAGCAGCATGGCGAGGGCGAATTCGGCAAGCAGCGTGATGGAGCCCAGCAACATCGTGTTCCACAGGGCGTTGAAGAACTCATAGTCGGTGAGGAGTTGCTTGTAGTTGTCGAGGCCTGCCCATTCGAGCTTGAACTTGCCGCCGTAGAAGGAGCGGTAGAGCGCATAGATGCCGGGATAGAGCGTGATTGACAGCAGGTAGACGACGGCCGGCATCACCAGCAAATAGGGGAACAGCTTGCGCGCCAGGGGGCTGCGGCGGCGGCGGGGAGCTTCGAGGGTGACGGCGGTCATGGGCTGAGTGTGTCGCTATTCTGCTACGGTGGCAACTGTTGCCTCCACCCACCCCTGCTCCTCCCTGTCTGGGAGGGGTGAACTGCGGTTATCCCCTTCTCGATGGGAGGGGAAAGGGATGGGTGGAGGCGACAGGCAAAGATGGCCGGGGTTTCCCCCGGCCATCGTTGTTACGAGAAATCAGATGGGGGCCTTCTTGCCGGCGCCCAGGTTGAGGCCAGGTGCCATGGAGGCGTAGGACACGGGGTCCTTGCCAGCATAGAAGCCGGACTTCGTCATGATCTCCTTGACCTTCGCGGCAGCGTTGTCGAGTGCTTCCTTCGCACCGACCTTGCCGACGATGGCGTCGTTGATCTGGAAGCCGATTTCCTGCTCCATGTCGAAGGCCGACGGCAGGCGCGGCGAGCACCAGGCGTAGTCCAGCGACTCGGCCCAGATCTTGGCCGGCTGCGAAACCTTGCGCAGGTTCTCGTTGTTGAGCACCGAGCGGTAGCCGGGCGCAACGCCGTTGGCGTTGGCTTCGTTCATGGCCATGATCGACGAGGTCGTGAGGAACGAGAGCAGCAGGAAGGCTGCTTCCGGTTCCGGCGACGTCGCGGCAACCGACGAGGTCGAGCCTGCGATGTTCGGCGGGCAATAGGTGCCGCCGGCAACGCGCGGTTCATAGATCGTCAGGATGTCGTCACCGAGCTTCGACTGGTCAGGGCGCGTGGCCTGGGTGCCCGAGTCCTGCCACGAGATGTTGCAGGCGATCTGGCCACCGAGGAAAGCGCCACGGTTGGTCGGCCAGTCGGCAGCGGCAACGCCTTCAATGGCGTGCTTGGACAGGGCGAGGATGGTTTCCAGGCCCTTCATGCCGGCGTCGCCGTTGAAGATCGGTTCCCACTTGTCGTCGAACAGCATCATGCCGTGCTGGGCGGCAACATGCTCCCACAGGTAGGTCGCCCAGAAGCCGCGGCCAGCCATCATGCCGATGCCCGCAACGCCCTTCTGTGCCTTGTTCAGCTCAGGAGCCAGACGCACCATTTCCTCGTAGGTCGGGATGGTGGTGGTGGAGTCCGGATCCTTGCCGAGAACCTGCTTGAAGATCGACTTGCGGATGTGAACCTGCTGGATGTCGCAGTCGAACGGAATGCCGAACATGCCCTTGTCGCCAAAGTTGGCGTAGTTCAGGCGGTAGGTGTCATAGAAATCGTCGAGCGGCAGCTTCCACTTGGCGGCATAGTCGTCAAGCTTGGCAAGCAGGCCCTGGGCGGCGAAGTCGCCGAGCCACGGAGAGAAGAACTGCATGCAGTCGAACGACGGGTTGCCCGACATGGCTTCCGAGACAATCTTGTTCTTCATGTCGCCGTCAGGGATGGCCACGAGATCAATGTTGATGCCCGAGAGATCCTTGAAGGGCTGCGTGCCCTGAAGTGCCGATTCACGGTCGTCCGAGGAGATCAGGAAGCGGACGGTCTTGCCGCCGTGTTCCTTGCGGATGGCTTCCCAGTCAGCGGTGCGGATCCAGTCCTTGTTGGGATCCCACATCAGTTCGTCGCCGTTCAGGCCGTACTGCTTCTGGTAGTCCTTGTTGACGTAGTTCGCCACGTTGATCTTGGCGAGAACGTCGGCCGGGTTTGCCATGTCGGCAAAGGCCCGGTTGACGTTGAACAGGTTCACGCCGCCCACGCTGAGCGCCGCACCCGTGGCCGCCGTGCTCTTGAGCAGCGAGCGGCGGGTGACGAGACCCGACTTCTTTGAAATCATCACTTTCCTCCGTTGGTGTGGCCTGGATGTATGAACCCATGGGCTGCGGCAGGCCAGCCGCGGCACGGGTTTTTCGGAGCCTGCCCTCCAGGGAAAAAGGTCAGGCGCGAAAGCGGGAATGACGGGCAGGGAATGGGAGCACGCGACGCATCCACGCGCTTGCGAAGGCCGCCAGGCGGCACGCAAGGCACATCGGCAAATCTGGAGATACCTGTGACAGGCATCGCGTCGATCCTCCCGGGACGGTCCTTCGAGGGGCCGTCATTGTTGTCATTTCAATTAGACTACTAAATGTCTTTTCAGGATGCAAATGTTTCGTTTTGGGTGGGGATAAGCCAGCATCAGTGCAAATGAGGGCCAATCTTGGACCGGCTCACCCGCCCAAGGGCCCGAAAACCGGGATAACGTCTGTATTTCGCTACAATTGTGCTATGGACAAGCAGATGTATCCATCGCCCCGAGCGCGCCCGAATGGCTGTGGACCGTAGTAAGGAAACTGACTTGCCCCGCGAAAAACCTCCCGCCCCTGCCACAGAGCCGCTTCCCGAGCGCACCGCCGGTCGCGTTGCCCGCAACCGCATGCGCATTGCCTGGATGTATTATGTCGAGGGCCTCACGCAGAACGAGATCGCCGACCGGCTCGGCATTGGCCGCGTCACGGTGGTCCGCAACATCAACGAGGCGCTCAAGCAGCGCGAAGTCAAGATCTGGATAACGGGCGGCGTGGCCGAGTGCCTGGACCTTGAGGCGCAACTCAAGACGGTGTTCGGACTGGCCGATGCCGTGGTGGTGCCGGAGCCGGCAGAGCCCACCCACGTCAACAAGGCCATCGGATTTGCCGCAGGCATGTATGTCACCGACCAGCTCACCGACAATTTCTGTCTCGGCGTGGGCTGGGGCGCGACACTTTACGAGTCGTTGCAAACCCTCTCGCCGAAGGAACTGAACAATGTCGAAGTGGTGTCGCTGTTGGGCGGCATCGTGCAGGCACGCCGCTTCAATCCGGCGGAATTCGCCTGGCAGTTTGCCAATACGGTCGGCGCCGATTGCTACCTGCTCACGGCCCCGGCCGTGGTTGACTCACCCGAGACCCGCCGTGCCCTCATCGAACGATGCGGCCTCGACAGTGTGTTGAACCGGGTGGAGAAGATGGACATGGCCTTGGTCAGCGTCGGCACCATGTCCGCCATGTCCACGTCGTTCCGCTTCGGATTCTTCGGAGAAGAGGAGCGCCAGTCACTGCTTGCGGCCGGCGCGGTCGGCGACCTGCTCTACAATTTCTACGACGACCAGGGCCGCATCGTCGATCATCCCATCAACGAACGCGTCATGTCCATGCCGGCGGACCGCCTGCGCAAGGTGCCGCGACGGGTGATGATCTCTGGTGGCAACGACAAGGTTCCGGCACTTCTCGCAGGCTTGAAACTGTCGGATGCCAACGTCCTCATCACCAACGAGGAAACCGCCCGGGCGCTGCTGGCATCCAGGGGTCTCTGAGCCGCCGCTGGCCTGCCCGCCGTCCGGCATTTGGACTTGCGCCGCCGACCCTTCTTGGGGATTGTGTTGCCATGCCAAGAGACCCGTTGAACGGGCGGATGGCAGGGAGAAAACGCAGTCCAATGAACCCCAAGAGGTGGTCAATGAAATTCAGGTTTTTGACGGCGGCATGTGGCCTTGCCATGGCCTTGTGGAGTGGTTCTGCCAACGCGGCAGGCGAACTCAATATCTATAATTGGGGCGACTACACCAATATGGATATGATCAAGAAGTTCGAGCAGGCCTATGACATCAAGGTCACCATCACGGACTTCGACTCGAACGACACGGCGCTTGCCAAGGTGCGCGCCGGCGGGCACGGCTTTGACGTGGCCATCCCGACATCGAACTTCCTGTCGATCTGGATCAAGGAGGGGTTGCTGCTGGAAACCAACCCAAGCCAGATGGAGAACTACAAGAACGTCGATCCGCGCTGGAAGGACGTGCCCTATGATCCCGGTCGCAAGTATTCGGTGCCGTGGCTCTGGGGCTCAACTGGCGTTGCCGCCAACAGCAAGGTCTACAAGGGTGACGTGAACACCTCTGCCATCATCTTCGATCCGCCGCCGGAACTCGCAGGCAAGATCAACGTCGTGCCCGAGATGGGCGACGTGATGGCGCTCGCCATCATGTACATGGGCGGTGACATCTGCACCGGCGACAAGGAGGTGCTCAAGAAGGTGCGCGACAAGCTGGTGGAAGCCAAGCCGAAGTGGCTGTCGATGGACTACAGCTCGGTCGAGAAACTGGCCAAGGGTGACTATCTCGCCAGCCTCGAATGGAACGGCGGCACCTTCCGCTCCCGTCTTGAGAACCCGGATATCCGCTATGGCTATCCCAAGGAAGGCTACATCCTGTGGATGGACAACGTGGTGGTCTTGAAGGACGCCAAGAACGTCGAGAACGCCAAGCTCTTCCAGAACTACATGATGACACCGGAAGCGGCTGGCCTGAATTCGACCTTTGCCCGCTACGCCAACGGCGTCCTCGGTTCGGAAGCCTTCATGCCGGATGACATGAAGACCGCCAATGAGATCATGATTCCCGCCGAACTGCAGGACAAGGGCAAGTTCATCGATGCCTGCGCGCCGGAAGTCACTGAACTCTACGGCGCCATCTGGAAGGAAGTGCTGCGGTAACGTCCAACACCTTCAACATCTGTGCGGCCTGCCTTGCATTGCAGCGAGTGCAGGCCGTTTTCTTGTTACGGCGCCCTGACCGGCAATCCGGCGGCAATCCAGCCGATGTCGGCGCCCTTGCCCAGCATGCCACCCGCCACATCAATCAGGTCCGCGAGGTCCGTCTGCGCTTCGAGTGCCTGCGTCACCTGGCCTGAACGGTTGCCGCTGCGGCAGATAAAGGCCAGCCGCTTGCCGGGATTGTCGCCCGCAAGTTTGTGGACCTCGTCCATGAAGCTGGGCGAGGTCATGTCGATCGGTGTTGCGTCTTTGGCCACACCCGTCTCCGCCCATTCCTCCGGCGTGCGGACATCAACAAGAACGGCCTGACCCGCCGCCACCTGCGCCGCCACATCCACCGGCGACATGCGTTCCGCCGAGAAGGCGGGTGAGATGAAGAGGAGGGCTGCTGTCAGGAGCGGGGCAAGGCGCATGGGTTTGTCCGGTTGTTGAGATGATCTTCTGTTTGTGGAGCGTGGGAGAGTGTGTTGCTCATCCCCGCTTCAGATAGACTTTGACGAAGCTGCTCTTCAGCGTTTCGCCCTTGGCGGGAAGCGTTTCGCTTGCACCCGATTGCGCCGCCGCATGCACATCTTCAAGAGCCTGCCGGATGGCCAGGATTTCCGGATCATTGGCCTCTGCCTCCACCACCTTCAGCTTGTCGCTGACACCGGGATAGAGCGACGCCAGCTTGGCCGCGTCCTTGGCATTGGCGGCCGCAAGGATCGTTTCCATGGCATCGTGGAAATCGACCAGCGCCACGGCGAGCATCGAGAAGCCGTTGCGCTTGAACATGTCCTGGAACACCGGCCGGACCTTTTCGAGGTCAAGATGGGCCTGATGCAGGTCACCGCTGCGGACCAGCGGTTCAACGGCCGCAAGAATGCCATTCACGGTCTCAAAGTCGGACACCAGCTTGCCATCCCCCTTGAGGTCATGAGGCCGGTATCCTGAGTACTTGGCCACAAAGGCCGCAAACGCCGGCTTCAACTGGTCAAGGTTCGCGACCGCTTCGTCGCGCTGCGCCTTGCCGGTCAGGAACAGTGTCTGCTTGTAGAAATGGTTCATCGCGTTGAAGTCTTCGAGGAAGAATTTGCGCGAGAAGAACATGCTGGCGTAGCTGCCGCCCGCAGCGAGTCCCAAGAGAAGCAGCGCCACCACGGCGCGCTGCCAGGGACGGCTCGTGCCTGCAGGACAGGCCTTCACGCCAATCACCCGGTACAGCGGGCAGAAGCGCAAGGCCGCCGTCACGAGAAGGATGACGCCCACGGCGGCAGCAACCCAGTTCCACGGACTGCCCAGCCAGAAGTAGGCGAGTTGCAGGAGCCCAATGCCCAGCACCATGCGCACGAACCTGTCGGGAGAACGAATGTTGGCCACGGCAAATCCTTTCCATTAGAATATGCGAATATATTGTCAGAAGGCGCCGTGCGCAACCTTGATCCGCGTCAAGCGGCAGGAGGTCTCGCGCCAGAGTCGATCAGATGATTTCGTCCTCGTCGGGCATGGCGTCCACCTTGCTGGAGGCCTTGGCCTTGATGCGCGCCACATGGAACAGGGCGTCTCCGCGGTTGACGATGGGCAGGTTGGTCTTGCCGATGATCACGCCATCGTCTTCCGCGAAGACCGGCACGCGCACCTGACCCAGAGGATCGGTGATGATGCCGATGGGCTCGCGCCTGCCCACCTTGTCGCCGACCTGCCGCACGGAGTGCAAGATTCCGCCCTCGGGAGCGCGCGTCCAGGTGCTCGACGTCGAATGCACCGTGACGGCATGGCCCGGAACGGCTGGCGCAGTGCCGATCATGCCGATCGATTTCATCACCCGCAGCGTGCCTTTGACGCCCGTTTCAATCGATGCCTCGTCGAAGCGCAGCGCTTCGCCGCCCTCAAAAAGCACCACCTTCACGCCCGCGTCCTTGGCGCATTGGCGCAGCGAACCGTCGCGCAGCTTCGAAGTCATGATGACAGGAGGAGCAAAGGCCTCCGCCAGAGTCATCAGGTCGTCGTCCTTGGGGGCGATGCGGATTTGCGGCAGGTTGGTGCGGTGCAGGGCCGCCGAATGCAGGTCGATGCCGTATTGCGAGCGCAGCACCACCTCGCGGAAGAACAGGTCGGCCAGCAGCGATGTCAGTGAGCCTTGGTCTGAACCCGGAAACGAGCGGTTGAGATCGCGCCGGTCCGGCATGTAGCGGGAGTGGTTGAGGAAGCCGAAGGCATTGACGATGGGAATGGCGAGCAGCGTGCCGCTGAGTGACTTCAGCGCCTCATGCCCCAGCACCCGCCGCACGATCTCAATGCCCTGGATCTCGTCGCCATGCACGGCGCCGGAAAGAAACAGCACCGGTCCCGGGCCGCCATGCACCACATGCACCGGCAGGTTCATGGGGCTGGCATTGGCCAGCGTCGAGACGCCAAGGTTCACCGTCTCGCGCGTGCCCTGCGCGACGATCCTTTCGCCGATCTCGAATCCGCCCATGCGCATTGCCCCTTTTCCCCGCCGCAGAGACTAGCCCTTGCCGCGCGTCTTTGTCTTGTTCGGTTTGGCGTGTTTTTCAAGGAACGTGATGATGGCGCGGGCCACGTCCTTACCCGTTGCCCCTTCGATGCCTTCCAGCCCCGGCGAGGAGTTGACCTCCATCACAACAGGCCCGCGCTTCGATCGTAGCATGTCCACCCCTGCCACATTGAGGCCCATGGACTTGCAGGCCTTCAGCGCCGCTGCCTTTTCCGCCGCCGACAACTCCGCCTTCACTGCCGATCCGCCCCTGTGCAGGTTGGAGCGGAACTCGCCCTCCGGCCCGGCCCGCTCCATGGTGGCGACGATCTTGCGACCGACCACGAAGGCGCGGATGTCATGGCCCTCGGCCTCCTTGATGAACTCCTGCACCAGGATGTGGATGTCGGCACCATGAAACGCCTCGATCACCGACTTCGCCGATTTCTGTGTTTCGCCCAGCACCACGCCGATGCCTTGCGTGCCTTCGAGAAGCTTGATGACGACAGGCGCACCTCCCACCATCTGCAACACGTCATCGGTGCTGCCCGCCGAGTTGGCGAAGGCTGTGACCGGAAGCCCAACGCCATCACGCGACAGCAGTTGCAGCGCCCGCAGCTTGTCGCGGCTGCGCCCGATGGCGACAGATTCATTCAGCGGATAGACGCCCATCATCTCGAACTGCCGGAGCACCGCGAGGCCATAGAAGGTGTGTGACGCCGCGATGCGCGGGATCACCGCATCAAAGCCCTCCAGCTTCTCGCCGAGGTAGCGCAGCTCCGGCTTGCGCGAAGAGATGTTCATGTAGCAGCGCAAGTAGTCCACGGGCACGATCTCGTGGCCGCGTTCCTGCGCCACGGCGATGATGCGCTGGTGCGAATAGAGTTTCGGATTGCGGGTGAGCAGGGCGATTTTCATGGCTGTCGTGTCTTGCGGTCGAGGAGGAAGGTGCGGGCCGGATTGACGAGAAAGCGGCCCTTCAAGGTGTTGCGGCCCAAGAGCATGGGCACGTCCATGTCGGTGCGGTCGGTGAGTGTGATTTCGGCCTTGAACACCGACTTTCCCACTTCCAGTGTCGCGCGAATGACGGCCCGCATCTCGCTGATGCCATTGGAACTTTTGATGCGCTTCTGGCCCACCAGCGGGGCCTTGTAGGTGCGCCTGCGGCCCTCGTCGATGATGACGAAGGTAACCCGCCTGCCACTCACATGGATCTCGTCGGCATGCAGTGCCGCCGAGCGCGCGCCCGTATCGAGCTTCGCCACGATCGGCCCCAGCTTCAGCTTGGGCATGCGCACATGCTCCTTCCATCCCGCCTGCGGCAGGAGGAACATGGTGGGGCGGGGAAGAGTGGTCATGGGCTTTGCTTACAGCAGCACGCCGGATTCTGCCAAATCCCTCACGGCCGGATAATGGTGATGCCTGTTCCTTCGAACCTGTCCATCGCCGCCAGCGCAGCCGGCGCCTCGTCCAGCGGGATGTGTTTCGCCACCAGCTTCTCCGGTTGCAGCACGCCCGCTTCGATCATCCGCAGCATTTCGGGATAGCGGTGTGCCTGCATGCCGTGGCTGCCCTTGATCTCGAGTTCATAGGATATGACGCGATCCATGGGCATCGCTGCGCGCGCATGTTCGGCCAGCATCAGCCCCACCTGCACATGCCGCCCGCGCTTGCGCAATGAGCGCACCGAATTCATCGCCGTCACCGCATGGCCGAGCGCATCGATGGAAAGATGTGCACCACCCCCCGTCACATCGCGGATGGCCTGCGCGACCTTCACACCACCGGAGGCATTGATGGTGACGGCCGCGCCCAGCGCCTTGGCCAGCGCCAGCTTCTCGTCTGTGAGATCAACGGCGATCACCTGCGCCCCCATGGCGGCGGCGATCATGATGGCCGAAAGCCCGACACCACCGCAGCCATGCACCGCCACCCATTCACCCGGTGCGCAGCGGCCCTTGTCGATCACAGCGCTGAAGGAGGTGACAAAGCGGCAGCCCAGTGCAGCCGCCGTGCCGAAAGCCATGGCGTCCGGCAGGCGCACCACGTTGAGGTCGGCATGTTCCAGCGCCACGAACTCCGCGAACGAGCCCCACATGGTGAAGCCCGGCTGCACCTGGTTGTCGCAGATGTGCTGGTGCCCCGCCGCGCATTCCCCGCAGGCCCCGCAGCCGGAAACAAACGGCACCGTCACCCGGTCGCCGACCTTCCAGCGCTTCACGTCCCGGCCCACGGCAGCGACGGTTCCCGCCAACTCGTGCCCCGGTACATGCGGCAGCTTGATGTCGGGGTCGTGCCCCATCCAGCCATGCCAGTCCGAGCGGCACAGCCCCGTCGCCTCCACCTTCACCACAAGACCCGTGGGAGACGGCGTGGGATCAGGCACCGCCGCCACAACGGGCACCACGCCAAACTGCTCATAGAATACGGCACGCATCACGGAGGTCCTCTTGCATCGCGGCGCATGTGCAGCGCCAATGCCTCACATTCAATGGGATGCGCGCCAGAAAGGCAAGCCGCGCCGCAATCATCCCCAGCGTGCAAATGCCGCGTGCACCGTTTGTGTCCTAGGTTTCCGGGGGAAGGGATGGTAGGCAGCGGACAAATATCCGCCACAGGCGAATCGGGGCAAATCTTGAACACATCTTCACCGGCAAACCACGGCGGCACGCAGTATCCTGCCGCGCTCCGCGCACTGGCGCGCGATCTTTCGGAGGCCAGCAAGGCCTTCAATGACGCCGACAATCGCCGCGCCGCCTGGCAGCTGCTGTCAACCGCGCTGCTGTTCTTCCCGCTCGTCGCCCTCATGTTCGTGCTGGCGGAAACGCATTATGCCTTGGCCCTGCTGCTGGCCATTCCGGCGGGCGGCCTGCTCACCCGCTTCTTCGCCCTCCAGCATGATTGCGGCCACGGTTCGTTCTTCACCGCGCGCGCCGCCAACGAAATGGCAGGGCGTTTCATCAGTGTGCTGACGTTCACGCCTTATGACTACTGGCGTCGCTCCCACGCCCAGCATCATGCCGGTTCCGGCAATCTCGACCGTCGCGGCATCGGCGATGTCGATACGTTGACGGTGCGCGAGTTTGCCAGCCTCGGTTTCTGGGGCCGCCTGCGCTACCGCGCCATGCGCCATCCGCTGGTGGCGCTGCTCATCGGCCCGCCGGTCTATTTCCTCTTCCTGCAGCGCGTCATGTTCAACACCAGGCTCGGCATCGCCGCGAGCCTGAAAAGCATTGCCGCCCACAACGCGGCTCTCATCGTTTTCTATGGCGCGCTGATCTACGCCTTCGGCCTTGTTCCTGTGTTGCAGGTGGTGCTGCCGGTGGTGCTGATGGGCGCCTGGATCGGCGGCGCGCTGTTCTATGTGCAGCACCAGTTCGAGGAGACGCTGTGGGATTCGGCTGACGTGTGGGACGTGAAAGTGGCAGCACTCAAGGGCAGCTCACACCTCATCCTGCCGCGCGCGCTGAACTGGCTCACCTGCGACATCGCCATCCATCATGTGCATCACCTGTCGAGCCGCATTCCCAACTACCGCCTGCGCGAATGCCTCGACGCACTGCCCGCCCTGCAAACCATCTCGCCCCATCTCACCCTCGGCCAAGCCATCGCCTCCGCCCGCCTCGCCCTCTGGGACGAAACCACCCGCAAACTCATCTCCTTCCGCCAGTTCAAAACGCAATACGCGTGAGAGGCGGGTCTCCCCCACGTTCAATCCCCATACACTTCTCCCTCCCCCTTGTGGGGGCGAGCTTGCGAGCGGGGTGGGGTTTGGTGGTGGTGCAGGTAAGTGCAGGCAACGACGGCAGCAGCGGCAGATATCTCAGGTTGCGCAACCTTCCCCACGACACCATATTGCGCGTCGCGAAGGGAAGCGCGTGATGGCAATGACGGCGGCGGACATAAGGGATCGGGAGAGTTTTCGTACATGGCTTGAGTCACGTCCAACTAAGTGGAGGCAATTAGCCACCATAGCTCTTGCGCACCGGTCTGCCATGCGGACGCTTCCCATATTGCGGCGATGGAACAGTTTGGCCTTCAAAGAAGAAGTCTCGTTGCTTGGTCTAGCATTTCGCCAGTGCATAATCTCGCGTGGCAAAGGCATTGTGCCAACAGGAGAGTTCATCCAAGCCGCTCAGGCCCTTGATGGGTTCCATGTCGCGGACAATCCTGCAGCCAATGCTGCATTTATTGCGACAGCATCGGCGGCTACAACAGCATGTACCGCCTACGAAGAGTCTCTCGTCATATACATCGGTGCTGCTACTGCCGCCGCGAACGATGCTCATGTAGCCTTCTCCGCCACTCAGAATGCATTGGAATTGTCTATTGCACCGCCCGTGATCTGGAATGAAGTACTATCTGACAGTACGTTTATTGAACTCGGTGGCGATCCTGAGGTTCTACTGGCAAGGCCATTGTGGACAAATTCATCTGCCTGGTGGTTAAATGAACTCCACGCATTTAGGCAAAGGCTCATTGGCAGAGAATTCAGGCAATTTGGTTTCGATATTTGGGTTGAATGGTATGAAACCGTTGCCTTCGGCCTTCCCGCCTTTCGCATCCGCTCTGATGAATTGCGCGACAGACTAGCCAGGGACATAATACTTGGGTCGACGGATGGTGCTTTCGACAAAGATTTTTGGAACCGCGACCCCGCTGCAATCAACGCCGACATCAAGCGCTGGGTGGAGGAGGCGCGGGCGGCGGATCGCTCCAATTCAACGCAGTCAAAAGCTCCTTTGGCACCGGAGTCAGCAGTCGCGCAGCCCAATCCTAGTGTCACACAGTTCGCACAGGGTGAAACAGGCCTGGTCACCGCCATTGCCGATCCTCTTGAACCGGCAGCGGATCGGGCAATGCAGGACTTACGCGAACTCTACGAAGAGGCACGGGACAAGGCGCTGGCGGCACAAAGTCTCGGTCGCAACATGCTGGGCCCCTGTCATGATCCACTGGAGCAGGTACTGACCAATGCGCCAGAGGACTTTGCTTTGGTTCGTGTCAACCGTCTGCATGCCAAGCTCTCATCCCTGCGCGACCGCGTGTACTTACACGAACAGCAAATGGCAAAACCGATTGAGGATCGTGATCTCTCGCTGGTCCTGCAAGAGGAAGTCGCCGTTCGCCTGTCGGCCTGCGTCAAGCAGTTCAATCTCGTCATGGCCTTTGACAAGCGGGGGCGAGAACTCAACAGCCTGCAACATGGTCCGGAAGCACGTTCCCGCGCTGAGGCGATCAACACAGCGTTGCGGCCCGTTGTCATCAACGTCGGTGATGTGGGGGATGCAGCCGTAGTCAACATTATTCTTAGCGACAATAACGCCGTCACGAATGCATCGCGGGATATTCATGGCGATCAGGCCGTGGTGCGCGTGGCTGAGCAGAACGAAAATCTTGCCATGGCGGTTCTGCAAGTTGGCTGGCGCATCGCGCGGGAAGCGGAAAGGCAGGGTCTTGCGCAACCCACACTTGAACTTGTGATTTCAGTCGCCGGTCAACACGGACCGAAACTGCTCGAATTCATCCAAAGATTTGATCAGGCATTTCTGTGGCTGGCGCAACACGTGGAAGCGTTTCAGATATTGTCGGCGCTGATCATGCTGCTGGCGTCTTACCGTATTGCAAACAAGAAGCCTTAGCCCCCTCACGCCCCCCACGTCTCCTCAAGCACCCGCAACCAATTCCCGCTGGTAATCTTGCCGATCAGCATCTCGCCATATCCCGCATCGCGCATCGCCTGCACCAGGTTCGGCAATCCCCTTGCGTCGCCGATGGGGGCGGGGATGCGGGCGCCGTCGAAGTCGCTGCCGAGCCCGACGCAATCTTCGCCCGCCAGCGTGATCATATGGTCGAGGTGGCGCAGCATCACGTCCAGGCTTGTGTCCGTGGTCCAGCGCCCGTCCGGTCGCAGGAAGCCCGTGGCGAAGTTGAGCCCCGCCATGCCGCGCGTGGCGCCGATGGCGCGCAACTGTTCATCCGTCAGGTTGCGTGACGAGGCGGCGACGGCATGCGCATTGGAATGTGTCGCCACCAAGGGCGCCTTGCTCACCTTGGCGATGTCCCAGAAGCCGCGCTCGGTGATGTGCGAACAATCAATAAGAATGCGAAGCCGATTGCATTCCCGCACCAGCGCCTCACCCTCGGGCGTCAGGCCCCGGCCCTGGTCGGGCGAGGCGGGAAAACGGAAGGGCACGCCGACGCCAAAGGCATTGGGTCTCGACCACACTGTCCCGATGGAGCGCAAGCCCCGCGCATAATAATCCTGCAGGTTCGAAAGGTCGGGCTTGATGGCCTCCGCCCCTTCGATGTGGGTGATGAAGGCGAGCGACCCCGCCGCCATGGCGGCGCGCATCTCCGCCACCGTGGTGCAGGCCGTGACCGCCCCTTGCGCTTCGGTGAAGATCGCATCGCGCAACGCCAGCATGGCAAGGGCCGAGCGCTCCGCCGCGCGCTGTGAGAGGGCGCCGGCATAGGGCGGGTTCAGGTCTTCATCCGCATCGGGAACCGTCTCGTGCGCGCCCGGCGAGAAGATCGCGAAGAAGCCGCCCGCCATGCCACCCTCGCGCATGCGCGGCAGGTCAAGATGGCCCGCGCCATCACCCTGCACGAAGTGCCGGGCGGCATCAGGGGATTTCGTCTCGTGCAGGCGCAGGAGAACGTCGTTGTGGCCGTCAATGATGGGGAGGGTCATGAAGACTCAAGACACCCCCTCAGTCCTCCGGACAGCTCCCCCAACAAGTTGGGGGAGCGTGTTGCAATCGCCCTCCCTCAGCTATGCTGGGGGAGGTCCCGAAGGGGGAGGGGGTGTTTCCGCTATTTGGGGCTTACGCCTTGGAATGCATCTCCGCGACGTAATCCCAGTTGATGAGATTGTCGACGAAGGCTTCGAGGTACTTCTGGCGCAGGTTGCGGTAGTCAATGTAGTAGCTGTGCTCCCACACATCGACGCCGAGGATGGGCGATGCGCCGTGCATCAGCGGGTTCTCGCCGTTCGGCGTCTTGGAGATGGCGAGCTTGCCATCCTTCACCGAAAGCCAGGCCCAGCCGGAACCGAACTGCGTCACACCCGCCTGCACGAAGTCGGCGCGGAACTTGTCGTAGCCGCCGAGATCGCTCTCGATCGCCTTTTCCAGCTTGCCCGGAATCTTCTTGCCGCCGCCATTGGGCTTCATCCAGTTCCAGAAGTGGATGTGGTTGTAGTGCTGGCCCACATTGTTGATGAGGCCGGCGTTCTTGTCGGCGAAGGCCTTCTTGCAGATCTCTTCGATGGAGGCCGAAGCCAGCGGCGAATCCTTCAGCAGGTTGTTGCCGTTGGTCACATAGGCCTGGTGGTGCTTGTCGTGGTGGAACTCAAGCGTTTCCTTCGACATGTAGGGGCCAAGCGCGTCGTAGGCATAAGGCAGGGCAGGAAGTTCAAGGGCCATTGGTTCTCTCCTTGGGTTGTGGAGGCTTTATCTAGTCGCTGCGCAGCGGGCCTGCAAGGAAGAGACAATTCACCCCCGTCATGTCCTGAACAGCGGCACCCCCAGGACGGCCTGCGCAAACACCGCGCCCGTGATGAGCGCGCAGAGCAGGGCCGCCACCCACACAAGGCTGCGGCGCCCGGAAAGCGCGGCAAGGGGGACGATCTGCGCTGCGTGCATGCCGATGAAATGCGCAATCCTGAGGTCGCCACCCGTGGTGGACCAGCCGAAGAAGCCCGTGCCCGTGGCATCGCTCAGGTCACCGCCCACGCTGTGGCTCAACTGCGCCCCCACATAGGCACCTGCAAAGCCGCCCAGCACCGCCCCTGCGATCAGCCCCACGGCGGCCGCTTCTGTCATCACGCCATCGCGGCGGTGCCGCCACAGCCGCGCCCCCACAGTGCCTGCGATCACCAGCATGAGCACCGCGCCCACGCCCATGAGGCTGTAGAGCAGCTGCGTGGTGGGTGTGGAGATGTTGAAGTGCGAGGCCTCGGCCCGCGCCGCGCGGAAGCTGATGTAGGCCATCTCGCCCCAGCCCATCAGCAGCATGAGCGGAATGGCCATGCGCATCATCCGCGCTTTTTGTTCGGCGGCAGGCAGGTAGCTCAGCGCCCAGCCCACCGTGGCGAACTGGATGGCAAGCGAAGAGAAAAACTTGGCGGGTTTCAGCCAAGTGCTCACGCCATTCACTTCACGCGTGTCCACAAACTGCAGGGCGACACAGACCAAGGCGAGCCCCAGCATGGCCAGCACCGTCCACCACAGGAAGGTGGAACTGTTGCGGATGCGGGCGAGAATGTCGGCACCCAGGGATGGCGTGGCGGAAACGGAAAGCGTTGTCATGGCAGGGCCTCAGGCGGTGTGGGGTTGCGAGCGGGTGAGGAGAAGGACGATCTCGCTGGCGAGAAAGCCCATGGGACCGAACAGGAAGGTGGCGGGCAGAAGTCCCGCCAGCCACCAGCGGCTGGCGCCTGCCTCCATCACGCGCCGTGCCACAAGGGCACCCATGAACAGGTCAAAGGCCAGATAGTGGATCCACCCCGCCAGCGCCGCCCAGGGGGAGGTGAAGAGCAGCTGCACGTTGGCCAGCGTGTCAAAGCCGCCGGGCGACCGGCCGAAGAACAGCAGGATCAGCAGCGAGTAGAGCGCGGCGAAGCCCAACGGCCACCAGCGCCCGGCAACCGCGTCACGCAGGTGCGCGTTTCTGTGGATCACGGCAAAAGCCAGCACCAGCCAGCCCGCGAGAGCGGCAGGGTTGGCAATGGCAAAGACTTGCTCGGCTGTCATGGAATGCGCCTCAATGTTGACGGTGGCAACATCTGACTCAAAATATTGACGCCGTCAAGATATTTTGACGTTGTAAAGATGTGGCGACTCGCCTAGCTTCCGCCATATGTCCGGGGAAACGAAAAAACCGTATCATCACGGAGACTTGCGCGACGCGTTGCTGAATGCCGCCGAGGATGCGCTGGCCGATCTGCCGCTGGAAAAGGTCTCGCTGCGCGAGATCGCCCGCCGCGCCGGGGTCTCCCATGCCGCCCCCAAGCACCATTTCGCCACTGTCGGAGAACTCTATGGCGAACTGGCGGGCCGTGGCTTCGAGCGTTTCGTGACCGCCCTGGACGAGGCGGCAGGCCGGGGCAACGACCAGTCCGCCGCCGCCCGGTTGCAGGACATGTCCCGCGCCTATGTGCGCTTTGCACAAGGGAACCGCGCCACCTACGGCCTCATGTTCGGCAAACGGGCAGGGGTAGAACGCACGCCTCGCATGATGCATGCCGCCTTCGCCGCCTGGCAGCAATTGGAGCGCGAGGTGATCGCCCTGGCCGGTCCCCAGCGCGCGCCAACGGGCGCCCTCATGGTCTGGTCGGCCTGCCATGGCTTTTCCATGCTGCTGCTCGACCAAGCGACACCGCCCCACATCGATCCCGATCAGGCTGTGGAGGCCATCACGCGGCTGGTGATTGCCGGCCTGCAATCCGATACATAGGCTGAATGGACGTCGACATTTTCACCCTTGCGCTGCTCGCCCTCGTCGGTCTCGTGGCGGGCTTCATCGATTCAATCGCGGGCGGCGGCGGCATGCTGGCGCTGCCCTCGCTGCTCTTGGCCGGGCTCGATCCGCTGACGGCCCTTGCCACCAACAAGATGCAAGGCACCTTCGGCACGGCGTCGGCGACCTACACGTTCTGGAAAAAGGGCCTGCTCGATCCGCGCGCCCATTGGAAAACCGTGGCGCTCGTATTCGTGGGCGCTGCCTTGGGCGTGCTGATGGTGTCCGCCGCGCCGCGCGCGCTGCTCTCCATCATCATGCCGGTGCTGCTGCTCGCCGTGGCGCTCTATTTCGCCCTGTCGCCGCGCCTCACCGATGAAGCCTCCGAACCCGTCTTCCCCATGGCCGCCTTCGCCTTCGGGCTCGCACCCGTCATCGGCTTCTATGACGGCTTCTTCGGCCCCGGCACGGGCTCGTTCTTCATGCTGGCACTGGTCAGCATCTTTGGCCTTGGCATCATCGAGGCCACGGCCCGCACCAAGCTTCTTAACTTCACCTCAAACCTGGCGGCCCTGCTGATCTTCGCCTTCACCGCGAAGATCGTGCTGGTCATCGGACTGGTGATGGGGCTGGCCCAGCTTGTGGGTGCCTACATCGGCGCGCATGTGGCGATCCGCAACGGCGCACGCATCATCCGCCCGCTGCTGGTCCTCGTCTGCATCGCCATGGCGATCAGGCTGCTCTTCGATTCATCCAATCCGCTGTGGGCGTATTTCTGACACGCCTTTCGACGTGCAAGTTGCCCGGGATTGCACTCACATGAACGCCTGCAATCCCGTCTGCGCCCGGCCGAGGATGAGGGCATGCACGTCATGGGTGCCTTCATAGGTGTTCACCGTTTCCAGGTTCACCATGTGGCGGATGACGTGATACTCGTCCGAGATGCCGTTGCCGCCGTGCATGTCACGAGCGGCCCGCGCCACATCCAGAGACTTGCCGCAGTTGTTGCGCTTCATCAGCGAAATGGCCGGCGGTGCGATGGTGCCGCGTTCAAGTCCGCGCCCCAGCGACAGGCAGCCGTGCAGGCCGAGTGCGATCTCCGTCTGCATGTCCGCCAGCTTCTTCTGCACCAGCTGGTTGGCGGCGAGCGGCTTGCCGAACTGCTTGCGGTCGAGCGTGTATTGGCGCGCCCGGTGCCAGCAATCCTCAGCCGCGCCCATCACACCCCAAGCGATGCCGAAGCGCGCCTTGTTCAGGCATGAAAACGGTCCACCCAGTCCCTTGGCCTTGGGCAGCATGGCATCCTCAGGCACTTCAACATTGTGCAGCACGATTTCGCCGGTGATCGAGGCGCGCAGCGAAATCTTGCCCTTGATCTCCGGCGTCGAGAAACCCTTCATGCCGCGCTCCACAATGAAACCGCGGATATCGCCCGCCTCGTCCTTCGCCCAGACGACGGCGATGTCGGAGATCGGCGAATTGGTGATCCACATCTTGGCGCCGTTCAGAACATAGCCACCCTGCACCTTGGCGGCGCGGGTCTTCATGCCGCCGGGATCAGAGCCCGCATCCGGCTCCGTCAATCCGAAGCAGCCGATGATCTCACCCGTGGCCAGGCGCGGCAGATACTTCTGCTTCTGCGCCTCGCTGCCGAATTCCTCGATCGGGTGCATGACAAGCGAGTTCTGCACGCTCATGGCCGAGCGGTAGCCGGAGTCGACCCGCTCCACCTCGCGTGCCACAAGGCCATAGGCCACATAGCCGAGGCCCGAGCCGCCATAGGCGTCCGAGGTCATCACGCCGAGGAAGCCCATCTCGCCCAACTCGCTCATGATCTCCCGGTCAAAGCGCTCCTCGCGGAAGGCCGACTTCACCCGCGGCATCAGCTTGTCCTGCGCGAAGGCGCGGGCCGAGTCGCGGATCATGCGCTCGTCTTCCGAGAGCAGGCTTTCCAGATCGAGCGGGTCTTCCCAGTTGAAATCAGCGAGTTTGGCCATGATTGTCCCAATGTGTTTGCAATGCACCATTGAAGCCCCGCCACAGCCCAAAGTCAAATCAGCGGAACGAATGAGGGCGTTGCACGGGGCACACATCATCCGGGACAAAGGCTTGCGGCCTCCGGCCCTTTGCTTATGGTGATCCAGGGGGGCGAGTGAAAGAGGGAGCGGTTTCATGTCCTGGCGCAATGCACTGCTCAAAGCATCACTTGTCACTTGCGCGACCGCGGCGCTTCTCGCTGGCATTGCCTGGTGGGCAGCGCGCCCGGTAAAACCGGATGACTTCTACACATGGAATGGTGCACCGGGCGACCCGGGCAAACTCCTGCGTGCCGAGCCCTATGGACTTGATGTGCCACGCGGCATGCAAGCCCAGCGCATTCTCTACGCCACCACGCGGCTGGACGGCCGACCCGCAGTTGCAAGTGCCATCATCATGCAGCCCCTCCAGACGGCAGCGCCATCACCCGTTGTGGCCTGGGCCCATGGCACCACGGGCGTGGCCCCCGGCTGTGCTCCATCCGTCACCATGCCCTTTGCCAATGTACCAGCCCTCGGTGAATTGCAGGACAGGGGCTGGACTTATGTTGCCACCGACTATGTGGGGCTCGGCACGGACGGCGGCCATGCCTATCTCGTCGGCGCTGACGCCGCCCGAAATGTGCTGGATGCCGTGCGCGCCGCGCGGACGGTGGATAGCCTGGCGCTCGACAACCGCGTTGTCGTCTGGGGCCATTCGCAGGGTGGCAACAGCGCCCTGTGGACGGGAATGATTGCCTCCAGCTACGCGCCGGACGTGAATGTGCTGGGCATTGCTGCCCTCGCACCGGCAAGTGATCTGAAGGCGCTGCTCAATTCTTCGCAGAAGGGCGTGTTCGGAAAAATTGTCTCGTCCTATCTGCTGTATGCCTATGCCGCCACCTATCCTGATGTGAAACGCAACGAACTCGTTTCAGGATTGCCGGCGCTTCTCACGGCGGACATCGCAGGTCGCTGTGTTGGTGGTCTTGAAACGCTGTACTCCGTTGCTGAAACGGCACTTTTGCCTGCAGCGGGCATTTTCGACAACGAGCTGTTGCAGGGTGCGATGGGGAAAAGACTCGGCGAAAACACGCCCGACGGGCCGTTCCCGGTTCCCGTGCTGCTGGCGCAAGGCGAAAAGGATGACCTCGTGCTGGAATCCGTGCAGAAATCCTACGCCACCGCGCGCTGCGCGGAAGGTCAGCCCATCGACTATCGCGTCATTGCGGGCCGCGACCACATATCGCTGGTGGCTCCGGATTCGCCGTTGTCTTCCGCGTTGGCGCAGTGGACGTCAGATCGTTTTGCGAACCTGCCTGCCGCACCAGCTTGCTGATCTCACCGGATCAACCCGCTCAGTGCCTTGAACTGCGGCGTGCCCGCTTTTTCTAGCAGTTCGAACAGCGCCATTTCGGTGTTCACGGCTTCCACCCCGGCGTGGCGCAGGCGCGAGAAGGCGAGGTCGGCGGAGGCGGGCGCGCGTGACGACATGGCATCGGTCACGGCAAACACCCCGAAGCCCGCACTGGCGAGGTCCACGCAGGTTTGCAGAACACACACATGCGCTTCGATCCCCGCCACCACAACAAGCGGCCGCCCGCCTTCATGCAGTTTGATGAGATGATCCTTCATCGCCTCATCGCGCCAGCAGGAGAAGGTGAGTTTCTCGAACACCTCGGCATCATTGGCTGCAAGCTGCGGCACGGTGCGCCCCAAACCCTTCGGATACTGCTCCGACACAGTGATGGGCAGGCCCAGTTCCCGCGCCGCCGTCATAAGAATCGACGCCTTCGCCACCACCCGGTCCGCTTCCGCCATGGCGGGCAGAAGCCGTTCCTGAATGTCAATCACCAGCAGCGAGGCTTTGGAGGAATCAAGCAGCATTCATCTTACCCGTCACCATCAGGCCGAAGGCATAGACCTCTGCCACTTCCTTCAGCCTGTCAAAACGCCCTGAAGCACCGCCGTGGCCGGCCCCCATGTTGATCTTGAGCAGCAGCATGTTTGCGGAGGTATTCAGTATACGGAGCTTCGCCATCCACTTCGCCGGCTCCCAATAGGTGACCCGCGGGTCGGTGAGGCCACCCAGCGCGAAGATGTGGGGGTAGGCTTGCGCCCGCACATTCTCATAGGGCGCATAGGCGGCAATGGTTTCGTAGGCGGCCTTGTCTTCAATCGGATTGCCCCATTCCGGCCATTCGGGCGGAGTGAGCGGCAGCGTGTCATCCAGCATGGTGGTGAGCGCGTCGACGAAAGGCACCTCCGCCACGATGGCCTTGAACAGGTCCGGCGCCATGTTGGCAACAGCACCCATCAGCAAGCCACCGGCACTGCCGCCCTGCGCCACGATCTCGCCCCGGCGCGTCAGGCCCTGTTTCACCAGATGTTCGCCCACGGAAATGAAATCCCGGAAGGTATTCATCTTCTTGTCGAGCTTGCCGGACTTGTACCAGCGGCGGCCCTTTTCCTGGCCGCCACGAATGTGCGCCACGGCATAGATGAAGCCGCGGTTCACCAGCGAGAGGATGTTGGTGTTGAAGCCGGAGGGCATGGAAATGCCGTAGGAGCCATACCCGTAGAGCCAGAGCGGTGCGGAACCGTCCAGCGCCACGTCCTTGCGGTAGAGCAGGGTCACCGGAACCTGTTCGCCATCATGGGCGGGCGCCAACAACCGCCGCGCCACGTATTGTGAGGGATCGTGGCCAGACGGAACTTCCTGCGTCTTGCGCAGCACACGCTCGCGCGTGCGCATGTTGTAATCGAACACCTGCGATGGCGTTGTCGGAGACGAATAGCTGAAGCGCAAGGTGTCGGTCTCGAACTCGCGCATGTCACCGAAACCCAGCGAGTAGGCCTCTTCAGCAAAGGCGATGGCGTGTTCTTCGCCGTTCGTCATGTTGCGCACGATGATGCGCGGCAACGCATTTTCGCGCTCCAGTCGCACCAGCCAGTCCTTGAACACGGCAAATCCCACAAGGAAAATGCCGGGGCGGTGTGGCACAAGATCAACCCAGTTGCCGGGCGAGGGGTCGGAGACGGGAGCCGTCACCAGCTTGTAGTCTTCTGCACCATTGATGTTGGTCTTGATGATGAAGCGGTCGCCGTGGTGCTCCATCTCGTACTCGATGCCAGGCACCCGCGCGGCCACCAGCTTGGGCTGTTCCAGCGGTTTTTCGGAATCGATCAGCCAGCATTCCGATGTGTCGTGGTCGTGCACGCTGATGATGATGAAGCGCTCGGAATGGGTGGAGCCCAGCCCGGTGAACATGCCGGTGTCCTTCTCCTCGAACACCAGCACGTCATCGGCCTGTTGCGTGCCCAGCCTGTGGCGGTAGCTCTTGAGCGGGCGATGATGCTCATCCTGCAATGTGTAGAAGATATACTGCCCGTCCGCTGACCAGGTGGCGCCACCGCTGGTGTTCTGCAAAACCTCGTCCCGGTCCTTGCCCGACGCAAACTCGCGGATGCGCATCTCGTAGAACTCCGAGCCCTTGTCATCCTGCGACCACGCGGCGAGCCGGTGATCCGGTGAGCGCGCCACCCCACCAAGGCTGAAATAGGGCTTGCCCTTGGCGAGTTGGTTGCAGTCGAACAGCAGTTCTTCCGCACCACCCGCCTTGGGCGTGCGCTTGAGCAGCGGATATTGCCCGCCGATGACAAACGAGGAGGAATACACATAGGGCCCGTCCGGCGATGGCACCGACTGGTCATCCTCCTTGATCCGGCCCTTCAGTTCCGCGAACAGCGCCGCTTGCAAGGCTTCGGTGCTTGCCATCGCGGTTTTCGTGAACGCGTTCTCCGCTTCCAGGTAGCTGCGGATGTCCTGCGGCAGCAGGGACGGGTCCTGCATCACCGCCTGCCAGTTCTCCGCCTTCAGCCACTTGTAGTCATCTTGCTTGGCGTGGCCGTGCCAGGTTTCGGTCACGGGGCGTTTCTCCGCCACGGGCGGAGCCATCTTCGTTTCGGTCATTCTGTGCCTTCGGGTTTGAAGTCGAGGGCCACGCCATTGATGCAATAGCGCAGGCCCGTGGGGCGGGGTCCGTCCGGGAATACATGGCCGAGATGGGCCTCGCAATCGGCGCAATGGACTTCGGTGCGCTTCATGAAGAAGGAGCGGTCGGACTGTGTGCCCACGGCCGCCTCATCGGCGGGCTGGTAGAAACTGGGCCAACCCGTGCCGGACTCGAATTTCGCGTCCGACGAGAACAGCGGCTTCCCGCAACACACGCAGGTGAACATGCCCTTGCGCTTTTCACCGTTGAGCGGACTCGTTCCGGCCCGTTCGGTGCCGTGTTCGCGCGCCACGCGATAGGCTTCCGGCGACAGTTGCGCTTTCCATTCCGCGGATGACTTGCTGATCTTTCCCATGACTGAAAACCTCCGTCGCAACATGTAGGTGGGATCGGGCCACACGCCAATGGCAGCTCCGGCAGATGACGGGGAATTTACCAAGCATTCACCATAACCTCAAACCTTAACCATGGAGGGCAACGGGATTGGTCGCAATTAAGCAAGTTTGAAACTGTCTCCGTCATGGATTGCTTGGGGAAACAAGTCTCTGGGTATGATGACTGTACACGTGGGCATAGGTGGGGAGGGCGCTGCAATGGCAGCTGCCGGGACTATTCGTCCCCGCATTGGCGCTGACCGCTTCAGGGCGCTCACCGAGCGGCTGAAGAATCCGTCCGCGCAGGTCCCGCACATTGCCGTGGCGCCTGTCACCGTTCAGCCCATTGCCGTTCCGCCCATTGAAGTTCAACCCGTGCCGCCTCCCGATGAGCACGCTGAACCGTCCGTCATTGTTGCACCTCCGCCAGAACTGGCATCTGCTCCTGATGTTTCGCAGGAAGTGTATGATGTCACCGCTCCGGTGAGCTTTGCGCCGGAACCGGAGATCCTGCCGCAGGACAATCCTGAAGTTCCGCAGCATGCGCCACCAGCGCAAGATTTCGGCATTCCCGATCAGGACGCTGCAGGCACCGAAGAGGTGATGACCGTCGAGGCCGAAGCGGAACCTGTCGTCGTGCCTGAACTTGTCCTTGAAGTGGCACCGGAATTCCCGCCGGAGGCCATGCCCGATATTCCGCCGGAGCCTGTTGCGGTACCGGCAATTGAACCTGTCTTCGAGCCCGCCCCGGCACAGCCTGCTGCTGCCGCGCCACAGGCGCATCTCTCGCCGCTGGACCGCATTCTCTCCGCCGAACACAAGGTTGCGGCACCGGTGGCGCTTCCTGAAATCCTTCCGCCACCGCCGCCTCCGCCACCACCGCTGGTGATTGAGGAGAATGGCGAGAAGATCACCGTTGCGCCGCCCAGCATGGACGCGGTGCAGGAGCGCCTGCGCGAAGACGCCAGCAACCGCCTGCAGCAGCTCGACATCGAAAACATCTGGCGCCAGGTGCTGGCGACCCCGACCCTGGAAGAGCGCGCCGAATTCCTGCGCGAGGCTGCCGAGATCATGGCGGCGGAGCAGGGTGTTGACGTGACAAAGATGCTTGCGCCCGAGCATGATCTCTCGCGCATCGAAGTATCGGCGGAGCCTGTGGTGGAGGAGCCCGCTGCAGCACTCGTGGCCGACTACAGCGAAGATGAGCAGGTGGAAACTGCGGAACTTGCCCGCTCCCTTCTGGACATGATGGCGTCAGGATCGAGTTCCGGCCTGCCGCACGAACGTGCGCTGGCGGCGGACACGCTTCTGCGCCTCCTGCCCAAGCTCGCCGTGAAGCCGCTGGCCATGCTGTCCCAGCGTCTTGCCATCATGGACAATCCCCCGCAGCTGCTGGTTGCCAAGCTGATCCGCGATGACCGCGTGGAAGTCTCCGGCCCGCTGCTGGAAGATTGCATGCACATCACCGACCAGGACCTGGCCATGGTTGTGGCGGAAGAGAATCCCGGCAAGCGCCGCATGGTGGCCCGCCGCCGCAGGCTGTCGCGTGCCATCAGCGACAAGCTGATTGCCACGGCTGACGCCTCCGTGCTTCTCACGCTGGTGCGCAATGCCAACGCGGAAATTTCGCACGACGGATTCAACGCGCTGATCGAGGAGGCCGCGAGGCACGACGAGCTGATGGCCCCGCTCTCGACGCGTGGCGACCTCGGTGCACCGCATGCCTTTGAACTTTTCTGGCCGGCGCCGCCGCAGTTGCGCCGCTATCTGCTCCACCGCTTCCTCACGGACTCGGAAACACTGACGAAGATCCTGAAGATCACGCTGTCGGCGCAGGCTGGCGACGAGGGCAAGGATGACGTCAACCTGCCGAGCGCCGGTGATGTGATGGAGTATCTTGAGGTCGCCTGCCGCGGACGAACCGAGACTGCGGCCGCGAAACTCGGTGAGGCGCTGAATGTCGATGCCGCAGCCATCCACCGCATCCTGATGGATCGCGAGGGCGAAGCGCTTGTTGTGATGCTGAAGGCAGCCGGCTTCCCGCGCTCCAGTGTTGGCGATCTCCTGCCGGCACTGAAGCGGGGTGAAATCGCGCTTCTTGCTCCGGAGCGCGACACCACCGAGTTGCAGACGATGTTTGACACGCTCTCGCTCAACAAGGCGCGCATCCTGCTCACCTATTGGAACTGGGCCGTGCGCAAGGCCGGCCCCTACGCCCCCGTCCACTGAATATATCGCAAGTTGAAACGTCAACCTCGTTGCGTATTGCTTCGTCTTGCATTGGCGCGTAAGGCACCATCCTCTCTTTTTTCTTTCTGGAACCAGGAAATACATGATGACTGACACATCTCTTCTCTCGCTCACCGCGCAGGTTGTTGCCGCATATGTGTCGCGCAATGAAGTGCCGCGCGCCGATGTCGCGCGCTTGGTTGCTGAAGTGCACGGTGCGTTGCAGGCAGTCGGCTCCGGACAGGCCGTGGCCGCTTCGCCTGACCTCAAGCCGCAGAAGTCTTCGATCAAGAAATCGGTTTTCCCTGACTATCTGATCTGCCTTGAAGACGGAAAGCGCTTCAAATCCTTGAAGCGCCATCTGCGCGTGAAGTACAGTCTCACGCCCGAACAGTACCGCGCCAAGTGGGGCCTCGCCGCCGATTATCCGATGGTGGCGCCGCGCTATGCGGAAACGCGCTCCAAGCTGGCGAAGTCCATGGGGCTTGGCCGCAAGAGCAAGAAGCGCCGCTGACTTTTTTGCCGCATCGCGGTTGCCGACTCTTGCGGATCACGAGTCGCCGATTCATACACTGGGGAATCGGTAGGACGACCGATTCGGCAAATAAGGGGCGGCAGTGGATTGGGGTCAGGACGGTAGGGCGTTCAGGGCGCAGCTTGTTGTGCCCGAGCAACGCCAACTTTACGATTATTGGCTGGCAAAGGCCGGGGTTTCCCGCATGCCTTGCCGCGCCGACATCATCCCCGGCGAAATCCCGCGCATGCTCTCGGGCATCAGCCTTGTCGAGGTGAAGGACACCATCGGCTGCTCGCGCGTGCGGCTGGCCGGAACGCGGCTGCGCGAAATCTACGACCGCGAAATCACCGGTCTGACACTCAACGATCTCGATTGGGGTGACAAGCGTGACTACTGGCTTGCCGCCTTCGAGCGCACCATTGCCGAAGGCCTGCCCACCCAGGGCGTGGTGAAAGGCCCGCGGCTGCACAAGGAACACATGGTGCAATACTGGCTGCGCCTGCCGCTGCGCACCGCTGCCACGGACGTCGGCATGGTGCTGTGTTTCGACTACTTCATGTCCGCCACGGACCGGCTGGACGACGAGGTCGCGGCCATCGCCTGAAATTGCGTATTGATTCCTATTATAGGATATGCTAGCGACCACTTCCGCCAGAGGAGTGAGTCATGTCTGTATCCTGTTTCGCCGAAACCAAAACGCAATCGCCCGAAAAAACCTTCCTGAAGCGCCTGCGTGCCAACGGCGCGGCCCTCCTGCAGCGCAACGGGCGCTGGCATGTGATGTCGCCGCAGGCCGGGAGCCAGCGCGTTCTCGCGGTGAAATCCGCGCCCGTCATTGCCGCGCTGGTTGAAGCGGGAGCACTTGTGGCGGGTGACGATGGCCTGTTCCGCCCGGCAGCGGCCGCCCTGCAGGCGGTGCGGAACATCCGGGAAAATCCGCTCCAGCATGTCATGGCCACGGCCTCGCAGGACCGTGATGGCCGCTTCGAGGCCGAACACCTCAAGGCCGCCGAACGCCTGCGCCGCGACTATGAACGTGCACACCTGTCGCCCCGCGTGACCACGAACTACGTGCCCGCCACATCCTCGTCACGGCACTGGCAGATGAGCGACAATGCCGTGTCCCGTCTGAGCGACGGCGCACTGGCAGCGCGCCAGCTGGTGCATGACGCGCTGGAGGCCGTCGGTCCCGAACTCTCGGGATTGTTGCTGCAGGTCTGCTGTCTTACGGCAGGCCTCGAGGAGGCCGAGCGCAGGCTGAGTCTGCCGCGCCGTTCGGCCCGCGCGATCTTGCTGCTCGGGCTCACGCGTCTGGCACGCCACTACGGCCTGAAGCCGCGCCTGCGCCACGCCGGTCCGTCACAGATCGGGCATTGGGCCGTCTCGGACTACCGTCCGTCAATCATGCCGCGGCAATCGCCTGGGCAGCATCTGCCTTGATGCGCGCCACCATGGAGGCAAGGCCATTGGAACGTTGTGGCGTCAGGTGTTCCCTCAGGCCGAGTTCAGCAAAGATGGCGGCAGCATCGATGCCGGGAATGTCGGCCACGTTGCGGTTGCCGAAAATCATGAAGGCGATGGCGATGAGGCCTTTGACAATGAGGGCATCACTGTCACCGGTCAGCACAAGCTGCCGCTGTCCGCCGTGGCTCTCGACACGCGAATGAATCCACACCTGGCTGGCGCAGCCGCTCACCTTGGTGGCCGGTGTCTTGAGGGCGGGGTCCATCGGCGGAAGGGCCTTGCCGAGATCAATGACGTGGCGGTAGCGGTCTTCCCAGTCATCAAGGACTGCGAAATCATCGCGGAGGGTCTGGAGCGCGTCAGTCATGCGACCGCTGACATAGCGCTTTCCGGCTGCCGTTCAACCCTTCTTGGGTTTCGGCGGAGCCTTCCACTCGGTCAGCAGGTCTTCCAGCTTCAGGGTTGATTGTGACTGTGCAAGGCTGGGTTCACCACCAACACTGCCCGTGGCAATCGGGTCAGCGGCGGCCAGATCGGGCGGCAAGGCTGTGGCGCGCGGCTCGGCGGCACCTGCGTCATTGGCCCATTCATAGATGAGCCTGGCGCTGTATTTCGCCTTGGCTTCCATGGTGACCGCGAGATGCCCGGCCGTCTGGCACACGCCAGGCCTGCGTTCACAGAAGGCGCGCACGTCGGCGAAGGTTTCCGCCGCAGCCGAGACATAGGCAAAGCTGCTGGCGGTTGGCGCCACAATGCCATTGCCCTGCACTGAGACAGGCGGGCTCGGCATGGCCAGCGCCACGGCACCAAGTATCACTGCGTTTCTCAAGATCCCCATGAGTAACCCCGTTATCGTTCACCGCGTTGTTGTTCCGGTGTTCCGTCCACGCCTTCTCATAGCAGGCCCGCATTTCCAGCCGTTGAAGCGGCGGCGGAAGCTTTGATTCAAATGCGGCGCAATCTGGTCACCATTCATTCACCACGTTTGTGGGGGATGGGCGGCTCACGGGAAAGGCGGCATTAACCAGAGCAGGGCAGAGTGGCATCCCAGTTGAGTGAGTTGCGTATGGGTCGTTCGTCGAAAGCCAGGGTTCGTGAAGTGCCGGAGGAGCATGGGGGTGGTGTCAGCCCCGGTGCGGCGGCGCTGGCCGTGTTTGCCCTCGGCCTTGGCGGCATGATCGTCTGGAACGCCTTCCTCGGGCCGCACGCCGCAACTGGCGCCCGCACGCTGCTGACGCAGATTCCAAAGGGTGCCAGCACCCATGTGGAAGTCGCTGTCCCCGCCAAGCCCCTCACAACCGTCACCATCAAATATGATCCGCAGGTCGAGGACGTGCAGCGCGAACTGATGGCCACAGGCCACTATCGCGGGCTTGTGGATGGTGTCGCGGGAAAGCAGACGGCGATTGCCATCAAGAGCTACCAGCAGGACAACCAGTTGCCGGTCACGGGCGAAATCACCCGCCAGCTTCTGGACCACATCCGCTACACGCGGAAAGTGGCGGCCGCATCGGAATTCACGGGCTCGGTCGCGCCAAAGGCAGAAGTCCCTGATCTTCCGCAAGCCAAGCCACGCGTACTGAAACAGGCCGCAAAGCCGCTAGCGAAACCGGCCGCGCCAAGGCCGCAAGGGCTTGCCCGCGTGCGCGACGTGCAGCAGAAGCTGCGCAAGCTCGGCTATGACATTCCCGCCGTGAACGGCGAACCCGACGAGGTGACGCGCGCCGCCATCCTGAAGTTCCAGATGGATTTCGGCCTCGCCATGGATGGCACGATCAGCAAGGAACTGCTGGCGGGCCTGAAAGTGGCGGAAGCAGCGACCGCCGCAGCCCAGCGGTGACACCGCGGCTCAAGACCAATTTCTGGGTCCAGGCCTTCCTGCGCCGCTGCGACATCGGCGGACACTTCGGTGCCGTGGTGAAGAAGGGGGCGGAGGAGGCGGGCGCGCTCTACATTGTGATCAATCATCTCGATGGCACGCACGATCTGCTGGCTCCGGCGCCGGGCGCATCCCATGATGATGAAGGCGAGCGCCGCTTCGTGAAGGATTTCGCCGCACCCGTGCCGTGGCAAGATGTCGCCGCGCGCATGGAGAAACGCAAGAAAGCCGATCCCGATCTCTGGCTTGTGGAAGTGGAAGACCGCTCCGGTCTCGCCGGGCTCGTTGCCGAAGCGTGAAATCGCTTAGCCATTTGTTAACCATGACTGGACTTAATCAGGCCAACGGGGTGAACCACTCAACCTGGGGAATGAGGCTTTCGTCATGTCATCGGTACTGGAATTTGCACTGCGTCCGAAGGACAGAAAGACTGCGGCACCGCAAGGCAGCAGCGCCGAAATCATCATCTTTCCAGGCGTGCGCTTCGAACGCCTCTGCGAAGACGAAGACATCTTTGAACCGGCAGGGCCGAACTCGCCCCACGCCGGCCACAGCATGACCCGCCACCGCGCCGGCAAGAGCTGATACGAATCACTTCACCCGCTGGCAGGTGCTGTTGCGCACGGCCGCAAGCGTGGTACCGCGGAAGATCGGGTCGGCAACCGGAACCCAGATCACTGCTATTCCCTTTTCTTCCGGTGTTTCCACCTTCCAGCCCACCTCGCTGATCGCTTCCGCTTCGCCGCCGTCATCAAGCGCGCCCTTGATCTTGGCGAGAATGTCCGGCGATTGCGACAGGTCCACGGTGAAGCTGCTTTCGCCTGCCTGTGCGTCGGTCAGGGAATAGACCTGCCGTCCCTTCACGGTGAAAATGGAGAAGGTCCAGTAGCCGCGCGGCAGCCTGGCGGAAATCTGCATGGGCCCCTGCGTGAGGTCATAGCGGCACATGGCCACCACATCATTGGCCGAGTAGGCGGGGAAGAGCCTGGCGACCTGTGCGGCACTCAGCATCATCATCTTGTTGTGGCTGCCGTCTCCCATGGCGGCGGCAACCTTGCTGTCGAAGTTGTAGCCCGGATAATAAAGCACATAGGCGGCGTGTGTGGCGATCGCCGTCGCCATGAAGAGCAGCAGCCAGTACAGGCGCCCCATCTCAGCACCTCACCCGTTTGACACCCGGCAGAGCGAGCGGCTTTCCGGCATCCTGCGGATCGTGGATGGTGAGCGAGAGAATGGGAGCGGACACGGCAGGGATCGCCAGGCGGTTGCCGGGCACGGGTTGCGCCGAGAGGAAGACGCGCAGGCTGCCATCCGGTTCATAGATGGCTTCGCCCGCGCCGAGCGTGGCGGCAGAACCCTCACCCCCTGAAACCGCCATCGACCAGCGCCGTGCCGAAGGCATGGTGCCGGAGACTTCATACAGGCACTCGGGCCGCAGGTTGCTGCCCTCATCATCGGTGCCGCGCACGAAATGCCGCGCGGTGAGCGGCGGCGGCACCTGGCCCTGGTTGATGAAATACCCGAAGGCATAGGGTGCCGCGGGATGGTCGGCGGCACTGCGCCGCTCCTTCCATTGCGGCTGGCCCGCGGCGGCCTCGAAGCCATAGTTCTCGATCAGGCTCACGGCACTGATCCAGCCAGCAGCAACGCCTGCGACAATGGCAAAGATCATGTGGAGAAAACCGCGCATTCTTCAGTCAGATACACGGTTCATGGCGGGGCGTCCAACGCGGGGCTCAGAAATTGAACAGGGTTTTCTTCTTCTTCGCCTTGTCGTCGCGGTTCTTGGCTCGGAACAGGCGGTCGAACAGGGTCTTGCGCTCAACCTCCGGTGCGGCCTTGCTGATTGCGGGCTTCGGCGGTTTCGGCGCGGCAGGCTTTTCGGCCTTGGCAGGCTGCACTTCCGCAGTGGCCTTCTTTGTGGCCTTGCCCGGTTGCAGGGGTTCTGATTTCTGCTTTTCGAACAGGGTGAACATGCCGTTCAGCACGTCCCGCACCTCATCCGGCTGCTCGGGCAGTGATTCGGGCGAAACGTCCGGTGTTTCCTCAATGACCGGCGCTTCGCCAGCAGCCGGTTCGGCGGGCGCCACCTGGACAAAGGAGGCATCCAGCGGAATGCCCGGCAATCCGGTCGGGCGCTTGCCTGCATCCGCCACTTCCATGATGCGCTTCCAGATGGGCGCGGGCACGGCACCGCCGGTGATGTTGTTCATCGGCGTGAAGTCGTCATTGCCCACCCACACGCCCGTGACATTGTGGGCCGTGAAGCCCACATACCAGGCATCGCGGTAGCTCTGGTTGGTGCCGGTCTTGCCGGCCTGGGGCTCGGTGAGCAGGTCGGCGCGCCGCGCCGTGCCGCCTTTCACCACCTGCGCCATCATCAGGTTGAGATCGGCGACCTTGTCGTAGGGCAGTGTCTGGGGTGCATCGCTGCCGCTGCGGGCGCGGCTGTAGATGACTTCACCCGTGGGCCTGCGGATTTCGAGAACCGAATAGGGCTTGGCCTGCCGACCGCCGCCCGCGAAGGTCGCATAGCCGGTGGTGAGATCAATCAGCGTCAGCGCGCTGGTGCCCAGCACCATGGGCGGCCAGGTTTCCAGTTCTCCCTGGATGCCGGCATCATGCGCCGCCTTGATGATGGCGGGACGGCCCGTGACGATCGACAGCTTCACCGGCACCGAATTGTAGGAATGCGCCAGTGCGCTGGTGAGCGTGGTGCGCCCGACCCAGCCGCCCTTATAGTTCTTGGGGGCCCAGCCGCCGATGGAGACAGGGCCATCGACAACGGCATCATCCGGCTTGTAGCCTTCCAGCAGCGCCGCCATGTACACGAAGGGCTTGAAGGCCGAGCCCGTCTGGCGTTTGGCCGATGTGGCGCGGTTGAACTGGCTGTCATCATAGTCGCGCCCGCCGATGATGGCCCGCACCGCGCCATCCGGTGCCATGGTCACCGAAGCGCCCTGGTTGAACTTGCCCAGCGTGCCTTCCATGGCGATGAATTCGTTGATGACCTTCTGGCTCTCGTCCTGCAGCTTGCGGTCAATGGTGGTCTTGACCTCGATCACATACTCGCTGGTGAGGCGGTGTTCCTGCAGCACTGCCAGCGTGTCTTCATAAGCCCAGTCGAGGAACCAGTCGGGAGCGGCCCCGCCGCGCTTGGCGAGGATGGTGGGCGTCTCGCGCCGCGCCTGCAGCAGTTCGCCCTGGGTGATGAAGCCTGAATCCAGCATGCGGTAGAGCACCACGTTGGTGCGGGCCCGCGAAGCCTCCGGATTGGCATGCGGGGCATAACTCGTCGGTGCCTTGAACAGGCCGGCCAGCGTCGCCGACTCGACGAGGTTGATGTCCCGCACCGATTTGCCGAAATAGAACTGCGAGGCCGCTTCCACGCCATAGGAGCCGCCGCCGAGATAGGAGCGGTCGAGATAGAGCTTGAGGATGTCCTCCTTGCTCATGCGTGCTTCGATCCACAGCGAGAGGAAGGCCTCGTGCACCTTGCGGCGGATGGTGCGCTCGGGCGAGAGGAACAGGTTCTTCGCCACCTGCTGCGTGATCGACGAGCCACCCTGTTTCACGCCATCGGCACGCGCGTTGCGCACCACGGCGCGCAGCGTGCCGAATACGTCAACGCCGAAATGGTCGAAGAAGCGCGCATCCTCCGTCGCCAGCACGGCCTTGATCAGCTGCGGCGGAATCTCGTCCAGCGGTATCGCGTCGTCCTGGCGGATGCCGCGCTGGCCCACGATCTCGCCGTTCTGGTCGGTGAAGGTGACGGCATATTCGCGCCCCCGGTTCCACCAGTCGCCAGTGCCGGAGAAAGGCGGCAGCGCATAGGCCAGCAGCACAAAGGCCGCCACCGTGCCGAAGGTCGCCATGTCGTCGAGAATGTCGATCAACGGGCGCAGCGGCTTCGGCAGCTTGAAATAGCGGTAGAGGAAAGAGGAATAGGCAGAACCGGCGCGTTTCAGGCCGTCCCAGATCTCGAACATGGTGCTGGAGAAGGCGGCATCGCTCTTCCACACCGTGCGGATAATCATGAACCGGGTCGGCAGCTTGGCCAATGGACTCTCACCTGCAATCGGCAGTGGAATAGTGTGTTGCCGTCTGCCCCGCAAGGGACAGCGCCCGCCTGGCGGCAAGGCCATCGTCAATGGGCTTGGGGGGTGGCCAATTTGTGGCGCCCGGGTCAGGCGGCCTGAGGCTTGACTGAATTTCGTGCAAACGCAGAAGGGCCTGCCTGTTATCTGGGCAGGACTGACGGGGGCAATTCAGAAGGGCCGAAAAACCCCATGGAAATCAATGCGCCCGCTGCGGTGCCATCTTGGCATGACCTTTGCCAAGCAGTCCGCCACTGCGCCGGGCAACACCAAAAAACCGGCAGAATGGGAAGATTTCATGCAACGACTTCTGATGCGGGGGCCTGCTGGCCTGCTGGCGCTTGCCCTGACAACCCACAGCGCCATGGCGCAGACACAGACCCTGAATGCCGCCGACACCCCCTGGCGTCTCGTCC
>ERZ1645187.115-NODE-115-length-76025-cov-13.251534_pt1 | contig 76025 bp, 62 predicted proteins | sample MGYA00575352_ERZ1645187 | MGnify/ENA primary metagenome ERZ1645187 (study PRJEB40837, sample SAMN11349314) | freshwater sediment metagenome | isolation source: river sediment | host: Sediment | place: India: Wazaribad , New Delhi | collected 2017-02-21 ... | reverse complement strand
GACTGAATCAATGCCAAAATAGGTAACAAGCAAGCCGGAAACATTGGCACCTGATGATTGCCATTCGCCAACAAGGCCATCTTCGGCTGGATTGTAAACATCTTCCTCCTCACTTTTTTTGCAGGAGGTTAATACGATTGAAAACGCAAAAAGAATTAACATTAACTTTTTCATAGAGAATAGATTTAGGTTATGAAACAAAATAAATAACTAGTATTCAGATCACAATAAATTAATTTAGAAAATTATCCTTGACAAAACATTCGATTTAACTTAACAAATATATAAAATATTATAAATCAAATAAATAAACAAGTAATACATGGGGTTGACCATTTTTAGCCCCATTTGATAACATTCGCACCCCAGGCGTATCCAATGCCGGCGGCAACCATCGAAACAACAGTGCCTGCTTTGATTTTCTGCTCTTTAAGCCCGAGGTGGATAGAAAGAATTTGATCCACCTGTCCAAGATGGCCATAGTTTTCGAGGTAGGTAGTTTGTTCAGGCTGTAAGCCAAGCTGTTTTACAAAACCGAAATACATCGAGCGTTTGAAGTGCAAAGCTGCCAGATAAGTGAGCGTTTGGCGCTGCAAGCTTGATTTATTGAAAGCCTGATCAATACACTTCATCCAGTTATCCATCGAAACCTCGTTAAGACGGTCTTTCATGTGTTTTTCGTCAAAGACACGCAAAGATTTGTAGGCTTCATCTGCCACTGCGCAGGTGATCGGTTTTTCAGTGCCCCCATACTCCACACCGGCATCGCGCGCCATGCTTCCATCGGTGATGATATGGGTACCTAAGAGCAGGTTGTGGTTGAAGTTTCTTTTGAGCAAGATGGCGCCGGCACCTGCCCCAAGGTTGAACATAAACGAAACCGCTGAATCGGTATAGTCAATGAAGTCGCCATTGCGATAACCACCGGCTATGAGTACTGTCCGGATTTCCGGATCTGCAAACATCATATCTTTTGCAATTTTCATGGCAGCAACCGTGGTGCAGCACCTTTGTTGCAAGTCGAAAGCCCAGGCATTGACAGCGCCGATACGGTGCTGGATGTAAATGCCGGTGGTAGTGAGCGGATATTCTTTCCACTCCTCGCCGATGGAAATGATCAAATCAATCTCAAGCGGATCGGTGCTTGTGTTTTTGAGACAATCAAGGGCTGCAAGTGCTCCCATTTCCTGTGTTCCATCATGTTTTGCTGCAACTGCTTTCTCTATAATACCAAGCTTCTCGGTTATTGCCTCAGGTGTCCATTGTCCGTTTGTTGCACTTGCAATGCCGGCAGCACTAATTCTTCCTTCGGGAATAAATATTCCGGTTCCAACGATGCCAACATTAAACGATTGATCATTCATTATGCTTAATGATTTTGTGTAAGTATCAGTAAATAAATAAATTGCTTCCTACTGCCAGACCGGCACCGGAGGCCATAAAAACTACTTTGTCGCCTCTTCGGATTTTGTCATCGCGTACGGCATGATGGAATGCCATCGGCACACATCCCGAACCGGTATAGCCGTAGCGGTCCATCACAGTAGTTGTCTTTTCCATTGGTTGTCCCAATTCTTCCATTGCTTTTTCGATGACAGAGCGATTGATTTGTGTGAAAATGAAATGGTCAATGTCGTCAACTATCAAATCATATTTTTGGAGTAGTTTTCGCACAACCATTGGCCAAAGCCTTGTGTTGCGATCGCCCGGAAGTGGTTTCAGACTCAGAAGTCCCTGTTCGTTTTTGTCAATAAGTTCTTGTGTTACAGGGATTTTAGTTCCACCGGCATAAACACCAATGTAGTCATGTTGTGTGCCATCGGTCAGCATTTGGCTGCCAACATATCCAAAAGAATCGTCTGTAGCTCGGCCAATGACCACAGCGCCGGCACCATCAGAAAAAATGCTGTAGCCAAAGGCGTCGTCTTTTCGAAGGTAGGCCGGCATATTATACACACCGATGACGAGTGCATGCCGGATATCTTTGTCGCTTGCCATCATTTTGGCAGCTGTATCGAATGCGATTGTGAAACTGGCGCAAGACGCAGCAACATCGTACGTGGCAGTCCATTTCTCCTCTTTTTGAATCCTTCCCTGCACAAGAATGGAGGTGGCAGGAGTGATATATTCAGGTGTGTCGGTTCCAACAAGGATGAGTTGGATGTCTTCGACGTTGATTCCGGCATCATGAATGGCAGCAAGACCTGCTTTGGTGGCAAAATCGGCGGTGGTTTCATTGATGCCGCGCAGGTGGGCGATATGGCGCTGGTAAATACCCAATTTGGATTCTAACTTTGCTGCATCGAAGCTGAGACCGGTGAGTGCAGAAAGTTCTTCGTTGGTGATAGGTTCGCCTGGGGCGTAAACACCTGATCCAATGATCTGTATGGGAAGGAGCGTGTGGTGGGTGTGTTTCATATCGTTGATACTAAATGAATCCGAGCCGGATGGCATGATTGGTTAACTCTTCTCTGAAGTCGGGATGCGCTATTGAGATCAGTGCCTTGGTGCGTTCGCGGATGGTTCGACCGGTTAGTTGCACGCTGCCCCATTCGGTTACAACCCAGTCGGTATGGCTGCGGTGAAGCGTAACGGCGCTGCCTTCGGGCAGTAATGGAACGATGGTCGAGATTTTTCCGCCCCTCGCGGTTGATCTGCAAGCAATGATGGATTTTCCTTTGCCGTCGAGGCCTTCGATGGCGCCAACTGCAGTGTCGGATTGGCCTCCGGTGCCTGAATATTGCTCCGGACCAATGGATTCGCTGGCTACCTGCCCGGTAAAATCAACCATGATGCAGGTGTTGATCGAAACCATTTTGCTGTTTTGTCTCATCACGCAGGGATCATTCACGTATTTCCCACGCAGAAACTCAACGGCCATATTGTTGTTTAGCCAGCGATAGAGTTTTTCGCTGCCCATGGCAAAAGTGCAAATGAATTTTCCTTTGTGCAGCGATTTTTCGTTGTTGGTGATCACACCTGCTTCGTACAATTCCATCATGCTGTCAACAAGCATCTCTGTGTGAACGCCGAGGTTTTTTTTGTCTTTCAATGATAGCGCGCAGGCATTTGGTATTTCACCGATACCAAGCTGAATGGTAGAACCGTCTTCTACTAAGTTGGCAATATGTCTGCCGATCTGCATGGCTGTTTCATCGGGCTGAGGCTCGGGAAGGGTAGGAGGCTGCTGATGAAACTCGACAAAATAATCCACATCCGAAACATGCACCTGTGTATCGCCTAAGGTACGTGGTAAAAAGCTATTTACTTCAAGAACAGTTATTTCGGCTTGTTCGAGTATGTCTTTTTCGTAGGTGATGCCAAGCGAAAGCGAAACAAATCCTTTCTCATCGGGTGGAGTACAAGTGCCAAAAAACAGATGGGGTTTTCTCACTTTGAGCCTGTCTGATGCTGCACGGTGAAGCATGTTTGGTACATAAGTTACAGTGCCAGTTCCAGCTTTGAGTGCAGCACGCGATCCCGGTGCATGAAACCAGCTGCAAAGTTCAAACTTGCCTTTCATTTCCGGTTTCATATAAAAATCGTAAGGTTTCAAAGTGAGAACCGAGAAAACCTGCACATCGTGAACGCGATCGGCCGCAAGATGAAATTTCGACATGCAACCTTGTGGCTCCGAGGCACATTGTGCCACGATAATGTCGGTATCACTCTTGATCAATGCAACAGCTTGCTCAATGGAGATTGTTTTTTCGGTGTATATTTCTTTTGGGTTTTTCATCATTTCAATGGTTTAATTTTTTGCGACCGACCAAATGAACCAAAATAGCAGCCAGTGAGGCTGTTATGATGGCCAGCGCGGCAGCGATAGCAGGATTTTGTGTTTTCCCGCCAAAATACATATCAAAATATCCGACACTGATTCCTTGTGCGCGGATGAGCCATGGAAGCATATAATAAATTGAAAAATATACTAAAAGCGCTGTTAAAGAACCTGTTAATGCAGTTTGTTTTGAAACGTTTTTAACAAATATGCCAAAGACTATCGGAACAAAATTGATGGAAAAGAACGAGTAAACACCATTTTGTGCAAAGATGGCCACACTAAGGTTAGGATGCAGCAATTGTTCGCGTGCCGCAAGAAATGAAGCCACCGCCATCATCACGATTACCAAACGGTTGATGGTAATAAAGTGATCTCCTTTTATTTTTGAACCAAATATAGTTCCAATCAGATCAGAAGTGATGGTTGTACTCAGGCTTTGAATCAAGCCTTCGATGGTTGAAAGTCCGGCGCTTAACAGACCCATAATCACTAACAAACCAACCGCAATTGCAAACCAGCCCGAGGAAAAAACCTTTACCACGTATGCAGGGATGATGCCATCAATGCCAAGGGCTTTGCCATCCGCTGTGAGGTCTGGAAAAGTTAGTCTGGCATAAAGACCGGTAAGAACTACTGCATAGAAAAGCGATTGGATGATAACAGCTGAAACCAGGAATTTATTCACATCAGTTTCGTTTTTGAGCAACAGGGATTTTGTAATAATATGAGGTTGGCACACAACGGCTGCTCCAACCACCATTTGCACAAAAACAATTTCGAAAAAGCTCCGAAACAATGGACTCGCAGGATATGTGCTGTTGACGAGTCCGGGATCAATTTCCTGCAATTTACCCCAAAAAGCACCCAATCCATCTTTTAAATAGGGATAGCCCGACAGGAGCAGAATGACTGCAACGATTACCATTACAACAGCCTGAATGGTATTGGTATAAACCATTGAGTTGGCACCACCAAACATCATATAGCCAAAAACAAACAGAATAACGGCTAAAAGTGTATATACTTCGTTGGTGTTCAATGCGTTGCTGATTACTTTGGTGATGGCAACAAGAATCAATACGATGAAAGTGATGAGAAGTGCTGAGAGCAGGGCAATAAAAATTCTGTAGCCTTTGCTTTGGTATTTGTTTCCGATCCAGCTTGCCAGCGACATTGATTTTGTGTTGCTTCCAAACTTGCGAAAACTCTTGGTGAGCACAACCAGCGAAACTAACGAAGCCACCGGGAAAAATATGCCGAATGAGAGTACTGCACTCCAGCCATAAGCCGCGATGAGTCCGGGATTTATCACGAAAGTAGCGGCACTTGTCATTGCAGCTGCAAGGCTCAGTCCAACAAAGAATGGAGAAAAATTGACCGATCCCAGTGCATAATCCTGGATGCTTTTTGTGCGCAATGCTCCCCTGATAACGAAGAAGAGGATGGCAAGGGCATAAATCGCTATGAGTATCCAACCTCCGATCACTTGTTCTGAACTGGCCATGTGTTGCGGTTTAAAGCGTGTTAATTTGCAAAGATAAGTTCTTGTGTATTAATGTCAGATGGTTACACCACCGTCAACACTTAAAACCGTGCCATTGATAAAAGCAGCCTCATCACTTGCAAGAAAGAGATAAGCAGCAGCAATTTCTTCCGGTTTCCCGAGACGACCAACAGGCGTTTTATCACGCATGCCTGCAAGCACCGTTTCCGGCATTTTAGCAACCATTTCGGTGGCAATGAAGCCGGGAGCTACGGCATTGACCGTGACTCCTTTACGACCTAACTCTTTGGCCAGGGTTTTCGTCATCCCGATCAGAGCGGCTTTGGTGGCAACATAATTGGTCTGCCCGAAATTGCCATACAAAGCAACAACTGAGGAGGTGTTGATGATGCGTCCGTAATTTTGCCCGACCATGTATTCCGAAACACATTTGGTGCAATTGAATACGCCGGTGAGGTTCACATCAATCACGCTCTGCCACTGCTCGACGGTCATCTTTTTCAAGGTGCTGTCGCGGGTGATACCTGCATTGTTGACAAGAATATGGATTTGACCATATTTCTCGAAAACATTTTTTGCAGCAGCTTCCACCGCAACAAAATCAGAAGTGTTAACCTTCATAAAATCAACCATAAGACCTTCTGTTACAAGAAGATCGCGTGTTTCAATCCCTTTAGGCTCGTTCATATCCCAAATAACTACTGAGGCGCCTTCTTCGGCAAAACGTTTCACTGCGGCTTTTCCAATACCATCGGCACCACCGGTGATGATTGCGATTTTATTCTCTAACTTTTTCATTATAAATGTTTTATAAATTGATTATTCTCTTTCAATCAGCATTGCAATGCCTTGTCCGCCACCGATGCACAAAGTGGCCAGACCCCTGCGCAATTGTCTCCTTCTCATTTCATAAAGCAGGGTGATGAGGATTCTTGCGCCGCTGGCACCCACCGGATGACCTAATGAAATGGCGCCACCATTCACATTCACGATTTCCGGATTAAGACCAAGGTCTTTGACAACAGCCAGCGATTGCGCAGCAAAGGCTTCATTAGCTTCAATCAGGTCGAGGTCGGCAACAGTCCAGCCGGCTTTCTTGAGTGCTTTTTGCGTTGCCGGCACAGGGCCATAGCCCATGATGGCAGGGTCGAGGGCCGCATAAGAAGCATCAACGATGGTTGCTAAAGGCTGAAGACCAAGACTTTTGGCTTTTTCCTGGCTCATCACAAGCAACATGGCAGCTCCATCATTGATTCCTGAAGCGTTTCCGGCCGTTACAGAACCATCGTTTTTAAAAGCTGGTCGCAACTTTGCCAATTTTTCAATGGTCATGCCGTGTTTCGGGAACTCGTCATCGCTCACAACAACAGGATCGCCCTTTTTTTGAGGCAAAACAACGGGAACAATCTCTTCGGCAAATTTACCGTGTTGTTGTGCGATTTCGGTCTTCATCTGGCTGTTGAGCGCAAACAAATCCTGTTCAACCCGGCTGATATTCCAGCGTTCGGCAATATTTTCTGCAGTGATTCCCATGTGGTAATTGTTGAAAGCATCGGTCAAGCCATCGGTTATCATGCTGTCAACCAGCAATCCATCGCCCATTCGGTAACCATAGCGGGCTTTAGGAAGAAGGTAAGGAGCATTCGACATGCTTTCGGTGCCACCGGCCAAAACAACTTCGGCTTCGCCCAACATAATCTGATGCGCAGCCATCATCACAGCCCGCAAGCCTGAGCCGCAAAGCTGATTGATGCTGGTGGCGGGGGTAGTTTCCGGAATACCGGCTTTGATACCAATTTGACGTGCAATGTTTTGCCCCAGACCGGCAGAGAGAATATTGCCTGCGATGACATCTTCAACTAAACCGGCATTTATACCGGCTCTGCTAATGGCTTCTTTGGCTGCAATAACACCCAGATCAACAGCACTTAAGGAAGATAAACTCCCGCCGAAGTTCCCGATTGGCGTTCTTGCGCCCGACACAATGACTGCTTTTTTCATGATCGAATCTTTTTTTTTTGCAAAGGAATTTCAAACGGTTGCAGTACGAAAACGACTTGATTTGTTGGTTGGGGTTGACTTAAAATATAATTTATAAGATAATTTATGTAATTGGTACATTATCAATAAAATACAACAATTCATTATATTAGTTACAGAAAAAACATTTGTTTGTTTGAAAGTATATTAAAAACAAGGTTTTTTTTCATCGGAGGATGTGATCATAGAAAATAAACCATGCGTTTTATTTAGATATATTGCAGATCTATCATTTTTATTTTCCTGTCGACAAGATGGGTTGTTATTAAAATTTACTGATGAATTCGTACAATAGCTTGACCGGCATTTTCGTTATATTTGCCACATAAATGCTCGTCATGCGAAAACTTGTTTTTATTGCACTTCTTTTGTCCATCGGCAGTTTCGGTAATGCACAAATAATCAAAGGATATCTGGCCGGCGGAATCAATATGGCCCAGGTTGATGGTGATGAAGTGTATGGCTATAAAAAACCGGGCGCAAACCTGGGCTTGGGTGCGCTTGTGCCTTTTGGACGTAATTGGGACATATCTCTCGAAACATCATATACGCAGAAAGGAGCCAACCAAAAAGAACAATACATCGCTGATACGCTGAACGGTGCCTACAAACTGAAGCTTGACTACGTTGAAATTCCCCTTATGATTCATTATACCGACAAAGATTTTGTTACCGTCGGTGCAGGTGCTTCATGGTCAAAACTAATTCGAGCCGAAGAATGGGAACATGGCCTGCAAACACCGACCAATGAAGGCTCCGGGACCTATAAACCTACCGATATCAGTGTGATTCTCGACCTCAGGATGCGTATTTACAAACGTTTGAAGTTCAATTTTCGCTACAACTACTCTATGGTTAAAATCCGTACAAGGAATTTTACCAATGTAGGTGGTGGAGCCGAATGGTCGCGTCATCAATATAATAATGCATTGACATTCAGATTGATATATATATTCAACGAAGTGCAAAGCGAGAAGGCCCGCAAAGAAATTAATTAATTGAACTGGCTGTTCAGCAAGGAACTCTCAAACAAAACCTGTGCAATGATGAAAAAAATTAATTCAAGAAAATCATTAAGTTTCTATATTGTCCTTGTACTATTTCTAACCGCTTTTTCATTTAATGGCTATTCGCAGCAAACGGCCACAAAATCTGCTGTCAGCATTGACTAAGCATCATTACTTTTAACCACATGGGCCGATGGTGTGATTCGGATGGGCGAGGTCTTTCAACAAGGTGGTGATTATAAAAACCTTGCATCTCAATAGGTTGATGATACTTATGTTTATCAGTCAGCAGAAGTTTTGTTTAAACCTACTCTGGCTTCCGAAACCCAGTTTCGCCTTACCAGATAAGGAGCAGTTTCGTATTTTATTGGTAGGAATGAACTGTTTACTGAGGACAAAGGATTTGCGCTCAAGACTTGGAAATCAGTACGTTGTGAGCCGGCCGGCTGAAAAGTTTTCAACAATGCTACTTTGGTTATGGGTAACTACTAATTGCCCACGAAATCGGCGGCGAAGAAACAAAGGTTGAGTTTGTGTTTGGCATTCACCGAAACAAGGAAGGTCAGCCAAAGATTTTCCTTCATAGCTCGCACCTTCCTTTCGTGCCGAAGCAAGCAAAACATGCGTAAACTGAAATCCTCTTACTGATTCATTTTTTTACTTAAAATCCTTCATTTTGTTCTTGACAAAACTTTACGAATTATTTACATTTGTACGAAATTCGTATAATTTGTAAATGAACGTAAATCTATTATCAAAAAAGCAATCTGCATTATTGTCGAATGCCAGAATGCTATTCTGGCAACTTGGCTATCGAAAAGTCACGATCGAAGATGTGTGCAAGCATGCCGGTGTGAGCAAGATGACTTTTTATAAGTTCTATCCCGATAAGCTCGCATTGGCAAAAGCGGTTTACTCAATGGAAGCGGAGATGTCGCTTAACCGTTTCAGAGCAATCATGCAGTCGGAGGAAGCCGTTGATAAAAAGCTGGAGGCTATCATCACACTCAAATCCGATGCTGTTGAAAACATCAGTCAGGCTTTTTTGCATGATTTTTATGTGGACGAACAGCTTGGTTTAAAAGAGTTTGTGGGCCAGCTAACCAACGATTCATGGCAGGACATTTTGGTTCTGTTTGGTGAGGCCCAGCAAAAGGGTGAGTTTCGTAAAGATTTTAACCCTGCTTTTTTTCTGTTTATCGCGCAAAAGATTGGTGAATTTATCACCGATCCTTACCTCACCCGGCTGAGTGGGGGCAGCCGGGAAGCCATCATGGAAATCACACGTCTCTTCACCTGGGGCATAGCTCCGCGAGATTTAAATTCCAAACCATGAGAACACCCCTTTTGTTATTGAGTTGTTTGGTTATTTGGCTTGGCACATCCGCACAGTCATTTCTTGAATTTGGTGCTCAAAACGCAGTTTGGACAAATTATCAAGTGGGTGGTAGCTTCCAGGCCGGAGGTCGCTCAGTTCCGCAACTTAGCATTGGTGATTCATTTAACAATGAACTCGTTGATGCCGAAATTGCCTTAAATATTGCCGGATATCAGCATGTTAACCCAGGTAAATTGCCTCATGGAGAATTTGTGGCAAAACCATACAGGCTCTGGACCCGCTACTCAAACCAACAGTTGGAGATCAGACTTGGACTTCAGAAAATCAATTTTGGATCTGCCGATTTACTGCGTCCGCTGATGTGGTTTGATCACCTCGATCCCCGCGACCCCCTGCAGCAGACTGATGGCGTTTGGGCTGCGCTTGGTCGTTATTATTTTTTAAACAATGCTAACATCTGGCTGTGGTTGATCTACCCTGAGAACAAACGCCGCACCTGGGAATTGTTGCCCTCGGATCAAACGTTTCCCGAATGGGGCGGCCGTGTGCAGCATCCACTTGGAAATGGCGAAGTAGCGATGAGTTTTCATCGCCGGAATGTGAACCAGACTGCAATAAAAACCCCAGGCGACGAAAGTGTTGTTGCAGAGCATCGTTTTGGGATTGATGGAAAATGGGATTGGCTTCTTGGATGCTGGTTTGAGGCAACAATCAAACAATCAGCTATTTCTGTTGATAATTATCGCAACCAGCGCATGTTAAACATCGGAACGGATTATACATTTGGTTTGGGAAACGGACTTCATGTAACAGTGGAGCAGCTTTTTGTGTCATTTGCTCCCGAAATTTTCGCTTCAACAATTGAGAATTCCACCTTTAGTGCGCTCTCCATCAGTTATCCCAAAAGTATTTTTGATCAATTGAATCTGATCACATACTATGATTGGACATCAAGCCAAGCCTACACTTTTGCTTCATGGAAACACCAGTTTAAGCATATTGACATGCACCTCCTTGCCTGGGTTAACCCTGAAGTCTATCGCATCCCAACACAGGAACAAGCCGGACTGAACTTTGCCGGTAAAGGAATTCAATTAATGATTGTTTACAACTTCTCAAAACGAAATAATAAAAATCAGAATGATTGAAAAAGAACTTATTACGATCAAAAACCTCGTCAAGTCTTTTCCTGTTGGCAAAGACAACTTTGTGGCATTGGACAATGTATCGCTCGAAATTCTATCAGGAGAGTTCACAGGGCTGGTTGGTCCAAGCGGCTCAGGCAAAACAACATTGTTAAACATCCTTGGCTCGCTCGACGTTCCTACCTCCGGCGAAGTGATTGTGAATCAGCACAACATCGGCCGGCTAAGTATGAGAGAAGCAGCCATGCTCCGGCGGCAACAGATTGGTTTTATCTTTCAGAGCTACAATCTGTTAGCGGTGCATACTGTTTTCGAAAACATCGAGTTTCCATTGCTGCTACTTGAAATTCCGGCGGTCAAAAGAAAGCAAATGGTGATGGAGGCGCTCGATTGGGTGGGGCTGACTGATAAGCAACACTCAAAACCACCTCAGCTGAGCGGCGGGCAGAGTCAAAGAGTAGCTATTGCACGGGCGATGGTCAAAAAGCCATCATTAGTTCTGGCCGATGAGCCAACAGCCAACCTGGATGCGGCCAACAGCCATCATATCTTGCAGACCATGCAAAAACTCAACAATGAGCTTGGAACTACCTTTGTTTTTGCAACACACGACGAAAAAGTAATTGGCTACCTGCATCGAAAAGTTTTTCTTTTCGATGGAAAAGTGGTGAAAGATGAGAAAATTTCAACCCCCGAAAACGAAAAGCCATGAAATTAGCATTTACACTTGCCTGGCGCAACTTAATCGGGGCTGGTTTACGCACCTGGCTGAATGTCATTGTGTTATCGTTTACCTTTGTAATCATCATCTGGCTAAAAGGTATCTTGTCGGGATGGGATCAACAGGCAAAAAATGACATGAAGGATTGGGAAATTGCCGGTGGTCAATGGTGGCATGATGCTTATGACCCTTTTGATCCACTCAGTCTCGAAAGCAGTCATGCTGTTGTTCCACTCGATTCTATTTTCACGCATCAGAGCAATGCAGTTGTGCCGGCTTTAATGGTTCAGGCTTCAATTTTCCCGAACGGACGAATGCAACAGGCTATCCTGAAGGGCATTCCTCCGCATCAAACGCTTTTCAATCTGCCAAGCGCATTATTGGATACCACCGTCAATGGTATTCCGGTTGTCATCGGGCAAACGATGGCAAAAAATATGGGTCTTTCTGTTGGCGACCTCTTTACATTGCGATGGCGCGATAGGTTTGGAAGCTTTGATGCTGCTGAAGCCGAAGTAGTTGGAGTTTTTTATACGAATGTTCCGGCTGTTGATCAGGGACTTGTTTATCTTGATTTGGCTCAACTTCAGCGCATGACAATGTTTCATAACGAAGCCACCATTTTGTCGTTTCGCGAAGGCTTTTTCCCGGAAAATCAAGCTGTTGGATGGAAACCTAAAACTGTGAAGGAGCTTACAAAACAGGTTGATGAAATGATCAAAACAAAAAGTGCAGGTCAGTCAGTGATGTATCTTGTATTGCTTTTTCTGGCTATGCTAGCCATTTTCGACACCCAGGTATTGTCAATTTTTCGCCGGCAGAGAGAAATTGGAACATATATTGCGCTTGGTTATACACGCCCGCAGGTGGTTGGCCTTTTCACGCTGGAAGGCAGTATGCATGCGGTTTTGGCAGCAATTGCCGGTGCATTCTATGGCATTCCGTTTCTATGGTGGCAAGCCAGAGTGGGATGGACATTGCCTATGGACTCGTCAGAATTTGGAATGGCCATGGCGCCAACGCTCTATCCTGTTTACAGCATTGGTTTGATTGCTTCAACCGTTTTGCTGGTACTCCTCACAACAACGGTTGTGAGTTATTTCCCATCGCGGAAAATTGCAAAAATGAATCCAACAGAAGCTTTAAGGGGGAAATTACAATGATACGTTTTTTGTTTAAAGGACTATGGAGAGATAAAAGCCGAAGCAGATTGCCCATCATCGTGGTAGCTACCGGTGTGACTTTAACAATATTTCTTCATGCATATATTGTTGGATTCATGGGAGATACAATCGAAATGAATGCCCGCTTCAATGCGGGCCATGTGAAGGTGATGACAAAAGCATTTGAAGCTGCGAGCCATCAACTGCCGATAGATCTTGCTCTGGGCAATGTCTCCCAATTGCTCACCGAGCTTCAGCGTGATTTTCCTCAGATGGAATGGAGCTCGCGCATTCAATTTGGTGGTTTGGCCGATGTGCCTGACGAAAACGGTGAAACCAAGGCTCAGGGCCCTTTCATAGGAATGGCAATGAACCTTACGGGTGACGATTCAAGAGACATTGAACGTCTGCAGATTGCGAGTGCGCTCACCCAGGGTAAACTGCCTGCAAACCAAACTGAGGTATTAATGAGCGATCATTTTGCAAGGGCGCTCGGACTCAAACCTGGCGATTCATTCACGATGATGACGTCTTCGGCAAATGCGAGCATGAGGATGCAGAATTTTACAGTTTCCGGAACATTAATCTTTGGTGCTGAATTACTTGACAGAGGTTCGGTGCTGATGGATATCGGAGCGGCACAACAACTTTTGGAAATGGAAGATGCCACGGCAGAAATCCTTGGCTTTTTCAAAAATGGCTATTTCGATTCTAAAGCAGCGGATCTGTTGGTGATGCAGTTTAATTCAAAACATGACGATCCGGAGGACGATTTCTCGCCAGTTATGAAAAGCCTCAGAGCACAAGGCTCTATGGGACAATATGTTGAGATGGCCGAGAAATGGTCGTGGTATGTTTCCTTTGTGTTTATCCTTGCCATGTCGCTGGTTTTATGGAATGCAGGCTTGTTGGGCGGATTGCGGCGTTATGGCGAAGTAGGTCTGCGCCTGGCCATTGGCGAAGAAAAAAAACATATCTATTTCACCCTGCTGCTCGAATCAGTTTTGATTGGGCTGGCGGGTACTTTTGTAGGAACACTTTTTGGTTTGCTTTTTGCCTGGATGCTTCAAACCTGGGGGATTGATATTTCCGGAATGATGCAGGGCGCAAGTCTGATGTTTCCTTCGGTTATCAAGGCACGCATTACGCCAACAGATTTTTACCTCGGATTTTTCCCCGGAATATTGTCAACTTTGATTGGAACAGCGCTTAGCGGCATTGGAATATTTAAGCGGCAAACGGCATCATTGTTTAAGGAACTTGAAGTTTAATGTATTTAATAGTATGAAACACAGTATTTTAATATTAGTAATGTTTTTCTTTTCGGCTGAATTATCAGCGCAGAATGCCAGCGAAATTTTGCTGAAAGTAGATCGCAACCTTTCGTCAGATAACAGGGTTTTCGAATCTTCAATGACGATTTCAGGCAAGCGGAACAGCCGCACCATATCGTCGAAAACCTATGCTGTGGGCAATAATAAGTCCTTCACTGAATACCTTTCGCCGGCTTCTGAAAAGGGAACGAAAATGCTGAAGCTTGAGAAACAGCTTTGGTTGTATTCACCCGGTTCAGACCGAACGATTCAACTTTCGGGTCATATGCTGCGCCAGTCAGTTATGGGTAGCGATCTTTCATACGAAGATATGATGGACGACAGAAAACTTTCGGAAATGTATGATGCACAAGTCGTTGGAGAAGAAATGATTGGCGATAGAAAAACAATTCTTCTGGAGCTTACAGCCCGCTTGGCTGATGTGGCTTACCACAGTCAACGAATTTGGGTGGATGCCGAACGCTTTGTGCCCTTGAAACAAGAACTGTTTGCAAAGGGTGGCAAACTCCTGAAAAGAATCGAAATGGCCGATGTTGTTAAGGTTCAAAACCGTTGGTTTCCAATGACAATGACTTATAAAGATATGCTTAAGCAAGGCGATGGCACGGTTTTTAAACTATCCAACATTGAGTTTGATCAGGCGATACCAGAATATATTTTTACAAAGGCAGCCTTAAAAAAATAATAGCCGGATCAGTTTAATTTGTCATCGGTCAGTATATATTTCGAAATCGTCTGAAGCAGGATTTCCCGATTCAAAGGTTTGCTCAGGTATTCATCGCAACCCGCGCTTATAGCTTTTTGGCTGTCGCCACTCATTGCATAGGCGGTGATGGCTACCACCGGGAGTGAAGGTTTCTCCTTTTTGATAATGCGTGTGGCTTCAAATCCATCCATGAGCGGGAGTTTTAAATCCATCAAAACGATTGAAATGTCAGGGTTTTTCCGGCAACTCTCAATTGCTTCAACGCCGTTATTTGCTTCAATGACCTTGAAAGCTGATTTTCTGAAATATGCCTTTACAACCTGGCGGTTTGCAGGTTCATCCTCAACAAGAAGGAGTGTCGGATTTTTTGCCTGAACCGCTATCGGTGTGGCAAAGCCGACTTTATTTTTTCTTGTAATTAGGGGTATGGAGATCGAAAAAGTTGAGCCTAAACCAGGCTCTGATTTCAACCAAACCTCACCTTTCAACTTGTTGATAAATCCTTTTACGATAGAAAGGCCTAAACCACTGCCGTCGAAAACCCTCGTTGAGGTATTATCTACCTGAGTGAAAGCATCAAAAATACTTTTTTGCTTCACCGGATCAATGCCGATTCCATTGTCGTGTATGTGTAGAATAAAATCGTTGTCTGATTTCTCCAGAACTATTCTCACCTGACCTTTACCGGTGAACTTAAACGCGTTGTCAATCAAATGAACCAATACTTTTTTCAATAAAGCAAGGTCGGTGATGGTTTCAAAATGTTCATTTTCCGGAGTTGAGAACCCTTTACCAAACTCTAATAAGGAGTGAATCTCCTTGTTGTGGTATTTGTTTCGGATGGTAATGAGTACTTTGTTTATAATTTCTTTAAAATTAACAACTTCAGGATGAATTTTGACGGTATTGGAAGCAATTTCGGAGATGTCAACATAGTCGGTGATTGTTTGAATCAACCTTTCGCTGCTGATATGCACATTGTCATAGTATTCAATTTTTTCCTCTTCGGTGGCATCAGGATCCATATACAGAGCAACGAAACCAAGAAGTTGATTGAGTGGTGTCCTGATTTCGTGTGAAACATTGTTCATGAAGGCGGTTTTTAAAAGTATGCCTGCCTGTGCTTCCTGTCTGGACAAAATCAGGTCTTCGGTCATCTTTTTGAGCACGCTGACGTCTTCTTTGATGGCCACGAAGTGACTTATTTTCCCGGCATCGTCGTGTATTGGTGCAATTGTTACCCTTTCCCAATGGAGCTCACCATTGCGTTTTCTGTTTTGAAGCTCTCCTGTCCAGGTTTTTCCGGATTTGATATTTCCCCATAATTCAGCATAAACCTGGCTCGTTTGCAGCCCTGACCTTAGTATCCTTGTGTGTTGTCCAATGGCTTCATACGCCTGATAACCACTTACTTCCGAAAACTTTGGGTTTACATATTCAATTATTCCGTCCGGATCTGTAACAACAATACTTACCGGACTTTGCTCAACGGCTTTGATCAGGAGTTGGATTTCTTCCATGGCCTTCTTGCGCTGAATTGCGATACTGATTTGTGATGACACAAATCCCATGGTTTCCATATCTTTTTCGGTATAAGCGTTTGCGTCAGAATAACTCTGCAATACAAAAGCTCCGATAGCTTCGTTTTTTCTTAACAAAGGAAGTCCCATCCAACATGCAGCGACGCTGCCAATACGGTCTATCTCGCCATTGATAACCAGATTATTGATATCTTCTTGCCGCAGTAATAATGCTTTTTTATCTTTAACAACTTTTCCGGTCAATGACCGCGAAGCCTTCCATTCCAAAGTATCATCGTAAATATCCGAACAGTAAGGAGCAGTAAAGCGGTCATTCAAACCATCATAAAAAGCCACATAAAAGTTTTGTGTATCAATGATAGTGCTTAGCTCATGCTGGATTGTTTTCATCAGGCTTTCCATGTCAGCACTTTCGCTGATTGCTTGCAGGATTCCGTTTTGTATCTTTTTTATGGTTTCCGATCGTTTTCTTTCAGAAATATCTCTGATGTTGGCAGAGATAAAAACTTCGTCAAGATGTTCCCAGCTCGACAGGGAGATTTCGATAGGAATCAGTTTCCCGCTTTTGTGCAATGCTTCAAACTCGCGGGGTTTGCGGATGATATGCGAAATTTTGGTTGTAACATATTTGTCAAAATAGTTGCTGTGTTGCTTTTTTTCAGCAAGTGGTATTAGCGTATCAATGCGCTTATTTAATAACTCGTTGGTTTCGAAGCCGAAAATTTCATTTGCTTTTGAATTGGTAAAAATAATCTGTCCTGATCCATTTGAAACGATGATGCCATCATTTGCAGTTTCGGTTATTGCCCTAAATCTGAGCTCACTCATTGTGAGCATTTCGCTGTTAAGCATCCGCTCAGTGATATCTCGGCTCACCACGTAGATTTCATGCAGGTTTCCGAGTGAATCATAGCGAATAACACCGTTATCTTCGAACCATTTTTCCAGATTATTGCAAAGGCTGGCTCTGAAACTGTATGATACGTGAATTTGCTTTTCTCCGACAGCTGATGAAAGTGTTTCAAGCACAGTGGCTTTATCTTCAGGATGGATGATTTTCAAGTAGATGTTTCCAAGATATTCAGGCTCATTTATTTCTTCGCATTGGAGCATCCTGAAGTATGATTGCGAGGCAAAAATTATCCGAAATTCGTTGTTGAGAATCAATATTCCGTCAGAAGTATTCTCGGCAATCAGACGGTATTTTTCTTCGCTTATCTCAAGTTCCGACCGGCTTTGCTCAAGGGCCTGACGTTGTTTGTCACGGTGCAAAGCTGTCCCTATCGAAAGGGCAACGGTTTTTAAAATGGAATTCTCAGCCGTTTGATATTGTTCAGCAGATTTAAAACGTAAAAGCTCCATAAATCCCCAGCATTCATCTTCGATAATGACCGGGATAATGAGGAAAGACTCGACCTTGGGACCGGTTTTTTGCCAAATTTTGTTTTGTGAAGCCTTGTCATACCTGCCACTTAAGGATTTACCGGTTTGTAATTGTTCAAAAAAAGATGAGAAATATTGTTCCGGATCGAGATCATGCAATTTGAAAAGGTCAACATCTTCATTTCGTGGATGTTTACTCCATTCGAACAGCATGCTCATTATTAATACTTCTTCCTTGCTTTCCTTGTGGAAAGCAAAAATCCGTATCACATCATGTTGTGTTGACTCGCCAATAATTTGAAGCGACTGATGGATAGCGTCTGAGATGCAATGTTCGTTGATGAGTAAATGGTTGGCTCTCGAAACCGCATCAAGCAAGGATTCATTGCGACTTGTGTGGTCTTCAAAAGCTATAATAAACAATCCATGATCAATGGCCCAACTGCTAAATTCGCGGGTAGATAAATCACTGTGGATTTGTTGTTTGTAAACTTGATTGACAGTGGTTCTGTCTTTGAATTCTTCCCAATTGAATTCTGATTTCAGGATACTGCTAAACAGTTCATTTATCGATTGGGGAAGGCCAGGGTGCAGTGGTTGCGTAAAAAGTTGATCAAAAGCCGCGTTGGTTTTGATTATTTTACCATCTGTGATTTTCTCAGCCATTTCTAATGGCTCGAAAACAGCCATCGCAAATGGTGATGGATTAAAAAGAATGTCAAAACTCCCAAAGTCCATTTAATTAGTTGTGTTGAGTATTTCAGTTAAATAAATGATTATCAGCAAATTGGTTGGGTCAATCACTTTGAAATTCATTTTGTTTTACCGAAAATAATGTTGTTATTGAGTCGGAATTCAAACGTAAAGATACAACAGCATATCACTTTGTCAAGTGCTTTCGTATATTTTGGACTTCGAAATATAGGTAAGAATACTGACAAATGGAACGAACATCTGTTTTATAGGCTGCTGTCGGTGCCGGGAGCTTTCGATCTGCTGATTTGAAGTTTTCGTAATCAGCAGATTTTCAAATTAGAAAAAATTGAAAATCTGATCTTTTTGTTTGTTGATCTTTTTTAACAGGATTTCAATGCTTTTTATGAATGTCATTGTTTTTTTACACACAGCTGTTTCTGACGCAAAAACAGAATTGAAGCTTTTAAGTATCGGTTAGTTTTTAAACAGCCTTTATATTGTTCCTTTTTCGATCCAGCTTTTAAAATCATCTGCTCTTTCAGCACTTACAATGGTTTCGATGTCGGTGTTGACAGAAAGTCCAAGTTTGATTTTGCCCCGGAAATAGAGTGCCATGTTTTTGATGCTTTTCACATGAATGATCACTTTTCTGTTAATTCTGAAAAACTGCGAAGGATCAAGCAGTTGTTCCAGTTTATCAAGGCTGAAATCCAGAATAGCTTTTTGATGATCATACGACAGTGCGAAAACCAACTTTTCATCCGCATAACATAATGCTATATTATTAGTATCCAATATGTTATATTTGTTCCCGGATTTAATAACAAATCTTTGCTGATAGGTATTAGCCTCGGGGTAGTACGGTTTTAGCTTTTCAAAAAGCAAGGAGTCAGATTGATGATCCTGAAATTTATTGATGGCTGCGCGTAGTTCGTCAACTTGAATAGGTTTTAAAAGATAATCTATACTATTGACTTTGAATGCATTAATGGCATATTGATCAAAGGCGGTGGTGAAGATAACCGGAATTTTTATCTCTACCTGTCTGAAGATATTAAAACAATTGCCATCAGCCAGATGAATGTCGGAAAGTATCAAATCGGGGATTTTACCAAATTTGAAATAATTGATTGAGTCTTCAACACTTTCCAGCACAGCAACAACTTCATGCTGAATTCCGGTTTCTTGCAATATTCTCTGAAGACGTCTCGCTGCTGCCACTTCGTCTTCAATAATAACGATTTTGATTGTTTTTATCATTTTCTTTCCTTTATGACTTCGGATTCATACCGGTTTTCTTTTATCAAAGGTAAAGCAATTGTAAAACTGAAGGCTGATTGGTTTATCATCACTTTTTCGGATGTTGCAAGCGCATACCTGTTTATGATATTACGTAAGCCGGTGCCGGTGCCTGGTGCATTTTCAAGCCTTATTTGGAGGTTGTTTTCAACTACAAGAAAATTGTTTTCGGTGTCAAACAATTTAATTGTCAATGGTTTTTTGGCTGAAACAGTGTTGTGTTTTACAGCGTTTTCAACGAGCATTTGGAGTGTAAGCGGAGGTATGAAGGTTTTAAGCGCAGCTTCACTCAAATTAATATCGAGCCTGAAGGCGTTACCGTAACGTTTTTGCTGCAAAAGGTAATAGGTATTGATCATTTCGAGCTCCTCCGGGAGCGTGATAAGGGGCATATTGCCTAATTGAAGTATCTGCCTGAAAAAGCCCGACATCTGTGCCACATAATCCAGCGCATCTGCTTTGTTTTCTTCGATCAGGGCTGTCAATGTGTTCAGGCTGTTGAACAGAAAATGCGGATTGACCTGGCTTTTGAGTGTTTCGTATTTCGAACTCATATTTTCCTTCTCAAGTGCTTCGGCTCTTAAAAGGTGCAGCTTCCATTGATGAAAGAAAAAGATGCCTTCATGGATAAAGCTAATAACCATTGAAATGCCTGCCGAGACAAAATACTCACGCCAGAAAACGAATTCGTCGAGGGCATAAAAGTGTGTGTATTTGACAAGAAAGTAGATCAGCAGAGAAACCACATACGTGTATGTGACAATGAGTCCGATCTCAGTGAGAAGGTGTTTAACGGGCTGTTAGGTCCATGGAAAAGCAATCCCGGTCCAGATTACAATCCACCTGCAACCTAACCACAGCGCTGCAGTGTTGAAAAATGTGAGCGCAATTCTCGACCAGATATCGCTGGCTTCGATGTTAAAAAGTGTTGCTATTACAATAGGCGACAAAAGCCCTACGACTACTATTCCCAATCCTGTTGTGGTTAGTTCGGTTTTTCTGTCCCAAACATCGTAAAATGAGCTTACTTCTTTTTTCATCAGTTTTTTTTATTTGTCAGATGAAGTGGCATGATTAAAACGATCATTTTTTCGGTGTTTAATGATGGTTTTAATCATGCCTGATTCATTTTTAGAATTTACTGCTAAGTGTGGAAACTCCAAATTTAGAAAATGATTCTATACTGCGGTATAATGAGGCGTCCGGTTTGATAGGTAAATGATTTTTCACCGGTTGCCTTGTTAAATTTTTCGCTGTAAATATTTTGCTGATCGAAAATATTCTGTGCATCAATGGCCCATTCCTGCGTGATTTTTTTACCATTGATCCGGAAAGCAAGTTTGATGTCGGTGCGCGAATAGTCTGAAAACTGTTTAGTAAATGCATTGTTGTAGTCGTATTCCTGTTTGAAATTTCCGGGGCTAGACGGATTGGCAACAACATCAGATGGAGTATATCTTTGTCCGCCGGCAAGGGTTGTTTTTAGGTCGGCACTGAGTGTGAACCGGCTTCCTTTGCCCTGTTTCTTGCCCAAATTCCATTCTTTACCAATCAAAAGGTTGGTCACATAATTTCCATTGAAGGCAGAGTTTCGCCAAACCTCATCGCTGCCCTGGTATTTTGAATCAAACAGAGATGCCGTATAAAGAAAATAGAATCCTTTGTTTAGAAAATGTTCAAAAGTGAGTTCAAGACCGAGATTTCTTCCTTTTCCGGTAGCGATGAGTGTATCGGGAGTGATGAATCCAAAATTTGCTCCCTGATTGAGCATCGAAAATGTGTTTTGCTTGCCACCATCAACACCTGCATGATAGATAAACTGCGCATAACTTTCTATTTTTAAGCGCATAAAGGCCGATAACTGTCTGTCATAGGAGAGCACAAGATGATGCGATTTGGCATAAGGAAGCGATTTGTTTAACAAGTTGAAGCTGCCGTCCTGCATCCTGGTTTGGCGAAAATAGACTGATATCGGGTTGATTTGACCCTGCAGCCCATATCCAAACCCGATTGTTTAGCTGCGGCTGAGCTGCCAACTTACTCCAAGTCGCGGCTCAACAGAGCCGGTATTGTTAAGGCCGTAAACCATGCCATGCAAACCGGCGTTGGCAGTGATTTGATCGTTGAACTTGTGTTTCCATTCACCAAAAGCTTGGTAGAGTGTGCCATCACCATCAAAATCGGTGACCTTTCGAATGCCATTGTCTTCACTAAAATAAACTCCCTCATCCAGGTTGAACCTTGTCTGTTGTATCAGCACTCCGGTGCTGAAGTTGTTCCTTGAGTTTAATCTGTGACTCAGAACGAATTTCCCGCTTAATGTCAATTGCTTAATGTCATTGTCATAATATTGCGTTTTTGACAGTGCCGGAGGAGTGAGCGAGTCAATATTTGTTATAAATCTGTGGTAGCTGGTAGAAAGTGTTAAACGACTGAAGGTGTTTTTGTTATACGAATAAAAATGATTGATTCCGGCAGTTACCATATCAGATCCATTGGTCAAATCAAACCCTTCGCCTCCGTAGAAGTCGAGCTTTTCGTCTGTCGTATCTCTGCGGCTGTCCCAAATTTCGATATCACTAGTGCCACCTAAAGCAAAAAATGAGATGGAACCAAGTCTTGTGCGTGGAAAGTTGAATTTGACACTAAAATCTTTATAATTTGGTATGCCGGTGCCAGTTCCAAAGTCGGCTCCGAGCTTATCCATCAATTCGAGCGTGGAATACCTGAAATTTGCAATATAGCTCGAACCATTGGCCTTGTTCAACGGACCTTCGGCACCAAATTCAAATCCATTGAAGCCAACCTGCCCCAAAAACTCGTGTTGCTGATCATTTCCATTGCGCAGGCGAAGATCGAAAACACCTGAAAGGGCATTGCCAAAGCTGGCAGGAAAAGCAGCTGTAAGAAAATCGGAGTTCATCAACACATTGTTGTTGAGCATACTAACCGGACCACCAGTGGCTGTTGATGAGCCATAATGGTTAGGGTTTGGAACCGGAATTCCTTCAACCTACCACAATAAACCTATCGGCGAATTGCCCCTGATAATGATGTCGTTGCGGGCATCGTTGGAGCCTGTCACGCCGGCATAATTTGAAGCCATACGGGCAACATCGTTTCGTGAACCGGCATAGCGTGCGCTTTCTTCAACAGTGAATCCACGCGCACTCACCACGGCCATTGTGCTGATAGGGTTACTTTTATCTGCTTGTGCACTCACAACAACCTCATTCTGGGTAATGACTAATTCTTCAAGCTGTATTTCGATGAGTGTTTCTTTGCCTGTGTTTACAGTAATATTGCTGATGTCGGCTTCTTTGTATCCAACAAAACTGAACCGAAGACTATGACGGCCAATAGGAACAGCTGATAAAATAAACTGACCATTCAGATCGGTTGATGTTCCTTTCAGCGGTTGTGAGTTTAGCAATATCACCGTAGCGCCGGGCAATGGCAGTTGTGTGGTTTTATCAAGAACTTGTCCGCGAATGTTTTGTGTAGGAAGGTCGGCACCAAAGCTCAAACCGCTAACAAAAAGCAGGAGTAAGAAAAGGAAGTTTTTTTTCATTTTTTGTCATTTTTTGATTACGCTGCAAATGTCTTTCAAAAGAATGACGTCACTTCTTGTATTCGGACGAAGCTGCATTTAAGCAGGATGAAGTTGCATGTTAGGTGGATGAAGTTTTCTTATCCGTGGTGATTGGTGAGGAGATTTAGAAAACTTGCTTCATCCATCAGCTGGATGCCAAGCTGCATTGCCTTCTCTTTTTTTGAAGGACCCATTTGGTCGCCAGCCAACACGAAGCTTGTTTTAGCCGAGATAGAGCCTGCAACTTTTCCCCCATGTTTCTCAACAAGGTCTTTGGCTTCATCGCGGCTCATGCTTTCAAACACACCGCTGATCACAATTACCTTACCGCCAAGTACATCGCTTAATTTTGACTCCGTGTTCGTGCTGACAAATTGAAGACCATGCCTTTTAAGCCGTTGAATCGTGGATATGTTGTCGAGATCGTCGAAAAAAGCAAGCACTGATTCTGCAATTTTTTCGCCGATTTCTTCCACTTCGACAAGCTGGTCTTTGCCTGCCTGCGACAATTGCTCAATATCAGTAAAGGCTGCAGCGAGTTTTTTTGCAACTGTTTCGCCCACAAAGCGTATCCCGATCGCAAAAAGTACGCGTGGCCATGGAATGCTTTTTGATGCTTCGATGCTTTCGATAATGTTTTGGCTGGTTTTCTCTCTGAAACTTACTTTTCGCGTTTTGCCATCTTCCGATTCGTAGGTTTTTTCGAGTCCGAGTAGTTGGTTATACTGCAGGTCGTATAAGTCAGCGACGTTTCTGATCAGGCCATGGTCAAAAAGCAGTTCGATCCGACCCTCACCAAGCCCCTCGATGTTCATGGCTTTGCGCGAGATAAAATGCTCAATACGGCCTTTTATCTGTGGCGGACAATGGTAGCTGTTCGGACAGTAAAAAGCGGCTTCACCGGCTGTTCGTTCCAGCAATGTACCGCATTCAGGACAGTGTGTAATGAACTGAATAACAGTACTGTTACTTTGCCTGTTTTCGGTTTTGACAGCCGTAATTTTTGGAATTATCTCGCCACCTTTTTCCACTACCACGGTGTCGTTTTCATGCAAATCGAGGGCTTGAATAATGTCGGCATTGTGAAGACTGGCACGTTTGACTGTGGTGCCTGCAAGTAGAACCGGTTCGAGGTTGGCCACCGGAGTCACTGCGCCTGTTCGTCCAACCTGGTAACTGACCGAATTAAGTCTTGTTGAAACCTCTTCAGCCTTGTATTTATAAGCTATTGCCCAACGCGGCGACTTGGCTGTGTAGCCCAAAAGTTCCTGCTGGTCATAATTATTCACCTTTATTACAACGCCGTCAATATCAAAAGGTAATTCATAACGACCCCTTTTCCAATCGTTGATATAGTCGAACACTTCATCTACATTGCTGCAGACCGCCATATGTGGCGAAACCTTGAACCCCCAGCGTTTTGCGGCAGCCAGGCTTTCGTAATGACTTTTAAAAGGCAGTTTGTCGCCCATCAGATAATAGAGCCAGCAATCGAGTTTGCGACGCGCCACCTCTGCCGAGTCCTGCATCTTTAGCGTTCCGGCAGCAGCGTTTCTCGGATTCGCAAAGGGAGCTAACCCATCGTCCATCCTTTGGTTGTTGAGCGCATTGAAACTTTCGTGCGGGAAATAAATCTCGCCCCTGATCTCGAAAATGGGTGGAAAGTCGCCCTTGAGTTGAAGGGGAATGCTGCGGATGGTCTTCACATTGGCTGTCACATCATCGCCCTGAACGCCATCGCCTCTTGTAACAGCCTGCACCAATACGCCATTTTCGTACCTGAGTCCGATGGCCAGCCCGTCGAATTTTAACTCACAAACGTATTCAATCTGTTGGTCGAGCATTTTTGTCGTGCGCTGATGAAAATCCAGTATATCACCATCGCTGTATGAATTTGACAGCGAAAGCATTGGATAGTTGTGCTTTACTGCCTTGAAGTTTTTTGTTATTTCGCCTCCAACACGTTGACTGGGCGAGTTGGTTTGGAGCAGTGTCGGAAACTGTTTCTCCAATGCAATCAACCGCTCAAGCATTTTGTCAAACTCGTAGTCGCTGATCTGACTTTCGCCCTTGACATAATACAAATAATTGTGGTGATTCAGGCGTTCACTCAGCAAGCCAATCTCCTTTTTGGCATCCTCAAATGTCATCTCAGGGTTTTTTGTTGGGTATTACAGCTGTGTTACGATACAAGGTGATGGTTTCGTTGGCATTGACCGGGTTTATGAGGTGAATGAGTCTGTCCATTCGTCCCGGTTTGAACCTGGCTTCAAATACCAGATCGGGCAGGTATTTTTTCACAGAATCAATACGCGCTTCAAGGTTTTTTTCCTGATAGAACAAAACAAATCCGGGCTGTTTCTCATTTTGATTCCAGTCTTTTTCTTTAGCAAAATTCTGATAATCAATGGTGTCAAAGACAGCATCGTATTTTGGCCATTGACCGCTATAGTAAACAGGTGGAAACCTTAGCACATGACTTCCCTGATCCTCAATCGTGAAATACTTCAAACCGGGATAGTTCTTTAGATAGGACATGGATTCAACACGCGCTTTTTTTGAATACATGGGTGTCAAAGCCATCAGAAAAACAAGGTTCACAGCCCAAAAGAAAACCCACATTGAAAGCAACAGTTTTTTATTTCTTTGCCAATATGAGCTTGCTGCCACAAATTCCTGCCAACCGGCAAGCCCGAGAACGATGATCAATGGCACTACCGGAAGGATAAACCGCTCTTGTTTGTTTGGAAATGCAGAATGAAAAACAATAAAAAGTAAAACCGGAAAAAACAGGATGAAGTTCTTTTTCCAGTTTTTAAAATATCCAAAGAGCAGCATAAGGCTGACCGGCGGAATGAGCATCCCTGCCAAAACAAATAAATAATTGTACCAGGGCGCGGTATGGTATTCATAAGCATGGTTCAGGTTGTAGTTTACATATTCAAGAAATTCTGCAAATGGCTTTCTCCAAACGAGAAAATCAATAAAACCCTGGACCAAAACTACTGAAATCAAAAATCCTATAGCAGTGGAAATCATGCCCTTGGCATTCCGGGCAAACAACAAAGCCAATCCTATGCCGCCTGTGAAAATGAGCGTTTGAAAGCGAACCGAGAAGGCGAGGCCGAGAAAGAATCCTGCAACTAAAAATGACGATTGATGGTACCCCGGATCACCGTTTTTACGGATGATTTCCTGACGCAAAACAATAAGTGATCCATACATCAAAAATGGTATCGAAACCATCTCGACCATGTTTCTGACACTTAAAAATGGCATGAACCACATAACTGATACCAGTAAGGCTACCTGATAAGCGGTTTCTTTTTTAGTGATCAGACTGGCAATTCTGTAACTAAACGAAATTACCATCAGTGAGATGCCGGCATGGATGAGTCTGATAAAGAACATTTTGATCTGAGGGTCATGAAGTCCCAGAAAACCAAATAGTTTGAAGAAAATATAATGCAAGCCAACATAAAAAAAACTATGTCCTTCGGGGCCGTCGTTTCCGGGGCTGCCCGGTAACCATCCAAGATAGTCGCCACCGTCAACCCATGATTGCGACTGCTCAATCACCAAAAAATGATCGTCGTGCATGCCAAAGCCTTTCGAAAAAAAGACTGAGATCATCCTCAGCAGCAAACCTATTGCCATGATGAACAGAAAAGGATGTTTTGACTGAAATTTCTTTAATTTTCTTATCATGAAGTTTGCCTTTGACTGATTAGGGCAACAAAGATAATATCTTATTCTGAGTCAAACAGAACATTCTGTCAAGCTTCATATTTGTTTAAAGCTTAGCTGATTGCCCGAGTTTTAGTCGCGTGTTTTCAATGTTTTTCTGCTTGCCGGCATCTCTGCGCTGCTGCGCATATTCCGTAAAATAAGAATGCTGACTCAGAAAACTGATTTGCGATTCGAGCCAGATATTTTCTGCTTCTGGATAATCATTCAGCATGATCCATTCTTCGCGTAAACCACCCGAGATGTGTTCATAATCCTCCCTTCCAAGATAATCAAGGTCGCTGTCGCAGAGTATCTTAGAGAGTAAATCGTGTGGATTCTGTGGCATGCGTGTTGCCATGATCAGGCCTGTGATTTGATTTATTTCATCCTCGCTGAAACCAATAGCCGGCAGTGCTTCAGCAGCGATTTCAGCTGATTTGAGCTCATGTTTCTCAAATCCTTTTACAATACCGGCTTCGTGAAACAATGCTGCTGCCTGAAGTATTTCGCGTTGCTGCTGTGGTAGCTGATAAAAACCTGCGGCTTCCGTAGCTGCTTTAAAAACATCCAAAGTGTGCCTGAGGTTGTGATAGGGCAGGGGAGCAGCTTCCTGATTCATGAAAGATCTGATATACTCAACGGCAGCCTCTATCCGGTTTAAAAGTGCGTCGCTGTGCCTGTGTGTTGGATGCAACGTTGATTTGCCGTCAATGCTGTATATTTTCACACTGCCGCTGCGTCCTTTCACATACACCTCATCAATAAATGAGGAGAGATAGCGTTGCCTGTTTTTGAGTGATAAAATGGTTGATTCTGAAACGATCACCGGGCTGTTGTAGGTGCGTGTGAGACCTTCGAGGCGCGACGCAAGATTGACAGCATCCGAAATAACTGTTGTTTCCATGCGTCCGGCTCCTCCAACAACACCCAACATGAGGTTTCCTGAGTGAATTCCTGCACCTGTATCAATGGCAGGTTTTCCATTTTTTGCAAGTTCATGATTAAAGACTGTAAGCTGCTCACGCATTTCTAATGCTGCTTCAACAGCGTCTTCGGGATTGCCCGGAAATAGAGCCATGATTGAATCTCCGATAAATTTGTCAATGAAACCATGGTGAGCGCGAATCACAGGCTCCATCATGCTCAAATAACCGTTGAGGAAGTCAAAGTTTTCTTTGGGTGTTAATTGCTCCGAAAGACTTGTAAACGACTTGATGTCAACAAATAGAATGGTCATCCATTTTTGCACCTGATCACCCAACGAAATTTCAGTAATACTTTCCTTGTCAAGCATTTGAAGAAACTCGTCCGGTACAAAACGCTGGTTTGCAGTTGTGATCTGCGAAAGCGTCCGTATATTGTTCGTTATGCGCAAAGCCATTTCATTGTAGCCGTTTGCCAGTTCGCCAATCTCATCATCGGTGCGAAGTATCGCAAGCCTGTCCAACTCAAGTTCAACCGGTTGACGCATTTTTTCAACCACCTCCTTTATCGGAACAACAATGCTGTGATGTGTCCAGTTCACGAAAAAAAACAGATAAACGATGCTAATAAAGATGCCGGAAAAAATGCCAATAAACATTAGCAGGCTGTCAATAGCGTTCACATAAAACAAGTGTCCGCTCTGAAACAGGCTTGCCTGATCAATGATGGTGATGTATTTTCCGAACAAAATTTGAATTTGATCATTACTCAAATGCGGAGCGCCAACTTCGTCAATATAGGTTTTTGTGAAAGATAAATAAAAGATTACAATGGTCAAAGGCAAGAGTGTGGTCATTAAACTGTTGATCCACAGTCTTCTGACAATATGGTCACTGTATTTTTCTGATTTTGTACGGAAAAGGCTCACGCTGTCGAAAACATGCTCAAGATAAACAAACCTGACCCGATGACGAAACCAAAAGTAAACGAAAATTATTGTAAGCACTGAACCAATGAACGATATGAAAAAAAACTGCTCAAAGAATTCCCTGCTCGTCTGACTTTTAAACACGCCACCATAAACCTGAAAAGCCATAAAACCTAAAGCAATGCCAAACCCGCCTCCAACAATCATCGCGTTGATAAGTGGTACCTTCAGCAACCATTTTCGGCAAAAATTTTCAAGTTTTTCGGATAACGGCAGACCTTTGCGTTTTTTCCGAAAAAAAAGCCTGAAAGGATAATTCCATGCAAAGCCCAATGCAATGCTAATGAGCATCATACGTGCTAAAATACCAAATGCCTGCGAAAACTGATAATCTTCCTTATCATCAAGTAAGGGCTGATCATTTATCGAAACAGCTGTTTCGTAACCTATGAGTGAATCGGCAGTGTTTGTTTCTGATCCGCGTTCTGAAACGGATTTGGCATTCTTTTGCGCGTTTCGGTCTTCCATCCAAACAGGACCGTATTTGAAAAGCATAATGGTTGCGATGGGCATCACAAGCATAAAAAAGATGCCCGAGGCTACCAAATAAATCCTCAGGCTATAGAAGCGGGGTATAGCGTGTGACTTACTCATAAAGCATTACCAATCAACATCTTTTCGGCTTATTGGCATTGTCATGCATCTTGCTCCTCCACCACCTCTTGACAATTCGGCTCCTTCGATAGCGATGACAAATTTTTCGCTGTGTTGTATGTCTATCTTGTTTTTTATCAAATCTTTAGCTCTTATCACCTCGTAGCCGTGCTTGTTGAGTGCTTCGATTGTATGTGTGTTACGTGCATATCCGATCACTTTTCCCGGAGCCAGGGCAAAAAAGTTTGCGCCACTTTGCCATTGTTCTCTTTCCATGTTCACAACGTCTTGATAGCCTCCGCAAAAGATGGGTTTAAGATCCATCCCTAATTGTTTGAGTGCTGCCAGTATATTTTCTTCCTCCCTGATCTTGATAACATTGTTGCCGTCAATAGTAACATGAATGGTGAGATGACGGCTTGAGCGCAAAATCAGTGGTTCGAAAATCATACAGTTGTCACGGTCAAGAAAAGTGAAAACCATATCGAGGTGTATAAAAGACTCTGGAGAATAGGGTAGTTCCTGAAGGATCAGGTGCTTGACTCCGGGTTTTGTTTTCAGATATTCCAATATGGAGTCTATTCCCTGGCTTGTGGTGCGTCCACTGATGCCACTCAAAAAAATATCTTCACGTGCAATCAGCACATCTCCTCCTTCGATGGTGGCTTTGCCTGATTTATCAAACATTTTGACAGGGTTTACGGTGTCATTTTTAAGTTGAGGGTGATGCGTAAAGATCGCTTCCATAATCCATGCCTCCCGCTCCCTGACTTTATTTGCCATGTGGCTGATAACAACACTGTTGTTCATGCTGATGGATGCATCACGCGTGAAGAAAAAGTTAGGTAGTGGATGAAGTGAAAAGCGTTCATTATCAAGAAACTTTGTGAGCGTGTCTTTTCGCATTTCCACACCTTCGATCAATTGCCGGGCCAATTCTTCATTGCCAAACTCATACAAATAGCGGCAAATATCATCTGTTGATTCCTGAATGCAGATCTTTCGGATCAGTTCGTTTTTAACCGTGCTGTCTTTTAATACTTCTGTCAGAAGGTCTTTTACTTCGAAAACCCTGGCAAATTTTTTCAGCACTGCGTTAAATTGATTGTATTCCGGGAGCGCAACACTCAGGTTTAAAATGTCGCTGTACAATGCTCTTGCTGCATTTTCCGGAGTCATATTTTCAACTTCAGCTCCGGGCGTATGTGTGATGACATATTCGAGTTTCCCGATTTCCGAATTTACATTAACTGTTATTTTCTCGTTCGATTTCATGATGAAGATTTGGATTTTCGGGTTAAAAGCTTGTGCATTAACAATATAAAATTGTGATAATCAAAGCAAAGGTAATAAATTTTGCACGTTCAAACCTTGCTGTCGGCTTTATTCACAGCTGTTTTCAATCATATAACACTGTGAATTCAAATCCGTTTCCCATTGCTTTGAGAAACTTCTGAAAGTCAGAAAGACTGATACTTACACTTGCTGTGTTTTCGTTTGGATGAAAGCTCAACTTTTTGGCATTTAACAAGTTGTGATCAATGAAAACATACACCTCATGAAGTTTATCATTGATCAGACCAAATGGAGATACACTTCCGGGGCTTAAACCCAGGTAACGGTCCATACGTTCCGGTGATGCAAAACTGAGTTTGCCTTGCTTGAGTCGCTGTTCCAAATCATGGATGTTGAGTTGTTTCATGCAATCAAAAATCACAAGGTAGTGCCGGTTTCCTTTGTGGTTTCTGAAAAAAAGGTTTTTGCAGTGCACCGCTTCCAATGCACTCCAATATTGAACAGCCACATCTATTGTTGGTGCTGGGGGATGGTGAATTATCCCGTAAGGAATCTCTAACCTTTCGAGCACGGTGAAGACTTCCTGATGTTTCTTGTTCATAAATCTTCTTAAATATAACCCCCGGCATCACAATTGCCGGGGGTTGTTTGTTAAGTTTCCGGCTTTTAACCGAGTATGTTAATCAATGGTTTCGGTCCAATCGGCCAGGAAAATATTCGTATCATGGGTTCCATTGTTGTTCCTGTTGCTCGAAAATACTAGTTTCTTTCCGTCAAATGAAAACATCGGGAAAGCATCAAAAGTATCGTCGAAGGTGATTTGTTTCAAACCCGTTCCATCAAGGTTGATGCTGAAAATATTGAATTGATACCCTCTTTTTGAATGATGGTTCGAACTAAAAACTAGTTTCTCGCCAGAAGGATGAAAATACGGTGCCCAATTGGCTTTTCCCAGTTTTGTGATTTGACGCAAATCAGTGCCGTCAACATTGCAAACATAGATTTCCATGTTTGTTGGCGTTACCAGGCCTTGCGCAAGCAAATCCTTATATTCTTTTTGCTCTTCTGCTGTTTTTGGTCTCGACGATCTGAAAACCAGTTTGCTGCCATCAGGCGAGAAGAATGCGCCACCATCATAACCAAGTTCAAAGGTGATTTGTTTCACATCGCTTCCGTCAATATTCATGGTATAGAGTTCCAAATCGCCCGAGCGATCCGAAGTAAATACAATTTTATCTCCTTTGGGCGAAACTGTTGCTTCCGCATCATAACCCTTTTCACTAACCAATGTTTTGATGATATTGCCTTTCAGATCAGCAACAAAAATATCGTAGTCATCATAGATTGGCCAAACATATTTGCCATCTTCCCTTGGTGCCGGCAAATGCGGGCAACTTCCATTTCCGAGATGGGTCGAAGCAAACAAGATGGTAGTATCGCCGGGCATAAAATATGAGCAAGTGGTGCGTCCGAGCCCTGTACTGATCATTTGAGGTTTCTCAGTGTCCATTTTCGCGTCAGCTATACGGGCATAGAATATTTGATCGCATTCCAATGACCATGCAGGATTATTTGATTGAAAAACAAGCATTTCGTTGTTAAAACTAAAATATGCTTCGGCATTATCGCCACCAAATGTCAGTTGCTTTACATTGCTGAAGTTTTTCTCCTGTTCGTAACGAATAGTGGTTTTGACTACAGCTTCACCATGCGAATGTCCATGGTCATGTCCGTGTTCATGGTCATGATCGTGTTGATGGGATGATGGATTGCCGCAGGAAACCAGCATGAAAATCAAGTAAGTAAGACTGATAAGATACTTCATAAAATTTATTAGTTTATTAAATTGAAAAAATCTAAACCCCATGTTTTCCCCTGAAGAGGAAACAGTGAGCTGTGGATTGTGCAAAAATAATGATTTCGGCGAAATCAGACTTTGCCGTGCAAAGCAGCAGCAGTGTATGAGGTTTCGCAGCTTACCAAGTCCTCAGGTGTTCCCTCAAAGATCAGTTTTCCGCCTTTGTCGCCTCCTTCCGGGCCCAGGTCTAGTACCCAATCGGCGCATTTTATGACTTCAGGATTGTGCTCAATCACAACGATGCTGTGGCCGTTTTCGATCAGGGCGTTAAAAGCATCGAGCAATTTTTTTATATCGTGAAAATGCAATCCGGTAGTGGGTTCGTCAAAAATGAAAAGCGTAGGTTTTTCGGTTTGTCCTTTTGTAAGGAAAAAAGCTAACTTGATACGTTGAGCTTCACCACCACTCAAGGTGTTTGATGATTGTCCCATTTTAAGATAACCCAATCCAACATCACGCAATGGGGTGAGTTTTTGAATGATTTTTTTTGATAAGGTGGATTGTTTCTGATGTGCTTCAAAAAAATCAATCGCATCTTCAATTGTCATGTCCAATAAATCAGCAATGTTCTGATTCATATATTTTATGTCAAGCACTTCTTCTTTAAAACGCTTTCCTTTGCACACCTCACATTCCAGATAAACATCAGCCATAAACTGCATCTCTATTTTTACAGTGCCTTCACCTTCGCATGCATCACAGCGCCCACCCGGAACGTTGAACGAAAAATAACCTGGTTTGTAGCCTCTTGTCTTGGCAAGTTTCAATTCGGAATATAGTTGCCGGATTTCATCAAAAGCTTTTACGTAAGTCACCGGATTGGAACGCGACGATCTTCCGATTGGATTTTGGTCAATCATTTCGGTGGCTCCGATACGGTGCAAATCGCCTTTCAGCTCGCCGTGTTTTCCGGTTCGCTCGGCAAATCCTCCGGTAATTTTTTTAAGTGCCGGAAAAAGGATGCCTCTGATAAGTGATGATTTCCCTGATCCACTCACTCCGGTCACAGCAGTCAGCACGCCAAGCGGTATTTTTACATCCACAGCCTGCAGGTTGTTTTCCATGGCTCCAATTATTTCAATATAATCGCGCCAATTTCGTCTTTTTGTTGGTTTTAACACGGCTTCTTTACCGGATAAATACTTGCCTGTCAGGCTTTTTTCATCACCAAGGATTTCCTCGTACGTCCCCTGAAACATCAACTCTCCCCCCAATCTTCCTGCCAATGGTCCGATGTCAATGAGCTGGTCGGCCGCTTTCATGATTTCTTCGTCATGTTCCACAACTACCACTGTGTTGCCAATATCGCGCAACCGCTTCAGTATTTTTATCAGCCGGTGGGTGTCTCTCGGGTGCAAGCCGATGCTTGGCTCGTCGAGGATATACGTTGAGCCAACCAGACTCGATCCCAACGAGGTGGCCAGGTTGATCCGCTGTGATTCTCCACCCGATAAACTGTTTGATAAACGGTTCAGGGTGAGGTAACCAAGTCCAACATCCAGCAGAAAACCAATGCGGTTGACGATCTCGGTGAGTAAACGTTTTGCAATGGCTTCGTCTGTGGTACTCAGTTGCAGGTTTGTGAAAAACTGATAGGCTTCATTGAGTGGCAAAAGGACAATATCGCTGATGCTTTTTCCACCTACTTTGACGTAGGCTGCATCTTTTCTCAGTCGTGTTCCTTCGCAGTCGGGGCAAACAGTCTTGCCACGATAGCGCGAAAGCATCACGCGGTATTGAATTTTATAGCTTTGTTCTTCAAGCTGCAAAAAGAAAGCATCGAGTCCCTCAAACCATTGATTTCCTGTCCAAAGGAGTTTTTTCTGGGCTGTATTCAGCGCGTAATAAGGTTTATGGATTGGAAAATCAAATTTCGATGCGCTTTTTACGAGCTGGTCTCTGAACTCGCCCATTTTCTCTCCTTTCCAGCAAGCCACAGCACCATCATACACCGAAAGTGCTTTGTTTGGGATCACGAGGTCCTCATCAATACCAATGACCGAGCCAAATCCTTCGCAGGTTTTGCAGGCGCCGAATGGATTGTTAAAGGTGAACATATTGACCGAGGGTTCTTCAAAGTTGATTCCGTCGGCTTCAAATTTGTCAGAAAATACTGTTTCACCACTGTTTTCAGTTTCTTCAGAATACAATATGCAATAACCCTTGCCTTCATAAAAGGCTGTCTGAACAGAGTCGGCTGCCCTTGCCAAAAAGTCATCATCAATTTGCTGAATGCGAAGACGATCCACAACGATCCTGAATTGATCCAGTGTAGGAATCTCTTTCCGTTCGAGCAGCTCATCAATACGAAACATGCTTTTCTCATGCATGATCCGGGCAAATCCTTGTTGCATGAGCACAGTAAGGTGTTCGCGACTGCTCCTGCCGGCAATATTTTGCAGCGGAGCCAAAATATACACGGTGGAGCCTTCTGCCTGTGTGATAATAGCATCAACCACATCTTTTACCCTGTGTTTTTTAACAAGATTACCTGAAACCGGCGAAATAGTTTTGCCAATTCTAGCAAACAGCAGCTTTATGTATTCGTAAATCTCGGTTGAAGTTCCAACTGTTGACCGTGGATTTCGCGAACTTACCTTTTGCTCGATAGCGATGGCGGGTGATAGCCCTGATATGTTGTCAACATCCGGCTTGTTCATCCTGCCCAGAAACTGACGTGCATATGAACTCAGGCTTTCTACGTAGCGTCTTTGGCCTTCGGCATACAGTGTATCGAAAGCGAGGGAAGACTTTCCCGAACCTGAAAGACCCGTTATAACAACTAGTTTATTTTTTGGAAGCGAGAGGCTAAGGTTCTTAAGGTTATTTACCCTTGCACCGCTGATATGAATGGCATTTAATACAGTTTCCTGGCTCATGAAATCTCCCCAACAATTTTTTTTCGCGAAATTATCAAATAAATTTGCTTTTTCTTGAAATGTGTATAATTTTGCGTTCATAAACATTGTTCAAAATATTTTTGTTCAACACTTAAAACCCTATAGGAGAGCCGATATCGAAATAACTTTTACCCTTTAGTCTCTAACATTTAAACAGAGAAGCTCTATGAATGCTATCGAACTTAGCGATAAAGAGCTGGTTGAAAGTTATCTGAACGGTAATCAATCCAGTTTCGAAGTTTTATTGAACCGCCATCAGTCGCGTGTCTTTGCTTACATTCATATGTTGGTAAAAGACCGTCAACTTGCTGACGACATCTTCCAGGATACTTTCATCAAGGTGATTCGTACCCTCAAAGGTGGAACTTATTCGGAAGAAGGAAAATTCATTCAATGGGTGATGCGGATTGCTCATAACCTGATCATTGATCATTTCCGCAAATCAAAACGTTTACCCCTTGTTGACAATGGTCCTGATGACTATCGTACAGCTGACCTGCTCGGTCTCAGTGATAAAAATGTAGAAGAGCAAATCATCACCGATCAAATTCATGAAGATATCAGGAAAATGATTGATTTTCTGCCATCAGAACAGAGAGAAGTGCTTTATCTGCGTCTATACTCCGAGATGAGTTTCAAGGAAATTGCCGAAATGACAAATGTTAGCATTAATACCGCCCTTGGAAGAATGCGTTATGCACTCATCAATATGCGGAAAATGGTGAAAGAACAAAATGTCAGTTTAACTTACTGATTGTTCGCGTTCTAGTCTGTAATCTTGTTCTGGTATTTTGTAAAATACCAAATAAGCGCTGATCCTGAGCCGATTAGTATCCCAACAAGCACATCCACAGGATAGTGTACACCCAAACCCATCCTTGAATAGGCAATTGCTGTGGCCCATATAAACGAAGGTATCATAATATACCATCGTGGAAACGCAATGCTCAAGGCAGTCGCAATTACAAAAGCATCTGTTGTGTGTCCTGACGGAAAGGAGGGGCTGCCACCTGAGGTAACTTTCTCAATAAAACTGTATGTTTCAAAAGGCCTTGGACGATTGATCACATATTTTAATGTTGTTGTGATGATCACCGCCGTTGCGACAGATGCCACCAGAAATAAAGCTTTTTGTTTCAGCCGCTTGTTTTTTTGAAACAGTCCAACACCAAGGAGCAAGAGAGGTGTTATAAATGCTACCGGACCGGCAGTATGTGTAACCGCCCTGAAAAACGGATCAAAGTCCCTGTTTCGGTTTTGGTTGATTGTTTTAAGTAATTCTATATCAGCATTCTGAGCAACCGATAGCAAGGGTAGTAGTCCGATGAATAGAACAAATGTGAAAAAAAAGTTTTTATGCTTCATCTGCTTATTCCTGTTGAATGATTTTTTGCCACTGAAGCTGGTTGTCGGTATCGTAGCACTCTACAACCAATTCTCTTGCTCCTGTTTTTCCCCTGAATCCAATCTTTCCGAAGTTTCGTTTCGTTACAACTGTGCCCTGCACCCTCAGCTGGTTTTTCCATTCATTGCCTCTTGTGTTTGGTCCAGCCGACATGGTTGAGAACGTAAAATCCCATATTGCAGGTTTACCATCCTCTTTTAATTTGGAGAGCTCTGTGAAATGGACATCACCTGTCAGAAAGATCACGTTTTTTATCTGATGTTGGTAAATGAAATCAATGATCGCTTGTCGTTCATTGGCAAATCCGTTTGCAGTGTACGACTCATACATTCCGGCTGTACTCAGAAACTGCCCGCCCATGGCAACAACCTTAAAGGTGGCATTGCTTGTCACCAGGTTATTGAGCAACCATTGCAATTGTTTTTGTCCAAGAATTGTTTTTGTCTCACCCTGAAGCAAATCCGGATCGCGATACCAGCGGTTATCGAGTAGGAAGAAATCAGCATCACCCCATTGGAAACTTGTGATGGCACCTTCCATCCCTGACGTCCCATAGCCTGGATTGGCCCAAAAATATTTAAACGCATCAAGTGTTTTGTCTTTGTTGAAAAATCCTTTGTCGCTGTCATTGGGTCCAAAATCATGATCATCCCAAATAGCGTAATGATGTGTGGAGGCTAAAAATGCCTGCATTTCGGGTATTGACCTTGTGTGGGTATAACGCGCATCAATGCCGGTTTTTGAATTCCAGTCCGGCTCACGCAAATAAATATTATCACCAAGCCAAACCATGAAATCAGCCTGATGCCTGGCCATGTTTTCAAAAATTCTGTAATCGCCCCCATAGGGTGTTCCACTACGGTCGTGTTCAGGTTGGTTGATATAAGCGCAACTTCCTGTGAGCATTGTAAATTCAGGTGGTTCTGTGCGCCATCTCCAAAGGGGTGGGGTTTGAAATTCGAGTGGAAAAGCAAAGATTGCTTCCATCCCATCAATAAAAAGCCGATAGCTGTATCGTTTTCCCGGAACTAATGTATCAGCAATCAACACTGCTGTAAATGCATTTTCTTTTGAAGTTTGGACGTGACTGGAAAAACGTGGTGTATCAGTTTGATCCTTAACGTGGTACTTAATAAAAACATCTGCACTCTTTTTTGTCTGAAGCCACAGTGCAACCTCTCTCATCTCGGCATAACCCGGCATGGGGCCTGATTGCAAGAGCGGATGCTGTCCAAAAAGCTGAACAAACGAAAACAAGGTAATGAAAATTGATAATGCTAACGTTTTCATTGTAAATAATTTATGGTTTTAAAATATCACTTATCGAATCGAGTTGACCATCCACGACAGCGGGATTGAGTTGTAGCAGATGTGCCATGAGCGGGTAAATATGGATATTCCTGAAAGGTTTCCGAACGTAATTTTGTTTAAAATCGGGGCCAAATGCATAAAATATCGCATTTACGTCGGTGTTATTGAAATCATAACCATGCGTTCCTTTTGAGTCAGATATTGCCCACGACCAGTATATACTCCATCCGTCCTCAGCCAAAAGGGTGATATCGTGTGTGCGTATATGGGTTGAGTGGTTCAGATGTGCCGGGGCTTCACCATGTCGCCACGACTTCAGATGAGGGATTTTTTGCAGCTGTAAAAACAAGTCTTCCTTTTTGCCTTCTTTTGCCTTGAGGTTCATCGTTGGATTCCATCCATCAGCAATGGCGATGAGACTTGTATCAACATATTGATCCAGAATGATTTGTCGTTCTGGCGACAATTGAGCCATACCATGATCCGAAACCACAATGAAATTTATTTTGTCAGCAAACGGCAGGGTTTTCATTTTGGTCATGAAAACTCCAACCAAACTATCCAGGCGTGTGATCAGTGGGAGAAGGCTGTCGTTTTCCGGTCCCAGATCGTGCCCGCTTCCATCGGGTTCGTCAAAATACCACATAATTAGTTTTGGTCTGGATGGTTCAGGAAGACTAAGCCAGTGCATGATTGTGTCAATGCGCTGGCTGTATGGCATTTCGTGTTCATATTTTTTCCAGTAGCTTGGTCTCACGCCTTTGACATCAGCTTCGCTACCAACCCAAAAACAGGTTGCTGATTTCATGTTTTGTGTTTCGGCAGTCACCCAAATTGGTTCTCCACCATAGAATCTGCCTTCTTCCACCGTGTGTCTTTCACCTGGTGCATTGAACTCGGCCTGAAGGTCGGTAGCATAAAACCTGTTTACCAAAATCCCATGATGATCAGGGTAAAGGCCGGTGGCTATCGTGTAATGGTTGGCAAAGGTAGTAGTCGGGAAACTTGGAATCAATCTTTCGGCCTTTACACCATGTTCTGCTATCCAGTCGAGGTTGGGTGTGGCGGTTCGGCTTGGGTAATCCCACCGAAAGCCGTCGAGGGAAAGAATGACAAGATAGTTTGGTGTTGAAGTTGTTTTGTTTTGTTTGCAGCCTTGATAACTTAATGCTGTTAGAATAAAAAGGAACAGTTGAAGACGCTTCATTATTTCTAAATAGTTTTTACATGTAATGTGTGGGAACGCAAAGATAAAGGAAGAATTCAATTGTTGTTGCTGTTTATGGGAAACAAATGCTTTGTGACATACAACGGAAAATCTGTCACCAAAATATCAACTCCGGTAGTGCTGATTACCGATTGATAATATGAAACGCTATGAGGTTCAAATGGTTGCTTTGTTGTTTCCAATACGTCAGTCAAAAGCATCATTCCCGAATCCCGGATGATTGTGAGCGATGCAGTATCGCAATCTTTGGATATATAGGCAGCCATTCTGCCAAAATCACTTGAATGTTTTTTAAGATTTTCAAAGTCAGACAACTGTTTTATAAGTGCCGAAACAAACATTGTTTCAGAGTTAGCCAGAGCAATTGCGGTTCTTTCGCTTGTAAAAGTGAGCAAGAGACATTGCTTTTCCATTTCCTTTTTGCGAACCAGTCCGATCACTTCAGGGATGAAGTCGCCCTTGACATCGAGCATGAGAAGCAGATGTGTGTCCTTGAGCAGATCAAGCACTTCTTCAAATGAAGGAATTTTTTCAGCTGTCAGATTTCCTGCCTGATCTTTTAGATACAATGAATCAATGTAATCATCCGTAGCAGATGCAACTTCGCCTGTACCGTTGGTGGTGCGCTGTAGTATGGCATCATGCATCAGAATCAGCCTCCCGCTTGCTGTCTTTCTAATATCAACTTCAATTCCGGCAATTGTTTCTGGAAACTTTCTGAGCATTTCCAGCATTATGGCAACCGAATTCTCGGGTTGAATGCAATCAGCCCCTCCACGATGGGCAACAAGTATGGGCTGTCGTTTTGACATTTCACGGGATGTCTTCCAGCTTTGTGCTGCCAGCGGTTGACTCCCGGCCAACAATAGCAGAAAAAATATCGTAATCAGGTTCTCTTTCATATTGTTTTTGAGTAAAGAAAAAAAGCACCCGAATATGTTTCGGGTGCTTTTGGTATCATAAAAGATTGGAATTAGAATGAATATCTGATTCCAAATTGGGCTTGCCATGCATTGTCAATAGTGATGCTCTTTTGGTAAGAATCCTGCAACAATACGGTTTTATCTCCAACTTTTTGGGTGCGAAGACGGAACGATGGTGTATCAGTGATTGGTGTAACAACAGTGAGGGGAGAGGTTGTTGTGCTTACGCTACCAACACCCCATTCATTGTTGATCATATTACCAACATTGAGGATATCAATTCGGAGTTGCAATTTGTTTTTAGTTTCTCTTTTTCCAACTTTAACCCAGATATCCTGAATAACTGAAAGGTTGAAACGATGTAGCCAAGGAAATACATCACCATTGCGTTCGGCATAATTGCCACGACGACTGTCGAGGTATTTGTTGTTGCTGATGTATTTGTCAAAAGCAGCAGCTTGTTCCTCAGGTGAATATACAACTGCATTGGCGCCTGAACCAACTGTGAGCGGAGCAAAAGTGAGTTCGGAAGCATTTTTAGGAATATAGAGCAGGTCGTTGGTCTGGCCATCGCCGTTGAGGTCGGAGCCGTAAACATAAGATATATTGAATCCGCTGTTTGAAACCATACCCAAGGAGATGGTGGTTGTGCCGCCCACTTTCTTGCCATAATCAAACTTGTAATTCAGGTATCCTACGATGCGGTGACGAAGATCATTATCACTGTATGACAGATCAAGGAAGTTTTGTCCGTTAACAGTAGGCATATTAGCCTGAACTGTACTTCCAACCGACTGGATATCTTTGGCTACACCAAAGGTATAAGCTACAAAACCACCAAGGTTTTTGTCCATGGTTTTTTCCAATTTTCCTGTAAGGGTGTATGAATAACCTTCTTTAGTGTTTTTCAAAACAAAAGCATTTGTAACCTTTGAGTTGATAAAACGAGGTGAAGGATATCTGTCACGTTCGTCCGGACCTGTGAAATTGCGGTCGGCTTCTTTCAGGTTAGCATCAATATAACGAAGTCCCTGGAGTGTTTTATTATAGATACCTTCCACGGTTGCAATTAGTCCGTAAGGGAGCTTATAATCCATGGCCAGACTGCTTTTCCAGAGGGTAGGATACTTCAGGTCTTCATCTGTTGCGTTGATAACATAAGCAGGTAAGGTGCTGATATCGGGAGTTACTGCAGGCAGAAACTCTGAAGGATTGGTACGGAAAGGATAATCTGTGGTATTGGTTACGGTGATCAAACCAGTGTTAATACCATTGTTTCCTAACTGATTTGAAACCAATACCTGTGGGATACGTGAAACGAAGATACCAGTACCGCCACGGAGTTGCATGGTCTTGTCACCCGAAACATCGTAGTTAAATCCGAAACGGGGTGATAACAACAGTTTGGTTTTTGGGAAAGCGCCGGTATTGAGGTGGTAATCGTCGCCATTTTCGTCTTTAAATACCAATGTGTCAATGATAGGGTTGTAAAAGTCTGAAGCAGTGGCATCATTGTAATCAAAAATGTCGGCTCTCAGACCAAGTGTTAACATTAGTTTATCGGTTGCCTGATACTCGTCCTGGACATAAGCACTGTAGGTAGAAACTTTCAGCACCTGCAATGGGTCAGCACCATTTGGCAACCTCGAATAGCGGAGGTTATACTTGGCCAGCGTAACTGGTGAAACCGGATTGTTAGGATTGTTGATGAAATCGAGAGCTGCTGCTTTGAAGTCAGCAATCGAGTTATAAGTGTAAACTCCGTTTGATGAGGGGAAGAATACGTTGTTTGAAATGTAGTATTCATATGAAACACCCGCATTGATTGTATGTTTACCTGAGAAATAGGTAATGTTGTCAGTGAGGTTCAGGGTTGAATAGTTCAGCTGATTTGATGGGGTGAATGGATCGAAACCAATTGAAGTATAGGTTGCTTCACCGGCGGCAGACAAGATGTCAATGGTCGGGAAAATATCGGTCAAATAATCACGGTCTTCGATCTGTTTGTTGTAAGTAGCAATAAAATTATTGAACAGCTTAGAATTCACGGTTGAGTTCAACTCCACTGCAATTGAACGTGTGTTGTCCTGGATGATATAACCGGTGTTTTGGGGAGAAATAGCGTCAGCACGGTTTGTTCTGTTTCCATTACCTGCAGTATTGCTACTGTTGCTGTCGCTGATGCGTTGATCGGCGCTCGAGTTATGGTGTGAATAACGAACAGAAAGTTTATTTTTTTCGTTGATGTTGTAATCCAAACGAACCAAAAACTTCATACTGTTCACTTCATTGTTGAAGCCGTCGAGTGCGCCAAGATCACGTCCGAAGTTTGTCTTCATAAAACTGGCAAGATCTTCCATATCAGCCAGAGTTGTTCTTGAAACGTTTCCGGTTGCACCTGGTTTGTCTAATACCCAATCCAAAGCAGGAACGCTGCTTGTAAACTTCTCAGCATTCAGGAAGAAGAACAATTTGTTTTTGATGATTGGTCCGCCAACACTTAACCCAAAGGTTTTTTCGTCAATGTTCACAGTTCCGAGATCTTTACCGGCTACTTTATTGCCAGCGATACCATCATTGCGGAAGAGAAAATAACCGGTTCCGGTGAATGTGTTGGTTCCGGAGCGGGTTACAGCATTGATTCCTGCACCACCAAAGCCGGATTGACGAACGTCAAATGGAGTAACGTTGAGTTGGATTTCTTCCAAAGCATCCAACGAAACAGCTGTTGTTCCGGTGCGGCCCCCTGCCTGTGAAGAACTTCCTAAACCAAAACCGTTGTTGAAAACAGAACCGTCAATAGTGAAGCTGTTGAAACGTGAGTCCTGTCCGGCAAACGAACGACCGTTGCCATAGGCGTTGTAACTCAAAATGTCATTCACAGTACGACCAATTGTAGGCATACTCATAATGTTGTCCTTGTTGAATGAGGCAGCAGCTCCGGTACGGTCAGAACTGAAAACGTCATTCCGGTTTGAAACAACTTCAACTTCGGAAAGTTGTGTTGTTGCCTCAGCCAATTTAAAGTTTAGATTGGCAGCAACACCAAGACTCAGCATGATATTCTCGCGAACCTGCTCCTTGAAACCAACAAAAGAAACTGTCACTTTGTAAGGACCGCCAACACGCATGTTGTTGATAATGAAGCGTCCTTCCTCGTTGGAGATCGTGGCATAGATCGTTCCCGATGGTTGGTGAACAGCAACTACTGTTGCACCCGGTAAGGTCTCATTGCTGACTGATTCAATGCGTCCGTTCATAGCGGAACTTGTTGAACCTTGTCCCATTGTGATCTGCCAGCCAAAAATCAAAATGACTGACAAAATACTCAAAAGATAACTCTTTTTCATAAAAAGGCAATTTGGTTAATAATGTGATTAGATCGTCAAAATTATCACAAATCAACTTTCCGCCGATTAAGAAATTGTTATCATTGTTTGAATGTTTCAGTTATGGCGATGTAAATAGTTGATAATCAATAATATATAAGTTTATCAATGTTAATAAACTGTGAATAATTATTTTAACATTTTTTCAGCTTTTGTTTTGTCTTTAACAACACATTTTCAATCATTTCCACTTACTGAATTTACATTTGATCTTGCAGTTGTGTAACATCATTGCCAAACATCAAGTTCAAGACGCAAACCAAAGTCAAATGTACGGCCAAATGACCAGTATCCGCGAAACGTATCAAGCTCATGCGAGCTGCCATCCTCTCCGCTTACAATGCTTCGGCTATCAAAAAGATTGTTGACCTTTCCAAATAGTATGACTTTTTGCTCTTTAAACACCAAAGGAAGGTTAAACGAAATGTTTGCATAATTACTTGGATCGAGTTGGACGGGCTGCGCGCGGTCGTCAGAATTTTGACGGCCGGCCGGATCAAATTGAGCGTAGTGCTTATCATAGTACAACCACTCAAGCTCAAGGCTTAACTTTTTAAACAAAATAGTAGAGATTGCCATTCCTGCCTGAAACTGGGGCTGGCCACCAACATACAAACCATTGGCAAAAACATTTACTGTGTCCACAACCACGTCAAGGTCATTCAGAAGTTTGGCGCTCACATCGTTCTTCCATTTCCAGTCGCCAAACGAGGCCATCAGCCTGATTTGCAATGCAGGCAAGGGCTTCAGTTGCATTTCTGCCTCGAGTCCTTTATGAAATGAGGCAAGTCCGTTCACCATGGCCCTTGTCTGACTGTTGTTTTCGAGTTGAATGTATTCGTTTGATAGAAATGAAACATCTTTCCATTCAGTAAAGTAGGCCGATAGATTCAGGTTCAGATTGGACGAAGTGTAATTGTATCCGGCTTCGAAGGTTTTTACTTTTTCATTTCTGATGTTCAGCGACGGAACATTGTTGTAATTGCCAAAAATAAATTTATAATAAGGTGCTTTGCTGAAGAAGGCGGCGTTCACAAAAAAATGTTGTCGTTCGGAATAGCGGTAACCAAGTCCTGTTTTGAGGTCGAAACCCGGTTTTGACACCCATTCACTCCATTTATTTGCCGGGTAATTGTATTCATCATGTCGTTTAAATCGGTTGTCCGACAGACTTGCAGCAGCAAAGTAATCGAGGAGTTCCCACCGTTTTTCGTATTGAGCGAACAGCGTTGTCTGGTGTATCATAGCACCATTGTGAACCCTTATCACATCGCCTGGCATTTTGATTTGATTTCGTCCGGCAAGCCCGGCCAGTGACCAGCCATAATCATCAAGGTAGAACTTACCTCCCAATAAATCAGCCACTTCCTGACGGAGATCGGATAAGAAGAATCGGTAATGAATGCCACTGTAGAATTTTGATCGGGCTCCGGTTTTGAGTTCCAATCCCGAAATTATTCCGGTCCAGATATGGCTTGCCAGATAGTTTGTCTGAACGATTTTACTATAGCCCGAAACTTTCTCACCTGTTGAAAGTTCAAAAGTATCTGTGTTGTTTTCGTTGTAACGGATTACGTCGTCCCATGCTAGCTGACCGTTTTCGTCGCGAAACGAGAATAGATTTCTTTCATAGCCGAAATTGTCGTTCCATTTTCCGCCGCCTTTTCCCGGCGAGAAATAGACCGCGCTTGCCAGAAGTCCTTCTTTGGGCAGGTTTAGGTAGTGATTTACAGAAAGATGTGGCTTGTGATAAAAATTTTCGGAGCTATTTTTCAACTTACCATTTAAGAATCCCCATTCTTTGTTAAAGTCATATCCATATTGATCTGTCTCGGCCTTGGAAAGTTTTTGATTGCGCTGACCGTGACGCTCGGGACCTCCCAAAATGCTCATCACAACTCTTTGCCTTGAGCTGATTTCTTTGGATAAACTGGCAAAATAAGCCCAGCCATCTACATAAGTTCCGGCAATGTACCCTTCGCCACTGCTTCGTGATGCGAGAAATGATACATTCCATCCTTTTTTTGTCAACCCGCTTTGAAAGGCGATACTAAATTTTTTGTTGCCATAATCAGTGGTTTGCATCGAGGCCGACAGTTTTTTGTCTTGTTCGCTTCCAAAAGTAACAATGTTGACTGTGCCGCCCACAGAGTTGAGGGCTACTTTTGATGCGCCAATACCTCTTTGAACCTGAATTGATGCAGCAATCTCAGTGAGACCCATCCAGTTGTTCCAGTAAACCAAGCCGTTTTCGGCGCCATTGACAGGAACACCGTTTAAAAGCACAGCAATGTTTTCCTGTTCAAAACCTCTGATTCTCAAGCTTGCATCGCCCGATCCTCCACCTTCGCGGTTGGCAAACAAGCCGGGAGTGAAATTCAATATCTCAGGCAGTGGCTTGTCGCCCACCTCAAGGATGATTTTTTTCTGTGACACAGCACTGAAAGCTATCGGATTGTAACGCATTCTTGCCTGGTCAGAGAGAATGTTTATCTCTTCAAGGTTGACAGCGACCGGCAGCAGTTCAATTTTTAAGGATTTGGGCCACACTGTGGCAGGCAAGGTGACCGAATCGGACTGATAGCCGATTGCGCGAAAATGTAAGGTGACAGGAAGCCGGTCGGCACTGAATTCGAAACGACCATCAATGTCCGTCAGCAATGAAGCAACATGATTGTTTACAATGATGTGCACAAAGCTGACTGGCAGCTTTGTGTTGGAATCAATAGTTTGGCCATCAATTTTATTCTGAGATAAAGCGTTGATTTGAAGTGTGATGGCTACAACAAACAATAATTTTCGTAACATAATGTTTAATTTTTGTGACAAAAAAATACCCCAATTCATCGGGGCATGGCACAAATAACCAAAACGTTACGACAAGACACACACACGCCTATATCGCTCTGACACCATGCGCTGACATGATGCATATATTTGGTTATTCTTCTTCCATCCAGACTTTAACTGTCGGTTCCGGAGTTTCACCGGCTCAGTCCCACTCGCAAGAGCGGGAGTCGCGGACTTTGACCGCCGATCGGGAATTGCACCCTGCCCTGAAGAATATGTTGCAAAAATACAATTTTGTTAGGATGAGGTAGCTTTTCGGATTTTAGATTCCTTCTAAATTAGCAAAACCACCCATAGAATATGAGTGGTTTTGCAGCAAATTGACAAATTCTCTAAGCTTATATGGTTTGGGCCTGTTCAGATTTTTTTGTATTTATGTACTCCATTGCATTGAGGGCGGCAATTGTTCCATCAGCTACAGCAAGGGTTATCTGCCGGTATTTTTTTGCAACGGCATCGCCTGCGGCAAATACTCCTTTGATATTGGTTTGCATATTGCTGTCGGTGATAATTTCTTTTCTGTCGTTCAAAGCAATGCACCTGCCTTTCAGGAAATCTGTATTTGCTTCATATCCGATAAATATAAACACTCCGTCGAGTTTTATATCCGAAACTTCGGAAGTAAGAAGGTCTTTGACTGACACAGATTCCAACTTTTCATCTCCGTTAAAGGACAGGATGGCAGAACTTAGTTTCACTTCAATCTTTTCGTTTTTCCAGACTTCGTCCTGCGCGTGCTGAAAGCCTTGAAAATGATCAAATTGGTGAATTAAGGTTACCTTGGTGGCGTATTTGGTGAGGGATACAGCTTCTTCGAGGGCGCTGTTTCCACCACCAACTACAGCAATTTCTTTACCCGTAAAAAAGTCTCCGTCGCAAGTGGCGCAATAGGATATTCCTCTTCCCCTGAAAATGTCTTCGCCCGGTACACCCAAACTGCGTGAGCGTCCACCTGTTGCAAGTATGATCGTGTCGGCTGTGAATTGTTTGCCCCCCGAAAGTTTCAGGGATTTCAGTGATGATTCAAAATCAATCTCAGTGATTGAAATGCCCGACATGATATCGCAGCCAAATCGTTTGGCTTGCAAGCGCATGTTGTTGCTGAGTTCATAGCCCGAAATGTGCTCAAAACCAGGGTAATTAGCAATCTCATGTGTCAGAATCATTTGACCACCCGCAACTCCGGAATCCAGAATCAGGACTTTTGCTTTTGCTCTTGAAAGGTAAATACCTGCGGTGAGACCTGCAGGTCCTGCACCTATAATAATTGAATCGTAATGCTTTGATTCCATGTTAAATAAATTAAAAAAAATCGCAAAAGAATAAAACCAAAAGGGCTCCAATCTTGGTTTGAAGCCCTTCGGTTTAACCTATGCATTACCGAACTCGCGATCTAGTATAGTGGTAATCTGCTGACGGTTTTGGATGCTGCTTGTGGCGGCAGCTACTTTTCCGTTTTTGTAGTAAACAGTGAAGGGAAGTCCCATAAAGCTGCGGCATTCAGGTAAGTTGCGAATAATAGCAGCTTCAGGTGAATCAAACATCATATCTCTGAAAGCAACATGTGTGTATTCGTCCTGAAGTTCGTCCATGATGCCATAAACAGGAATACACATTGGTCCCATTCTTCCGCAACATACCATTACGTTTGCTTCGCTGTTAATAAGTTCGGTGAGTTCTGCTGCCGTGGCAACATGTTTTAAGCTTGTTGGTAGTACCATTGTAATTTGATCTTTTTAGTTTGAACAAAGAATTATTTAGGCTGCAAAGATCATAAATTATGCCAAATGGTGATACTAAAGCGATTTATTTTTTTGCTGTCAGTCGAAAAATCAGAAAAAATAAATGCTGTAATTTGATTGATTATAGATTTAAACGCTTGATTATCCTTAGCTTATGTGAGTATTTCCCGGTTTGTGGGTTGAATATGCCATGGTGGTCAATAGGATCTATTCGGACGTGGCCGGATGCGTGGATGACAGATTTACTGTCGCGCAATAGTCCGACATGCGTTATTTTGCCATCAGCATTGTCAAAAAAAACCAGATCGCCGGCAACACTTTCCTCAATAAAGTCTATTGTTTGTCCAAGCTCCGCCTGCTGGTGAGCATCGCGTGGAAGCCTGATATCTAAGGCTTTAAATAATATTTGTACAAGCCCGCTGCAATCAGTTCCAAAAGCTGATCTGCCACCCCATAAATAAGGAGCATAGCTGAACAAGCCGGCATAGTACAGCAAAGCCGACGTTTTGTCATTAAAACCACTTTCATCTGCAGCTATTGGCGTTGTTTCATAGATATTATCGCAGATTTTGTCGTGCTTGCGTAATTCTGAACCGAAACTGATTGGAAGTCTGTGTGTTAATTGGTTTGAAACAAAAGCAACAGCGGCCTTGTTAAAAAGCTTTTTGTCGGCATTATCTTCTGTTTCAACTGAAACAATGGCGGCGATTTGTGTTGAAGCAATCCAGCCTGTGTAATCGTCCCACAAGCAACGAATCAACTGCCAGCCATCATGTTTGTCGAGAATTTCGTAGGACTCGCCATAAAGAATTTGCGTTGTCATTTCTGATTTTTCGGAAGGGGTGCTCCTTACCGGAATTTGAGAAATCTGACTAAATACAATTGTCATAAGCTGTTTATTTTGCTTCAAAAGTAATTCTTATTCATGATACATGTTTCATTTTTGGAATCATTGCACTTTATCTATACTTTTGCTCATACGTATTTTAAGTTGCATGAAAAAATTGATCCATCACCTGCGGCACCATTATTATAACTGGTTCAAATTGCTATCATTTGCGGCTGCAATATTTCTTGTAATGTGGTTTTTACCGCGGGTTGGAAAGTTTCAATATGAATTTCAGGCAGGTAAACCCTGGCTACATCCTACCTTGTTCGCGCCTTTTGATTTTGCCATCCATAAATCTGACAGGCAAATCAGAGAAGAACGCGAGCGGGTTTCGGTTCAAAACTATCCGTATTTTGATTTTGACAAGGCGGCTACCGCTAAAGGCAGAGAATCGTTGATGCTCCTACTTGATGAAAAATTGCCGGATCAGCTTCTTAACAGGATTAAAACCAGGCAACTGACTTTAAAAATCTTTGATGTTGTTCAAAACAGGGGAATCATTCAACATCATAAAGTGTTGGAAAAAGCTGATAAGGATCAGAAAGTTCAGGTTGTCAAGGACCGTATGGCAACAGTTTATGCATTAACAGACCTTTTCACGATTTCATCGGCCTTTGATTTTGCGGCAAGAATGGTTGATACTGCAAGGTTTGTTGATAAGCCAATGATTCTTCAGTTGCTTGGCGAAGTCTTTGTTCAGAATCTGGTTTACAACGAAAGCATGTCCAAACAGGAGTTGTCTGCATCGCTTCAAAAAATTTCGCCAACCTATGGTATGGTTCAGCAAGGTGAGTTGATCATTTCGGAAGGTGACCTTGTTACAGAAGATAAGTTTCTGCTGTTAAGTTCTTTAAGTTACGAGACTGAAAAGCGGACCGGCGATTTCAAAAGAATAAATACACTTATCGCGGGCCAGTTTATATTGGTATTGGCAGTTTTTATTACACTGTACCTTTTCATCCGTTTGCTGCGCAACGACCTTTTTAACGAGTTAAAAAAGATCAATCTGATTCTTGTGCTGATGCTGCTCAACATTTTACCTGGATACCTGATCCTGTCGCGCGAGCCGAGTTTGGTTTATCTTTTACCTTTTGGGTTGTTACCAATCGTTTTAATCACCTTTTTCGATTCAAGAACGACAGTTTTGGTTCATTTGCTAACAATTTTTCTGGTTTCCATTGTCGTTCCCAATGCTTTTCAGTTTGCTTTTCTGCAACTCATCGTTGGCTATGTTGTTGTTTTTAGTTTGGACAAACACAGCCGGCGGTTTTACTTTTTCAGAACCAGCGGTTTCATTTTTCTTACCTATATTGTTATCTATTTAGGATTCAGTTTGATACAAGTTTCCGAGTTTTCGTTGATTGATCAAAGGATGATTTGGATGTTTGCGCTGAGCGCAGCTTTGACGCTTATGGCATTGCCGATGATCTATTTCTTTGAGAGAATATTTGGGCTTGTAACCGAACTTACATTGCTGGAGTTAAGCAATACGAATAGTCCATTGCTGCGGGAGCTGGCTGCAAAGGCTCCGGGCACCTTTCAGCATTCCATGCAGGTGGCTAACTTTGCTGAGGAAGCCTTATATGCCATAGGAGGGAACGTGATGCTGGCGCGAACCGGTGCTTTGTATCACGACATTGGTAAGCTGTCGAATCCATATTACTTTATTGAAAATCAAATGGGTAGTTACAATCCGCATGACGATATTCAGCCTGCCGAAAGCGCTTCGATCATTATCAACCACGTGATTTCGGGAATCGAAATGGCCCGCAAAGCCCGGTTGCCTGAAATGGTGATTGATTTTATCCGCACCCATCACGGCACTAGCAGGGTTAATTATTTTTATGTTTTGCAACAGCGAAAAAACCCCGGCCTTCATGTGGACGAACGCGATTTCAGCTATCACGGTCCGTTACCTTTCTCTCGGGAGACGGCAGTGGTGATGATGGCCGACTCGGTTGAAGCTGCTTCAAGAAGCATGAAAGCACCAACGGAACAAAAAATCAGTGATTTGGTTGAAAATATTGTTGGAAAGCAAATCGAAAACAATCAGTTCATCAACGCCAATATCACATTCAAGGAAATCCAGATTGTTCGACGTATTCTAAAAAAGAAACTGATGAACAGTTATCATATCAGGATTGCTTATCCTGAATGATTGTATTAACGCTCTTGAGATAGCCTGTGCTTCGTGGCCCGAGGTTAAAAATCACATCCAGCACACTCGGATTTTGAAAAAATTCAAAACGATCCGAAAACACTTGAATATAAGGTGTTTGATTTTCGAGCCCCCATTGACTGTTGTTTTCGGGCAAGAACCTGTAATCCGGCGCTGAGCGGTGATTTGGCTCCCAGTTTTCAGTATAATTCAGACTCATTTCTGTTTTTAAAAGTTTATTCACCAATGCCAAAGCTTCTGCATTTAAATCCGTGAGCAAATCAAACCGCAACATGAAAAAGCGTTGAAAATGAGAGGCATAGTACTGATAATAAGGTGAGTTGTTGTAGGCTGACTCGATTGCTCTGAAATGCTTCTGTGGCCAATTGTCCTGATAAAGCACCTTCACCTGATGTGTTTTTGTTTGATTGCCAAAAGGCTTTGAAACGGGTACCGTAAGTTTCAGAATACCGTTAGCTGTCAATATATTACAATGATTCCGAATGGTTTGCTTGGGATAAGTTTCTTGCGTTTCGATGAGTATCTCGGATGCTTTGAGTGCAGCTGCCATCCAACTTACCGGTGGAAAATAGGCGGTTGGAAGAATAATTTTTTCTGTTAGCATAGGCTGCAAAAATAAGATGAAAAACAAGTATTGGAAGGTTATAAAACTAAAAAAGCTGCCACAGGGCAGCTTAATGTTTTAAAAAATCAGGATTAGTTCTTTAAGAGAACATCATTGATGGCCTGACGAAGCGTTTCTTTTGGCAAAGCGCCCATTGCCATTTGAGGTTGCCCGTCTTTGGGGCAAAAGAGCAGTGAAGGGATGCTTCTTATTCCGAAGGCACCTGCAAGTTCGGTCTGATCCTCCGTATCAATTTTGTATATATTGATTTTTCCGGCATACTCTTTTGAAAGTTCTTCGAGTATTGGTGCAACCATTTTGCAAGGCTGACACCAGTCGGCATAAAAGTCAATCAAACAAGGCAATTCGCCTTCAAATTTCCATTCCTGGTTCTTTTCGTAGTTGAAAACTTTGTTTAAAAATGTTTCCTTCGTTAAATGTTCCATTTTAAAATTGTGATTTATAAGGGTGTAATTATTTCTTATTAACTAATTGTTCTTCAATAATTTGACGATACATTTCTTCAGATAAGGCACCGGCCTGCATCATTGGTTGTCCTGTTTTTGGAATAAACAAAACACTGGGAATGCTGCGTACCTGAAAAACTCCGGCTAATCGTTGTTCTTTATCAACATCAATTTTATAGATTTTAAGTTTACCATCATATTCCTTGGCAAGTTTCTCCATGATAGGCGCAATTCGCTTGCATGGGCCACACCAGTCAGCATAAAAATCCACTATAGCAGGCACCTCTCCAACATAAACAAATTGTTGCGGGTTCGTTTCGAAATTCCAAACCTTGGAAATAAATGTGTCATAGGTAAGAAATTCTATATTGCCTTTTTCCTTGGATACGGTTGCAGCCGGTTTGTCGTCGGCTTGCTTTCCGGTTGTGTTTGAACAGGCTGTTGTGAGAATAAACACTGCAGTGAATGAGAGAAGGATGTTTCTGATCATTTTATTTAATGTTAAATTTTTTGCAAAAATAAAAATTTTTAAATCGCTTAATTATCACTTTTGTTAATTTTGTCTCAATTTTTATGCCAGAAGTGAAAAATGGATCAGCTTACTCAAATTAATCTTGTTGATATTCCGGAAAAAGACAGGAATGAGGATTATTTTCTCAGTCTATTGGCTGAACAAAAGTGGCAGAATGGTTTTGTGTGCAGAAAGTGCGGACATACGCATTATTGCAAGGGAAAGAAGCCATTCTCGCGGCGCTGTACCAAATGCAAAACTGAGGAATCTGCCACAGCACATACCATTTTTCATCATTGCAAAATGCCGCTTAAGGAGGCTTTTGAGCTTGCACGCATGGTTTGTCTTCAGCCCGAAGTTTCGTCCTATGAATTGTCACGAACCATGGACCGCAGGCAAATGACCTGCTGGAAGTTCAAAACCAAGATTATGGAATGTTTGGAAAGTCCTGACAAAGTGTCAGTCTTACGGACATTTCTGGCATTTGAGCTTGCCGGCAAAACCGAAGCGGAGCAGCAATAGCCTGTTGATCGTAATGTAATGACCAGAAAGTTTGCTCTACGTATAGGGATTAATGTGAAGGTTTGATTTTCGTTTGAACCTTACTAAGTGTCTGCCTATAATGTTTGGTACTTGAGCCTTAATTTTGAGGGCGAGGCATGTATAGAAAGATTGTCAGGATTTTACTAATGTAAATGACTGATATGAATGATGTTCCTAAAGAAACCATCGGAATTAACAACAAGCAATACTTATTCCTTATTTGCACCAACGGGTGTATTCGTTTGTGTTGGGGCGGCCAAGTGCTTCGGCTTTCAGATAGTAATAACAGGCCATCTTATGGTCGTTCAGGAAGTCATATAGCTGTCCCAGGCTGAAGTGAGCATCAGCAAAATCAGGGTTTAACTCCACAGCTTTTTTGTAATCCGACATCGCTCCTTCAACGTCATTGAGGTTTCTTTTGCAGGCGCCGCGGTAGTAAAATGCTTCGTGCGATGCTGAATTGTATTGCACGGCAAGGTTGAGCTCCTGCAATGCTTCCTGATGACGGGCCTTATAAATAAGTTCAATTCCTTTGTTCAAATGCAAAGTTGATTTTTCTTTGTCAGCTCCACAGGCTGAAAAAGCTATCAGCAATATGATGAATATTCCGGTTTGGATGATGTAGGTGTGTCTTCTGAGGTTTACGTTCATCTGTGTTCGTTTACTTATATTCCTGAATGATCGAAGTCGTGGTTTGTATGAGCTCGCTAAGCTTTTCTTTAGTGGTTGCTTCAGCAATGAAGCGTAAATAAGGTTCAGTGTTTGAGGGTCTTACATTGAGCCAGAAATCAGCGTAGTCCAATCTGTATCCATCAAAGTCCATGTATTTTGCCGGTTTTTCCTTTTGGGTATAAAACGCTACAACGGCAGCCATGGCAGCAGTTTTTTCATTGACTTTGAAGTTTATCTCGCCACTGTTATAATATGGTGTGATATTGTTTATCAATTGAGAAAGGGTGAAGCCGGAGGCTTTGAAACGGCTTAGCAAATCGAGTACGATCAATGCAGCCACCAGACCGGAATCTGAATAATAAAAGTCGCGGAAGTAATAGTGTCCTGCGAGTTCGCCACCATAAAGGCCATTGATTTCTTTTAATTTTGCAGCGCCGTATGCCCTGCCGACACGCCATGTTTCTACAGTTGTGCCAAACTGTGCAAGGTATTCTCCGATTGCTTTTGAACTTCTGATATCTTGAAGCACAAGGCCTTCTCTTCCGTTAAACTCAAAGAAATAATGCCCCATCAGCGCGATAATAAGATCGGGCGACACGAACTTTCCGTTTTCGTCAATAAACATAACCCGATCGGCATCGCCATCGAAGATTAGTCCAAAATCGCACTGACGGTTGATTACCAATTGCTTGATTTGTTCCTGATTTTCCGGTTCCAGCGGATTGGGTTCGTGGCCAGGAAAGTTTCCATCTACGATGTCATTGACATAATATGCCTGGTTACCAACAAGTTGCTTTATAAATAAACTTGCCATCCCATTGCTGCAATCTATACCAAATTTAATGTTGTCATACTCCCTTACATAGGTTTTCAAAAAGTCGAGGTAAGCAGATTGTGGCTCAATAGTGTTGATTACACCTTTTTTGTCCGAAACAACAATTTCATCATTTTCGACCCATTTTTCGAGTTGGGCAAGGCCGGTATCGTATCCCACAGGAGTAACACCGGCTCCTGAAATTTTGAGCCCGTTGTGGTTTTTTGGATTATGCGATGCGGTGATCATCACTGATCCCTGGTAGTCGAATTTTCCTGTTGCCCAATATATAAGTGGTGTTGTTGTGAGACCTGCATTGTCCACATCTGCTCCGGCATCGGTTATACCTTTGCTCAAAGCGTTGAAAACAGTGTCAGAAGAGTGTCTTATATCTCTTCCAACAAGAATGCGATTGGTATTGAGGAGTTTTGGCAGAAAAAAGCCAATGCGGTAGATGTCTGCTTCGTTAAAATCCACTTCCCAAACTCCGCGGATATCATAGGCCTTAAATGCTTTCATGTAAAATTATTTGATATTAAGTTGATCGAGTGCTTTGCGATAACGCCATGCATTGGCTTCATGTTCAGCATAGGAAGATGCAAAGAGATGATAGCCTGACAAATCGTCGGAAGCACAGAAAAAATAGTAATTATGTTGTTTATAATTCAACACAGCGTCAATGGATGCAATTGAGGGAATGCAGATTGGCCCGGGAGGGAGGCCGGGGTATAAATAGGTGTTATAAGGCGATTCAACGGTTTTATGAATGTCAAGAACGCGTCTGATTTCAAAATCACCCACCGCAAAAACCAAAGTTGGGTCAGCCTGTAATCGCCAGCCCGATTTGAGTCGGTTGATGTAAACACCTGCCATAGTTGGCTTTTCCGAATCCTTGTTCGTTTCTTTGTCAATGATCGAGGCAAGTGTAGATACTTCAACTTTGCTCAGACCTAACTTTGCTGCTTTTTCGCTGCGTTCGGTGTTCCAGAATTTTTTGTTTTCATCAAACATCCTCGAAATGAACCCACTTGCATTGGTAGTCCAGTAAAATTCGTAGGTATTTGGAATAAACATGGAAGGAATAGTTTTGTTGTTATATCCCAGAAATGACAAATAACCGGAGTCGGAAAGTGCACTTACGATGCTCACAGAATCGGTTTCCAGTTGTGCGGCGATTCGTCCGGCAAGCTGGTAAATGTCGCGCATATTGTTAAAGGTCACCATCACAGGTTTTTGTGCTCCCGACCTCAGCAAACGAACCAATTCGAGGTTGTTCATCTTAGGGGAAAGTAAATACCTGCCCGGTTTGACATGCGTATCGTATTTGAGCCAACGACTAACCCTCTCGAAACTACCACGATGAATAACTACACCTTGTTTGAACAATATTGCTTTTACGTCATTAAAATCTGCAGATGTCGGGATAAATACAACAGCATCCTCTCCGTCCGGCGTCCATACATTGGGATCGAAGACGGTATCTTTGACAAAAAATGCCAGAGAAGCAATAACTGATAAGAAGAGTATGACCGAAACAAACACGATTATTCGTTGTCTTCGTTTCTTTTTGCGCTTTGCAGGACTGCCAAATCGGTCATGATAATTGCTCATGGTATATCAAATTGATAATCAGTTATCATTTTCTGAAACAGCAATTGGTCAACAAAGGTTTCGCCTTTATTAACCCAATCAATTCGCTTGCCTGAATGACTGTAATTGAGTGATTGAAAAAGTCTGATACTCTGTGGATTGTCTGCATCAACAAGTGCATACACCTGGTGAAGCTTCAGGGTTTCGAAACAATATTTTTCGGTGAGCTTTATCGAAGTCTGCGCAATACCTTTTCCGCGATGCTCTTTAATGATGAAAATACCAATTCCAGCCCGTGAATTCACTATGTCGAAGTCGTAAAGATCAACGGTACCCACAGCAACTTTATCCTTATCTTTCTGTATATCAATCATCAGGCGGAGTTGGCTCTGGCTACGTATGTCTTGAGCACCCAGAATAAGCTGATCAATCTCGAACATCGAAAAAGGCGTCCACCTGTCGCTCACGCGCCACAATGCCATGTCATTTTCCCAAATGTAAAGCAACTCGCCATCCGACGGCTCCACAGCTCTTAGTGATATGTCTCCAGATTTCAAAAACATTGTTTCAGTTGGCTAAATTAAGCAATATTTTGACGTATTTACCCACTGGTATTGAGTTGTAAAGATTATTGGTGTGTGTTAGGACAATATAATTTTTCCTTGATATACATAGTTGACAGGGCCGCGCAGTACAATGTTGGAGAATCCTGTTTCGGTGGCCTGCATTGAAACCGAAAGTTGCCCGCCAACAGTTTTAATGCTGTTTTCAAGACGATTTTCCCAGACAGCCAATGCAATTGCAGCTGCTGTTACGCCTGTTCCGCAACTCAGTGTTTCGTTTTCAACACCCCGTTCATAGGTGCGCATTGATGCTCCGTCTGGTTCAATCTCCAAAAAATTGACATTGACTCCATCGGGTGCAAAATCCTCATGGTATCGGATGGCTTTTCCTGATTCAAAAACGTTTGTTTGAGAGAGGTTCGTCGTTCTGATCACACAATGAGGCGATCCGGTGTTGACGATAAGTCTGTTGTCATCATATTCTAAGTGATTGACGTCCAACATTGTTAACTCAACTTCGAAAAGTTGATTCTGGTTGTTTTTTAAGATTTTATAGGAATGAATTCCGTCAAACGCTTCGAACCTGCCATCCAGTCCGGCAACACCACAGAGCCAGGCAAAAACAGCGACCGACCTGCCACCGTTTCCACACATGCTGCCTTCGTAGCCGTCAGAATTGAAATAGATCATTCTGAAATCGGTATCGGCCGAAGGCAACAGCAGGATAAGTCCGTCGGCACCAATACCATACTGCCTGTGACACAGGTGAGCAATTTCTGACGGTTGTAGTTGTATATCAGCAGCAAAGCCATTTAGCATTATGAAGTCATTGCCGGCGCCATGAAGTTTACTAAAGCTGATCTCTTTTATTGTCATTTTAGTGGAAATGAAGCTGTTAATAAAAGTTAAGCGAATGAAAAATTTAGAAAAATGGTTCGCTTTTTGTTGCAAAACTACCACATTAGATTGAATAGCATTCAACAAAATGAAACATGATTAACATCAATTAACAGCCTTTATAAAACTAAGAGCAAATACAAACGTTTAACAAACAAATTTGAATTTATGAATAGTGGATTTAAAAGCTTAGGATTAGGAATAGCAGGTGGTTTCATTGTTTTAGCCTTCTACTTGGTTTTATCACCGCGCGAAAAGAATGATGAGATTAAGGGTGAACTTACTTCTGTCAGCAACCAACAGCCCGATGGAATGAATATTTATGCAACTAGGTTTGCTGCTCCACCCCAGGAAGCCAGTTTTGTTGAAGCAGCCGAAAACACTGTAAATGCTGTAGTACATATTCGAACCGAAATTCAACAGCGGACAAGCTCATACGACGATTTTTTCGGGTCGCTGCGTGAATACCTTTACGGGAGTCCTTACCACGGCAATTCCCGCAGCCTTGTTGGATTTGGAAGCGGGGTTGTATTAACTGCTGACGGTTACATAGTTACAAACAACCACGTGGTGGAAGGTGCTGACAATATTGAAGTATCCTTCAACGATAAACGCAAAATGAAAGCAACCATCGTGGGCACAGATCCAACAACCGACATTGCACTTATAAAGGTTGAAAGCAATCAATTGCCTTTTTTGGTGTTTGGAAATTCTGACGATGTAAAATTGGGAGAATGGGTGTTGGCAGTAGGCAACCCTTTCAATCTTACCTCCACTGTAACAGCCGGTATCGTTAGCGCCAAGGCAAGAAACATTAATATTCTTGGTAAACGCTCCTCGGTTGACTCATTTATCCAAACTGATGCTGTAATTAACAGAGGAAACAGTGGTGGAGCACTCGTGAACACAGCCGGAGAACTTATAGGTATCAATGCTGCAATCGCATCACAAACCGGGGTTTACGAAGGATATTCATTCGCGATCCCTGCAAATATCGTAAAAAAGGTTGTTGACGATATTATCCGTTTCGGAGAACCGCAACGTGCATTTCTTGGTGTCGAAATCAGAGAAATGGACGAGGAACTTGCCACTGAAGCCGGCGAAAAGGAGATAAAGGGGGTTTACATTGCCAGAGTTGTTGAAAATGGTGGGGCAGAAGAAGCCGGTATAAAATCGGGCGATGTTGTATTGGAGGTGAATGCAAAACCTGTGAATTCGCTGGCGCAGTTGCTCGAAGTTGTTGGACAACACCGTCCGGGCGAAAAGGTGAACGTTTTGATTCTGAGAAATGGCAATCAACAAACAAAGACCGTCACCTTGCGTAATCAGGATGGCACCACCGAAATGAAAAAACGCGAAGAATACTTCTACAATGCCGATTTAGGTGCAAGCCTGGAGCGACTAAGAGACAGCGATAAAACTACCTATGGTATCAGTGGCGGATTGAAAGTTGTTGAAGTTAAAGATGGCGTTTTACGCAGGGGTGGCATTGGAAAAGATTTTGTGATCCTGCAAATCAATGGCTTCAAGGTAGATAACAAGGCAGATCTCGAAAAGGCATTGGATGGCAATGGTTCACGTTCGGTGAGGGTGCAGGGGATGTATCCCAATGGAATGAAAATAAGTTTTGAATTTATCAAGTAATTTAGAATAATTTTAAATAACTTGCGTTTTATTTGAGATGGAACATAATACAACATGATTTGTGGGTGATTTCATAAGTTGATAATCGGAAGTAACTTGAATATTAATTGTTATTATCAACGGAATAAAACACCACGATATGTTGTCAGATAAAGAGAGAGTATAAATATATAATGAGTTAACAATGAGGCAACTGAAAATAACAAAATCCATTACGAACCGTGAAAACGCTTCTTTGGACAAATACTTGCAGGACATCGGCAAAGAGCAGATGGTTACTGCCGAGGAGGAGGTTGAGCTTGCCCGCAAAATCAGGGCAGGTGATCAGGTTGCGTTGGAGCGTCTCGTAAATGCTAACCTCAGGTTTGTTGTTTCTGTGGCCAAACAATACCAAAATCAGGGACTTAGTCTTCCCGACCTCATCAATGAAGGCAATCTTGGATTGATCAAGGCTGCGCGTCGTTTTGACGAAACCCGCGGATTTAAATTTATTTCTTACGCAGTTTGGTGGATCAGACAATCAATACTTCAGGCACTGGCTGAGCAATCGCGCATTATCCGGCTGCCGCTGAACCAGGTAGGTTCGCTCAATAAAATTAAGAAAGCTTCTTCAAAATTGGAACAGGAGTTTGAGCGATTGCCTTCAGCCAACGAAATTGCTGAGCAGCTTGACCTGCCGGAATCAAAAGTTGAGACAGCGCTGAAAATCAATACGCGATACATCAGCATGGATGCGCCGCTTATCACCGACGAAGACGTAATGTTTCTTGATCAGTATATACCTGAAGATGTTGAGGAAACCGATGATCCGCTGATGCGCGAATCACTCGGCAGTGAAATTCAACGTTCGTTATCATCACTGAGTGAAAAAGAGCGCGATGTGATCAATATGTATTATGGCATCGGGATGAGCCACGGATATACACTGGAGGAGATTGGTGCCAAGTTTGATCTCACGCGTGAGCGGGTGAGGCAGATCAAGGAAAAAGCCATCAGAAGGCTTAAACACACCGCCAGAAACAGACTGCTTAAAGCCTATCTTGGTCAGTAAGATGCTATAAATCAGTGTAATAAAGGAAGAATGATTTTCTTCCTTTATTTTTTTCCATTTTCCGAAAACGATTGCGGAAATGTTTTATTTTTGCTTATAGCCGGTCAAATCCGGCAAAACAAATCACTAACCGCATATTAAACAAAAACCATGGAAAAATTTAACAGTTCAATCAAATCCTGGATTGAGATGGAAAAGGCTTCAGCTGAGCTTATTAACCTTGTTAGTAAGCTGTGGTATGAGAAGTCAATTGAGTTGATACTTCTTCGTTCGGTATTGGTAAACAGAGGTTCGGGCAAGATTCTCAACAAACACATCAGGGCTGAGACAATTTTAAAGAAACCTGTCAGGGTTGAAGATTCACTTTTGATTGCCAAAGCAATTTATGATGAGAACATTGCTCCGTCGCGTATTGATATTGGGCGACTTAACTCAGAGTGGACAGATGAAAAAGAGAATTATGGTTCGGTAAACGCTTTTGTAAGGGATAAGCTAAAAGCATTTATCGGGGCTCCTCCACGCAGCACCCGCACACAGGATGTTGTGTTGTATGGTTTTGGCCGTATCGGAAGGTTGCTGGCACGTGAGCTGATACTCTTTGCCGGCAATGGAAGTCATATGCGTCTGAGGGCAATCGTCACGCGGTCAAATAGCCCGGAAGATATCAAAAAGAGGGTTTCGCTCTTCAGAAAAGACTCGGTGCATGGTCCTTTTCCGGGTGTGGCAAACGAGGATCTCGAAAACGCATCAATGGTTGTGAATGGACAAATCATCAGGTTTATCGCGGCTAACAACCCGGAAGATGCTGATTATACTGCATTTGGAATTAATGATGCGCTGATTATTGATAACACAGGAGTTTTTCGCGACCGTGAAAATTTGTCGCGCCACCTGAAAGCCAAAGGGGTTTCGAAAGTTTTGCTCACAGCTCCGGGCAAAGGCGATATTCCAAATATCGTTTATGGTGTGAACCAAAATATGGTTTCCATTGACAATGAAACAGTTTTTTCGGCGGCTTCGTGCACAACAAATGCCATTGTCCCCGGACTTGAAATCATCGAGAAGGCTTATGGAATTGACAAGGGGCATATTGAAACCATTCATGCCTATACCAACGACCAAAACCTGCTCGACAATTACCATAAAAAGACGCGCCGCGGCAGGTCGGCACCACTGAACATGGTCATTACCGAAACGGGAGCAGGTTCGGCAGCAGCAAAAGCCATCCCTTCGTTGAAAGGTAAATTAACGTCAAATGCTGTCAGGGTACCCGTACCAAACATGTCATTAGCCATTTTAACACTTGAAGTCCGCAAACAAGTTACGGTTGAAGAAATCAATGAGTTGTTTTTAGAAGCCTCGCTGAAAGGAACGTTGATTGAGCAGATCAGATACAGCAATTCGACCGAATTTGTTTCGTCGGATGGTATTGGCGATTCCTGTCCTTGCATTTTCGACAGTCCTGCCACGAAGGTGTCGGAGGATGGCCGCACAATCATCGTTTATTTGTGGTATGACAACGAATTTGGCTATACAAGTCAAGTGGTTCGGCTTGCACGACACATTGGACGTGTAAAAAGTTACCGGTATTATTAAAAGTTCAGGCGAATAGCGAAAGTTTTATTTGATTATTGTTTTTCATAAGAAGGGGTGGCCGATTTTTGGTCGCCCTTTTTGTTTGGGAGTCGGTTAAAAAATTAATTTTCGAAAATTTACCAACCAAAGGCAGAGCGTCTTAAATTTGCCTGCTTATTCAAGCACACGCAGAACATGAAAAATACCAAATACATCTTTGTTACAGGAGGTGTTACGTCGTCTTTGGGAAAAGGCATAATCTCAGCATCATTGGCCAAATTGCTTCAGGGAAGAGGTTTTTCGGTGACTATTCAAAAACTTGATCCCTATATTAACATTGATCCGGGTACACTCAACCCGTATGAACATGGCGAATGTTTCGTTACAGAAGACGGGGCAGAAACAGACCTCGACCTTGGGCATTACGAGCGCTTTTCGAATGTGCCCACATCGCAGGCAAACAACGTGACCACAGGCAGGATTTATCAATATGTGATCAATAAAGAGCGCGAAGGGGAGTATCTGGGTACGACAGTGCAGGTTATTCCGCATATTACGGATGAGATCAAGCGCAGAATCAGACTGTTAGGACAGAATGGTAATTTCGATTTTGTTATCACCGAAATTGGTGGCACCGTTGGCGACATCGAGTCGTTTCCGTTTGTTGAAGCCATTCGCCAGTTGCGTTGGGAGATGGGAAAAAACTGCGCGGTGATCCACCTCACACTCGTGCCATTTTTATCGGCAGCAGGCGAACTGAAAACAAAACCAACGCAGCATTCCGTAAAGACCTTGCTGGAGCAGGGAGTTCAACCGGATATTATTGTTTGCCGCACTGAACGAAATCTGAACGAATCTATTCGCGGAAAGATTGCGCAGTTTTGCAATGTTGAGGTCAATGCCGTGATCGAAAGCATTGATGCAGCATCAATTTATGATGTGCCATTGCTTATGATGGAGGAAAAGCTTGATATTGAGGTGCTTCGTAAGACCAACACGCCAATTCCCGACAAAATTGACATCAGCAAATGGGAGCATTTTTTACACAGGCTTCACAATCCTGTCCATCAGCTCACGGTTGCCCTGGTTGGAAAATATGTTGAGTTGAAAGATGCATATAAATCTATTAATGAGTCTTTTATACATGCCGGCGTGGCCAATGAAAGCAAGGTAAACATAAGATATGTTCACAGCGAGCACCTGGATCACGAGCAACTTGATTCGCTCCTTTCAGATGTTGATGGAATTTTGGTAGCTCCTGGTTTTGGCGGACGTGGTATTGAAGGAAAAATACTGGCAATAGAATATGCGCGCACCAGAAAGATACCCTTCTTTGGAATTTGCCTTGGAATGCAATGCGCTGTGATCGAGTTTGGACGCAATGTACTGGGTTTAAAGGACGCTCATTCAACCGAGATGAATCCCAGGACTCCATTTCCGGTTATAGATATCATGCACACCCAAAAGTCGGTCAAAAACCTTGGAGGTACGATGCGTCTTGGATCCTATCCATGCAAGTTAGAGCCTGATTCAAAGGTGTTTGCGTTGTATGATGAGACAATGATATCGGAGCGTCACCGTCACCGCTTCGAATTTAATAACGATTACCGCAAGGCATACAACAAAGCCGGAATGAAAGCAGTGGGTATTTATCCAGCTGAGAACCTTGTCGAAATCATTGAATTAGAGAACCATCCCTGGTTTGTGGGCGTGCAGTTTCATCCTGAGTACAAGAGCACCGTTGCCAACCCTCATCCGTTGTTTGTTGGCTTTGTTGAAGCCATGTTAAAGAACAAGCTGGAAAGGTAGGGCGAACAATTATCGGTTTTTTAACATCTTATTACTCAATGGCAGGTGACTGCCGAAGCTTTTATTTTCTATTTTTGCAGCTGTTTTTAAAATTTTTCCATGAACAGAGATACCATCATTGGTTTTTTACTCATCGCAGTTATTCTTGTAGGATATTCAATCTGGATGACACCCTCCAAAGAGGAGATGGCTGCCCGTCAGCACAAACAAGATTCGATCATGCAAGTGAGGGCACAGCAGCGCGAAGCTGACTCGTTGCGCATGATAACTGAGTTGCAAACAGCTGCGCTCAAAGCACAAACCTTGGAAACAACCGAAGTTTCTGTTGCTGACACATCAGACAGATTTAAAAAGTTGCAGGACCGTTATGGTTTTTTCGCTGTTTCAGCTGATGGAGAAGAAAAGATATGGAGTGCAGAGAACAATCACCTCCGCCTGAGTTTTTCGTCAAAGGGAGGTTTTATCAAAGAAGTTCAGCTGAAAGAATACCAAACATGGGACAGCCTGCCTTTGATCGTTTTTGATCCCTCAACTGCCAAACTTGATCTATCGTTCTTTTCGCTAAACCGAAATATCAATACTTCGGAGCTTTATTTCGTTCCTTTCGTAAATGGCAAAGCGTTTTCCGGTGATAAATTTCCGGAAGTTGGCGACAGCCTTCAAATCAGCATGAGGGCGTATGCTTCGGACAATGAATATGTTAGCGGGGCTAAGTATCTGGCAATGAACTATGTGATCTATCCTGATTCATACAAGGTAGGATTCACCGTTGAGATGCAGGGTCTCAATGATGTGCTTGCGGCCAACACCAGCTTTGTAAACCTTGACTGGAGTGTTGATTTGCTCAATCAGGAAAAGGCTGTAGATCGTTTCAATGGCCCGACCATTTATTTCAAGCATTTGAATGATGATGTTGATTACCTTTCAGAAACCAAAAGTGACGAAAAAACGATAAAAACCCGTGTTAAATGGATATCGTTCAAGCAACAGTTTTTCAGTACTGCATTGGTAGCCGGTGATTCCTTTGATAATGCCGATTTGAAAACGTTTGACAAAGAAAACCCGGGCTCAGCACGTTATATGAAAAGCGCCAAAGCTTCGATGGATTTACCTGTCGGGCTTGGAGCGTCGCAGCAAATACCGATGTTTTTCTATTTCGGACCGAACAGTTATTCCGAACTTAAGTCATTTGACCTTGATTTGGAGCGCCAGATTCCGTTGGGCTGGGGATTTTTTCTGCTCGCCTGGATCAATATTTATCTTGTAATACCTGTTTTCAATATCCTCGGCAGTTTTGGCTGGAATTATGGTATCGTAATTCTGGTGCTGACACTGATTTTGAAGTTGTTCCTTTTGCCGATTGCCTACAAAACCTATACTTCCTCAGCAAAGATGCGTGTATTGAAACCCGAAGTGGATGAGATCAATGCAAAATATCCCAAGCAGGAAGATGCAATGAAGAAGCAGCAAGCGGTAATGAATCTTTACAAACGTGCCGGAGCCAATCCCATGTCGGGATGCATTCCAATGCTGTTGCAAATGCCGATTCTTATTGCAATGTTTCGGTTTTTTCCATCGAGTATTGAGCTCAGACAGAAATCGTTCCTCTGGGCGACAGACCTTTCGAGCTATGACAGCATTTGGAACCTACCCTTTGAAATTCCTTTTTATGGTTCGCACGTCAGTCTTTTCACATTGTTGATGACCATATCCACCATTTTCTATACCCACCTCAACAACCAGATGATGAGCAGCCAAAGCAATCAGTTGCCCGGCATGAAAACCATGATGTATCTGATGCCTATCATGTTTCTTGGCTTGTTTAATAATTATGCATCCGGTTTGAGTTATTATTACCTGTTGGCCAACCTCATCACTTTTGCGCAGATGTATCTCTTCCGTTTTGTGATCAATGAAGAGAAGTTGAGAATACGTATTGAAGAAAACAAAAAGAAACCTGTGAAGAAGTCGGCGTTCCAGCAGCGACTCGAAGAAGCTGCAAAACAGCGTGGAATGAAATAGCCTAAAGCAGCCCTTATGGAGAGAAGCTATTACGAACGCATTGGCCGTGACAACCTCAAACAACTGATTGCCTTATTTTATGAAGGCGTCAGGCAGGACGAGGTGTTGTTGCCAATGTATCCGGGCGATCTGGAAGCAGCCGAGCTTCGTCTGTTTCTGTTTATGGTTCAGTATCTTGGAGGTCCGGCCACCTACTCAGAGCGTCGGGGACATCCGCGGCTCCGGATGCGGCATGTCACTTTCCCGATTGATGACAATGCCAAAGAGCACTGGCTGATGCGGATGAAACATGCCATGGACCAGGTTGAAATGGATGATGAATGCAGGGCTTTTCTGTGGAGCTACTTCACTTATACTGCCAATTTCCTGAAGAACCGATAGGGACTTTTTTTGAGAATTATTGTTTTAATAGGATGAATACCTGTCGTTTGCATACAGGAATTCGCGAAGTGCTGTCAGGTATTGCCTTTCTTTTTCGATGTGATGGGAGTGCGAAGCATTTTCAAGAATGATTAAGCGGGAGCCGGAAATGCGCCGCATGAAGGTTTTCATCGTCTCGGGGCGTGCTTCATCAAACTCGCCACAGCTCAATAAACAGGGCACTTTTAGCTCGTCAAGTTCATCGGTCAATCCGGCATTCAACAGGCTGCCTGTCACAGTGAATTCGCTGGGACCCCACATATGGTTATAGATTTGAATATTCATCTTTTGAAATGTTTTCTCCAGGTTTTCAGGTATCGGGCTAATCCTGCAGAGATGCTTTGCATAAAACAGCGTCATCGCATCGAGGTAAGCAGGGGAAGTGTAGTCTTGATTTGACTCACATTCTGCAATTGTGTTTTGAGCACTTTGCGGCAATTGACTGATCCAATATTGCTGATCGGCAATCCATTGGCTTGTGCTCAGCAAAGGGGCCGACAGCGTCAGACTTTTTACTTTGTCAGAAGGGAAGCGCAAAAGGTAATTCACACACAGGTAACCGCCCCAGGACTGACCCAACAGATGAAAAGACTTGAACCCCAGTTTGTTGATCAATTGATTCAGCTCTGAAGTATAATAGTCAATGTTAAAAAATGCAGTATCGGTTGTTTTGTCTGAGTTTCCGCATCCAAGTTGATCGTAAAAGACAACAGGTCTGCCATTGGCCAGCTCGCCGAGATTGAGCAAATAATCGTGGCTTGCTCCCGGTCCGCCATGAACAATGATCAGTGGCACGTTTGGTTTTTCGGCACCTTCGATGCAATACCAAACTTTGCCGCCTTCGGTTTCAACAAAACCTTCGCGCCTTTCAGCAGTCATATCATTGTCGGAACACTGAATTCCGCTTATTGTTAAGAGAATGATCATAGGTAAAAACAACAGCTTTTTCATTATCCAAGTTCAAAGGTAGTGATTCCATAAACCATTTCCATGTCAATTTCCGGTGCTTTGCCGTAATACATGCGGGCACACTCAAACACATAAGTTGCATTGTGTTTTTTAACAAGTTCCACTGCATTTCTGTTGCAAACAGGAATGTCGAGATACACCATCAGGCCGGGGGCTGCCGAAAGGCAAGTCTGGTACAACTGTTCGGCAGCCATTGCATCTGCGGCAAACAATGGTCCGATTTTGTAGCCTATGTTTGCTTTGCGCAAAACGGCATAACCGGAGAATCTGCCCTCGCTCCGGTGCACGAAAACCTTGTTTTCAGGTAGTTTGAGCCATTGAGACAAGAAGGCTTTTCTGTCGAAACCAAAGCATTCCAAGTCAAATTGAATCAGTTCGTTAATATCTTCGGTCGTAAAGGATGATACGGATGGATGTGGTTTATATTCAGAGCCGGTCAATTGATAACGTTCATCGCGGAAGGCAATGTGAAATCCCCCTTTGGTATAGAAATCCTGCATGGCTAAAACACCGTCCATACCAATAGTGGCATTTATTTTCAATCGTGCGCGCAACAAATCCCGGCGCATGAACCAAAGCTGCTTCCCAAGGCCGACAGAGCGGTAGGCAGGTAGCATGATGAAAAGCCCCATAAATCCAAAGTCGCCGTTATACGAAACAATGGAGCCTCCACCAATCATTTCATCTTCCATGAAAAGACCGTAATGGCCGTCGGGGTCGGCGGAATAAAACACTTCGGCATCATAAGGTCCCGGATTCCAGCCTTCTTCCTTTGCCCATCCTACAAGGGTTTTCAAACCTTCAAGGTCAAGTTTTTTAAATGTTATTTCCCCGGATTGTGCCATCATTTTTTTTGGTTTTGTTTTATGGCAGGACGACCATAGCTCATGAAAAATTATGCGTCAGCAGTTTTTGACAAAGAATTGAAGATACAATGAGCGACAACTTACGTTGAGGAATCGGGATTCCATAGCAGACGATTGGCAATACCCATTCGAGAAGTGCAATATAATAAGGTATAGCATCCTGGTTGTCAAAAGCGCTTGCACTGGCATATTGTCTCATTTTTTTTGCGAGCGCATAGTTTTTTTTCACTTTTGCCTGATGACTTCCCGCATAGGTGTAGGTGCCGGGTTCGGAGAGTACGTCAACGGCATAAAAATCCGTGATAAAATTCAGGTAAGCATCCATATCGTCTTCGTTTTCGATTGGGGCATTGTCAACCAGGAAAATAGCTTCGAGTCGGGCAAAGTCAGAAATGATTGTTCGCGGGTGTGTTTCGGAAAAATCAATCAGGTAAACATTCATTTTTTCATCGAGCAGGATGTTTTGCATGTTCAGGTCGCCATGACATATTCCGGTAGGATAGCGCAGTGTTTTTTGCCGCCTGAGGTGGTATTCATGTTTCAAAAACCAATAAGGATTCAAGATTTCTTTTTTGAGTTCTTCCGAAAAGATATATTGATCATCAGCCGAGATGCCAAAAAGCTCTTTCACGGTTTGATAGATATGAGCAAAAAATGTGGCGGTGGGATCGTGTTCTTCAAAAGGGCGGTAGGTTTTGATCACAGGCTGACCATACCAGGGTTTAAGAATCTGGAGAAAAATTTTATCGAATATAGGTTCGAGAAAACTGAAGTCTTGTTCGTGGTAATAGTTCGTAAGCCACCGAAGTTTGCTTGATTCGCCGCCGATGCCTACGAAATTATAGCGCAGCGCCCCGGTCTCGCCGTAGTATTCGGCACCCAGAACAACGGCGCTGTTGTTGAAGATGTAGGGAAGAGCATATTTGGCGCAGCGTTCCGACTCACGTTCGATGAGATCGCGGTGAGCCATCTTCATAACGGTAGGTCTTAGTTTCCGACCTTCCTGGTCGAAAGAAGTAACATGAAATGTCTGGGCTGAGAAGCCTCCATGCAAGGGTTCAACAATAAGTTTTGCAGCATCGTGAAATAAGATACGTGTTAAAAAAGCTTTTTGGGGTTCGAATTGAAAATCTTGCTCGAACTGCAAAACCGGCCGGTTTTGGCTGCCTTTTGCTATCTCGTCCGCACCAAGAATCCAGAAAACGGGAGTTTTGAAGGTATTGGTTTCTTTAATAAAACTTAGCCCCGAGATGTTATCAAAACGCAAATTGTTCCGGAGAAAATCATCGAGGCTTTCGTCAGCGCCCTGATAATCAAGCTCATCAAGTGAGAACCGTATGCCAGCAAGGTTGCAATCAGTATGATTTGACAAGGTTTTGTAAAAACCAAAATCTTCAAAATGTTCCTTAATGAATGTGAAAAGATGGATAGAAGGCTCATCTTCGTCGAAATCGGCGGCAACCACAAATACTTTTTTTGCCTGCAGATATCCCATTTTTGCCACCAGCTTTATTGCGTGATTCAGCTCGTCGGTGTCCAGTTCGGACGAATCAGCCAGTTTGAGGAAGCCCGCAGGACGGCTGCAAAAGCTGAAAGCTTCTTCAACCGGAAAACCATTTTTGTTTGAATCGGTAACGATTCGGAAATCGGTTTCACGTTGGTTGTCGAGTTTTGCGAAGGCAGTGCAAAAACCGGCAGAAACGAAAAACGAAGCCGGCTGTCCGAAATTCAATGGCTGATCAGGCGAACCTGTGCCGATGCCAAAACCCGCCTCGCTATAGCTCAACAGATCAGGTTTGTGCCAATGAGTACCGGCTCCGTTGGTGGGTAAACTTTTGAAAACAATTCTTTTGTCATGAAGCTTGAATTCGATGCTCTGAGTGCGTTTGCTTTGCGATTTAACCTTTTTGAGAGCGCTCTCAAGGTCTGTGTCGAATTGCATCACCTTTTGGAGGCCCGATGTCTCAAAAACCAGCATCACTTCTCTGGGTGTATTCAGAAAGATGAGTTCCTGGTGGTTGCTGCCAAGTTGTTTTTTTGCTTTGAGCAATACGCGTATTCCGGCGCTTGACAGGTAGTTGCATTGCGAAAGATCAATAATGACACCTGCCTCAGAAAAACCAAGCGTGGAGAGCGCCTCGTCAACCTGGCTGCAAGTTAGCGTGTCAATTTTACCGGTGATATGTATAACTCTGTCGTTTTGATTGATTTTTACTTCCATGCTATTTTTAAGGGTTGGTTTGTGAAGATTTTATTGGTAATCCTGCATGATAACGCCAAGAATTTCTTTGTGCAGTGGCGAAGCCATCACTATTTTATCGGGGTTAACATACACGTTGTTAAGGTATTGCATTTTTAGGATATCGCCGTTTCGCAATTCAGGAATTATCCCGCTGAGCATGAAACCTCTCTTGTTCATCTCGCGGGCTACAACAGCGGCATACGCTTCGTCAACAGGAATCTCGAGATAGATTGTCTCTATCTTTTTAAGACACAACTCTCTGAGCTGCTGCGCCACGAGCGGAATCACATCAGCGCCATGTTGGAGTATCATTATCACTGCAATGTTTAAGTCGGGTTTCACAACGGTAGTCACTGAGGCTTGTTCGCGTTCGGCAAGTGGTGATTCGTTGTCGGAAACTAATATTAACTCACGATCAAGTTCATTGTGTTGGATGAGCATTTGGAGCAAGGGGAAGAACTTCTCGTTGAGAAACACTTTCCGTCGGGGCTCTTTGTTCGTTTTAAGGTAGAAAAGGGCTACTGCTTGCCTTTGCTCGCTTTTTTTGTCGTTGTTGATCTTTTTAAATGTCAGGTTCTCACTTGCATAAGCCAGCATGATGCCTGTTTCTTTGGCGCCCAGACTCATATTGCCCTGTTGGGTGAAGGGATGAATGGTGACGGCTTCGCTGTAGATGCCATACATGCCGTTTTGTTCGGCATATCTTTGAAGAAATTTTTTCGACTCCTTGAAAAGACTGTGACCGCGGTATCTTGGGTCAATCATGGCTGCGCCCGAGTCGGCAACCTTTGCGCCCTGATGTTCAAAAAACAAACTGAGATTACCAACAATTTCACCTTCGTTATTGATTGACACCACAGAGTTTATCAAGCCGTTTTCGATAAGCTCGCGAAGCTTGTCGGGATAATAAAATACTGATGCATAAGTATATCCGTAAACTCTGTAGGCCAGACGTGCGAGCATGGGGGCGTCTTCCGGACGGATAAGGCGCATCGTTGGCCGATCACCGGCTACAGCAGGCGTATCGGGATTGTCGGCCATTTCTTCCGATGAAAGCAATTCAGCGATGCTGGTATCGTGAATATATTTTACCAATTCGATTCTTTTTCCATCGCGCCCGAGGTTCACAATGTTGAATTCGTCAGTGAGATTTCGCATCAGCAACATCCCGAGTGCAGAGTTTTCTTGTTTTTCGAGCCGCTCGGCATCAGCAGGAAGTCCTTGATCCTCAATGCTGATTACGAAAGCACCGGGCCGGTATCCAACCTTGACATCAAAGCTGCCGGAATCACCTTCTTCAAAGGAGTTTTCGATTGTGCTGAGAACGGCTTCTTCGGTTGCCAGTTCAAGTTTTGTGAGGTCGCGTTCATCAAAACCAAAAAACCGGGCATAGTACAGCACAAACTCCTGCGCCGACCGGATATAAAACTTGTCGGCAAAAAGCGTAATCCGTGCGATATAAGCTCCGTGAAGGATTTTTGCCGGAATTTTAATAGCAGTCATAATGGTTTTGTTATAAGGTTTTGAAATTCAAATAAGGAAAATGAAGATGGTTTAAAATGGCTTTAAAACTTTGTAGCCGAATCCAAATCACCAAAAAGCTTGAAGATGCCCGAGAAACCGGAGATGTCAAAAATTTCTTTGATGTTTGGCCGCAGGCTGCAAATATGAAGCTGACCTTTTTTTGCCATCATTTTTTTCTGAATCATTAAAAAAACACGCAAGCCGGAGCTGCTGATGTATTCAAGACCTGAGCAATCAATGATCAATGCATTGTTTTCATCTTCAAATGCCTGACTGACTGATCTTTCAAATTCGACGGCGGTGACTGTGTCAATTCTTCCTGCGACTGCAATGACTGTGTAATTTGCTGATTTACTGATAGTGGTTTCCATTTATTTAATTTTTAAGGTTATTTTATTTGAGTGAATTCATTAAATGCCAAATCCAAGTGTAAAAAACAGGTTTTGAGCTTTTGGATTAAAAGTGATTGTGCCAGAGAGATTTAACGGAAAAGTTTCGTGAACCGGAATAGTCCGGGAAGTTTTGAGTGAGATGTTTGTTATGGCTGCTGCATCGCTGTAAAATCCTTTGCTGAGGCTGCCACCAAGGCTGAATGTAAGGTCAAGATTGTCAAATGAAGTGCTGTAATCCATTCCAATGTAATTGCTATAGCGTCGTTTTAAGTCTTCATCGTGGTCGTCGCCATAAAAGAAAACAGATGCGATGAGCGAGAATCCCGTGCCGTATATTTCTTTCCACTCCATCGTTGCATCAAGGGTATGGCAACTTGGTATGCTGTCGCGCATATGGTAATCGAAAAACTTGCTTAGTTCGAGTTGTTCTTCATCCATATAAAAATAATCAAAGACCGTAAGCGACACATTTTTAATTGAATAGGAAACAAATAAGTCCACTTCTCCATAGGTGGAAGTCAATGATTGCGAACCCCAGACACCTGCTGTGAAGTTTCCGGTGCTGAACTCCAACTGTGGCTGAAACTGCGGATGGGTATCGAGCATTTTGCCGCGCCACACATAACGGCTCACAACATCGGCCTTAAGGCTCAGCGAGGACCGGGAAGAATTCGCCACAGAAGTAGTGTCAGAAGCATAAATGCTAAGATTTGCAGCAATCGTAAGTATTAAAATAAATATGGTATGATATCTGAAATGACTCATGGATTTCGGTTTGTGTGAAGTTCTAAACGGCAACACTTTTGGTCATAATAAGTACATTTTTTTTGTTTGAGCGCTCGTACCTAACTGAATCCATGATCGTTTTAACAAAATGGATTCCAAGGCCCCCGATGGCACGGTCTTCGACAGAGGCGTTGAGGTCGGGATCTTCTTTTGACAAAGGGTTGAACGCGATGCCATCATCAATAACAGTAAGTTGAAGCGTTGTTTTATCAAGCATAAACTCAATCTGAATAAGGTGTTCGCCACCTTGTGGAAACCCATAGAAGATAATATTGGTAACAAGTTCTTCGAGCACCAGGTTGAGGCTGAGACAGAAGTTCATGGGCAGATTCCATTGCTCTCCCAATGTCTCAATAGTAGTAGCAAGTCGCTCGAGTTCAGTGAGTTGATTTTTGATCTCAATCAGATGTTTTTCCATGGTTTGTTGTTTTAGATTCAACCATTGTATTTCAAACACAGCATGGTGATGTCGTCGGATTGTGGTGCGCCGTCAACAAAAGTGGTCACATCGCCGACGATTTCTTTCACAACCTCGGTTGCGTTTTTGTTTCCCAGCCGACGTAGCAAGGGTTCGAGTCTTGATTCGCCATAGGCTTCGGACTGATTGTTAAAAGCCTCGGTCACACCATCAGTGAAGAGCAGCACGCTGTCAGTAGGTTGAATTTGGATGCTTGCCGTTTCAAATTGTTGATCTTCAAAAACACCGAGGATGGTATCGCCCGTCGAAGGAATGGTCTCGATGGTTTCATTTTGGCGGAGAATATATGGCGGGTTATGGCCGGCGTTGGCATAGCTGAGTTTGCCGGTTTTGAGGTTGATGATGGCGTAGAAAACGGTGACAAACATGCAGGAGATGCTCTCGTTGCAGAGCAGGTTGTTTACATAGCCGAGGCATTCGCCCGGCGGCATACCTTTGAGTCCGGTTGCTTTTATGAGTGTGCGGCTTACGGCCATGAAGATAGCTGCCGGAATACCTTTGCCCGAAACGTCGCCAATGACAAAGCCAAGGTGATCATTGTCAATCATAAAGAAATCGTAAAAATCGCCGCCTACTTCCTTTGCTGCCTCCATTGATGCGAAGATTTCAAAATCAAAACGGTTCGGGAAAGGGGGGAAGGTTTGTGGTAAAATTCCCTGTTGAATTTCCCGGGCCACGTTCAGGTCGCGCTGGATGGAAATGAGTTGGTCGTGCTCAATGAGTGCTTTGCGTTGGAGGATTATTTCTTCCAATGTTTTATTGATTGTGATTTCCAGGTCTTCAAAGTTGATAGGTTTTGTGAGGAAATCAAAAGCGCCGCGGTTCATCGCCATTCGGATGTTTTCCATGTCGCCATAGGCCGAAACAACCACAGTTTTAAGGGAGGGATTTTTTAGTTCTTTGAGTTTAAGCAGCAGGGTGAGCCCATCCATTTCGGGCATGTTTATATCAGAAAGTATAACTCCGATCGTTGGATTTTCAATGAGTTTTGACAGTGCTTCCAGGCCGTTGTGTGCAAAAACGAAATCATATTCGCCGCTTCTGATCTGTCTTCTGAATCTTTGTCTGACCAAGGGCTCCAGGTCCACTTCGTCGTCAACAACCATTATTTTCACATTGAGTGTATTTTCCATATATGCTAAAGTTTGGGATTTATTATCGGAATTGAAATTAAAAACTCGGTAAAAAGTCCTTCTTCGGACTTCACCCCGATGGTTCCTTCATGGGTATTCACGATGATGTCGTGACTGATTTTCAGGCCCAGGCCTGTTCCCTCGCCGGGTGGTTTTGTGGTAAAGAATGCTGTGAAAAGTTTTTCCCTGACGGCAGCCGACATGCCAATTCCATTGTCAGTGATGCTGATTTCAACGTATTGTTCAATTTTTTTTGTCTTGACGGTCAGGAGTGGAAAGTAAGCATCGCCTAACTGTTTCTTTTTTTCATTGGTAGCATAGCAGGCGTTGTTTATCAGGTTGAGAAAAACACGGCTAAGGTCCTGAGGCACAACATTGATTTTGCCAATGCTGTCGTCGTAAGCAGTTTCGATACGTATATTAAAACTCACATCGCGCGCCCTTATAGCGTGGTAGGCAAGATTCAGGTATTCGGCCAGCAGACTGTTGATATCAGTTGGGATCAGTTCGCCGCTTTTTCCCCTGCTATGCAGCAACATGCCTGTGATAATGCGTTCGGCTCTTTGACCGTGCTCATCTATTTTCTGAAGGTTCGACCGAATGTCGGCCATCACTTCGCTGAGATAACTGTTGTCGTCCTCAGTCAGGTTAGCGGAAATTTTATCAATGATTTCCTGCAGTTCGTCAATCAATCCTATGGTGAGCTTCGAAAAATTGTTGATAAAGTTGAGCGGGTTTTTTATTTCATGCGCGATGCCGGCACTCAGCTGCCCGAGCGATGCCATTTTTTCTGATTCCAACAGTTGTTTGCGCAGATTGATCAGTTCTGAATTCAATGACAGGTTGTTTTCTTCCATTTTTTCCATTTTTGAGACCTGAATAACCCGACCCGTGACTTAAGCTTTTTGAATCGCTTTCACGGATATTATTTTGTTACCATCCAATTTCATTACTATTCTTAATTTACGTAATTTCAATTAGATAAACCTTTTTT
>ERZ1645187.114-NODE-114-length-77348-cov-5.861954_pt1 | contig 77348 bp, 74 predicted proteins | sample MGYA00575352_ERZ1645187 | MGnify/ENA primary metagenome ERZ1645187 (study PRJEB40837, sample SAMN11349314) | freshwater sediment metagenome | isolation source: river sediment | host: Sediment | place: India: Wazaribad , New Delhi | collected 2017-02-21 ... | reverse complement strand
GGTTCAGAACAGCAACTTCTTGTAATCCTTACCCCTGATCCAGACGGGCGTCTTGCCACGACCCGACCACGTCTTGCCGGTCATCGGGTCATGGTACTTCGGCTTGGCCTTGGAGCCTTTCCGCTTGTACTTCACCCCGAGGAAGGCGGCCAGATAGTCGATGTCGACCGTGTACTGGGCCATGACCTTGGCGATTTCCCCGCAGACGTGCTGCTTTTCGGCTTCCTTGCGGGACTCGATTTGGTCTTCCAGCTTGGCCTTCTCGGCCTCCAGCTCTTCGATGGACTCGACTTCGTCTTCCGCAGCAGCCTCGGCTTCGCGTGCAGCGTCGTCAGCAGCGGTGATTTCGTCCAGCGTGCCGGACTCGACCACTTCGACGGGAACTTCGGTCAGGTCCATGCCTTCGGCTTGATCGACCTCGGGTTCGACCAGAGCTTCGTTCATGGTATCTTCGCCGTTGACCACGTCAGGCTCTTCAGCAGGCTCTTCAGCCGGTTGCTCGACAGCTTCGGCTTCAGCTTCTTCGGTCAGAGTCTCGATGACGAGTTCGGGTTCAGGCACCGGATCGGGAGCGGTGTCGTCGAACTTGTCGGCTTCGTCAGGAGTGATGGCCAGTGCCGTGGCCGGTTCCAGATATTCATCTTTGTCGTCGTCGGCGTACATGCCGGTGGTCAAGGTGCTGGGCGGAAGCGGAGCGATGCTCTCGTCGATGGCGTCTTCAGCCGCTTGGTCGATGGGGTTCGGGTTTTTCTTGCCGAAATCCAGACGCTTGATCTTCGGCTTGTCAGCTTCTTCAGTCATTGCTGGGTTCCATTCATGGAAGTTGCAGGGTTGGTTTTTCAGTAATGAGATTCTTGACTAACCAACCGATTAAGTCAAGCACCGTTTTGGTTAAAAACCACTACGGGGCTGCCGATACCTGCACGTTTCCGGATGAGAGACAGCAGTTGCTGCACAGTCTCCCAAGAGATGATGATGGTCACATCCTTGGTGACGGCAGTGCCGTCTTCCAGAAACACGGTCACAGTCTCGGTCTGTTTGACCTTGCCAGCGTAGGCTACCACACTGGCCTGATCAGGGAGCAGAGCCTTTTCTAGCATAATCATTTCGCTTTCTCTTTGTTGGCTCCCCCGGCGTCAGGGAGGAGGAAAGACGCCGGGGGTACTGGCTACAGTCCGGGAGGAGATGGACTAGGCCAGATTCTGGTTACTTGTTTTCAAGAAACATCTTGATCGTGTCGATCTCGCCGGGAGTCAATCCCAACACAGCCCAGCCTTTTTTGGCAGCCTTCTTGTGGGCCAGCAAGGCTTCACCGTTTTGCACGCTGTTGTCCTTGTTCCACCGGTCGTAGAGATACCGGGTCTTCTCGGACTTGGACATGCCTTCGGTGGCTTCCGGTGGCACGTCCACTTTCTTCCCACCCATTTTGGAAGAAAGGGTTTTGGTGGTATTTGACGCCTTGGTCTCGGTCTTCTTCGGCTCGGGAAGCGGAGGTTTCCCGGCGATGGTGTCCTCTATCATTTTGACCATGGACGGGTCCATGTTCAGCTTGTCCCAGCCCTTTTTGGCTTCCTTCTTCAGGGCCATGATCGCTTTGGCCGCTTCCACCTGCACAGCAGGGCTGGTGGCCGCCTTGAAGGCGTCCCAGAGCTTCTGGCAGCGTTCACGGTAGGTGCCTGTGGGTGCGGTCATGGGTTCTCCTTTCGGGGGTGCCAGCGGGTCTGTGCGGCTCGGGCCGGGGGAGATGTACTGGGTTTCCAGCGCACCACCGCCATAGGCCACTTCGGGATCGGGAGGCGTCGGTTCGGGCATCATCTTGCCCATCCCTTCATTGGTTCCACCGTTTTCGACCAGCTTGTCGTGGAATTCGGCAGCGGCTGCCACATCCTCGGGGTTTTCGCCCAGCTCGTCAGCTGCTTGCTTGATGGCATCCAGCGTGTCGTGGACGAATTCGGGGTTGGTGGCCGAATGCTGTGCGGTCAGATCGTCGAACGCTTTGTTCTCTTCCAGCAAAGCCTTGGGAGCCGGTGCTCGGATCAACTCAGGCGGAAGTGTGGGTTCCGGGGGAATCTGACGCAGCGGAGTGATCCTCAGACCGCCACCCATTTGCTGGGTAATCAATACTTCCTCAACCGGAGCTGGATAGAGGCCGTGGATGGCCTTGTACATCTGGTTCAGAAAGTGCTTGTCGTCGGTGCCCGGACGGTTCTGCTTCAGCTTGTTCGTGGTCTTCGGGTCGATGACATCGAGAATCTGGTACCCGGCCACCCGGACCTTGTTGGCATCGCTGTGGGGGACCGCCATGAAGTCTTCGGGAGCGATCTTGCAGAGAACGCAGACATCGCCGCTGAAGCCGCTAAGATAGCCCCTGCGAGCGATGTGGAGGCCATTGGAGCAGTCCCGGTCACGAGACAGGTCGATCAGCTCAGGAAGCACCCGAACTACGGAGCCGACACGCTGCTTGACCTTGCCGCTGTGGCAGTCGACAAACGTGCCATTGGTCGAGTTCCGCAGCATCTTGTAGGCGATGACGGAGCCGTCGTTGGCCAGCGGAAGGTCGGCCCGTTCAAGGAAGCGGATCAGGTCTTCGACTGAGTGCCGACGTTTTTTGATGACGGCACTGATCCGGGTCATGAAGTTCTGGAACCCTTCGACTTTGCGGGTCTGGTTCATGTTCTTCAGCATGGTTTCCAGCTCTGCATATCCGCGAAAACCGTATCGTCCACAATGCCGACGATGGTTTCGTTGACCGGATCGAAGCTCTGCTCCGGAGACACGGGTGTCAAATGAGGCCGGAGGTCTTCGGTCTTGGGCTGGGGCTGCATCACCTTGGCCATTTCAGCGGCCTTGGCATCGGTCTTCTCCTGTTGCCGGGTGTCGCGTGCCTGTTTGGCCTCACAAGCGTCCATGACGGCACTGACGGCCTGTACGGACCCTTTGTCCGGTATGACTCCACCTTCACTCACGACCACCGTTTCCGGTGTGCTGGACGGGGTCAGCCAGTTGGTCAGCTTGTCCCGTGCGACCTTGAAGAACTTCACGAAGCCCTTGGTGGTCTTCTCGGCCTCGACAAAGGTGTTCGTGGGCTTGGTCGTCAGCTCGACGACAGCGATCTGTCCACGAGCGTTGAGCGGGATCACCTTGTCCAAGATGTCCTTCAGACGGGGGTCCGTCTGGGGCATCGTGTAGGTGTTGCCGTCGACCAGATAGAACTGGACACGCTCGGTGTCGACGACGGCTGCGATCACATGGATGACGGTAGGCGGGGTCTGGGTCATTTTTGCTTTCTCATTTCGAGTTAATCGGTGAGAGCCAGAAGAAGGAGAGTCTCAATGAAAATCTGGCGTTTCACCGATGTGGGGCTGGTGCGGTCGAGTGTCTGAAGGTCGTTCAGGATGTCATCCAGAGCAAGGTATTTGAGCATGGGTCGCTTGAGCAGCTCTTTGATCACGTCGACAGTCGGAGTGGACTCCAGCTTCTCGTAGGCGTCCTTGTCTTTCTTGAGCTGGTCGTAGCCAGTCTTGCCACGAAAATCGCCCAGCGAGTTGAACCGATCCATCATCTGGACATAGAGACCCAACCACTTGTGCTCATCTCCAGTGAGCTTTTCAGCGGTTGGTATATCCTTAATAATGGCTTGCGGCATCAGGTGCATGGCTTTCAGAAACTTTTTGGCTTTCGTATTTTCCTGATAATAATCATGAGCCTTACCGAACTTCATGAGAGCGAGCTTGCTCATGTAATCCGGGATGGCCTGTGCCATGCGACAGATGATTTCGCCCATATAAATTTCTCCGGAAATCTTGCCTGCGGCGAGCATGGCCTTGTACTTCACCACGGTAGGGGCGATGGCCACTTGAGTGCCGAATGTGGCAATGAGCTGCTCGGACTCCTGCCAAGTGACCCAGTCGACCACCGTGCTGGCGAATTTGTTCTTTTTGCCGGTGTCGTTCAGCAGAACTACAGCCGGGTACTCAGTACCCATTTCGATGGTCGCATGGTCGAGATGACCACGACGGTGAACGTGTCCTTTATGGAGCAGGTTGCACATCATGGGCAAAAGCCGGGGGTCGATCTTGGGCTTCTTCACCCGAGGAGTGCTGGTACCGGTTTTGTAGTGCCCGTTGTACTCGCCCGTGAAGTCGAGTGGTTCCCAGCCCATCTTGGTGAAGAAGGCCATGGCCCGGTCCATGTCTTCTTTGGTTCCATTCGTGACGTACCCCATCGTGTGGTGATCATAGGGGTGCAGACGATGGTACCGGAGAGCCGCTAGCTTGTTGTGAAAGCAGACGACTTTCATCTTAATGATTTCTTGAAAATCAGACAGCACAGTGCTGTTAATCGCAGTCAAAGGCACCATGCGGTCGTTGGCGGCACCTGTGTTTTTCAGCTTGAACAGCTTCTTGCAGTTGAGACCAGCTCGGGCAGCCCGGTGGTAAATTCTTCTGGCAAAGCTGTCATCATAGGGTTTCTGCTTGTCCAGATTTTGAGGAAAATATTTCATGAATTCATAGTCAAAGGCCAACTGGAGAAGCCTCCAGTATTCCTTGGCGATGAACTGGACAATGACCGGCGAAGGATTCTTGATGAACAGGTGAACCACTTGATCGAACGTGCTTCCATCCATCAATTTCAAGCTATTGATATAGTTCTGAATGAACTGGGTGGGATTGTTCCGCGTCAGGCGATCTCGCATGTCCTTGGCAGGCACAGCTGCGACAGCGTCTTCGAGATGCTTGAGCACAGCGGCCCGGAGATCGGTATTGCGGTTGAAGTCCGTGAAGAGGATCACGTCCATCAGGAGGTCTCGGATGGTCTCTTGAGTCATCTTGGACATCGACAGAGACTCACGGTTGGGTGCCACAGAGATGCGTCCCGGAGGGGCTTGCAGCAGCATGGCACTGCCATTCCAGCGACCGAGGATGTCCTTGAAGAGGTTCTTCAGGTAGGTGTACTCGGTGGCATAGGTGTCGTGATCGTCGATGGGGTAGACTACCGTTCCGACACGAATATAGAAAAGATTTTCTTTGAAATAAGATGCGGGTTTGAAAAAATAGATTCCTTTCAAAGCCGTAGAGATGGGAAAGGTCTTGAGCTGTGCCTCGTTCAGAGTGGCATTGATCTCGCCCATGGAGACAATGGACCGAGCATAGTCGATGAACGTCCGCACGTCGTTTTTGTCCTGCATCGGAACTTTGACGATCAGGCCCGATTCGTCGGTGGGGAGCTGCACGATGACCCGAGGACGGGGCTTACCACCTTTCTCGCCTGACGCCTTGCTCAGGTCGTAGACGGTCTTCGTTCCTTGGTTCATGGAAATCACGGTGAAATGGTCGGTGTAGGCAAAAGGTGCCTTGGAACCAAGACCGAAACCGCCCGTCTGCGTGATGTCGTCGAGCTTGTCTGAAAGACCGTAGACGAAGTAGGTCTGGTGCATGCGATCATGGGGAATACCATTTCCATAATCACGAATGACCAATTCAGTCTCGTTAATGGTGATTTCGATGGGCGTGTCAGTGCGACCAGCAGCGATGTGAGCATCCCATGCGTTGCAAATGATCTCCCGAACCACTGCCAAAATCTCGTTGGTATACAAGGTCTTGGACAGGACGGTGAAAAACTGGGCGGTGTTGGCGATGGAGAAGTCTTCCATCTCGACACCCCCAACAACTGCGTGGGTGCCATGCGTGTGGTGAGTCACTTCCATTTTCTTGTTTCTCTCGCTGATATATAAAAAAAGGCTCCACCCACGGAGGGGTAGAGCCTTGACCCATGTCTCCCGAAGGAGGGACTGTGGCGTCTGTACGCCTGCCTTGCCAGTGTCGTCACGAGCTGGATGGTGCCAGAGTGGTTATGAGCCACCGACCCGTGGTGCGGGTTATATCGACCCAGCTATGCTGTCCGGGTCAGTGATGGGGGCCAGCCGCGTCCCATGTTCCAGAAGAAATCCGCAGAAAACTTCCATGGGTTGAACCCGCTGGCTCTACCGCCTGAGTGAAGCGGCAGCTTCTGGTCGGGGGTGTGAAAGCATCCACTTTCATTGGCATAGCGTTCACCAACACACCTAGCACGTCCCAGCGTGCCACCACACCGATTTGGAGGAGATGATTATCTCCAATATCGGTGCAGAGCTTTCCACTCTGCTGGGGGGATATGACCCCTCTATGGGTTGGTGTCAAACGGGCAGCTGCGCGAAGCAGATTCCTGCATTCGACCCCACTGGCAGCGACGGCACGCCACAGACCTGCAAGGCGCGTGACGGAATCGAACCGACACATCCGCCCCTGTTGGACAACTACCCCCTACCCGGCCTTGTCGGGTCATCGGGGGAGAGGTTCACGATACCCTCCCTATCCTAGTGGCCTTGCAGTTCCAGAAGCCGGACCGGTGAATGCCGCACACCGATCCTTGTTCCGGGTCTCACGATCCCCGGTAGGTCGAAACCCCTGCGGGCAACGACCCAAAGACCCTTTAGACGTTGAGTCCGAGGGCTTTGAAGAAGGCTTGCCGTTCCCGAAGGGAAGCACCCTCAGGGGCAATGCCATGCTGCATGCCGCCAGCGATCATTGCCCGGATGGCATCCATCTCCTGTTTGGAGAAGGTGTGGGCTTCCATCCGGAAGTCGATGAACGCTTCCCAGACATTCGGGAGCCATCCTTCGATTAGCCCCAAAATGTAATCAGCATATACCCGAATCTCGTACTGGGCATGCGGATCAGCCCGGAGGCTGAGGAAGTGCAGCAGATTGTGGAGGTCGATCTTCCAGTACCACTGAGTATAGACGTTGGTAGGAAGGTTCATCCGGGCCAACTCACGGGCCAGCTTGATGTCACCTTCGGGGTCCACCATCGACTCGTAAGTGTCGTATGCTTCGTTGGCGTCATGAAGGAGCCAACGACGGACAGTTTCCGCTTGATCAGCATCAAGCACCTCGCCACGACCCTGCTTGTTGTCGGTCGACTGGACCGCCAGATGCTCAGGCGACGGGATGTAGAACTCCCTGTCGAGGATCGAATACCGGGCCGAGTATTCGTTGACGTTGGCCGTCCGGTGGCGAATCCACTGACGGGCGACGAACACCGGGAGCTTCACATGGAGCTTCAGCTCGCACATCTCCAGAGGAGTCGTGTGGCGATGCCGCATGAGGTACCGGATCAAGCCACGGTCATCGGAAGGGGTCTTGGTGCCCTTGCCGTAGGAGACACGAGCAGCCTGCACGATAGCAGCTTCGTCGCCCATGTAGTCGATCACTCGGATGAACCCGTGATCCAGCACGTTGACTGGGAGACCCAGTACACCGTTCAGATATTCAGATTCAGGACGAGTGATATTTTCGAAAACGGTTTCCGTCATTCTCTAGGTTTCCTTGTGGGAGGTGGACCGAGGCGTTTGTTGTCTTCTTCGAAGCACTTTCGCCATTCATCTTCGGTCAGTTGAACGGTGAAGCCGTAGCCTTGCCACAGCCTCGTCGTAGGCAATGTCTTCGGCCAGAGCCTTGATGGTGGCACGAAGCTGTTCCCGATTTTCTTCTTTTGCCAAGTGGGGATACTTGGAAATGATTTCGGGTTTGAACGTGTCGGCAAGGTCAGACTTGAACCTCTTGAGAGAGGCCCTTTTGTCCGTGTAGTACGTAGTCACTGGGTTTTCCTTTTGGTTCAGCCGCAGGTGCTGTGGCCGCAGTCCTTGCAGACGAAGCACCCGGACTCCTTCTTGACGTTTGTCGAGTTGCACTTCTCACAGATGGGACCGCGAGCAGCTTCGACCGAGAAGATCGGCAGGGGTTCAGAGAGGTCCACAGGGGTCTCCACCAGCTGCTCGATGTACCCGATGGACCGCATGTGCTGTTCCACCGTGTTGCCGATGTAGGCCAGCACCGAGGGGAAGTAGATGCCCTTCACCCAAGCACCACCTCTGGGGTCGAAGACCGACCGCAGTTCTTCGACGACGAACCGGCTGTCATGGGGACGACGGAAGACCGCCGAGATCATGCGGGACAGGGCAACGATCCACGCATAATTCTCCATGTTTTTCGAGTTAATGAATATCTCGAAAGGCCGGATGACACCCGTTTCCGGGTCTTCATAGTCGGTGATGGTGATGTAGAGGGCCTGATCGGTGGCAGGCCATTTGAGCTTGTAGGTGGCCCCGAAGAGACGCTCGGGACGGCTGGGCGGGGGAAGTTCACCGATGGGTGCCAGAGGCTCTGGCTGGGCCTCTGAGGGCTTGTCTGAGGCCACGGTGAGGATGGACCCTGTGATCAGGTTGGGGCGGTAGGTGGTGCAGCCCTTGCAGCCTGAGTCCCATGCGGCCATGTAGACGCCTTTGAAGTCCTCGAACGAGATGTCTTCGGGGCAGTTGATGGTCTTGGAAATGGAGCTGTCGATCCATTTCTGGGCAGCAGCCTGCATCCGGACGTGAGCCAAGGGAGGAAGCGTCTGGGCTGACACGAAATGGTCCGGCAGGTCTCCCGGATGCTGTGATCCGTGCTCACCCATGAACTCCCAAAAGGCGTCTACGGCATAGTCCTGCACCAGCTCTTCGGTCTTGGTTCCATCCTTTTGAAGCACCTTGCGAGTGTACTCGTAGGCGAACACCGGTTCGATGCCAGAGGAGATGTTGCCCGCGTACAGGCTGATGGTGCCGGTCGGTGCAATGGAGGTCGTGTGGCTGTTCCGGATGCCGGTCTTGCGGATGCGGTCTTGGGTCTTCTGAGGCAGCTTGGAAGCCGCAGTGCCCGGTGCAAGGAACTTGTCGGCGTCCAGCATCGGGAAGGAACCCTTCTCTTCGGCCAGATCGCAAGATGCGTCATAGGCAGTCTCGAAGAGAATGGCGGAAACAAATTCGGTGAATTTCACCGCATTGTCGTCGCCATAGGTGTAGCCCAGCATCAGCAGTGCATCAGCAAGACCGGTGATACCGAGGCCCAGACGACGCTTGGCCTTGGCTTCAGCTTCTTGCTGTTCAAGAGGGAAGTTGGACACATCGATGACGTTGTCCATCATCCAGATGGCGATCCGCACGATGCGGGTGAACTCGCCTTGATCGAACTCGGCATTCTTGGTGAACGGGTTAAGAATGAACCGGGTGAGGTTCATGGAACCAAGAAGACAAGCACCATAGGGAGGCAGAGGCTGTTCACCGCATGGGTTTGTACTGGAAATAGTTTCACAGTAATTGAGGTTGTTGGCGGCGTTGATCCGGTCAATGAAGATCACGCCCGGTTCGGCCTGATCGTAGGTCGACTGCATGATCTTGTTCCAGAGATCGACAGCCCGGACGGTCTTTTCCATCAGGGTGTTGCCGTGCTTGTCTTCGAAGTGCAGACGCCAGTCGGTGTCGGTTTTGACTGCTTCCATGAAAGCATCGGTCACGAGCACGGACATGTTGAACATGCGGAGACGGGTAGGGTCAGCCTTGGCTTCAATAAAGGCTTCGATGTCCGGGTGGTCACAGCGAAGGGTGGCCATCATAGCACCACGACGGGAGCCTGCGGACATAATCGTTTTGCACATACTGTTCCAGCAATCCATGAAGGAGAGCGGTCCAGATGCGTCTGCGGCCACGCCTTTGACTTCGGCCCCCTTGGGTCGGATCGTCGAAAAGTCGTAGCCGATGCCGCCACCCTGTTGCATGGTCAGGGCAGCGTCTTGCAGAGCAGCGTAGATGCCCCGAATCGAGTCAGGGATGGTGCCCATGACGTAGCAGTTGAAGAGGGTGACGAGGCGTCCAGTGCCAGCTCCAGCGACGATGCGACCAGCAGGCAGGAACTTGAAATCTTTGAGAGCGTCATAGAACGGATCGACCCAGTCGATGGGGTTCTGTTCGGCGTTGGCCAGTGCTGTGGCCACTCGCTTCCATGTGTCCTCGACAGTGATGTCGATGGGTTCACCGGCATTTGTTTTGAAACGATATTTCATATCCCAGATTTGGTCAGCAATCGGCTGTCTCGGCATGGTGTCTCTTTCTGAATTGGGGGTTGGTAGAACCTAAAGCCTACAATGCTTCGACGAGCAGAGGCAATAGTCCACCATATATAGGGGTCGGGACTGGCAGTGGGGGTTGCCAGTCCCTTCCTTGGTTCAGTCTTCCGCGCCGCCGCCGTACATCTTCTTGATGGCACCACGGATCGACTGGGTCGACATCTCGACAGAGAACGAGATGCCCGGGCTGGTCAGCACGATACTGCCCTGCGTCTTGTCGTCTTGCAGGGGAGCGAACAACACAATTTGTTCAATCATGATGTTCACTTCCTTGCCGTCAGCTTTGGTCTTGGTCTTCAGGAACATCTGGGTTTTCCTTGTTAATCTCGAAGGTTTTCAGGATAACCTCAGAGAGTTGCTTCATGGATGCCTCCACATGTGTCATCTTGACGTATCCCGATGGCCTCGGTGCGAAGGGGTTCGTTGGGTCGGTCCTTCCGAACCAACCCTTCACCAGTCCAGCAATGCCCTGCACAGCACTGGAAAGGATGGGGTCGATCTCGATGACTTCCCATTCTGGGACCGTCTTGAACGTGTAGGTGAGCAGATGTGACCGCTCACGTTCTTCAGCCAGAGCAATGGCATGGTCGTCTGCAAGCTGCTTGGTGGGCCATGGGCCATACCGGTTGGCGAGGATCAGAGGCACATCCAGAGGACGTGCTTCGACGTACCAAGCCAGCCGGTGAGTCTGGTACAGAAACGGATCAGCCATGGTCTTTGTCCCATTGCGATTCGACAGGCCGATCCTCTTGGTTCTGATACTTGCCCTCATATTGAGCAATATCAGTTACCTTGTGAAAGATGACCTGAGCGATCCCAGCACCAGCCGGAATCTCGATGGGTTGATCGCTATGAAACACCAGCTCCAGAGTCAGGAATCCATGCCAGCCGGGTTCGATCACGGTGTTGAACACCGAGAGACCCTGCCGTGCCCATGTGGACTTGTCGTGGACGATGGCCACGAGGTCTTGAGGCATCTGGAATTCTTCGACGGTGGAGGCGATGCAGAACCGGCCATTGGTGATCGGGCCACCCCGCATGGGGGGAGTCTCCACCCAGACCTTGGGGCCTTCTCCGTAGCCCGCAGCAGGCTTGGGGTAGAACCGGACGGTCTGCTTGATACGGATGTCATAGCCCGCTTCAGCGAGGCCGTAGGACACCCCATGCTCACGCTCTTTGGTGGTCAGCATGTTCTTGATCGGAGCCGCTGCAAGCAGGCTCTGGCGGTTGAGGATCATGGTGCTTCTCCGGGAATATCATTTTCAAGGATATGCAGCAGAGCATCTTCATCAGAAACGAGATCATCTGCCGGACAGGGTTGAAGGGCTGCACCTATATCCAGACCGGTCTGACCGCACTTGATGCAGTAACCGATGAAAACCTGACCTTCCCTGGTTGGGCTGGTACGGCTAAGGGCATGGCTCATGGTGCAATCCCCTCATCCCAATCAGCACCGTCTGCACAGGCATCGGTGACGATCTGGTCGTAGTTCCGACCGGCCAGCTTGCGGATCATCTGGTCGATGACCCAGCTTTTGTGGTGGGCACCGTCGAAGCCACCGAACTGGATGCCAATCTTGATGACGTCGATCACACGATCAGCAAGAAATTGCTCCCCATCGATGACCTCGGATACCTCCACTTCAATCCTAACATAAAACATATCATTACCCAATTCAAAACCCACCAAAATACCATTTTCAACATACCAACCAAAACCAACAACAACCCCACCTTTCCCAATAAATGACACATCAAATGCCCAAACATAACAAATACATTCATCTACAATTATTTCCCAAGGCATAGCGTGTGCTCCTACGTTTGAATGAACTCGACATCGGCAGAGACAAAAATGGCTGGCATTTCATATCCCTGAAAATCTTTGTGATCAGGATTTGTGGCGATCTGGATTTGGTACTCGATGGAATCGTCATCGTCTTCAGATTCCTTGCGAATGCACATTTTCACCAGCTCGTCAGTGTTCAAATCACGGTACCGGACAGGCAAATCGGTCAGCTCAAATTCGCCGTCGATCCGCCATATGACGTAGAGAAGTGTTTCAGACATTTCAGCTTCTCCCGCAACGAGGGCAGTTGACGCTGAACCAAGTGGGCCATTTGTATTCGCACCACGAGCAGGTGCGTGTTGTGCTGAACATTTGGATTTTCCTTGTTAATCGGTGATGTGGATGAGTTTCCCCATATTCACCTTAGCCTGTCTGTTGCCAATGGCTACCCAGATGATGGGCACCACGGGAACGGCAGGCAGAGGCTCCATGGGAGGGCAGTACAGGTCACTGAAGACGATGGCAGCGGTAGGTGCCTTGTCGATGATCATCTGCCGTACAGGGACCAGAGAGGTGCCTCCACGGCCCACAATGATGACCTCCTCGAAGGGATCGTCTTCGGTGAATTCATAGACCTTCTGGATCATGTCGTCGAAAAGCACGAGGGTCAGGAGACGCGGGTTGAAGCTTTCCTTGATGAATTTCACTTCCGAATTGAACCGCAGCACCTGACCATCTGAGACCGACCCCGACACGTCGAGAAAGTACATCAGATGTTCAAAACGATTTTCTCCTTCATCAATCGACGGAAGGTAGATGTCTTGGTACCTGCGGTTCGGTCTGGCCCAAGTGTAATCGCTCTCGTCGAGGTCCGTGAAGAACTGCATGAGCAGGACGTTCCATGGCAGCTTGGGCTGAAGGAACCGCTTCAGGATTGTCTCGATTTGATCCCGTTCACTGTCCGGCAGGGGGTCTCCTGCTAGTTCAGCAGCGTGTGCAGCCTGCACCACAGTGCCCACCACAGGAAGGGCAGCAGAGGTGGTGATCCCGGTGTCGGCCATGTCACCCGGTTCGAACAGATCGCCCTCACCTTCGATACCCCAGATGGTGACACCACCCATGGAGAATGTGGGGGATTTGATTATGTCATAAATCTCCTCGGCGTTCATGCCATTGAACTGGCTGTCGAACAGAGGAGTGCTCTTCGGACACTTGTAACCATCGGCATAGAGCTGTGCGTTGATGGCATAGTCGCAGGCATAGTTCCACAACTCGGGGTCTCTGTCGCCGCGCCGCAGCATGTGAAGAAAAGCCACATGCCACAGCTCGTGTAGGAGCACGAAGATGCGGCTCTCTTCGTCCAGCGTGTTCCAGAAGTAGGGGTTCCACCAGAGGACCAGTCCATCGGTGCAGGCTGTCGGGTGGTCCGAGGTCCACGCGAAGTTCAGCGAGCACAGGATGGAGCCAAGGAAGGCAGCGTTGGTCTGGGTGAAGACTTTGAACTTCACCCGGTCCATCTCCCGGTCGAGCTTGTCGAAGTCGAGGTCGAAGTTCCGGCTGATCTTGACCGGTGGTGGCTTGAGCTGGGGGCTAGTCATTGAGGTACCTGTTCAGTTCCAGCATGGCGTCACGGAACACCGGGTGAGTCCGGAGTTCGGGCTTCTTCTGAAGCATGCCACGGAAGAACATGATACGGAACTCGGATGACATGCGGTTGATAAACTTCGAAATGCTTTCGAAGTTATCCTTGTCGACCTTCTCCATGAGGGAGCTGGTGATGGCGAAGCGAGTCGCAGCATCTTGGCTCAGAAGCACCCCCTCGGGGTTCTTCACGATGTCCTCCAGCTTGGGGAGGCTCTCGTACAGCTGGCAGAAGGTGACGAACTCGAAAGCCACACCGGAAGTGATGGTGCCTGCGAAGAGCTTGCCCCGCTTGTGGGAGACCTCGGGGTTGATGGTCAGGAGCCTGTTCATGAACTCCCACGTCCGGGGGCAGCAGAAGGTCTTGTCGTTGTGGTCGGCCCGGAAGTCGTGGATGTAGCTGTTCTTGAACGACAGGAACGCATAGATGCGGTGGTCCCAGTTGTGGGCCAGCACCACGTCTTGCAGGAAGTGCTGGTGGTTCAGCTCCATCTCCAGATGGATCACACGGCTTTGCATGGCCGTGGACAGCGGGTTGGTGATCGCCCGGTCAGTGGTCAGGTTGCCTGCCGTGACGATGGCCACACGCTGGTGCAGCCTGTGCTGACCCACCATGCGGTCGAGGATGAGCTTGTAGGCCGCTGCCTGCACGCTCTTGGGGGCCGAGTTGAACTCGTCCAGAAAGAGCAGCCAGCCGTCCTTGCCTTCCGGGACCGGCATGTCTTCAGTTGGGAACAGGTCGAAGGGGCTGAAGGTGGCCTTGCGGGCACCAGAAGCACCCGTGATGAACTCAGGCAAGCCGGAGAGGTCTTCCGGGGCCGATGTGCTCAGCCGGTGGTCGATCAGCTGGAGATTGAACTCGCTGGCGATGCCCCGGATGATGGCCGACTTGCCAAGACCGGGGGACGACTGCACGAAGGGGACGACCCCTGCGAGCATGCAGTCGATGATGAAGTCCTTCGCCTCACGGGCGTTGACCTTGGTGTGGATAGACATGCTGGTCTTTCTGTTGGCTCAAAGGGGATGGTCATCGGCATCCCAGAGGATGCCTTCGAACATCGGGGACAAGTCCCTGAAGTTCACGGAGCTGCTGTAGTCGTTGACCAGAGACAGCTTGGTGAAGTTGGCCGGTGTCTCGACTGCACTCAGCGTGGCATGGATGATCACGGGAACACCCTTGATGGTGTACCAGTGGGGAGCCAATTTCTTGGCCAGCTTGGCGGGCAGATAGCCCACATGACGCCAGTTGAAGTTTGCTTGGCCACTGTGATCGCTCTGAGCAGCAAGACACATGATGGCGTTCGGATCGCTCTGGTTGCCCGGTTCACGAACCAGCAATATCAAGGAACCCTGTTTCTTCTTTTTCAGGGCACTCTTCTGGTCAGGTGACCGATAAGTGGTGCCTACGATGTGGAAGTCATCAGGGTGGATGCTGGCCAAAGCGTCGTGAAACTCAGGGTGAACCATAGCATGGTTCATCAACCGGTTGACGTAGCCGCTGGTGCTACGCAAAGGGTAGAGAACCCGGTCGTCTCCTCCCACTGGATCGAGACCGATCAGCACACGAGCAAGATGTACGAGATCGACGTGCGGGAAGAACTTGCCGGTCTGTTCGTCTTCGATAGGCAACGCCGGAGGCAGCTTAAAAGCTGCCTCCTGCTCGCGGACGGTGCCTAGTTCCCGAAAGGGTTCAGCTTACCGTCGCCCAGCAGAGCCATGAGCATCAGCGGGTTCTGCATCATGCCGCCCATGCCACTACCCATGCTACCCGAGAGCATCAGCAACGGGAGCATGGAGGCCATGTCGCCCTTGCCGTCCATCTTGGACATGAGCATCAGCGGGAGCAGCTGGCTCATGGGATTGGCACCAGCACCGGTTGTGTCTGCCGTGCCGCCCATCATGGAAGCGAACGACTTGACCACGGTCAGGCCGTCATTGACGCCCATCATGGACACCTTCTTGGGCCGGAACCGGGACACATGGCCCTGCACGTTCATGGTCGACAGCTCGCCCTTGGTCTCCTTGGAGGCCAGTTCTTCCAGCATCGACTGGTACACCAGCTCGGACGGAGCCGGTTCGCCCCGTGCCACGGCATCGGCGTCGATCTCGATTTCTTCCTTGGTTCTCCGCTTGCGGGGCGGCTTGGGCGTGTCGGCAGCAGCCAGACCCGATTCGAGGATGAAGGCATACGCCTTGCCGCCCGAGACGATGATGTCGCCACGCTTCACCTGCGTTGCCGGGGTCAGGATGGCGAACGCGGGCAGAGCCAGCGAGAAGAAGTCCATCGGGTTCTGGTCCAGCGTACCGTCCGCACCGAGGGTCACGAGACCGCCTTCGGTGACGATGCCGGTCTGGCCGGTGGCGAGGTCGTACTTGACGTTGTCGATGGGCGCGAACATCGTCCGCATGGCCTTGTTGAGCGTCTCTTTCAGGTTGCCGTTCATGGGTTTGCTCCTTCGGTCGAGTTGACCGGTTTCTGGGTTGACGTAAATCTCGAAGTTGCTGGGATATTGGTAGAAATCATTTCCCAAAGACATTCTCGTTTTCCACAAGGTTGGTGTCGATGAGGATTTGTTTGAACCCTGCTTTGATCTCGGAGTACATGACAATGGTATAGAAGATAATCATTGCCCAAGCCAAGGGTTTTGGTATCCACATAATCATTTCTCCGTATGATTAAGTTACAGTTTAGAGTTTTTTCTTTCCTTCCTTGAGACGCTTGTCACGACGCTTCTGGTTCTGCTTATGTGTCACCATTTCAAGGTGTTGCGGGTTCCAGCACAGTCAGTTGTTGCACAAGTGGTCGATGTGCTTCTTGCCGGGAATGAAGCCATATTCGTTGGTGAAGGCGACGATGTGGACAGCCACCGTATGGCCATCGAGACACATGCGCCCATAGCCACCACCTCGTCCATTACCGGATGTGGGGCCTGTCCACATGAAACAGAAAGACTTCTCACCATTGAGGAAAAAACCATTATCCACAACAAGAGTACGAGCATACAGCTTGTCGAGGATGAGTTCACGGCGGGAGAGCAGGTCGTAGGGCATCAGAACCTCTTCACTAGAAAGAGAAAGAACCTCCAGCCACGGACACGCAGGAACGGCTTTTTGTAGCCGTACCGCTCGCTGAAGAGGGGTTTGTACTGAGGGCCTTTGCCTTGCAGGCAAAGCCTGCCGATGCGGATCATCCAGAGCTGATCCGTTTTCGATCTGTAGAATAACATCATAATCCCCAAGATTGTATTTCAAAAACCATTTCGTTGTTTACTGTCCAGAGTAATAAAAAAAGGCCCCGCCGAAGCGGGGCCTTTCTCTCGACCTGATCGGTGAGTGGCGAGACTCGGTCAGGGAGTGGTGGCAGTGAACGTCTGCGTGACGGTCTGCTGCGGGGAGACGGAGTCGCCCGTGTCCTTGATGACCACGGTCTTGGACCCTGCGCTGACCACGTCCAGAGCGTCTCCAGAGACGTAGGGGATGGGGTCGGCAGTGCCCAGCTTGATGGTGAAGGGACCGACACCACCGGCCAGCGTCCAGCTGTACTCGTAGTCACCAAGGGCACCAGCACCTTGAGCCGAACGAGTGGCAGTCAGCTCGGCAGCCATGATGTGGACGAGTACATCGGTTTCAAAACGCCGGTCTTTCCGCTTGATGGCAAGACGAGTGCGTCCCGGAGCCACAGGGGTCACGTTGGAGTTCGAGGCGACGGTAGCCACGCCCGTGTCTTCCATGACGTAGTCGAGCTGTGCGGTGGCGATGGTGGTGCCATCCGGCAGGTGCTTGGTCACGAAGCCAGCAGCCGACTGGCCCACACGCATCTGAATGTTCGGCGCGTGCATGCCGGTCGAGGTGGCATAGACACCGCTGTACATGATGTGCCAGTTCTCGACATCGGTGATCGAGTTCGGCCAGTCAGGGGCCTCCACGGTGTCGGTCAGGTCGGCAGCGTCACGCTTGTAGAGCACTTCGACGACGTGCTGGTAGAGCGTGTGAGGGAAGCCGTGGCCTTCCGAACCCGGCAAGACATCGTCGGTTTCACCCTTGGCGAAAGCATGCTCGAAGGTGCCCAGCGACGTGATGGTGACAGAGGTCCCACCAATCGTCGGGTGTGCAACGGAACCGGGCATGGTGTCCGGAGCCATTGCGATGACGATGATCTTGTATTGGAGGTTGCCACCGATACGCACAAGTGCCATTTGGATTTCCTTTTCTTAATAATCAGGGGAGGTTAATCCCCTGATCATTATCGGAGGGGGATTGAGGGCACTTTAGCGGAACACCCTGTTTCAGGAAAGTGCATAGTTTGCCTCCATGATCTCGGTGTGCAGGTCCGGATCGAGCTTGCTGATGGTGATCAGACGCCCGACGATTTGGGTCATCAGGAAGCTGAGCAGGTTCGACCGGGCGATTTCCATCAGCAGACGGTTGTACATCTTGCGGATGGCATTGCCGTGGTTGGGGAGCACACGGAAGCAGTCATGCACGATCAGCACGTTGAACGGCTTGGGCGGCATGCTGTCGATGATCTCCTTGAGCACAGCCTGTTCTTCGAGGGTCAGGATGCCCCCGTTGTGCTCGTCGAGGTACTCGAACATGCGGGTGCTCATGAACCCAGATTCACGATAATGATATACCAGTTGAAGCAGCTCATCATCCTGTTTCCGGTTCAGGCCCGGATGGTTCCGCTCGAACGCCTCATAGGCCAAGGCCGAGATGGTCGTGCGGTCGGTGGTGCAACGCCGGGTGATCTCACGGGAGATCATGCCGTCGACCGAGTGGGTCATGTTGGCACCCAGCGAGCGACCTTTCTGGATCGGCTGGTTGACGCTGTAGGAGACCTCGTGGGGCTTTCCATCGAACCGAACAGAGTCGTAGACGGTGTCCATGACCTTCACCCGAACGTGGAAGTTGTCGGGCATGATCCAGCTGTTCTCGTAGGCTTTGTCGTCCCAGATGGCGAGCATCGCCTCGGTGATTTCCCACGCCCCCGGAGCCTCTTCAGCGAGGGTCTCGTAGAAGGTGTCGAGGACAGGGCCTTCCCCGAATATCCTCTTTGGTTCTGCCTTGGAGCTGTAGAAGGCGGTCATGATCGCCTGTTTGCAGTCGTCGGCAGAGAGCCTGCCGGAGTTCTCTTCGTCGACCAGACCCTGTGCGGCCAGACGCTCCATCATGGAGTTGTACAGGCGCATGTAGGCATTCTCGCGGTTGCCCGTGTCGATGACGTTGCAGAGCATGGCCGACCTGCGGTCAGAAGCCATGACGGTCAGCAACTGGATGCCCGACGAAGTGGCGTCGAGGTTGATCGGGTAGCCGTCAGGCTTGCCTGCCAGCATGTTGCGGTAGGACTCGACGCCAGCAAACAGGAGGGCAGGCTGGTCGGCCTTTTGCATCAGCTTGTGGATTTCCGGATCGTCGTGGATGACCGGCAGCACGTTGGCTTCGAACCACGCGATGCGTTCGTCCCAGCTCTTCTTGTCGAGGCCATAGCTGTTGGCGATGTCGATTTGCAGATACTGCTTTCCGGTGAAGGCTTGGAATGTCATGGGTTGCTCCTTGATGACATAATGGGTGAGGGGTTTGGTAGATAATCCCTTCGAAGATAATCTAGGGATCGACTCTGGTTTTGAGGGCTACCTCAAGCTGGAGAGTGAGCTTGTAGATTTCGGCAGCGATTCGTTTGGCATCGACAGTGGTGCTGGGTGCGATGCCAATGGTGTAGATGTTCTTCTTGATCAGGGCTGCATAGCCACTGAGCTGGTTGTGCCGGAGGGCGTGCATGCGTCGTGCATTGCCCTCCTCAGTGAAGACCCGCTTGTCGGGTCCACCTGCTGCTCGTCCACCCTTCTTGGGGTGCGGTGCTCCAAAGGTTTTCTTGGTCATTTGGGTCTCCTGTTATTCGCTTGTTCTTTGCGAGTTGCCCATTTGCAGTTGGACGGCTCGTAATGGCCGTTGTTGTCGATACGCTCGTTGGTCAGATGGTCCTGATACCCATGGTTCATGGCCCACTGGTAGAAAACCTCAAAGTCATCCCAGATGGGATTAATTTGAATACCTCTTTGGCCATAATACTCATAGATATTGTTGCCGGGATCGGTACATCTGCTCCGCATACCCATCCAGATATTGTGGAGACGGGTTTCGGATCGTCCATGCGTTGTCAGACGCTGTCGAGCTTGCTCTGCTCCGACACAGCCACACGAGGTGGTCTTGCCGTGCCTGATGTGCTTCAGAGCTTGTTCTTGTTGATTCCCACAGCTGCACTGAGTCAGGACGTATCGCACCATGAGCTTGCCATTAGGTCGATCAGGTGCGTCTGCAAGGATGGTGAGCTGACCATAGACATAGCCAACCACAGGAATGCGTGATGCCATCATTTATTCCATAATCTGATCGTTACAAACTTCTTGGTTATAGAAGTTAACCATTGCCTTGTTCCAGCCGTTGCCTTGGTATGTGACGTGGTACCCAACGCAGTAGGTCCGACCACGCTTGTCGTACCGATGCGTGAGGTAGAAGGGTCCACCATTGACCGCGAGGTGCTGGAACACGTCCTTGGAGGTCCGGTCGTACTTGTTGAAGGCTTTGACCCGAGCGACGTATTCCTCTCTTGGTTCACCCTTCTTGGGCTTGTCGAGGTGACGCCAGCGATTCTTGACCATCCGTGCCACGTCGTGATTCAGCGTGAGAGGGATGGCATTGACCCGGTTGATGTGATCGAGAACGACATCGTCAGTGTGGTAGTTTTTGAGTATAATCGAATCGTTCATAGTCAAGTAGCCCGTGTCCTGATTGGAGTTCACAGGACGGGGTGGAACGATCATGGGCAAGGGGTGCTGGAATGCATCCAGCTCGTGCTGGAGCTGCTTGGTGATGTCCCAGATGATGACGAACTTCTCGATGGTTCTGTCCCAGTCCAGCAAACGGGCCTCCACGCACTTGGCGAGCATGTTGGCAGTGGCCTGACAGTCCCCCTTGCAGAGGTACCGCAGGACGCCCACCATGGTCTCTACGGTGGCACGCTTGTGCAGGGACATCTGAACCAAGCAGGCAAAGCCGAACTGGTGTGGGATGCCCACCTCGTCCATGGCTTTGGCGAACGGTGTCTTCGAGGTCTGATAGGACTCGGTCAGTCTCGGGATCAGCTGGTTCTTATGGAACAGCTGCTCGATCTGTCGCTGGTTTTCGAGAAGAATTTCATCCAGCTCGGGATCGTAGGTTTCCATCTCGATGGCGAGTTGGTCCGCGATTACACTCATATGCTGTCCTTTTCGGGCTGGTTTGTGGTAGTGGGGAATGGTGTTGAATTGCTTTTTCAGGGAAATGAAAGCGGTTATACTCTTTCTCATTTCCCTGAAAAATGTAGCACCTGCAAGAAACACCTGAAGGAGTAGTCGCAGGAACCCCATGGATCAGAACGTTTCTACTAGATGTGCTTCCATGTGACTCGATTCCTTATTTGGGAAACATTTCCCTTGGTTACGTTGAAGAGCTTGGCGATCTGCACGTTCGTTCCTGACATGGATCGAATCGTCAAAACCTCTTGCTCGGTGAGCTTCGACAGGTGGTTACGGACCCCAACGCAGAGCGTGCCATGCTGGATGGCATCTGCGGTGTTGTCCTTGAACGTGCCGTATCGAAGATTGGTGAGTCGGTTGTCGTGCCTCACCCCATTGTTGTGCAACGGGATGTGGCCAGAAGGACATGGACCGATGAATGCAGTTGTAACCAGTTGATGGCCCATGATGTTCTTCTTGCGTGCATTAACAGAAAATAGATATTGAACATAACCCTCTTTGTTGATGGTCTTTTTCAACATCCTGTTTCTGCGCTTGCTTCGAACATTGCCGAGATCAGAGACCTCGTAGAATGGCTCATAACCGACGCAGTCGATCCAGCGTTCAGCCATACGTCCCCCAAAACCTCGTGTGGCTGGGCATCCAGAGTTTCCATGCGGTGTCAAACCGACAGTTGATGGGTGCGTTCTTGAACAGGGGCGCGATGGCCTCGTTCTTCCACCCCGCCAGACCACAGCCGACAGCCGTCACTTGGAAGGACAGCTCCGGGTGGTCATTGGCGAAGTCGATGAACTTGCTCACATGCTCTTTCACCTTGGTGATCGGCATGTGGGTGATGTTCAGTCCCTTGGTCGGGAGAGCGTAGGAGCGGCCCTGCAAGCCCTCTCCAACGCCCCAGACAGCACCACGGTAGTTGGCAGCATAGGCTGCTGCACCGGCCCCGTGGATGCCACTGAGGTTGGAACCAAAGACGAAGATGTCCTCGGGTCCGGGCGGAATCAGATCGACGGGCTGGGTGGGCATCATGCTTGATGCGTCGTTCATAATGATTTCCTTAATTCATGCTACGCATCAGGGCAGCCAGCGGGTTGGGTGCCTCGTCTTCACCGCCCTGACGCTTGGCGACGGACTCGGCCAGTTCCTTGCGGGTCACGCTCTGCTTGTGCTCAACCATGACACCCGTGATGTGCTGGACGTTGAACTTCGCTGCGATGCAGAAATACGGGTCGTCGCCGTACACCACCTTGCCGGTGGTCATGACTTCCTGTGCCATGGACCAGCACTGGTCCTTGGTCAGCAGCTCGCCCGTCAGCAGTGCATGCAGGTGAATGTTCGGGCCTTGGGCCATGAACAGCTGGATGCAGTAGAAGTGGACCTTCTCGTCTTCGTTCATCTTCGCCTTGATCTCGTCGTCGGTCAGTTTCTTGCCGATGGACATAGTCTTGCTCCTTGGTTTTGAAGATTTCAGTTATCGTGGAAAACGTCCCACAACATTTCGATAATGATCGCCAGCACACAGATGCCTGAGAAGGTAAACCCCCAGATACTGAGTGCTTCATGCCAGCGACCATCCACAGTCCTTGCGAGCCATGCGGCCCAGAAGAACATGCAGGCGAGGATTAAAAAGATAATCCAATAGTTGTCTCTCTTGCGCTTTTCACGCATATTGATTAATTCCTTTTGCTGAGTGTCAGTCGGAGCTGGAGCACGTCGATCAGAGTGTTGAAGGTGTTCCAACGAGGCCAGACGGTCTTGCCTCTGACTATGCTGCCTATGCAGCCCACACTGAGGCCAGTGCGGACACTCAACATCTTGTATGTGCCGGGGTAGTTGCTGATGGCGTCGATGAGGACATCCATCATTTCCTCTCTCGTCTGCTGGTCATCAGGCGCTTGGTGGGCAGCCATCTGATATTGCTCCTTTTCTTGTTGGTTCATACGCATGGGTTGTCCGACTGACCTTTAGTCATGTGCCGGAAACAGGCTGAAAATAGCACTTAGTCTTTAGGCGTGGTACAGCGGATTTTCGTTAAAAGTCGAAATCAGTATATAGATAAGTTGACAATCGAGTAGCTTGTTAATCACTCTCATATCTATCGAATCAGGGTTTAGATTTACTGTCGCATGTACTGTCACGGTAATAAAAAATGGCCAGCCAGCCTCTCCCAAGGTACCCATGAGGGAACCAAGGGAAAGACCGACCGGCCCTTCGTTAGTGCAGCGTGGTCAGCCGATTACTCGGCTTCCACCTCGCTGTAGGTGGACGCATCGTCCGCGACCGGCGAGAACAGGTCGAAACCCGGCCCGAGGTTGTCGCTCGACAGGGCGATCTCGGCCTGATCGAACACGCGGCGGATGCGGACTTCGAGGTGGATCACCTCTTCCTGCCCCGGAGCCATGGACTCCAGCTTGTCCAGAATCTGGGCACGCAGGTGGTTCTGCTCCTGCCGCAGCAGGTTCGTGGGGCTGGCCTTGAAGGCCGGGATCGAGTCGACTGGGATGCCCGAGGCGAGGTTGATGAACCGGCTGATCGGGTTGCCCTGCGCGTCCGGCATCGTCTTGGTAAAGCCGATGTTGATCCAGCCACGCGATTCCGGCAGCTCGTTGCCCGCCGCGTCGTACCGCTTCTGGGTGTACTGGCCGGTGGCCAGACGGTTGCCCTGCGCGTCGAACATCTGCCCACGGGGCGTGCCCGCACGGGGTGCCGAGGCGACGGCTGCGGTTTGTGCATCGTTGATGACTTTGTCGAGGATACGCGATGCCATGTTGGTTGCTCCTTGCATGACAATTAGGGAGAGGCGTGATTGCACAATCCCAAAGAACCTCTAGTCAGATGCCCATGCACGTTTCGTGCAGGGTCAATCCAGATCAAGAGGCCGAAACGCCCCGAAGGGGCGGCTTATTCGCCTAATCCAACAAGAAATGGAAAGGCGAATTCCACAAAACGATTAGCGAATTTCATCCTTCCAGACCATGTCGCATTCTTCAGGACCAATATCGACGATCTTCGAATGGTCACGGATCATGGACTCCAGCAGGGAGCACACAGCGAAGCCCTCGGACGGGTCACAGCCCGCCTCCTTGAGGATCAGCATGAAGTCCATGGCGAACCTTTCAAGGGTGCCCTGAGCCTCCTGCTGCTGTGTAATGGTGGTGGTCGTGATGGTAGCGATCACGGGATTGAACGGTACCTGCGGCAGAGTGACAGGTGCCACAGGACGACGGGTATTCAGGTCGATGGTGTTCATCGATTCTCTCCTTGGTTCAGGTATTCGGATTCAGGTTTTGAAGATTATATCTTTCGATGAAATCTTCGATTTCATTCAGCACAGCACTGAGGTCAGGCTTGCCGAGATCAAAGACAGGGACTTCACAGGCATTGGCGATGCGAATCGCTTGACCCGTACCACCTGAGCCGGAGCCATTGGGCGTCCAGCACACGACGAAGGCAGAGAGCTGATCAAGGGATGGACCCATGATCTGAAGCACGTTGCGAGCGTGCATCTTCCGAGTACCCTGCGAGCAGGCTGCCCAGTTCGGGTGATGGTGTTCTGCCACCTTCATCGCAGTCTCTGCGAGCTGGAACGAGGCAAAGCCCACATAGACTCCCTGACCGGGAGTCCGTGCATTGTAGCCAGACCAAGGCAGGAAAATCTCCTTGTTGGTCATGACCTTGACACCACGCTCGAAGGCGATGTCAGCACCATCCGCAGCACCTGACCTGAGTATCCAGCCGTCTCCTTCGAGGGCTGAAGCCACATTGGTCATGATGCGGCAGATGTGGTCCGGGGTCTCTCTAGACCCAATACCAGCATAGTATTTACGCATAATCAGACTCCTTTTATGCGATACAGGTTAATGGTGAAATCACCCATGGTGCCCAGTTTCATGCACTCACCGGGCTTGATGCTCTCCAGTCCACCAAGGGACTCGATCATCTTGCCAAATGCAGCAAGTGCAGGGTGATGTCTGACCAATTTATGAGCACCAAGATTGGTGCCCATCAGTTGGCCATAGCCCATGCTGGAAGGCAGACGACCATCACCATTGGTGAGGTCGAAACACAGCCAGAAAGTCTCTGGCACAAACTCTTCGAGCTTGTCAGCTCGGGTATTCCGCATAATCATTTGCTCCTTTCGACATAATGGAAATTCGGGCTTGGCCAGATGCTGACCAGCCCTTCGTTCAGGAGAATGCAGAGCTTTTCGTTCTCGTCGATGCCGTCATCGTCCTCCCACGGTGCAGTGGTCTCGGTTTCCCAAATGGACGTGCCCCAGTCACTGAAAGTGACACCATTGAGGCACTGCATGCAGATGCCACCTTCCAGTTCATGGGCTGTGCTGAGCACATTGCCACAGCGGTCGAGGCAGTAGGCTACGCCCTGTTCATTGTTCACTTGGTTCATGTCGAGTGTCATACTGGTTGCTCCTTGATGACAGATTAACGATTAGATTGAAAATCAGATCAGCCCTTACAGAGCACGCTCGTAACGCTGACCCTTGGCATTCCAGCTGAAGCCCAGCTGTGCCATGAAGGCATCACGGGCTTGACCAGCTTCAGCAGAGCTGCTGCTGGGGACACGGACCACGAGCTTCTTGTGGTTGGACAAGCAGAGCTTGCTCACCCGCTCCAGCACCATTGCCATATCCTTGCGGGAAGGCTTGTAGCCCTCCAGCAGATCGACCACAGGACCGTTGGTCAGGTCGACCACAACCATGGTCTTGGTGAAGGAGTGCGATTGCTTGAAGAGCCTGCTTTGCAGCTCTGCATGCCATGCACGACGTTGAGCAGGCGTCATTTCCAGAGACATCTGGAGATTGGTGAACTCGCTGTTTGCGAGGGTCTTGAATGCGACGTATGCCATGATGTGATCCTTTCACAGTTTAGGCATTATCATTTGGGGTTATTCCCAAACGATTGGACAGAATTGTCCTGAAAGAGATTTACTTTTGGTAAATCTCTGTCGAGACATTTCAGTTAATGAGATTCTTCTTGAACAGATTTGTCTCTGACAAATCTTGTTCTCTCTTTTTATCTCTCTGTCTTATCAAAAAGGAGAACGCCTTTCGGCATTCTCCTTTCCCGAATTCTCCTTTCAGAGAATCACTTCAGAAGGTTCTCACCTTCTTCGATGAACTTGGTGAGCTGGAGATGCAGCTCGGGCGAAGCGGCTTTCAACGCTTCGTCTTGGATGTACTCTTCCAGTTTGGCTTCGCCGTATTCGCGGGAGATGGCCTTGGTCATGTTGGCGATCTCGTGCTTGTGGCGGAGCTTCTGCTTGGTGAGTTCCAAGGCGACGAAGTTCCGGAGCATGGAGATGGAGTCTTCGACGGTGCCGACAACTTCGGTGGTGGCCCGTGCGATGGAGCCGGGCATGGCGAGCAGGTCGATGCTGGTCTTGCCAGCTTGAGCACGGATGGTCTCCTTGCTGGCCCGTGCAGCGAGCAGGGCAGCGAAGACCTGTGCGTTGGTGTCAGCCTTGGTCTCGGTGGTGGGTACGGTGGTATTTCCCATGAGTTGCTCCTATGGGGTAGAGGGTTGAGAGCGCCTTATGGCACTCATCACTACCCGAAGGGTAGACTATGGATGTAACAGCCCTAGTAGGTGGCTAGGTAGAGCACCACTATATATAGGGGGTGGCCCCACCTGTGGTGTGTGTAGAGCTATGGGGGGGGTACCAGTAGCTTGACGGGGTGGCTGGCTGTGTAACACTATCTCCATACACCTCCACCACATTATTCCCACAAAAAATAGTGTGAAAATAATCTCTACTGTCGACATAATGATTTACCCCATAATGATATGGGTTTGTTTATATAATGATTTGGTTCTTTTTCTTTTGGGGTTCTAGGATACCATATCCTAGAATATCCTCATCCGTCCGCGTTCTTTCTTTCTATAGAAAAAAAGGACGATTGGCAGGGTCGTTCAGATGAGGAAGTAGTGAGCATATTTCGAAAGAGGCTGTCAAGCCTTTAGATTGGGGCTTGTTTGGAATGATTCTAAGTGATTTACTTGGTTCACTAAACCTAAACCTAGAAAAGGATTATGCTATGGGTGATCTTGAGGCGAGGATCGCTGCGAACGTAGTGGCTCCGAGGGTGACAGAGAAGGACGTGCTGGAGAATATCCAGACATGTTTCTTCGTGAATGCTTGGGACGCAGCCACGCAGGATGTCACGGTGTCTGTGGTCGGGGCAGAGAAGGTGATCCCGGAGGAGTTGAAAGTCATCACATTGGCTCTGGTGACGAACAAGGCTGGGTTCACTGTGGTGGGGGTGAGCGGGTGTGCTGACCCGGCGAACTTCAACCGGGACATTGGCGAGGAGATCGCCAAGAGGAATGCGGTGAGTCAGCTGTGGGGGCATATGGGCTTCGAGCTGAGGTCGAGGTTGCATGAAGAAGAGGAAAGTCGAAGACAAGAAAATGATCTTCTTGAAGCAGAAAAAGCTTTCCGTGAAAAGGAAGCTCAGCTGTATGAGGAAGATGTGCATGCCATCGGGAGTATGGATGAATGAACGAAATGATTACCAAAGAATTCATCGCAGAGACCTGCCATGAAATGAACCGGGTCTGGTGCATCCTGAACGGGGACAACAGCCAGCCGTCGTGGGCAGATGCACCGCAATGGCAGAAGGATTCGGCTCTGTTGGGTGTGCTGTTCCATCTGGACAACCCTGATGCAGGTGATGCAGCCAGTCACGAGAACTGGATGAAGCAGAAGATCGAAGATGGCTGGGTCTATGGTCCGGTGAAGGATGTCGAAGCCAAGCAGCATCCCTGCATAGTGCCGTTCGAGGAACTGCACTTCATCCAGCAAAAGAAAGATGCTTTGTTTCGTGCTGTGATTCATGCACTTGCTGGGTAATCAGTAAGATGAAAATGGCGGGGATTTATATCCCCGCCATTATCTCGGATACCGCAGGAAACCCAGCAAACCTTTGGCCTCACGAGACCAGAGAGTCATGAAATAAAACGAACGAAAATTTCCAGATGTGATCGAGCATGACCCAAAGTATCTTCGGACAAAAAGGCACCAAGCCACAGGCCGGGACGCAGGCACATCCGCAAGGACGGGTGTCGACTCGCAAGGATGACGAGGATCACACGTCTGCACCGATGCCGGTGGGAAAAAAGATTATCCCTGAAAATCTGGTGGAGACGCTGACCATCGAGCAAGTCCGGCATGCAGTGCCTCCGCATCTGCTGCACAGTGTGACGCAGGAGATGGTCGACGATCTGAACTCGCTGGCGGTTGATCCTCTCCTTGGTTCAGTCATCAGAGAGAACTTCCTGAGCTATACCAAGGTCATGACCGAGGGACGGTTCAAGATTGAGGACTATATCAGTGCCGTTAAATATGTGACGTACAAGTTGATGGGGTACTCGAACGAGGAGGCTTACTCTCGGGCCTTTCCGAATCGGTACCAGATTTTGCTGGATCGGAATACCTCGAAAAAGGACATCAGTTCTCACGTTTCTGCTTATCATAAAAACAAGCTTGTTTCATTGATAATGGAAAACGCCCTGATGCCCACATGGGTGCTGAATCAGGACATGTTCCAGAAGGCACTTCAGACCCAGTACGAGATCATGAACGACCAGACCATGAGCGGAAAGGTCAGGGTCGAGGCAGCCAACAGCTTGCTCACGCATTTGGCCAAGCCCAAGGAGGCAGCCAAGTTCCAGATGAACGTGAACGTCGAGAACTCCGGCATGAAAGAGCTGCGGGAGATGATGGAGAAGATGGCAGCTCAGCAGCAGTCAGCCATCATCGACGGCAGAGCCAGCACGGTGGAGATCGCGGACGCGGAGCTGGTGCCCAGCAGTGGAGCCAGAGACAAGCGTCTGATTCCGACCCAGAAGCGTGCGGAGGAGTAAATGAGTTTGCTCAATAAGAAACCGCTATTTTCACCAGTTCAATTTGAAAAAAATAAACCGGACACTCAGCAGTTCACGGAGATGATGGTCAACGAGACCGACACCTCCACGCTGGGTCTTCAGGCATACGAGACGATGGCTGGTGAGATCGAAGGGTCCATCGTCAAGAAGGCTCTCGACGAGTGGCTGGATGAGGTGGATTACGCATGGCTGGAGAACGGAGGGTATACTCCTTCGACGTTCGCACTCCTGTTCATGAACTTCATCAAGCTGGTGAACGGAGATACCCCCGAGGATCACAAGACGCCTCCGGTCCATCTGGCCATGCTGGACAAGATGGTGGGTGAGAAAGATTATATTGCAAATCTTTGTTTTCGAGGTGCTTCTAAGACAACTCTTTTCTTTGAATATCTGGTGCTCTTCCTCGCGTTCTATGGCTACCTCCCTGAATTCGGGGATGTGACCGGGATGATCTACGTTTCCGACTCCATGGAGAACGGCGTAAAGACGGCGCGGAAGAATATTCAATATCGTTATGAAAATTCTGAGTTCCTGAAGGAGTGGGTACCGGACGCGAAGTTCACCGACAACTATCTGGAGTTCAAGAACAAGGACGGCCACATGCTGGGCGTCAAGATGTTCGGGGCCAAGACGGGCCTCCGGGGTACGAAGATTTTCGCACGTCGTCCGGTGCTGTGTGTTTTGGACGATTTGATTTCCGATGATGACGCCAACTCCAAAGTGGAGATGCAGGCCATCAAGGACACGGTCTACCGGGGGGTGGACTATGCACTCGACCCCACTCGCAGAAAGGTCGTGTTCAACGGCACGCCCTTCAACAAAGACGACATCATGATCGAGGCCATCGAGTCTGGGGCATGGGACGTGAACGTGTGGCCAGTCTGCGAGCGGTGGCCGGTGTCCGAAGCAGAGTTCCGGTCTGCATGGCCAGACCGATTCACCTACAAGTTCGTCAAGGAAGCCTACACCCGTGCTGTCCTCAACGGGAAGGTTGCAGGTTTCATGCAAGAACTCATGCTTCGGATTTCATCCGAAGAGGACCGGTTGGTCCAAGACGGAGAAATCTGGGAGTATTCGAGAAATACATTATTGAAATATCGTCATCAGTTTAACTACTATATCACTACCGACTTTGCGGTTTCTGACAAGCAGACGGCTGACTATTCAGTCATCTCCGTGTGGGCGTACAACGCCAACGGAGACTGGTTCTGGGTGGATGGCATCTGCGAGCGGCAAGACATGGCCAAGAACTCGGACGACCTGTTCCGACTGGTGCAGGAGTATCGTCCGCAGTCGGTCGGCATCGAAGTCACCGGTCAACAGCTGGCCTTCATCACTTGGTTCCAGCAGCAAATGATGGACCGGAATATCTGGTTCAACTTCGCCTCCTCCGAGAAATCGGGTGCCCCCGGCATTCGTCCGGTGGTCAACAAGCTGTCGCGGTTCAACCTTGTGGTGCCGTTGTTCAAAGCCCGGAAAATCTTTTGGCCCAAGGAGATGAGAGCGTCGAAAATCATGGCGCATTTTCTGGGACAGATTAAGCTAGCAACCAAGAACGGTTTGAAAGGTAAAGACGACTGCATCGACACGGTCTCGATGTTGACGTATATGAAACCTTGGAAGCCCTCAGTTGACAGCTCTTTTGGTCAGGAGCACGGCAACATGGGGCACAACGGCGGCCCTGATCTCTTCGGTAACGAAGGTGACGCCAGCCAATCTCATGAAGATGGTTACGACGACTACGGGGAGCCTCTCAGCATTTCTTCGTATATCGTTTGAAGATAATGGAGATCAGCCATGCCCTTGCCTCCGTCGAGTCCTCCGACGATTCCACCCACAAACACTCTTGCACTCCCTTATCAGGAGCTGACGGTCGAGAAGCTGTTCCGTGATCTGAGCTACGGAGAGCTATCGAACCTGTACGTCGGAGCTGACGGTATGGGTGCGATTGAAGAAAATCAGTATCCCAAAATCATCCAGTATGCCAACGAAGGCATGCGGAGGCTTCATGGGAAGTTTCTTCTCCGGGAAGACGACATCATCGTCGAGCAGCAAGCCCACATCACAAACTACCATCTGCGAACCAAGTATGCCGAAAGTGCCGGGGCAGATGTGCCTTACCGGTACATCAAGGATTTGCCGGGTGAACCCTTCAAGGACGATGTCGTAAAGATCATTGCCGTCTATCGTGGTGACGGTTATCGTTATCCCTTGAATGATGTCGGTCGGGCTGAGTCTCTGTTCACCCCCTCACCCACTATCCTTCAGGTGCCACAGCCTCTTCAAGGCATGGCCATGTCGGTTCATTATCAAGCATATCATATTCCTCTTGCAGACGGGCAAGATGGACGCGGGATCACCACCCGCGAGGTGCTTGACCAGTGGATCGAACTGACGCCGATCCTGCATGGTGCCCTTCAGTCCTACATTGCTGGCAAGGTTTACAGCCACATGGGCGGGCAGGAGAACATGATAAAGGGGACCGAGCACATGGCCAACTACGAGGCGATCTGTGCTGAGGTCATGATGAACGATCTGGTCACGCAAACCGCGACGACCACCAACGACAAGCTCGAAGAGAGAGGATTTGTGTGATGCCCTTGAACAGCCCCTTCGACCCGTACAACACCAGCGGTGGCAACGGCGGAACCAACCCGGCAGTGCTCGTCGACAAGATGATCGGCACGGCCTACGACGTGGTGAAGCACGTCTGCCTGTACATGGCCGAAGTGCGACATGTGTCGGCTAACATGATGTCGATTTTCAAAGTAAGTGAAAACATCGAAATGATGGGCGTGACTCGTGCCCGGATCAATGTCGATGGTCCCGCAGTGAACGGAACGACGGTAGTCACGCTCAGCTCGGCCAATGGCGTGCCTGACGTAGACAAGATCGTCGGTCTGCATGCCATTCTGAAAACGGACGCAGGTGTTATCGTCACCTCCGGCAGCGAGTTCTTCCATGTGTCGATCTCGGGCACCACGATGACCGTTGCTGTGCTGGCTGGGGCACCCGGTGGCTATGCCAATGGCGACGTTGTGGTTTTCATCGAAATCGAAGAATGATTGAAGGAAATCGAAATGCCCACTGAAGAAGAAGCCGAACTGATTGCACTGGGCTACCGGTCTCTGGAAGACTTCGTGGCACGCCCCAACGACCGCTCCAGTCGTCAGATTTTGGATTTCCCGGCTGACCAGAAACCGTTGGACCTTTCCTTGGCTCCAGCCGTGATCTCTTTTGGCGAATGGAACCCGAACACCATCTCGACCCCCCAGTCGGCAGTCTTGACCAACGTGGGCTACGAGCAGATGGTGCTGGAAAGCATTCAGGTGTCGGGTGATTTCACGATCACCACCGACTGCCCCAGTACGTTGCGTCCGGGCGAGACCTGCACCATCACTGCCTATTTTGCTCCCACGGCACCGGGTCTGAAGACTGGCACCATTTACGTCAACACGCTCGATGCAGCGGGTGACGAGGCTGTGCAGCTCATGGGCACCGGTTCGGTGCTGGATGGTCTCCTGACCCTCACGCCGCCCTTCCTGACTTTCACCGATGTGGTCATGCTGACCGATTCGGCTCCCCAAACGGTTATCCTGCGGAACACTGGCCAGACGACGGCACCTCTGCTGGGCCTCAGCGTCGATGGCGAGTTTGAAATGACGCACAACTGCGGGTCTTCCTTGGTTCCGGGAGGCTTCTGCACGCTGAACATCAACATGGCACCGACCACTGCCGGTTCGAAAACCGGTTCGGTAACGATTTTGCACAAAACCGACCCCACCAACGATGAAGATCGTACCGTGGTGCTGCCTTTGTTTGGCACGGCTCTTCCGAACGTGCTTCCGACGCCCGCAGAAGCCCTGTTTTCGCCTGTTCCGGTCATTTTCAGCGACACTGTGGTCGATACCCCGTCCACGGTTCGCGTTCTGACCATGCAGAACCTCGGTCAGCAGTTCCTGAATATCAGCGGTTTCACTCTCGACACCGGTTTTTCGCAGACGAACAACTGCGGAGCTGGTCTGGCGTCCGGAGCGAGCTGCCAGATCAACCTGACCATGCTTCCGACCGCAACCGGGCCTTTGACAGGCAATCTGATCGTCACGCATGACGGTCTGGGAGACGAGGTGATTCCTCTGTCGGGTCTGGGTGTGTCTGCGGATGCTGTCGAGTTCATTGCACCGCTGACCGTTGTGATGACTGACACGTTGCCTGATGAAGAAACCTATACGATTTTCTCCATTCAAGGCGACAACCTGTCTCCGATCACGTTGACCACGCTTCCGGTCGACGCTGGAGGCATGACGTTCACTTTCAGTGCGTCTCCGACTGGTCCGTTCACGACCATGACGACGTTTGATTTGCCTGCAAATGGTTTCCTGTATATCCGGGCCGCCTATACCGGCAACACTGTGGGTGCAATCACTCAGAACGTCACCGTGGCATCGACGACTCCGGCACAGGCCGAAACCATCACTATTACCACGAACGTGATCGAACCCCCGGTGTTCCTGTGGGAAGACATTTTCGTGGATATGACTTCCTTTGGGGGTCTGGATTGGTCCGGAGCAGGTTGGGGTACCACTTCGGCTCTTCCAGCAGACCCAGCCCTGAACTTCTTCATGTGGGAGCGGCTTCCCATTTTGGCTCCAGAAGCCTCGATCATCCGTCTCGTGAGTCCGACCGGTACCATGCACCTTTCCAGACGCTGGGAGATGCCTCCTGAGCGGCTGGCCTACAACTACACCATCGACCTTGGCACGACTATCGTGGAGCGTTCCAAGGCGTCTGGCAGCCCCTACTGGGGCATGATCCTCGCTTGGGGCGAGGTGGTGGCCAACGACGCTGTGGTGAGCCAACCGGCAGTAGGGGTCAACGCTGCCATCGGGGACATGTTCATCACCCTGAAAAACGACGCAGACACCACGGCTTTCCTGAGCGTGGCTGGGCCGGGGTCCATCGTCGAACTGCGGACCAATGCCACAGCACCCGGATACCACCCTCCTGAGTCGCGTCAGACGCTTTACATCAAGAACGTCGTTGATCGGGTGGTGGAGCTGCATCGGCCTCTGGACATCACTGCACTGGTCAACAACACGACCAGCGATGACGGCACTGCATCGGACCCTTCGTCTTTGCAGCTTCTGGTAGGTTCGCTGCTGGCCAGCAACGCAGCTCGGGGTGCAACCTCGATTGTGGTCCAGAATGCCACTGGCTTTGCTGTGGGTGACTGGATCGAGCTGTCGACTTCGGAGCTTCCAAAGCCTGCTGGAAACCAGTTCTCGGCTGTTTGGTTGGATGCAGTATTGAGTGACATCGCTCAAGCTGACAATCCGGAGTATTTTGGCACGATTGGTATCAATACCGAATTGAATCAAATCACGGCGATTTCGGGGACAACCTTTACTCTTCGGGAACCTCTCCGGAAAAACAAGCTGACCGCTTGGCAAGGTGCTGTGGTTAAGATCAACCCGATCAAGAGCATGGAAGTCCGGGGTGGTCGCTTCGAGGGTGCCGTGGGTGCTACGAACACCTCTGCGGAGGCTTGGGAGCACCAGTACATCTGGGCACGCTACTGCGTCGACAGCCTCTTCCGGAACGGAAAATTCGACACGCTGGGTCGTGCTTTGAACGTGCGTCGGATTGGTCAATGCGTTCGTCTCGACACCGGCTGGAATAGCCTCGTGACAGGCAACGAAATCGCTCGTGGTGGCTCCATCGACGCTGGTGAAGGCTATGGCGTCTCGATGCGTCTGGGCGAGCGGAATTCGGTCGCTTCGTACAACACGATCACCAACTGCCGTCACGGAGTCGAATTCTGGTCTTCCGGTGGTGGTTGCGTGGCCGAGTTCAACACGCTGATCAACGGCACGTCGTCTGACATCGACACGCATGGCAGCTGGAACATCGACGTTACTATCCGAAACAATTACTTTACAAATGACGGGGCACTGAAGTCTCCCGACATCGGTACGGATGGTTGGACGGATGCAATTCGGGTTGGAAACAACAAGTTTCTGTTCGATGACGGCATCGACGTTCTGAACAACGTCGTTGAGGATTATAACGGAAATGCTTTCGCTATGGTCCCGGCGTCCATGAACGTGCTGGTGGATGGTCTGACCGTCACCAACGTGCGTCGTGTGCTCGATCTGGGTCAGAACTCGCGTCACAAGAAAGCTGTGGCTAAGAACCTGACCATGCGAAACATCACGGTGGAAACCGTGACGCACCGGATCATCCACATGTACGGTGACGGGCTGGTGTCGTTCAACTTCGACAACATTCTGCTGGAAGACTGGACGATTGGTGAAAATGTCGCAGGCTTGGTGGTCGACGGTACCAGCAATACTGATCCAAAAGACACATCCACCTATATCCAGCGTTTCCGCAACCTCACGTTGAGGAATATGCGCTTCCTCAATATGGAAACCCCGACCGATCTGGCGTATGTTCTCGACATCCGTTTCGGGTCCACGCTGCTGTTGGACAACATCGAGATCGACGGCGGCTTGCGGGGTATCACTCTGCGGACCGTGACTGGTGTCACTGGCGACGTGACCATCACCAGTTTGGATACTCTGCATGCCTTCAACGAAGGTGGGTCCAATACGGGCGTCACTGGGGTGTTGAACATCGACTGGGTTCCCTCTTCCACTCCGACGATCACCAAAGCAAGCACGGGCCTCACGGTCAATGTCACCTGATAGGTTATAATCAAAACCGTATAAATGAGGCAGATAATGTCGGAACCAACTTGGCTGAAAAGCCTTGCAGCACAGTTGATGGCGATCCCGGTGGTTGGGGTCGCGTTGATGGGTGCTCTGGGTGGTGCAACGAACGCTCTTGTCGGGAAAGTCACGCCAAGGCAGACTGTGCACTACATTTTGTTGGGCGGACTCTGTGCAGCCGGGTCTGGTCAGCTCTCTGGAACACTGCTCGAATACTGGGGTTTCCTCCCTGAAGGCATGGCCGCTGCATCTTCAGGTGCAGTGGCATTCTTCGCAGGATTGTTCTTTCCGGCAGTGTTTGAGGTGATTCTCTCACGGCTGCGAGCTAGGACACTACCCATAGACCGAGATGGAAAATGACACTGGGAGATGTGATTTTGAAAGACCCAACCACCCCTTGGGAGGACTTCAAAGCTCGAATGAAGGTAGGGTCGTTCATCACGCTCCTACTTCTTCTGAGCGAATGGGGACACGTTCAGTACGTCGATGTCTCGGATGACCGTTGGTTCCGAGACCTGATGCACCAGACCCCATTTGAAAACGTGATTTTGACGGAAACCGAAATCACTGAATCAATGATGACTGTGGCTGGTACCATGGTCAAGACGCGAGACTGCCAGCTTTCTGCTGAGCCGATCATCCAAGTCGTCAAAGACGGTGTAGTGCGAGTCGCTCACTTAGAGCGTTTGGCTCCACGTCCGACAGCTATCCACCGGGCAGTTTCAGACTTGCCACAAGAGTTTGGACCGTGGGAGATCACGTCTGAGTTCAGCTGGCCTGACAAAGTGTTTGTTTACGTCACCCATCTCTGTGGGAATGACTATCAGACGAACCTTTTCTTCCAGCAAGAATAGGGTATGCCCGAATAAGGGTATATGCTACGCTGATAATACCCTAGCAAAGGATTATCTGAAAATGCTGAAAGAGAATTACGAATATCGGAGCTGGTGTGAAGTTCCTGTGTCGAAGTTCAAGGCACGGTGGCCCAACTTTTCGCCTGAAGAGATCGCCTGCAATGGCGATGGTAAAGTGATGCTGAACTTCCGGGCACTGGACATGCTCCAGAAGCTTCGGACCAAGATCGGTCGTCCTCTGATTCTGAACTCTGCCTATCGGTCGCCCGCCTACAACAAGAAAATCGGTGGGGCCACCAATTCGATGCACATGCGTGGCATCGCGTTTGACGTTCGGATGGACAACCACAATCCGGAGACCTTCGAGAGAGCTGCTGTCGAGCTGGGCTTTCGTGGCATCGGCCACTACCCCGGATCGAACTTCATGCACATCGACGGACGGGTCTCTGACCGCGTTGTGCGGTGGCAGGGCACGGGCAACAACGCCCGCTGGTTCTTTACTGCTGCATCGCGTCCTGCTCCTGCTCCGGCCCGTGCTGCGGGTCTGATGACGGCTTTTTCGACCTCGGCTGCAACGCCCGTGTCTACCCCGGCTGCTTCCTTCATTGGTTCCAATCTGAAAGTGGACCCGGACGAGGTGATCGACGTGATCGGTGATGTCATTGACGCACTGCCGGTGCAGCGTGATTTCAACGCACCGATTCCTCCGGGTGCTGTGCAGGTGCTGAAGCGGTTCTGGCCTCTCATTGCACCGGCTCTGCTGGGGCCGCTGACGACCCTCAGTACGACCGCTGGGCCTGTAGGCTGGGCGGTGAGTGCCGGGATGCTCATCGTGGCTCTGGGAGGCACTTACTACGTCTACAGCCGGTCTGCCCAAGGCAGCGAGCACGAAAACGCATGATCTTCGGGGCGGGCTGGTGATTTCACTGGCCTGCCTTTTCAACATCTGATAATGATTATTACAAAATCATGATCAGTATATAAGGAATCTACCATGGCGACTCCCCAGCTCGACGTAAATGCCACTGACGAAGAGTTCATGGAGGCCCATGAAGAGACTGGCATGGTCGATGAGAACATGCCTGTGAAGCTCACTGACTGGCCTCGTGAACCCGATGTGGCAACGCTGCGTGCTGAGCTGGAATCGTCGAAGCAGAATCACGATCTCTTTTTGGCCAAAATCAAGCACTGGAACGATCTGCTCCGTGCGAAGATCAAGCCCAAAAAGGTTCGGAACCGGTCGAACGTCCAGCCAAAGCTGATCCGTCGTCAGGCAGAGTGGAGGTATTCGGCTCTGACCGAACCCTTCCTGAGTTCCGAGAAGCTGTTCTCGCTGGACCCTGTGACGTTCGAAGATCAGCTGGGTGCTCAGCAGAACGAACTGGTGATCAACAGCCAGTTTCGAACGAAAATCAATAAGGTCAAACTGATCGACACTTACATCCGCTCGAACGTGGATGACGGGTCGTGCATCATCCGTGTGGGCTGGAAACGCATCACGCAGGACGTGCAGGTCGAGGCACCTGTGTTCACCTACTATGCTCCGGAGTCTCCAGAGCAACAGCAGATGATCGAAGCCGCCATCATGGCGAAAGAAATGGACCCTCGTGGGTTCGAGGAACAGGCTGACCCGCAGGTCAAAGCCTCGGTCGATTTCTGGGAAGAAAACGGTCAGCACGCACTGGCAATCCAGACCGGCGTGCAGATGGTAATCGAAAAAAAGATTATCAAGAATCACCCGACAGTCGAAATCATGAACCCGGCGAACGTGTTCATCGACCCTTCTTGCGGTGACGACATCGAAAAGGCTGGATTTGTCATCATCAGCTTCGAGACCTCGAAGGCTGAGCTGGCCAAGGAACCTGACCGGTACAAGAACCTCGAACACGTCAACTGGGAATCGGCGGCGATCATCACGAACACCGACCACGAGACGACCACCCCCACCGATTTCAATTTCCGGGACACGCTCCGGAAAAAGGTGGTGGCTTACGAGTATTGGGGTTGGTTTGACATCAATGGTGACGAGAACCTTGTCCCTATCGTGGCCACATGGCTAGGTGACACGCTGGTTCGTTTGGAAGAAAATCCTTTTCCTGATGGAATGCCGCCGTTTGTCATGACCAACTACATGCCCGTTAAGCGTGAGCTGATGGGTGAGCCTGATGCCGAGCTGTTGGAGGACAACCAAGCAGTGGCTGGTGCTGTGATGCGTGGCATGATCGACCTTCTGGGTCGGTCGGCTAACGGCCAGCAGGGCTTTGCCAAGGGCATGTTGGACATCCTGAACCGTCGCAAATATGACTCCGGGCAGGATTACGAGTTCAACCCGAACATGCCTCCGCAGATGGGTGTGATCGAGCACAAGTACCCTGAGTTCCCCCAGTCGGCCATGCTGATGCTGACGCTTCAGAACCAAGAGGCAGAGGCCCTGACAGGCGTCAAGAGCTTCTCTGGGGGCATGTCCGGGGAAGCCTATGGTGAGGTCGCTGCGGGCATCCGTGGCGTGCTGGACGCTGCCTCCAAGCGGGAGATGGCGATCCTGCGTCGGATGGCCAAAGGCATCGTCGATGTGGGCCGCAAGATCGTGTCCATGAACCAAGTGTTCCTCTCCGAGCAGGAGGTGATTCGGGTTACAAACAAGAAATTCGTTACCGTTAATCGTGAAGACTTGGCGGGCGAGTTCGACATGGAAGTCGACATCAGCACGGCTGAGATCGACAACAACAAGGCTCAAGACCTCGGGTTCATGTTGCAGACCATCGGCAACAACATGGACTTCGGCATTGTGAAAATCATTTTGGCTGAAATTGCCAGACTGAAGCGCATGCCAGTTTTGCAAGAAGCCATTTTGCGGTTTGAACCGACTCCCGATCCTCTGCTGGAGGAAGCGAAGAAACTCGAAGTCGAGAAACTTCGTTATGAGATTGAGAAAATCAAATCGGAGATTGCGAAAAATCAGGCTGGAGCCGAGAAGCTGGCCGCAGAAGCCAACCTCACGGACCTCGAAACTATCGAGCAGGAAACGGGTACCAAGCACGAACGGGAGCTGGAGAAGCAGCGTGCCCAGTCGCAAGGCAACCAAGACATGGCGATCACCAAGGCTCTTGTCACGCCTCGCAAGAAAGTGGACGGGTCTCAGTCCGATCCGGACATCGACGCAGCTATCGGTTACAGCCAGTTGACCCGCAAGATGAACGAACCGCGCCCCGGAAACCCCAAGACTGGGTTTAACGATGGGCGTGGTAAACGAGGTAATGAGAACCCTGATATTACTGCGGTAAACCAGAGTTTTCTTCAACGAAATGATCAAGCAAAAATGGACCCTCGACTTTCAATCTATTCCAAGCAATATGATCCGAGTCTCGATCCCGCAAGGAACCCCGCAGCGAGACTCTAGGTAACGATTACCTAGAAAACCCATGTGAGAACCCAGAAAGTCGAGTATCAGAAAATGAACAGCGAAATCGCTCAACTGCAAGAGATGAAGAAGCAGCGTCAGGCCGTCGTCGAGATGCGTGACCGGCTGATTCGCCTCTACAACAACCCCGACTTCAAAGCCGTGTTCCTGCACGAATACATGGTGGTCGAGGTCGCTCGGTTCATGGAGACCGCAGGCAACCCGAACGTGCCTGCACCCCAGCGTGCCGATGCTCTCCAACAAGCCTATGCTCCGGGCTGTCTGAAACGCTGGCTGGATGCCCGTCTGATGATGGGTGACACCGCTGAAGAGCAGATGGGCGAAATCGACGAGGAAATCCTTGAACGGGAACAGGCCGAAGCCATGGGCGACACGTCCAAATACGGCGAGGTCGGTGAACCCGGTGATGACGAGGAGGGCGTCTAATGCCTCGTCTCGAAGCCAATCTGTTCGACCTTTCGGACGACGAGTTTCTGGTCGCCAATTCGCAGGTCGACCCTGATTCTTCTCTTGGTTCCAGCGAAACTCCTGCTACGGTTGCAGATGACGGGGCTGATCCCGTTGCTGCAAACCAAGGGGATGACGATGATCAAGAGGTTCCTGACGGCACTGGTGTCGATGGTGATGGTGGCACTGCGGATGATGCCGCAGACGGTGCCCAGCCCGGTGCAAGTGATCCGGATGGGGCCGACGAAGATCAAGGCGTGGATGTCCCTGACGACGAGTTCGACCCGAAGGTACCAGCGGTCGCAAAACCGGCTGACAAGCCCGCTGCCGGTGATGCAAAGGCCGCTGCGGTCGCTCCCGGTTCGGTACCGGCTGCGGGAACCGTAACCAAACCTGATGGCTCTGCCACACCGCCGAAAGGAGGTGATCCTGCATCTGAGGTCAAGCCGGGGGAAACCCCGGCTTCTCCTTTGACGCAAGAACAGCTTCAGGCGTTTTACAATCAGGTCATGAAGCCTTTCAAGGCGAACAACAAAGAGGTCGCTGTCCGGACTCCGGAAGAGGCCATTCGACTGATGCAGATGGGTGCCGGGTACGGCAAGAAGCTGAACGACATGCAGCCCCATTTGAAGGCATTGCGTATTCTTGAAAAGCACGGGCTTTTGGACGAAAACAAATTGTCGTTTCTCGTCGACGTGAATGCCAAAAATCCCGACGCGATTAAGCAACTATTGCGAGACGCGAAAATCGACCCTCTTGACTTGAATATGGAGGAGGGGGCAGACTATAAGGCACCCAATCACAGCGTTCCTGACGCCGAGGTGGCCTTCAAGGAAGTTCTGGCAGACGTGCGTGCTGCTCCGAACGGCCAAGAGACCATCCGTCACGTCAATGAAAGCTGGGACGAGCCATCGAAGGCCCGTCTGTGGAGAACGCCGGAAATTCTCCGTGTCATCCAGTCCCAACGCGAAACTGGCGTCTATGACCAGATCGTTGCTGAGGTGGAACGGCAGAAGCTCTTCGGCACCATCAAGCCGAACGTACCGTTCATCGACGCCTACAAGATTGCAGGAGATTCACTGGTCAAGGCCGCAGGACTTGACCCAAGCACAGACAAACCGGCACAGGTGCAATCGAGCAATCCAGCTCCTGCACCCGTTCAACCGGCAGCTCCAGTGCCTTTGGGTACCAAGACCGCCAAGCCTCGGACTCCAGTCTCGAATGACGCGAAGGCACGAGCAGCAGCGAGTTCCACGAGCAAAGCAGCGAAGGTCGTTGCCCCTGTGGACATGCTGGACATGAGCGACGACGAGTTCATGAAACAATTCGGACCGAAATTCTGAAAATGAATATCGGATAATCCGAGACAGCCCGTGAGGACATCATGCTGAATTACAACGCCCCCATTGACGGGCAGAAATCGACCATCGACGGTACCGGCTCGGACCAGATGCACTCCTTCCGTTGGCTCAAGGCGGCCATCATCGAAGCTCGGCGTGAGCAGTATTTCATGCAAATGGCTTCGATGATTTCCATGCCAAAGCACTTCGGGAAGACCATCAAGCGGTACGTCTACATCCCGCTGCTGGACGACCGGAACATCAACGACCAAGGCATCGACGCCAACGGTGTCACCATCGTCAACGGCAACCTCTACGGTTCGTCCAAGGACGTGGGTACCATCGTCGGCAAGCTGCCGTTCCTTGGCGAGAACGGCGGTCGTGTGAACCGAGTCGGCTTCACCCGTCTGACCATCGAAGGCTCCCTGCACAAGTTCGGTTTCTTCACTGAATTCACGCAGGAATCGCTGGACTTCGACTCGGACGCTGAGCTGATGATGCACCTGTCGCGGGAGCTGATGAACGGTGCCGTGCAGATGACCGAAGCCATCCTCCAGAAAGACCTTCTGGCGGCTGCCGGTGTGGTCCTCTTTGCTGGTGGTGCTCTGGACGAAGACGAGATCACCGCTGAGGTGGTGTCGAGCGTTCCGGCCTCCATTGTCGACTTTGCCGACTTCCAGCGCCTGAACATCATCCTGAACGACAACCGCACGCCCAAGCAGACCAAGGTCATCACGGGTTCGCGGAACGTCGACACCAAGGTGATCAACGGTGGCCGGGTGGCCTACTGCGGTTCGGAACTACAGACCCTGATCGAGGGTATGGTGGACCAGTTCAACCGTCCGGCTTTCATCCCGGTGGCTCAGTACGGTGCTGCGACCACGATCATGAACGGCGAGATCGGCTCGGTGGGCCACTTCCGTATCGTCATCGTGCCGGAGATGCAGCACTGGGCCGGTGCCGGTGCCGAGGTGGTTGTGGCCAACCCCGGCTACCACTCGACCGTGGTCAGCGGTGACGAGCACTACGACGTGTTCCCGATCCTCGTGATCGGTGACGACTCGTTCAACACGCTGGGCTTCCAGCTGTCGAACGGTTCGGGCAAGTTCAACGTGCTGACCAAGATGCCGGGCAAGGAAACGGCGAACCGCAACGACCCCTATGGCGAGACCGGTTTTTCGTCCATGAAGTGGTTCTATGGCTTCCTGTGCAACCGTCCGGAGCGTATCGCGGTGATCAAGACCGTCGCCCCGATCTGATCTTGATGAAAATGGGCTAACCGCCTATCGTAGGGGGGCGAGATAATCGTCCCCCCTATTTTTGTCGAAACCCAAGCAGAGAATGAGAGAAATCAATGGCCCCGAAAAGCGAAGCCCTGTTCAACTTGAAACCCCCCATGGGTGCTGTTGCACCGGTCGATCCAGACGAGATCGAGGAGGGAAGTCCCCTTGAAGCTGTGGAAGCCGACGAGGGCGATGACCAGTCGGAGCAGGGCAACGGAGACGATTTCCTGTCGATGATCGGCAAGGCTGAAAAGCAGGAAACTGCTCCTTTGCCGAAAATGGATGAACTGACTGTGCTCAAAGACCGTGCCCGCCTTATGGGCATTTCGTTTTCCAACAATATCGGTGCTGAGGCTCTGGCCGCCAAGATCAAGGAAAAGCTCGACGCTGACCGCGATCAGGACAAGAAGAACGCTGCACTGGCTGCCGAACTGGTCGCCAACATGGACGACGAAGACGGCGACGAGCAGGACGGGGACGAAGACCTGATTGCTGCTGAAGAGCAGGACCATGCGAAGGCCGTGCGTGAGGCCAAGCAGGCTATGGGGCGGCCTGTAAAGGGCGAGACCACTGTTCTGCCCGGACATCTGCGGAACAAGACTGTGCGAGCCACCACGGTGCGTCAGCGGCTTCTGTTGGAGGCCAAGAAGCTGGTGCGGTGCCGAATCACCTGCATGAACCCGGCCAAGAAAGACCTTCACGGGGAAATCATTACCGTTGCAAATGGTGTCGTCGGCACCGTGCGGAAGTTCATCCCTTTCGGTGAATCGACCGAGAACGGCTTCATGATGGAGCAGTTCATCTTCAACATGCTCCAGAAGCGGAAGTACCTTCAGGTTCGTGTGAAGATGGTCAACGGACGCGAGAAGGTCGAGAGCAAGTGGGTCAAGGAATTCGCCCTTGAAATCTTGCCTCTGCCGACCCCCGAGGAGCTGGCACAGCTGGCCACGGCTCAGCTGGCTGCTGGTTCCCTCGAAAATCAGCAGTAAGCGATTCTGAAGCAAATGGTCTGGGTGAAAACCCGGACCATTTATAACAAAAGGACACGCAGATGCCATTGCCTCCGAACCCGCTTTATCCTGCTGCTGGTCCTGACACGATCCGTCCGGACATTCTTGCCAACAACCTCATGGAATCGTTGTTGGATGGAAAATCGTTTGAAATTGATATTCCAGATATGGACGGCACGCTTTACCAGCTGCCGCCTGACACGCTTCCTGTCGTCACCGAGATCACCAACGATGAACTGACCACCGGTGTGGTCAATGGCGAAGGGGTCTTCGACAAGCTGATGACGAGCCTCGTGGCTCACTTGCAAGTTGAGTACAAGGCGAACCGCATCAGCGGTGCCGAATACACCAAAGCGTACACCAGCATTGTGGGGACGGCTCTGGAGACTGCTGTGCAGTTTCTGCTGGGCAAGGACCAAGCGTATTGGCAGGCCGTTCTGGCACGCGAACAATCGCGTCTGGCAGAGATTTCCGTGGTCACGGCTCGGGTCAATCTGGAGACCGCCAAGGTCAACCTGTCGTCGGTCGCCTATCAGGCTCTGACTGCCGAAGCCGGGTACTCTCTGACCAAGCTGAAACTGGCCACCGAGGATGCCCAGTTCAACGTCGTCCGGCTGCAAGTGGATCAGCTGACCTTCAATCTGGACACCATCAATCCGCTGCAAGCAGAGATGCTGGAGGCCCAGATCGAGGCACAGTGGGCACAGACCCACAACAACCGGAAGAGCGACGGTGGGGCCGTCAGTGGCTTCATCGGCAAGCAGATGGCTCTGTATGACCAGCAGATCACGTCCTATCAGCGGGACGCGGAAATGAAGGCTCTGAAGCCGTTCATGGACGCATGGATCACCATGAAGACGGTCGACGAGGGCTTCCCGACTCCGGAAAGCTTCGACATCGAACCGCTCAACGAACTGCTGAACGACATCAAGGAACGGAACAACATCGGGTCGTTCACACCAAACGCTGGTGGTGGACCTGACGATATTCCGTAAGGATTATCGTTAATGGGCCTCTTCAGTTCCAAGAAAAAGATTTATGTGGCATCGACCTGCTATAACCTAGCAGGCGATGAACTCGACCGCCCACATTATATGAAGTCCTTGGTTTTGAGGAATATTCTTTCTGGGACCAAAGACAGCATCGGGGATACCCTAATTCGAGGGTATCTCCACGGTCCCGGTGTGAAGATGCGGACGTTCTTTCGTTGGGCAGACGGGTTCAATCCCGGCGATCCGGGCAAGTACGATCTGATCGGCATGCCTGCCGGATTCATGTCACAGAACAACACCATCCCCTCTTCAGAGCTGGTCCCGCATGTTCCTCTTGGTTCAGCGGACAGCATCTGGGTGCAATACGCAGAAGCAGGGACAGCAGATTTCGGGGTCTGGGTTGAAAAGTGGATTCTCGAAAACGAACCGGAGCGGATCGAGGAAAACTGGTCGGCAGATGTGGATGAAGCAGCGGTGAACGCTGTGTTGACCCGAGAGGATGACTCTGAGGTCACGATTCCTTTGACTGGTTTCAACAAAAACAAGAATTACATTTACATCTATTACAACGCCATTGATGGCGAGGTTGCAGAAGCAATCGACCCCGGCACATTGGATGTGCTGGGCACTGACCCGTTTGCGGATACCACTGGTTGGACGCTGATGAGCACAGTGACCACCTCGGAGGTCTCCAGCCCGTCTAGCCTGCCCTACGATAAGGTTGTTACCACCTACGAGCGTGTGACCTACATGGGGGATTACCCCGGTCCCAGCACGGCTCTGTACAGCTTGAAAGAGTATCGGACAGATACCCACGATCAGGTCGAAATCGCAGGCCCTGCACTGGAGGATTACCGCACCACGGTGACGGATGAGCAGGAAATCATTCACCAGACCATCAGTGGTTTGAAAGTAATGATTTATGAAATTGGATCGGGAAATACCGATCTGGATGACCTGTTTGATCTGACCAGTGATTATGGCAAGTTCTACCCGCCGATTCCGGTTCGGATCGACGGTGTGTTCCTGTCCGAGACAGATTACCCGGACGAGTACGAAGTGGCCAAGGATGCCTACAAGAAGGCGACTGACAACAAGTACGACGAGCTGATCGAGAAGCTCGCTGAGAACGAAGATATTGGTGATATTGATTATGCTTATGTAGTCTTTGGGGTCTCCATTAATGTGCTGGAGAATGCCTGCCGACGCTACATGTGGGACTTCATCCAGTATCTGCGGTCGATCCAGTCTGGTGGCCCCAGTGCCTACAACGGGTTCACTTCGAACTACGAGGCGTACAAGGACGCCTATGAAATCTGGTCCGAATGGAAGACAGCTCAAGGCGACTCAGGTGATCCTTTGTTCGGGACTGCTGAACCTGATCTTCCGGATCGGGATATTATCAGCATTAACGAATTGGTTATTAATAACGTCGGTTCGGGTACGAGCAACCTGAACTACGACGTGCGAATCAGCTGGACCTACATTGCTGACACAGAGGTCAACTCGGGGCTAGGGAAGCCCGGAGCCAAGAGAGGCGACTTCTGGCTGGAGTACATCGGTGAGGATGTCTTCCTGCGGAACGTGGCTGGAGCAACCAACGACCCTCTCGATGCCAATCGGGTGGAGACGATCCGGATTTACTCCCAGACTGAAGATAATCAATATGAATATATTGATATTGTTGGGATGATTCACCGAAATTATATTTATGGGGGAAAATACGTCGAGACCACTGCAAAGCAGGGTCTGGAAGCTACCGAAGAGTCGGGGTTCATTTTTCCGCTGCACAACGGCACCTACCGGCGTCTGCCATTGGTGGTGAGCAGCCAGATGGCTACTGCCGTGACGTTTGTAGTTCTGAACTCTTACCAGATCGTGAAGGTTAGGTGGTACCAACGTGGTATTTTCAAAATCATTTTCGTTATTGTTCTAGCTGTGGCATCCGTGGTGATCACTGGTGGTTCGACACTGGGTCTGATTTTCCCGGCCATGTCGGTCGCCACAGTGGGCTATGGTGCTGCCATTTTTGCTGCCGTGACCAATGCTCTTGCTGCTTTGGTTCTGGTCACGATCATTGAAGCCGGTGCAGTGGCTGTATTCGGTGACGAGCTGGGTGCGATCATCGGTGCCATCGCTGGAGTCATCGCCGGGGGCATTACTGTGGGTGCTATGGGACCGGGTTCGTTCGTGCTCAACTGGTCCCAATTCCTACAGGTCGACAACCTCTTGAAGTTGACGAATGCCCTGAGTCGGGGTTACATGGGATATGTGAACGCCAAAATCACCGGCATGACTGAAGAGCTGGAACAGATTACGGCGGAAAGCGAAAGACAGCAGCGTGAGCTGCTGGTCAAACAGTACGAAGAGTTCGGAGCCAGTGGTCAGCTCATCAACCCAATGATGCTGGTCGACCTGCCGAACGTCTCGTTCAAATCCGCCCCTTCCCGCAGTGAGATCATCAGAACGGTAGATGATTTCTTGAGTCAAACCCTACTGCTGGGCAGCGAGATTGCAGACACTTCTCGAACTCTACTATATGATTTCGTTGAATTGTCCCTGCGTTTGCCCGATGTAGATGAAGTAAAATAGGATTCTTGAAAATGGCAGGCTTTCTGGCTGATCTGCTTGGGTTCAACAACTTGGCTGGGCAACCCCAGCAACAGCAAACCATGGTGAATGGGGCGTTGTCTGGTGCGACCCAAACGCAAGGAGGTATCGGCCAGACGGCTGTTGGCGATCCTGTGGCTCCGGAAGTGCAAGTACCGGGTGCTGAGACCAGCATGTTTGGATGGAACATGGACACTGCCAAGCTGGCACTGGGTGGTCTCCAGACGTTGGGGAATCTCTGGATGGGTGCTCGGGCACTGAAGATGGCCAAGGAGCAGTTCAACTACCAGAAGGGTGTCACCGAAACGAACCTCGTCAACTCGATCCAGTCGTACAACACAGCACTGACCGACCGAGCCATGAACCGTGCTGACGCAATAAACTCTGGGAGAGCATCCGCAGAAGCCTATGTGGATGAAAACAAAGCAGTTCGCGTATAATCCCAGAAGGATTTATTGAAAATGGCTCAACGTCTGACGTGGGATCAAGTACAAGGTGGGAACTTCTCGGGTGCCAATGAGGCAGCCCGATTGGCGTCCAATCTACTCAGCACAGCGTCTCAGCCTCTGATCTCGGGAATCGACAGCTTCCAAGAAGCTGTCGGACAAAAACAGTCGGGTCAACTGATGCAGCGTGTGAATGCTCAGCAAGACCCGGCAGCTGCGGCTGCTGCACTGGCTGATGGATCGCTCTACGCAGGTCTGGACCCCCGGTATCTCTCGGCTGGTTCGCAGGAGTTTGCCGCTCAGCAAGCCCAGCGTCTGCTGACCGAAGATGCCACGGCTGCGGACATCGTGAACACCAATGCCCGTACCGGGCTGGTGGGTGTCCAGACGGAAGCTGGCCGGTATGGTCTGGATCGTGCCCGGACGCTGGATACGCGGGAAGATGCCCAGTACAACGCTCGTCAGGCGGTCAATCCGCTCCTGTTCGACATTTCCGAACTGGCTCGTGCTGGTCGTGGAGACGAAGCTCGGGCACTGATTGCTGCCAACGAAGCACGGTTTGCAGCCGCTGGTTTGACGCCGGATGGTTTGTACGAAAGCGTTTCCACCAATATCACGGGCGCTCAGACCGAAGAAGAAGCCATCATCAATCATGACGAGTTTCTCCGGACCACGGAGAACACGCGAGACACGCGGACTATCGTCCAAGCGGCTGCTCAGCGGTTCAATACGCAGGCAGCTGCTGAAGCGGCTGTCCGTGACGCTGTGGCCCAAGGCAAGATGGATGCGGACATTGCCGACGAGGTGATCGCCGGTCTGACTGGTCTGTGGCAGCCCTTGTCGCCGGAAGCACAGGCACTGGCTGACGCTGGCGTGGTTGTGCCCGGTCCTCAGCGAGGCAACACAGATACCGGCTGGCTTCCTCCGGATGAGATAACCCTTCAACGTCGTGCTGCTATCAAGTCCATCGAAAGTGCTGGATCGGGTGGTTACAGTGCCATTGGTCCGGCCAGCCCGACTCTGGGGCGTCCGATGGGTGCCTACCAGATCATGGAGGCTAACATTGGCCCGTGGTCTCGGGAAATCCTTGGTCGAGAAGTGACCGTTGAAGAGTTTATGGCAAATTCTGATATTCAGGATGCCATTTTCGATGTAAAATTTGGTCAATATGTCGAGCAGTATGGCGAGGCCGGTGCTGCACAGGCATGGTTCTCCGGTCCCGGTGGAGTCGGTGATGACAGCCGTGCAGACGTTCTGGGAACGACCAATGGCGAGTATGCGGCACGATACACGGCTGCTCTCGGTTTTGGACCCGGTGTGCCCAGTGTGGCTGAAGCAGGACAGCAACCGGGTGCTTCTGCTGATGCTCAGGCGGTGTCGGCTCTGCTGAGTGACCCCAACCGGCCTGATCTCTCCTTTGGTTCCAGCGACCCGACAGCGGCAGCTGCTCGTGCAGCCGTTCAAGGGGTCACTGGAGACCAGCAGGCAGCTCTTGATGCAGGTCAGGGTCCACGACTGGCCCGAGGGGATGCAGAGGCCGTCTCTGCGGCTCTCCGTGAGGCTACAGCACCTCAATCGGGAGTCATGTCTCCGACTGATCAAATGTTGCTGGATCGAGGCATTGAAGCGGCTCAAACTGAAACTGCTCAACGTCAAACGATTTTGGATACAAATCCGCTGGATATTCCTGTTGGAACGCGGACAAGCAATCCTCGTGAGGCATTGCTTGATCAGGATTTTGCTGCACGACAAGCAGCAGAAACGGCTGCGGCAGCTCTACCGGAAAACCAGTCTCAATTTGCACGAGACATGGCTGAAAGCGACCGAATCACTGAAATTGATCGGCGTGTCAGTTATGTGGCCAGCGATCTTATGGCAGGCCGTGGAGACCTGATGGCTGGGGGTGCTATCGAAGGTTTTGTCGGTGGTATTTCTGACTATTTCACTCCGGGTTCTGAAGGAAATGCAGTAGCTCGGGCTGAAGCTCGTGAAGCTATGTTTTGGTGGAATGATAGAGGAAATACTTATTTCCGTGAAAATGAAGATCAACTTGAAGCAGCTGAAGCTGATCCTGTTGGTTTTGCTTTGGAACGCATTGCTGAAGAAGCTTCTGCGGTCACTGGTGCTTTGAACGATGAAGGCACTGGAACAGGAGTCGATATTACGGCTCCGATCAGCACTCGGGAAATGCAACGGGCCATCGACAACGCTCAAATCACCGGTACGCTGGACAACACCAACAACCGTCTGGGGGCCATGGATGCGGCTCTGGAGAATCTGCCTGATGTGAACGATGCACCCACCATTGCAGCAGCTTTGGTGGCTGATGGAGCACTGTTCGAGGGCCGGAACCAAGGGGAAATCGCACGGCTTCTACAAGCTGTGGCGTCGGATGTGGGAGTCGATTACCGGACTGCTGCTGGTCTGTTGGCACAAGTCATTCCTGAGACGGATGACTGGGACTGGACGGCTGCTGTGGGTCTGACTGATGGTCTCCCGGACTACGATTTGGATGCCATGAAGGCCGTTTGGGAAGTCTATCAGCAAGACACGACGTTGCCGGATGGCACGGTCGTGACTGGTGAACAGGCTGGTGTGAACCGTCTTCGGTCGGTTCGTGAACGAGAACGTGCAACCCAAGAGCTGGCTCAGGTTCAGGCTCTGTTCGATGCAGCCAAGACCGAAATGCAGCGGGCACAGGCAGCTGATCCGGACAACCGAGCAGCTATCCAGCGTGCTTATGAAGAAAATGTTTTCCCTGCACTCAGGGCACAGATTGCCATGATCGAGGGAAGCGGATTGCTGGAGCTGTACGGGGCAAACGACACCGGTCAGTAAGCCAGAAAAGACTGGCACTTTACATCGAGATGGTGGATTATGGGAAAAGCTGGTGGGTTTTTCCCATAATCATTTTCAGCATACTGAACCCCGAACTGAAGCTTACGAAGAGGTTGAACCTACCATGGCTGGTCTCATTGGTTTCTCGGACTACGATGTTCTCGCTCCCAATCAGACTGTCGCTCCGGTAGCACCTCTCTCTGGTGATCTGGCTCAGATCACAAACTCTCTGGCTGGTGGACCCGACTCGATGTTGGCGTTCAACCTTGGCCGGGATCGTCAGAACGACGTTATTACCCAAAATCAGATTCTCCAAGATTGGGGCACGATGAGTGCCAACGATTTTGTGTCTCGGTACGGTGTGGATGTGGCTGACCAAGTGGGTCAGCTGTTCATTGGTCAGGCAGAACTGACCGACCTCCAGAACCGGGATCGGAATCTGGGACAGATTGCTGGAGACAGTGCCAACAGTGTTGCCACAGGTCTGGTTGGGGGTTTGGGCGACATTGCTACGTTTGGTGCTGCAATCGTCAATGACGATGCAGGACGAGCAGTTGCCGGGGTCACTGACGACTTCCGGAAGTACATGCAGGGCCTTCAGTCGACCGAAGAGAACCAGCGTCGGTTTCTGAACGGTATGGCTGCACAGCTCGATGAGCTGGACAACACGGCAGCCTATGACGCCTCGGTCGAAGACGGCAATTCGGAGCTGCAAGCCACGCTGGGGTACCTTGGACGAGGGTTCGTCAACGGTGTGGGTCGTCTGTTCGAAGACCCGTCGAACCTTGGCACAGGGTTGTCTGAAGGTATTGGTTCGCTGCTGGCTGGGGGCTATGCAGGCAAGGGTACCAAGATCGGTCTGGCAGCCATGGGCCGTCAGTTCACCCGTGAAGCTGTCGAAGACGTAGTAGGTAAGGCTGTTGAACGTACTGCTGCCCAAGCTGCTGCTGCGACATGGGGCAACGAGGTGGTGATGCCTCTCGTCATTGGTTCGATGGAAGGGGGCAATGCCTATGCCTCTACCGTCAACCAGATCATGGAAATGTCCCATAAACAGCTGCTGGCCGGTTCTCAAGAATATCGAACTCTTGTTTCTGGTGGCATGCCTCCGGATCAGGCGCGTGAAGAGCTGGCAGCTCAAGCGGGTGCTGCTGCTGCACTGATTGCTGCTCCAACAGGTGCTCTGGCCGGTAAGCTGGTGTCCCGTTTTGAAGCTGCACCGTTCGTTCGCCAGACTGGTAAGCAGATGGTGGGCAACCTTGTCCGGGAAGCCATCGAAGAGGGCACACAGGGCGTCACAGGGCAGCTGGGCACCAACACAGGTCTCGCCCTTGCCGACAACAGCATCGAGCCTCTGGCAGGTGCTGGTGACGCTGCTGGTGAGGGTGCTGTCCTTGGTTCCCTGACGGCAGGTGCTGTGCAGTCTCCCCGGCTTGCTAGAGCGGCTGTGGCCGCAGGCTTCGACCGGGTTGCTGCTGCGGGGCAGAGAGCACAGGAGCGTGTAGCGTTGATGGAGGGTATTACCTCGAAGGTAATGGCCATCTTGTCCGCTTCGACACCTGAAAGCACTGCGGTTCTGGAGGAGGCGATTGCCACTGGCTTGACTGGTGCATCGAGCACGTCCGAGCCTCTGGGCGATGAGCTGTTGAGCGAAGCTTCTGCGACAGAAGCGACTCCTGCAAGTGTCGAAAACGACACTCGGGAGGTGATGAACTCTGTACTGGCATCGGACCTTGCAGAAGAGTCCGAAGTGCTGGAAGAGTTCTATCCTGATTTGCACAAAAAGATTTTCACTGAAAATGCTCCGACCAATCAGATGGAACTGATGGTTCGGCTGACGGAGCTGAGCAACAACGAGAATGAAGATAAAGAGACCCGTGAAAATGCGGCTCTCTATATCACTGCCATGGTCGAGATGCTCAAGCATAGCGGTGCTGTGGACATTCCGGCTGTGACGAAAGACATGCAGGCTGACGATCCGGCTCTGGCTGCCATCCAAGGGCACATGGAGAAGGCCAACACGTTGGTGTCGTCTCCGGCCATTGCCGGTGCCATGGCACAAGTCTCCAGCCCAGATTTCAAGCCGTCGAGCGAGACGCAGAACCTGCTGGCTGCCGAGACTCGACCAGATGTGGTCGATGTCCAGATGGGCAACAAGATGTTGATGCAGGACGCTGCTGATGGTGTCGTGCTGTCTCCGGCCAAGCGTCGTGTGCTGAAAGCTGCGATTGCGTTGAAGAAAATCCAAGATGCCAACAAGGTCAGTGCCACGGCACCGTTGCAGACCGGAGAAGAGGTCGAGCAGACGGGCGAGCAAGCAGGTGAGCAGACTGATCCGAGCACCGATGTGTCGATCCAGATCGCTGTGACAGGCGGTACGCTTCAGGATCAACACTCATTGGCTCAATATACGGGTCTGATTAACGGGCATATGAAATCCGGTAATACCGGACTTGCTCGTAATGAGGTCCGTCGTCTGGCCAACTTCGCCAAACACATGCGGAACAAGCTGAACGCTTGGAACGAGAGCATGCAGACGGGCAAGACGGTCGAGTTCGAGCGTCTGGGTCCGGACTTCCAAGTGCGTCCGACCAAAGGTCGTGCCACGGTCTACAAGAACGATCCCAACTCTCTGGAGATGGGTCGCATTGTCTATGCCGAGGCCAAGGCAGTGCATGATCTCCTGCGGGAGATGTCGGCCATTTATCCGGAACTCAAATTGAAAGAAAGCAGCCCTCTTCCTGCTTTGGATCAAGGCTTCAATCCCAAGGGGGAACCAAAGAAGGAAGTCTCTCGGATCAGCGAAGAGCAGGTGCGAAAGCTGTCTGTGGATCGTATCCGGGTGCGTGTGGATGCCATCCAGAAGCGGCTTGCCGAAGGTCAGTACCAAGAAGGCGACAATGCCACTCTGGAAGTCCTCATGGGTGAGGCCAACCGCATCCTCGACATCGACGCTGAGAGCCGTTCTGAGGCCCGTCGAGCAGCCAAGGCAGCCAGCACCTCCCCAGAACTGAACCAACAGGTCTTCGACCAGATGGTGAAGCTGGTGGACGACAAGGGACGGGTGCCTCTGAAGGCGTTTGACAAGGCACAGCGAGTCGCTCTGCGTTACTTCTGGAATGTGCGTACCACGGCAGCTTATGGATACCTGCCTGAGGTTCTCTTGGCTCAGGTTCTGGAAGCCAAGAGCAAGCCTGCTGAAACGCCTCCTGCTGATGACGAAGAGATCGTGGAAGTCGAGCGTGTGACGCCGACTCAACGGATGCAGGCTCGGTTCCCGAAGCTGTTTGCTGTCGGGGAGAAGATGGCGACGTTCTATCGGGCATTTACTTATAAAGAAGAAGCAAAATCTCGTCTCCAGAATGAAGAAAACATTCTGGAAAAACTGAGAGAGCATCTTCGGGCTGGCAAGCCGATCACTGACTATGTGTCTTCGCCCGGTTTCCGGGACAATGAAGACACTCGTCAAGGTATCGCTCGGATGATCAATGCCACGCTGAAGCTGCGGAACATCCTGAGTGCTCGTCTGGCTGAAGCCCTGAAGAACGAGGCTTTGCAGAAGGCTCTGGAAGCTGGGAAAGATGTGAATCGTTTCCGGAAGTACCGTGTTTTCGGTATTGTTGAAAACGATAATGGACAATATCGGTACAATCGTGAGCTGCTCGAAGCCACGGCGATGGCCGGTATCCATTGGCGGATGAACACGGCCTACATGACCCAAGGGATGGACCTTGAAGAAGTCATGGAAATGACTGGTCTGATCGAAGAAGAGGCTGCATTCGAGCTGCCCTTTTTCCAGAATGCCATGCTGGCAAATACGGCCATCACAAGCTTGGGTCAGATGATCAAGGAGTTCTGGGGCGTCACCGAGAGCCGGGAAGAAGGCAAGGGTGTCATCGACGGCATCGCCCAGAACCTTGCTCGGGAAGTGCTTCTGAGCATGCAGGACACCTCTGGGGTAGCCAATGTGGCTGGTCTGGGTGATGTGCAGATCGAAACCAAGACCATCAACATGCGGACCTATACGGTCGTCCGGTTCATCGACAATGAAGTCGGTACCGTCAACCGTCTGCTGAACAATATGCACGGAGAAAATGATTTCCTTGCAGATATGATGATTCTGGATGGCTGGAAAAAAGGCATCTACATCGGAGAGAAGCCGACGAAGTTCGACACGACCCAGATCAGAAACCCGAATACGTTGCTGACGGATGAGACGAAAAAGGCCAATCGCAAACTGACCACGATCCCGCATTATATTGATAATGTAATGCTGGAAATTGTGGAGCGTGCGGGTGAGAAGGTTATCCGTCTGTACCGGAACGGCTTTGACGTGGTCGAGGACGAAGACGGCAACAACAGCTTCAACAACCAGAACCTGCGAAGCGTGGTCGGCAAGAACCGGACTGTGACCATGGCTTTCAAGGAAATGGTTCGCTTGGCTCGTCGTGTGGAAGCTCACCCGAGAAGCGAAGACGGGTCTCCGGTGCCGATCTATTACGATTGGGGGGTCACTCGGGGGAACCGCTTCCAGCAGGGTGGTACCGTCAATCCGGAGTCGGACAAGCTGCATCGGCATATCTTCAGCCCGACATGGGCTGTGCTGGACATGAGCAATCCCTATGGCAAGGACGCCAGAGGGTTCTGGAAAGCCATTGCTCAGGGCCTTGGAAAGAAGACGCACCGCGAGTACGGCACTGCCACCATGGACAGCGTCATGGAGCGGACGCTGGACCCGACCGGTGATCTGTACGAAGTGGTTGAGGACATCGCTCACTTCCTCCGTGTGGGAGCACAGAAAGCCCGCAAAGAGGCTTTGCCGGAAAACTTTATCCCCAAAATCAAAGAGATTTTGAAGGATGATGCAACCGAACATGCTCTGGCATCGCTGGTGGCAGTGGCCCAGTACAAGAACCTGTACGACGCAGAGGGCACGGATGCTGATGTCAAGGCACGCCTGAAGTCGTTCCGGACCAGTTCCTATCTGGAAGCCGATGGGATCACCAACGGGCCGTTCATGGCCCTGATCCGCTATGCTACAGGGGTATTCACTCCCGAGTGGCTGGAGATGGTCTACAAAGGCGGTCTCTTCTTTGGTTCCGAACGTGTCAGCATGAACGATTACCATAATAATGGTAACTCGTTTTCGAAAACTGATATTTACACGAAAGTGTCCAATGGTACGAGCCTGAAGCTGGCAGCTCTGCGTGCAAAGGCGTCAAAGCCAGTGCAGGACCACATGGACGCTCTGGTGCGTCTGATGGCTGCCTTCAACATCAGTCTGGACCTTGTGGACGACACGCCTGAAGTGACTCGTGCAGGAGCCAAGAACCCTGTCACGATCTCGGTCTATGCGTCGGGTATCGACGGCATGACCAAGAAGGTGCGTGCGGAACTGGTCAAGGCTCTGTACGAGCACATGACGGATTTGAACACCCGTGGTGGTAAACCCGGAAATGGTTTGTTCTATAAAGGGGTCGAATACGATCCTGCTCAGTTTGCTGCGGATTTCCATGCAGTAACCGGACAAGCTGTGTTGAAAGTCAACCGCAAAACGGGTGAGCTGGCTGTGACCCAGTCGGATCAGGTCATGGAAGAACCTGTGACCAAAAACTACAAGACCTTCCGGGTCAATAAAGACCAAAGTGATATTCTTGATAATAATATCAGGTTGTACTTTACAGACCACCTGTATGGAACGATCAAGGAGACCATGCTGGATCACATCACCGACACGACATCGGTGCTGCAACGGATCACGCAAGCTCAGTCGATCATCATGGGTGACCTCTTCAAGAAAGAGGTGCTGGCCAAGCTGGTTGAGAAGAAGACCAACAAGGAGAAGTATCCGGATTACTCTGCCAGTGATGGTTTGAGTGAAAATGATATTCGTGATATTTGGAAGAAACTGCTGGTATACGCGCCTGTGGTGGAAACCGAATCGCAGAATTTCATGATGTCCAAAGGCAAGGTCATCACGGACTTCGGAAAAGTACCGGTGGAGATCAACGGTAAGACCGAGAACATCGGTATGCCGAATACCTATGGCACAGACCTGCTAACGGAGAAGCTGGCCACTCAACCGGGTCACTATGGTCCCGGTGAGGCCAATGTTTCGGCCATCCCGCTGCTGACTATTGGTACCGGTGACGCTCTGGCAATGCAGGTGTTCTTCACTCGTTTGGCTCAGAAGACCATGGAAGTGCTGTCGGTCTATGACGGTTTGAATATGGCTGTGAACCGGATCGAAGAGTTTTCGGGTCTGATGAACGAAGCTGTGGCTACGGCTCTTCAGGAAAATGTGTTGGAGTCGGTTGCTGCCAATGCACGGCTATTTATGAAAAATGATATTGCGAGTATTCTTCCGGAAGTCTCGGAAGATGCTCGTGAAGCATTGAGTAAGGTCGTCCAGAACCGAGGCACTGTGGAGACTCTGAACAACGATCAGGAAATCCTGAGCAAACTCCACGAGCTGACCGACAAGATGTCTGATCTGGCTGAAGAGGCATCCATTCGTCAGGAAGTGATGAACGAGGTTCCCTTCTCCTTGGATCAGATGGCTTCGGGGGAGACTCCTTACCAGAACCGTGGAAGTGAGTTCGGTCGCAAGGCATTTGAGGGTATTACGATGAATTCGGCTTTCTCCGAAATCGCTCGTGCCCTCAATGTCGTGCGTGAACATGTCATCGCAAAGCGTGCTGCCCGGTCGAAAACGGAGACTGATCCGAAGGTTGAGCAAACCAAGCGAATGTGGAATGCCATCCAAGAAGAGTCCCGTCAGGTGAAGACCCTCAAGGACGCTTCAGGAGCCGTTGTGATGCCTGCTCCAGACGTGATGCGGGTCATTAAAGGTCATGTGCCTACGGACCACTGGAAGGCCCTCCAGCTCGCTCTGAAGAACCATACGATGGGTGACGTGAAAGTCGTCATGGGTACTCAGGAGGAGATTGCTGCATACCAGCTGGCTCATTACCCGGAAACGGTGAACTCGAAGGAAGTTCGATTTAGAGGAAAATACGATCCGGTAAATCGTGTCGTCTATATTGCTGATCTGGATACCGAGACAATCGCGCACGAGCTGCTGCATGCAATGACGACCAACAAGTTGGCTTTGTATTACAGCAATCCGGGAAAGCTGACTTCGGCTGACCGTGATTCGATCCAAAGGATCGAAGCACTCATGGACGAGTTCCTTGAGGGTAGCCTCGATTTTAAGAACCGTCAGCAGCAGATGGTCTTCAACCAGCTGGACACGAAGCTGTCGTCCATGCTGATGCAGGGCAAGCGGTTCCAAGCCGTGTCGGAATTCATTTCCTACGTTCTGACCAATCAGGACTTGGTTGATCTGGCTCGTCGGAGCAAGGTGAAGAACCCCTTGGGCAAGATCATCGGTGAAGCTCTTCAGGCACTGAAGGAGCTGATCTGGGGCAAAGTGAAGACGACGGAAACAGAAATTGGAAAATCGTTTTATCAAAATCTGCGGTTCAACGTCGAGGTACTGGCCAGCACCAACGATCTGATTTCTACGGAAATCAGTACGCTGAAAGACCTGATGCTCTATCAGGATGCGCAGTTCGGCAATGACAGCCGTCTGGCGTACATCCGTCAGCAGCTCCAGAAGAGCATGACCACGCTGGAAGCACATGCCCGTCGCATGGACGACCGTGCTGGTGCCCAGACGCGGATTGCTACGGAAAAGGTCAAAAGCCGCACCGAGTGGAAAAAGAACGTCCGGCAAGCGGAGGAGCTGGCTGAGAACCTGATCGCCAATGGGTTCGCCATGGACATGCAACAGAAGAGCACCTTCAACTATTTGGTGGCGACTCTGTTTTCAGACATGAACGTGAACCGGAATTCTCTGTCCCGAATGCAGGACATGTACGATCATTTCATTCAAAATGTGACTGAAAATGATTTCATGGAAAATCCGGGTCACAATGACGGTTCGCCGGAGACAATTCGTGACCGGGCACAGGCCAAGATCAAGTTCGATGCCCTGAGTGGTAAGCTGGGTTCGCAAATCATCAAGGATGATCAATCGGACCTGATGGCTGTGTTCGTCGGGCTGGCTGTGGTCCATCCGGAGATGCGGACCCTGCTGGGTAAGATGTCCCTGCCCAAGAATGCACCGTCTGAAGTGGTGGAAGGGGAGACCCGGTTCGACAACTGGCTGACGGACTGGGGCACCCGTGCCATGGATCGGCTCGACAACTGGGTCTCGGGTCAGGGCAACAGCAAGCAGATGAACGAGGTCATGGATGCCCTTGTTGGTTCCATGCTGCGCAACAAGCTGGACCAAGAGACGTACATTGAGGCTGAGTCCCAGCGGATTTTCAGGAAAACCGAAAACTGGTTGAAGCGTCAGATCGACGACAAAGCCAAGAAGCTGAGCGAGTCCTCGGGCAAGATCGCAGAGCAGAGCAGGAACCGTGCAGTCAAACTGGCTGCCGGAACGATCTCTGCTGTGAGTGGTCTCTTGAATGAAGATATTGGTACCCAGAGTATCAACAATATCATTTCCAAGGTGAACCAAGGAAGCAGCTTCCTGCCTCTCCGGGAACTGATGGTCCAGATCGTGGGTCGGACGAGCGAGAACAAAGACGTTTTCGACATGATCAACATCGTCCGGAAGATGGTTGACCAGATTCGTCAGAAGTTCCGGGACGAGCTGCCTCAGCTCATCAAGGAGAAGTTCACCAAGCACGTCAGTCCGGAAATGTGGAATGCTGCTCGCATTGCGCTGGGCATGACGGACCTGTCTGCGGTGATGAACGTCGAGGGTGTGGAACGGACACTGGAGTATGTGGCCGATGGCCGTACTCGTCAGGGTCGGATTGTGGAACTTGAAAATCAAATCAAGAAACTCGATCCCGCTTTTGGCAATATGATTTTGAAGAAATCCAATCAGCTGGCCAAGTTCATGATTGAACAGTATTCTGGACACAACCTGCTCCGGAATGCTGAAGCTGTAGCCCGGATGTTGGGTGAAGTGTCTTCGACCAACATGTCCCGCAAGGATGTGGACCTGAAGGAGCTGGAGTCGTTGGTGGACCAACACAGCTCCCTGAAAGCCCTTTCCTTGGTTCCGGCTCAAGAGCTGGCTCACATGAAGGTCATGGTCAAGCTGAACCCGGAAGGCATGTCCAACCTGATGAAGACCATGGCAGGCATCCGAAACGACGAGCTGTCGAAACCGGTGTCTGAGGATGGTCGGATCAACCGGTACAAGGGGTATATCAAACCCCAGTATCAAGAAGGGTCTGACCTCATTGTGGCACCCTTGAAGGATGCCCCAAAGCTGCTGCTGCAAGGGTACCAGAAGGCTGGAAAGTACGTCGGGTCGAGTCTCGATACCAATCGGGGTGCGATGGAGTATTTCTACGCTCCGGTGTCCGGTCTTGGGCATTACAATCAAGGGATTATCCAGAATACCGGAAACACTTTCAGCGGTGTGCATCCGGAGACTGGGTTCTCTACTGATCGTATGGCCGGTCGAATCACGGGCAGGGCTGCTCAGATGATCGCCATGCAGCGTCGGAAAGACACTGGAGGTACCGAAGCACTGCGTCCGGTCTATAGTTACAAGACGGGTGCTCTGATCGGCTATGAACGTCCTATGGCTCCTGAACAGATGGCCAAGCGGAAAGCCGTGACCAACTTCGCGGAAATCCTTGGTGCATGGCGTGGTCGTCAGATGGAAGAAGCGATGGCCATGGTGGTCAACCGCAAATCCATCGACGCTCTCAGTGAAATGTGGAAAGTCGGTCAGAAAGAGAAACGAGTAAATGAATTTGTTGATTTGGCGAAAATCAGTAAAGACGACGATCCCATTCTGTGGGAAGCGTTCAATCTGATTCCGAAGCATGTGAAGGAGCAGATTTACGAGTCCTATGGCTCGAACACTTTCATGGTGCGTCGGGATATGCTGAACACCGCAGTGGGTGGTCGGTCGGCCATGATCTCGGATTGGTGGACTGGACAGAGCCGACTCAGCCCGGACGTGCAGGAGAAGCTCAAGAACGTCGTTCTGGGCATCTTTGGGGCATTTGGTCGGGAGACCAAGGCATTTACATATGCGGTGGGTGCTCAGGAGTTCTGGCAAGGTGTCGTCAGCGATGCCAAACAGATGATCGTCATCAAGTCTGTCGTTGTTCCAGCAGTGAACTTGCTTTCGAACATTCGCCATTTGCTCACAATGGGGGTGAATATCAGACAAATCTTCGTCGGATTGACGAAAAAAACTGCTGAAACAAATGATTATATGAAAAGGAGCCGACTGGAAGTCCAGCTGGATGCTGAACTGCTGGCTGCCCGTGGGGACAAGAACGAGGCGGAAGTGATCCGGATCAGCAACCGGCTTCAGGCACTGCGAGACAGCTATCGCAAGCTCTCAATCTGGCCGCTGATTGAGGCAGGTGAGTTTTCGTCGATTTCGGCTGGTGGTATCAGCCGGGAAGAGACTGCCCTGTCTGAGGGTCGCTGGGGTTCGATCATCGAGAAGCTGCAAGAGAAGGTTCCCGAGAGCCTGCAACCGCTGTACCGCTATGCTGCTCTGACCAAAGACACGCCCATCTTCAGGGCACTGTCTCTGGCCACCCAGTACGGTGATTTTCTAGCAAAAGCTATTGCTTATGATCACCTGACTCAGGTCATGGGCAAGACGCAGAAAGAGGCTCTGGGACAGGTCACGGAAGAGTTCATCCACTACAACTTCTATGCTGGCCGGGTCCAAGGGGCACTCGAAGCGAATGGTCTTGCTTGGTTCATGACCTACAAGCTGCGGTCCATCAAAGTGGCTGAACGGACTCTGCGAAACAACCCGCTCAGGACTATGCTGCTGATGTCGATCAATCCCGATCTGCCTATCTTTGGGCCGACCGGGTCTGTGGTGGACGACAACGCTGTGTCTCAGCTGATGGATGGCTCGATCTTCCGGGCATTTGGTCCGGGTATGGTGGCCACAGCTCCGGAACTGAACCCGTACTACAACGCTTTCTATTAACACGGAAATCGTATGTATAAAAAAAGGCCCCGAGGGTTTCCCCTCGGAGCCTTCTCTCTCAAGTCTCGTCCGCGTCCGTCTTCAAGCCTTGTGGGTCTCGTCGATGAACTTTGCGAACTCGACCTTGGCCTTGGCCACTGCCTTCCGTGTCCGGTTGGCGTAGTAGACCAAAGCGACCAAACCCAGCGGTATCAAGATGAACCAGAGCACCGCCGCCAGAAGAGTAAGGAGCAACAAACCACTCCCGGCCATCAATATCCTGAAGCCCATCATGATCCTGATCCTTCCCTAGTTCGTGGGTTGGTGTTTGGGCTTGGCGAGGCCAGAGAACAGAGTGCCCACCGGGTTGGTACCTGCCTTGGGAGCGGGCTTCTCGGACGGCTTGGGGCCGTTCTGAGCAGCAAAGAGGCCACGCCGGTCGACCGGGGCAGCAGCAGGGGACTCCACCGGTTTCGGTGTGTCACCCTTGGGGAAGAGCGTCAGGGCAGGCTTGACCGGAGGTGTTTCAACCTCGTCGGTTTCCTCTTTGGTTCCAGCATCCGCAGCCTGATCTTCATGGGACGCAGCTTCAGCTGCATTTTGAGCATCGTTCTCGATTTCGATGGTAGAGGTCCGGGGGGTCAGATTGAAGATGTCCCCACGGTCGTCTTGGCCCTCTTCGTCCGGGTGGCTGGTAGCCTCCACAGGGACCGCTGCAACGCCTTCAGCAGTGGCCACGAGGGTCACAGGCGTAACGGTCTTGGGAGAGGCCGCAGGAGCCGCTGCACGGGGCTTGGTGGCCTTGGGGGCAGGGGTAGGAGCCTTCGTGGCGACAGGGGTCTCTACGGGCGTCTCTGGGGCGCTGGCGGGGTGCAGGATGTCGAGCACACCGACCGGTTTGCCATCGGCATCGGATGCGAGGCTGAATTCGCCACGCTTTTCTTCCCCACCTGACAGCAGGGGCAGGAAATGGTTGATCAGCACGGCAGCGATTTCGTGCTGGGAGAGGATGAGTCGCATCGGTTTTTGCTCCTTGGGTTTGAGGGTGTAGTAGTAGAAGGTGACTTCGACTCGTGGATTCTTGGTATCGACCCCACCGAACTCGGAGGTGGAACCAATGAGGAAACGACGGTTGTCGTCCTCCAGAATGCCGTGATCTACGATGGCGTCGCAGAAGAACTTTTCGACGATGGAACAGATGTTGCTGGTGTCCACATCACGATTCGATCCGAAAAACAGCTTGAAATGCAGCTTGGTGGAGACCATCGGGGGGATCGTGGCAAGGACTGGAGCGATCATCTGTGAGAAGACGATCTTGGCCTTGTTCAGCACATGGAAGTGTGCGTTCCGATATTCATTCAGGTTAATAGAAAAAGTGTTTTTCTTAGAAACCTTGACATAAATAGGAACCGGAATAGTGATTTCTGGGTTCTGATTTTGCACGAAAGGTGATCCTTGTTTCCAAGGACCACCCTACGCAGATCAGATCAATTCGACAAGGTTACTTCTTACCGAACAGACCGGGCTTCTTGGCCCCGCCACCGGCTGCCGGATTGGAGCCAACAGGGGGGCTGGAAGCGTTCTGGCCGGGGCGACCCGAGCCGGTGCCTGCACCGTCCTTGACCTTGCGACGGTCACGGACCTTGCCCGGATCAGTGGGGTCGACCCACTTCGTGCGCCATTCGTCGAACCAGACGGGTTCCACCGAGTCCTGACCGGCTTCGGCAGCGACCATCTGTTCCTTGACCGTGACCTTGGACGGGTGGTGGCAGACCTTGACGATCTCGTTCTGCTCACGGGTCTTGTCGGTCACTTGGTACATGTTGTTCGAGTCGCGTTCCTCGACGTTCACCAAGTCCTTGAACATGGCGAAATAGGCCGTGGTGCCGATCAGATCGGTCATCGCGTCGACGACGGTCGGCAGTTCCTTCTTCTCGTCGAAGTTGTAGATGCGGACGGTCTTCTGCTCCGTCTCTTGGTCCTTCAACGGTGCGCCCGTGGTGACGAGGCACAGGTCGTCGATGATCGTGAAGCCGGGGAGCGGGTTCTTCATCTTCAGGTTCGGCTGCCCGTTGGCATCCTTCGGGTGGAAGAAGTTGTTCCCGTTCTTGTCGGTGACGTACTGGGTCGTCGAGAATTCCGACCCGTTGATCATTATGATCAGGGTGATGCCGAGGGCACCCCCGGTCGACTTCTGGGCATAGGCCATCTTGATCGTGCCTTCGTAGATTTCCGTGTTCAGCACACGGGAACCGCCGATGCGATCTTCCTTTTCGGCCAAGCCTTCGGTGCCGAGATTCTTGAAAAGAGACATGGTCGTTCCTTCTGTTGAGAGCCTTCGCTCATTGAACATCCCGAGATATTCTCGGAAATGTTATTTGTAATAATCCTTCAGGCGCTGGAACACCTGATTCAGATCATTGTCGATGTAGAGTTCCTTGCGGTCCCAGAGACCCATGGCGGAACGCATTTTCTCGCCAATGGTATCCTTGGTAATGCGGGTCACGAAGACGAATTTGAAGCCGTCTTCCTTTTCCTCGTCCGTGATGTGCAGGAGGTCGTTCTCGAAGCCTTGCAGCTTCTTGATCGGCATCTGCTTGGTGGACAGGATGGTGGTGAAGTCGGCCTCCACACCGGTTCTGCCCACAGCCCCCTTGATGGGGACAGCCGTCTCCATCGAGAAGTTCTCTTCGTCGTGCTGAGTGGCAGCATGGGCGAGGATGGCATAGTCCTTGGTGCCCGACTTGAGTTTGTGAATCACATTTCGGTAGAAATCACCGTAGCCACCCCACGCTGCCTGACCGGATTTGGTACCGGCATAGGGTGTGACGTACTGTCGTTCGTACATCTGCATGAGGAACGTCAGGGTGTCGAGAATGCCACCATCGACTTCGGGTTCCTCTTCGATGGAGTCGATGTAGCCCAGCACGTCCTGTGCATCGGAGATTTCGATATTGGCTGCAAATCGGCTCTTGAACGGCAGCTCCTTGAGGTCGGCGTTGAGGTACGCGAACCGTTCCTGATTCTTGAGGTACATCAGGGAAGTGGATTTCCCGGTATTGGGTTTCCCCATAATCAGGACGATGTTCTTGTTCCCGGTCAGATTACCGGGTTCTTCCATGTCATTCTCGGCCATGTGTCTTCCTTGGTTCTGGGTTTCAGGCTGCGGCACTCATAGAGGCGCGTCGTTGCACCGTCCGGAGGACAGTGTTTTCCAGCTCGCTTTTGTCGAGCGGGTTGCTGAGCTTCTCGTTGAAGTTGAAGACAGCTTCCTTGATCTGGTCGACCGGCACACCGCCATCGAGCAGGGCAAGGGCGAACCGGATCATGTGGTTGTTCCGGTTCCCGTCGACCATCCGGGCAGCGAACCAGCGTTCGAGATTGTCGAGGCTTTCCAGCTTCTTGTACTCCTGCTGGTGGGCTTCGTTCCGGTTGGTTTTGGGGATGAACGGAAGGCAGTCGAAGAGCTGCTTGCCGTCGTTGTAGTGGTAGTGGCCACCCTCGAAGCTCTCCCACTTCTTGGATCGCTGGTTGGCCGAGTCGTCGGAGTGGAAAGGCATGAACGCCATGACGGCATCCATGAATTCTTTATAATCCTTTTCATCCAATTCAAGGTAGTAGTTCATCGGCAGGATGATCCGGAATCGGTCGCCATGGCCCTCGGTCTGGTGACGTTTGGTCGTGTACGTCATGAACCGATAGTCCTTGAGCAGCTCGTGGACGGTCGCCAGAGTGATGCCTTCGTCGACATCCAGTACGATGGTGTTGAAGCCTTCCAAGACGTTCTCCTCGGCTCTGTGTTCGCCTTTGAAATGGTGGTTGCTCCAGTGCATGCCCGGTGACTGGGTGAGGACATGCAGCTGGTCGAATGGGACTTTCTCGGCCAAGAAGCCGTAGGCCCAGTGATCGGCATAGGAGAGCACGATCTCGTCGAGGTTGGTCTCTTTCAGGGTTTCACCCCGGAAGAATTCGATCCCATCCACGAACATTTTCTTGATAACGATATGTTTCTTATAACCCCATGCGATGGCAAGGGTCATCATTTCGTTTCGGGCCGAGGTGCTGGACTTGTAAAAGGGCAGCTGCTCCATGAGATCGGTATGCGTGACCTCGCGTTGGCAGTTGGCGATGAACCGGGCGAGCTTCACATAGCTCTTCTCACGGTTCAAGATTTGCTGGAAGCTCTCGCCCGACTCCTCGACCAGTTTGATTGCCGAGTTAATGTGTTCCATCATAACCAGATTGGACTGGTCGATGAAAGCGAAGGCACCGGCCAGCTTCAGCACTTTGAAGTAGCGGTGCTTGATCTCGGCCTTCTTGATTTCCTCGTGCTCAGGAAGCTTGGCGGCACGCCGGTCGCAGTGCATGCGGTAGGACAGCAGCTGGATCGACTCGGCTTCCGGCAAATCCATTTGCCAGTTCCAGATCGAGGGGTCGGCCAGAGAGGTGAAATGGGTGGACCATTTTTGAATAATCTGGACGTTGCTTTCGTCGGTCAGACGCTCAAACAGTTCTTCGGGCGTGATGTCGGTATCGGCTGAAACCTCCTGACCGAAGCCGTAGAGGCACCTGCGGGCATAGCCTACGTCGAGGAAGGCATAGAACAGGTCTTCGGTATTGCCCCCATCCAGCAGCTTGGAGGGGGTGCCGAACAGGAGCATGTTGGTAGGGGTCATGCCGTCCAGCTCTTCGCCGCGTTGGTTGTCGACCGTGTTCTTGACCAGCTTGGTCTTGACCCGGCCCTTGTCGAAAAGTTCGAGGAACAGGTTCAGCACGTCGACGGACCCGGTCAGGTTTGAGCCGACCTCGTCCACTTGATAGCTGATGGCACCGATGTCGGCCATGAGTAGCTTCTGGCGCATCTGCTTGACCGCAGGGGGTGTGCCGGAGTCGAAGGTGAAGGTGAACGGTCCAGCCTGACGGAACTCCTTCTCGGCTTTGTCGAACTCTTCTTGTTGGTCAGTGCCATTGCGGGCAGCTCGCTTGTTGGCGATTTTCCACAAATTTTGTTCGGCAATAACGAAAAAAGTATCTTCCATAAACCGGGTCTTGAACCCGGCAATGAATTCGTCCTCGACGATGCCCAACGAATGGCCCTTGCCGAAACCAGAGGTGGCCAAAGCCAGCACATAGAGGCTCACGGGAATGACCCCACGGTCTTTGGTGTTGATGGTCGCACGCATTGAGCTGGCCATCTTGCAGAGAAAGTAAGCCACTTGTGCTTTGAAGAACCCGGTATCCGGGTTTTGGATTTTGTTGCAAAGCACCTGCACGATTTCGGAAATGGCGGGGTGGTGCTCCACTTGGTTCAGATCGAGATCAAACATCGCGAATTCCCTGTAGAAGACCGAGGTCTTGATTGGTTGCGGCGAATGACCCAAAAACTTCAATAGCTTTTTGGTCATAATAAGTTGCTGCTATTGCAGCAGTATCGAAGGTACCGATGTTGATCCGCCTTCCTTTGACAGTAATGATCGCTCGAAAACGTCCATTACGAGCTTTGTGGACCCCTTTGAAACCAGTGTCATTTTTCGTGAACGACCGGTTTGCTGTGTTTTGTGCTTGGGTTGCAAGACGAAGATTGCTGAACCGATTGTCGAGAGAGATACGGTTTCTGTGATCGACCTTAGTCGATGGCCACACTCCGGTGACATAGAACCAAGCAAGGACATGCTCGTAGTGGTCTTCCCCGTCGATGCGGATCAGTCGGTAAAGTCCACGGACAGTACCTGCCTGTTGACCGGCCACAGCTCGGCTTCCTGTGGTGATCTTCCGGGTGAAGTGTCCGGTATTTTGATCATAATCTATTAGCTCGTAAAGACGAGTCAGGGAAACCTTAGATGTCATAGGACTTTCTCTGTTCGCAGATTTCATACGCAGGGCAGTAGGCACACGCCTTGACCTCACCGGGGGTGGTGATCACGACGCCCTTGCCGCCCTTCTCCATCTTCCAATAGGCATTGGCAGATGCAGCATCGTCAAAATTCTTGGTCGAACGCCCATCGGTCTTGGTCGGATCGGCGTAGTATTTGAACGTGGGGGCAGACCTCCACAGTTCCTTGTCGGTGCATGGCGGAAGCTTGGTTTCCGGTTCGTCGATGAGGCGGTAGACTTCAGCGACTTTGTCCCGGATGAAAGCCTCTGTGTCTTGGAGAGACAACAAAGGAATTTCCTTATCAACCGTTCGGATTTTGGGATAATCCGCACGGGTCTTGGTCATCATGCGCTGCCAGTCAGTGAACAGGAACATGATGGTCATGGTGTCGTCGGTGACGATGTCCGGGTTCAGCCAGCGGTAAACCGAACCCTGCTTCTGATAGTCTTCGTCCTTGTCCCCGGCGAGGTAGCCCCAGACAGATGTGGACTTGCCATCGAAGATGTGGCCGTCGACTACTTGGTCGTACTTGCCTCCGATGGTGATTTTACGACCGTTGACCTCAATGGTGCGGCTGGTACGCTGTTCGAGGTAAATGGGGATGGCGTTGGGTGTCGCAGCCAGCTCTTCCGGAGTGGGGTTGATGCGGATCAGGTCGATCACATCGTCCGGATAGCCAAGCTTTTTCAAGGAAATCTTTGGCTTGTTATTCCAAGCTTTTTCCATACTGTCGTGGAAGGCAGAACCGAGGCGGGACGGGATCAGATCGGACAAGTCCATCTCCAGATCAGCAGAGTCCACACGCCTTTTCAAGATAATCTGCTTGGTGCTTTTCAGCAAAGTAGTAGCTGAAATGTAATTGGGGTCGGGATTATAATCATATTCGTCATTCAGGAGCCAAAGAGCGAGAGGCAAACTGATGCCGTGGACGTTGGTGATACGCATGAAGGAGCCTTTGGCGAAGGGTTTCTGGATTTGGTGCAGAGACATAAAACTCCCGAAAAGGGAGCCGAGAAGTTGTTCTGGGGGGTCTTGTGGTAGCTGGTGTTCCAGACGAAAGGAACCAAGAAGGCCATATTACCTCCTTGGTTCCATTTGAAAAGTGGGCATATTTCGGCCCAAAAGACCGCTTGACACTATCCCTTGGGAGAACCCTCACGGGATGACGATTCGGCCTGAAGAGCGGAATAGGACACCTGATCCGCAGAAGAATCTTCGTGGTGTCCGGGAGCCGAATGGCCCCTCCGCATTTTCAGCAAAACCATGAAGCCCCAGCCCTCGGTCTCGGTCAGGGACTTGTCGTAGAGGACGTTGAACGCCGTCACCACAGCGGCCATCGACCGTTCCCCACCGGGGGTGTCGTACTCCTTGGCACGTTCTTCTTGGATCAGGCGAGCCTGTTCGAGATAGTCGATGGCCGACTTCATGCGACCACCTCTTCCTCGCCCGTGTCTTCGGCCTTGGGCACGAATTCCTTGGGCGCGGTCAGGCTGGAGAACCCACCGTCGAATTCCATGTCAGACATGTGGCCCATGTAAGAGATCGACTGGACGTAGAGGTCGAGCAGCTTGAACTTTTTCTGGGGGTCGAAGGTCTGCTGGAAACGAATCTGCGTCTGTTGCTGCACCCGTGCGAGGTCCATCGTGTTGACGTAAGGATGCTCGCTGGGCACCACGGTGTTCAGAAACTGGCGACGTTCCTTGGCCTGTTCCTGATAGATCACCATGATGGAGAACATGTGATAGTGCCGCTTGGAAGCGGGCTGAGCTTCATCGTTCATTTTCTTCTTTCCAGTTTGGGTTTTAGTGGATTCGATTTATTTCGAAAGCGACTCCACAAAATCGCTTTCGATATTCTTGATCATCAGTCGTTGGTTTCCAGCATGAACTTGGCGATGTCCATTGCAACGACACCACCAGCTGTACCGTTGCCCCGGAAGGCACTGAGCGGAGTCAGCATGTCTGACGACGGGGGCAGTACAGTCGAACCACCAGAAACGCTTCCGGAAGCCACATGGCCAGTGAACAGACGGGTCACGGTGTAGTAGACCTTGTCGTCTTCATCCCATGGTGCATGCAGGATCAGATCGTAGAAATCGGTGCCTCCGGTGATCGGGAAGTTGGCTCCGAGGTCGATGGGGGTCTGAGCCGACGAACCGCCGTACATGATGTAGAGGTTCGTGTGAGCACTGTCGTGACCCACACCGATGCAGTTTGTAAACGTCGAGGGATCGGCGTTGGAAATGCTGGTGCTCAGGTTTCGCATGCCGACGAACATCCGGGCCGTGGATACGGATGCAGCATCGGCAATGCCGAAGCGGACCATCATGGTAAAGCCGGTACCATCGTTCGATCCGGAGCCAATGGAAGGCCAGAGGACAGCGAAGCGAGGGTTGCAGCTTGCGTTGGTGGTCGCTGCCGAGCTGAATCGCACCGCCGGAACACGAGTGAACCGGTTGGTCGTAGCAATGGTTTTGGCTGCATCAGACGAACCTGTCGTGATGGCAGGCAGACCGAAAACCCCCGGTGCAGTGGTGGCGTTGAGCGTCGGGGTCCATTGAGCGATTTTGGTATGGAAGAAACTCGTTTGCAAGATTCTCTCAGTGCCATGGTCATCCATGGTGGCGAGGAATTCCCGAGACGCAAGTTCACGCCGGAACAGACGAAGAGTCGATGCACCGGGAGCAGTGGCACCGGTCGTAGTCAGGTCCAGAGGATCGCTGGCTCCACCAGAAAGCGGATCGACCCACTCGACATCACCATCGGTTTCCGATGCTTTGGCTAGCAGCTGCCCTGTGGTACCACCAGCAGGCACACCGGAGCCGTCTGCACCGTCTGCACCATCAGCACCGGTTGCACCAACCAACACAGGCTCCCACTGAGATGTAAGAGTGTTGTAGCGTTTGAGGATACCCGTGGCCATATCTTACCTTTATTCTGTTAACATTATCTGATTATATTATCAGATTTTGACTGGGGGGATGACAGAACCATTCTTGGTACGGATGTAGGTCCAGTCGATGATCGGGATCATTCGAAGGTTTCCTCTACTGCGCTATGTGGCGGCAAGGCAACAGGACCATCTTCGCTCAGAAACAAGGGTGCGGGAAAGCGGGTCTCCACGGGTGCCTCCGCGCCATGCGGCAGGATCAGCGCGAGGCGGATCGTGCCGCCCTCGCGGGTGACATCGGAGGCGAGCCAGGGACAGTCGACCGCCGCGCGCGGCAGGCGGCCGCCCTCGGGCAGCGGCGTGAAGTCGAAGGCCGTGCCGTTCAGTGTCAGGACATCGCCGGCCTTCGAGGCGGCGAGGGTCTGGTCCATGCGGACGGGCGTCAGGGTGATATGCATGCGGCTCTCCTCAATACCACTGGCCGGTTGCGGTCACGGCGACATTGGTGATCTGGCTCGTGCCGTCCCAAGTGCCGGAGGCTCCGGGGGCGGAATACTGGTTGAGAACGGCGGTCAGGGTCCCGGGATAGACGACGCGGGCGCCCATGTCGCGGATGTTCACATTGGTGTAGTCGGGGGCGCCGCTGGTGCGGGGGATGAAGCTCGTGACCGGCGCTACGGAGAAGGCGGCCGGATAGGTCCAGATCACCGTGAGGATGCCCGCCACCCCGCTATAAGCCAGCGTGACGAGGCCGGTGCAAATCTGCGTGCCATCCGCAAATCTGGCATAGCGGCCGTTCGCGTTGCTGCCGCGCTCCTGCTCGCGCGCCAGCACCCAATAGGTGCCGTCGAAGGTCGCAACCGTGTCGAGATCGGCGCGGACATAGCCCGATGGCAGCGCCACGCCGGCGATGGTGCGGCAGGCGATGGCCGCGCCGCCGTCAAGCGCGATGGTCGTGGCGCCGGTATTGGCGGCGCCGGCGCGGAACCGCAGCTGCAGCCCTGCGGGCGGGGTGCCGGCGATCCCGGCGCCGCTGGTCAGGGCGATGGCATTGGCGGTGCCGCCGGCGGCCACCCGCAGGGCGGAACCGGCCGCGAGCAGCGTCGCGCTGTCGCCGACCCTGAGAAGCCTGCCCGCCGTGGCATCGGTCGCGGTCGCGGTCCGGTCCGCCGTGGCGGCGGTGCCGAGGCCGAGCGTGGTCCGGGCCGCCGCCGCATCGGCATCGTCCAGCAGCGTGCGGGCGAAGGCGGTCAGATCGGCCAGCGCCATGGCCCCCGCGCCGGTGAAATAGCCAAGCTTGCCGGCCGATCCGGCCAGCGCCGCCAGGGCCGAGAGATTGGCGTGGAAGGGCTGCACATCCACCCCGGGGACAAGCCCCAGCGTGGTGCGGGCGGCGGTCGCATCGGCATCGTCGATCAGGCTGCGGCCGAAGGCGGTCAGTATGGTCAGTGCTGCCGTTCCTGCTCCCGTGAAGTAAGGCAGGCTATTTGCAGTTGAGATCAGTGCAGCAATGGCTGCAAGATCGGTATCATATGCTTGAACATCGGTTCCAATGGCAAGACCAAGATTGTTTCTGGTATCGACCCGAGCATCAGGATGCACACTAAGTTCATTGAGGCCAGTAATGGAACCACCATCAATGTCGACAGCATCTTTCATCTGATTGATGAAGTCCCCGATGAAACCAACAGCAGTGGTATCCATCCAGAGAAGTTCGGTGTCTATGGGAGGAGTATTCCCAATATACAAGGGGTTCTTGCCATCGACACCATCTTCACCGTCTGCCCCATCAAGACCAATTGGAGCAGAAAACTCTATCCAATTGGTTGGATCATCTTTAGGTGCAGTGGTACTGGTAAATGATCCCGCAGCTTGCTGGACATACATGGATGTGATCGACAATGCATTTGGAGAAAAGACGTAATCTGAAGGCTCGTATTCAGTGCCAGAAACCCATTCTCCACGATTCACCAGACCTGTGCCAGCTTCGCCCTTAATGTTGTCAAGAGCAATGAGGTCAGTCCACCCACCCGAAGTTCCAAGACGCCACTGAATATGTGTCGCAGTTACTTGCAGTTGCACAGGCAGACCATCGTTACCGTCTGCTCCCGCAGGGCCTGAAGGCCCCATGATGATGGTCGGCCCCAGTTCGAGTTCGGCTTCCATGGTCGGGTTGATGGGGACGCTCATCTGGTGACTCCACGTTCGATTTTCATGAATAAGGGTTTTGTCCGAATTCGGTACCCTGTGGAGGAAATCAGTAGCACATCTGACTCGACCAGTCCCAGAGGCCATGCTTCGGTGTCACCATCGAAGACGATCAAGCGTCTGGTGGTGATCGCATTTTCCCAAAAATGGGCCAGTGTGGACACCAGCCCGTTGCGGGTTTCGTTGTTCAGCTTGCGAACCTGCGAGTTCACGTCCCAGAGCCGAAAATATCCGTCATGGAAGGTGTCCGGGATGTTCACAGCGTAGGCGAACGTGGTGCCTCTGCGGAAGACAGTCGGGTTCTGAGGTGTGCTGCTCATGCTGCTTCTTTCTTCGCTTTCTCTTCCTCCATTTTAAGATAATGCTTTGTTAGAGCATCAAGGAGGATTTCCTCATTTGCGTTTGCAGGAACCGTATACTCCGTTGCCCAGTTGGGATGGAAGATACCGAGCTTGCCACTGAGTTTGACTTCGTCGCTCTGGATTTCCGGGTGGTCCTGCCACGAGACGGCTTTGACGAGATGGGTATTGGTGAAAAGGATCACATCAATATCGTCCCGGATCAAGAAATACTGTGCATCGTGGATTTGGGCCGAGGGCTTGATGGCGTACCGATGTTCTGACGAGCGAACCTTGCCCATGAACTCGGAGCCTGCTCTGCTGTTCAGCAGACACCAGCCTTGACCCAGTGCGTTGCCAGCAGTTCGTCCCTCAGCGGTAGCTTCGAAGGGTGTTCTGCGGTTGCCGATGACGACTTGATGCAGCAGTGGGGTGCGGAGTCGGAGACCAAAGGCAAGGGTTACATAGCCGTCTTTTGAAGCCTGTTCCAGCTTCTTGTTTACCCAAGCGATTGAGACCGAATACATTTTCTTGTAACTCTCCTCGATAGCTTTCGCTTTCTGTTCGGAGAATCCACAGTTGGTCATCAGGGTCTTGAACGTGCCTTGGTAGGTCAGTGCGAAGGTCGGCGGTTTGGACTCCTGACGGAGGCCCTCGTACTTCCCTCCTTTGGTTCCGATGGAGTTGATGCTCGCCACCGAGTTGGGGTCGATGTCGGGCATCTGGTCGGTGTAGTAGAAGTAGGCCCGCAGGGAGTGGCCGTCGTACCCGTCCGTGTAGACTTTGATTTTGTTCGGGTCTTTGGTCGTGATGGCACTGATCTTGTCTTCGAGCGAGTCGAAGTCGATGCCCACCCAGAGCCAACCGGGAGGTGCCTTGAAGCAGCTCTTGATGAGCTTGGCGTACCGGGTGCCTGTGGCAGGCAAGTTCTGGAGATTGGGGTCAGAGGAGCTGAGGCGACCGCTGACGGTGCCTCCGAGGTTGAAGCACCCGAAGAGCCAGTGCCACCCGTCAGGCCCCTGTACGGCGGCCTCCATGTGTACCAGCGTGCTGGTAAGAATCTTGTAGACCGCCTTGAAGTCGATGAGGGCATCGAGCAAGGCTTTGACCCGTTCGTCGCTGGTGTGGTTCTTCAGAGCCTTGAGGATGTCGCCTTCTGTCGATGGCAAACCGGTATCGGTGGTACCGATTATGGGCAAACCGATTTGTTCATAAAGAAGCCTGACAAGCTGCGGACCAGAGTTCGGATTGAACACTTCTTTGCCGTCTTCGATACTGACCCGCTTCTTTTTGAGGGTCTCGTTCTTCATCCGGACCCATTCTTCGTTGAGCTGGTAAGTGAAAGCTTGCACGAAGGGGCTGGCAGAGATTCTGGTTTCGGCATTGCGAACGTCAGTTTCGAGGATCACTCGAACCTGCTTGACTCGTTCCATGTCGATAGGCATGCCGGTGAGCTGCATCTGAATGATGTCGAGCATTGCCGGTTTGAAGATTTCGTTATAAACATTAAGTTGTTCATCACGAATCATATTCTGATAATGTTTTTCGTGTACGAACCAAGTGGAAAGACCATCCACGAGGTTGTACCGAAGCAGCTTGTCCAGCGGCACTTTGGTGATGTCACTGATCTCGTGCATGGCATAGTTGCCAGCGAATTCCTGAGCTTGGTCCTTGAGAGACAGCCGGTTGCCTGAGCAGGAATTGGTGGCAAGGTAGGCGATAATCCGGGTGTCGTCCCAGTTCTTCATCATGTGAAACAGGCCCTCAAGCAGGCCCGCTGTATCGAGGATGTTGTACATGAAGAGCTGGTAGATCAACACTGTCACGTCGTAATCGATTTTGTGGTAAATCATTTTCCGCTTGAAGCGGATGAAGAATTCCTTGAGCATCGACCGGACTTGGACTGCTTCCTCTGGTTCGAGAAAGTCGACAGGGAAGCTGATGCCTTGGTTCTTGGTCCAGCAGAAAGTGATGGTCCCGATGCCTGCTGAGTAATGCTTCAGGCTGAAGGCTTCGATGTCACAGGTGAGGTCGCAGTCCATGTCGATGAGCTGCTCCAGCCAAGCTCCAATGCTGGAGACATTGTCTGGATATTCTTCGAAATGAATAATTGAATCACCGGGAGGTTCATATTGGCCTTGAGCGTGGTCGATCAGTGCCTGCATGGTCTGGGCAATTTTGGGTCGGACTTTGCCGGGGTCGTAGAACACCGTGTCTGCCGCAGGGGCATACAGCAGGTGTTGGTTGGGCAGCAGGGGGGATTTGAGGACATAACCAAGGTTCACTTCGACCTTGGTTGTGTCGGCGGCGACCTTGAAGAAGTCGCCATCGCACATCAGCACATACTGGGTCTGGAGCTGGTCCAGAATCGGGCTGAGCACATCGCTGAGGTACAGCTTACGACCCGCCTTGTTCAGCTTGACGCCGTTCTGCACGGCAGCCGGGAGCTGGATGGCGATGATGTCGTCGGGATCGAGATCGAACTTGTCGATATACTCGTTAATGATATTGTCGCGTCTTAACTTGTTAACCAGAATGCAAATCGGATAGTTTTGTTTTTCTTGTGGACCGAAGTACATATATTTCATATTGATTTCCTTCAGTACATCGCACGGGTCATCATGAACACCTCCATGAGATCACGAGCAGGCTTGTACTGTGCTTGCTGGATGGGTTTGTCCTCAAGAGTGTATGCCTCGGGCCGTGTCCGTGGCAATCTTTTGGTCTGGTCGAGCAGGTCGCTCATGCTGTTGGGCAGAGCATCCCGTATGTCCTGTGCGGTTTTACAATCCCGCAAAAGGACAGACAATCCCTGCGTAATCTTCATCCGGTCTTGCTCGTTTTTCTTCATCTCCAAATGATATTGTTCCAAATCAGAGATGAGAGAGGGGTGAGGCACTGCTCGGGGTGCCCCACGGCTCATCTCTTCGGGGTGGATGGAGAAGAAGGTCATCCTGTGGACAAATCCGTTGATAGCTTCGGGTTGGAGTTCGAGGTTCTTTCGGGCCAAGGCTATCTTCATCTTTTCCAACCTCTTGTATTCACCTGAAAAAATCTGGGCGAGCAGAGCTTGGGAAAGCGTGTAGACCAGTCCCTTGGCCTGTTGAGAAGTCTGGAGGTAGCGTCCTCTCCGCATGGGTTCTCTCCTTGGTTCAAAACGTGAGGCCACCATATTTAGCAGCCAGATCACCGTAGAAAAACAGTTGGGATTTGGGCCGAGACACAGCCACATAGAGCATCCGAGCGACTTGGTCAGCCATATTGCAGGTACTGATATTCGACAAATCGACGAAGATGTTCTCGAACGTGCTGCCTTGTGCCTTGTGGATGGTCGAGGCGTCGTTCGGTCTCAGGTCAAAGAAGTTTTCACGAAGGTCGTACATCGTGATGAAATCTTTGCGGTTCTTGTAGTATTTCAGGAGGTCGGCGTAGTGCTCCTTGTCGCAGGGCACTCGGGCACCCACGAACAGCTCTTGGTTCTGGGTAACAAGAGTGGCGTTTTGGACCCACAGGTTCACACCCGGACGGAACTGGATTTCCTCCGGGGAACTGATGCTGCTCACAATGACACTCATGTCAGCAGCAAGGGTCTTTTTGTCGAGTTTGGCTAGAGACCCATTAACAAGAATCTCACCTTTCTGAAAATAAGAAGGAAGGTTCCTCAGTTCCCGGATGGCATCGTTGAACTGGTTCACCCGTGAATTGGTGTAGGCGATGATCCGGGAAGTCATCGTCTGGGAACCAAAGTAGGAATACAGCGCACGCTCCATCTCCTCGTCGTTGAGGTGGTTGATGACGCCGGGGATGATCTGGATGGGCTGGAAAACACCGGTCTCCACGGTGGTCCTGAGCTGGTCACAGAGGGCCATCAGCTCAGGAGAGTTGGCATTCCGGACAGGCTCCAGAAGCTCGTAGACCGGATAGTCCTGCCGGTAAATCGGGCTGATTTTCTCCATGACTGGGGAGAGCTGGTGTCGATCTCCAACGAAAACCAATTTGCAATTCAGAGTGCCTTCGAGGAGCGTTGCGAACAGCGGCGTGTCCATCATCGACGCTTCGTCGATGAAGATGACTTTGTTCGCGTGAATGGTCCAACGGGCGGTTTTCTTGATATTCGAACGACCGGTGCTGTAGTCGTTGGACACGGTCAGGTTCAGGAACGACTGGATGGTACCCACGGGTTGACGAACGTTTTGACCGAGCACCTCGGCAGCTTTGTTGGTCATCGCCGTCATGGCGACCTCGGTGTAGTCCACAGGGATGCCCATGGCTTTGCACATCTCGTGGTACCGGGGAATGATCACATCGGTGATGTACCCCATGAGGTAGGTCTTACCGGTGCCCGCTGGCCCGGAGAGAATGAAGCCTCGTGCTTCGCGGTCGAAAAGGAACTTGAGGAAAGCCTCGGCAGCTTCCTTCTGTCCTTGGTTCAGGGTGTACACTTTTTGTGGCACGGTTATGTCCATTCTCATTTTGGGAT
>ERZ1645187.113-NODE-113-length-77933-cov-6.627186_pt1 | contig 77933 bp, 81 predicted proteins | sample MGYA00575352_ERZ1645187 | MGnify/ENA primary metagenome ERZ1645187 (study PRJEB40837, sample SAMN11349314) | freshwater sediment metagenome | isolation source: river sediment | host: Sediment | place: India: Wazaribad , New Delhi | collected 2017-02-21 ... | reverse complement strand
ATCATCGGCGCGCAGTTCTTCACCTCGTTCCCGGAAGCCACCCGCAACGTCTTCGCGCTGCTGGCCTTCGCCGCCGGCTTCCTCGTGCGTCCCTTCGGCGCGCTTGTGTTCGGCGCGCTGGGTGATCTCATCGGCCGCAAGTACACCTTCCTCATGACCATCATGATCATGGGTCTCTCCACCTTCCTCGTGGGCATGCTGCCCAGCTACTCGACCTGGGGCGCTGCCGCACCGATCATCCTGATCGCGTTGCGCATGGCCCAGGGCCTCGCCCTTGGCGGCGAATACGGCGGTGCCGCGATCTATGTCGCGGAACACGCCCCGCCCAACAAGCGCGGCTACTACACCTCGTTCATCCAGACGACGGCCACGCTCGGCCTTCTGCTGTCGCTGATCGTGATCCTGATCGTCCAGGGCTATGTGAACGGCAGCTATCCCGATGTGCCGGTGCTTGACGCGGCCGGTGCCGCCGTCATGGGCGCTGATGGCAAGCCCACAATGATGAAGGCCTTCAACGCCTGGGGCTGGCGCATCCCGTTCCTCGGTTCCATCTTCCTGCTGGCGATCTCGCTCTACATCCGCCTGCAGATGAGTGAATCGCCCGCCTTCAAGCGCATGAAGGAAGAAGGCACGGCCTCCAAGGCACCGCTCAGCGAAGCCTTCGGCTCGCCGCGCAACGCGCTGGTGCTGCTGATCGCGCCGGTCCTGTTCATCCTTGCCTGGTTCACGGGCATGCTGACCAGCACGGTTGCTGCCGGCATCGGCATCATCTTTGCCGTTGTGGCCGTCCTCTGGGGTCTCAAGAATGCCAAGCTGGCGCTCATCGCGCTGCTCGGCCTCACCGCCGGCCAGGCCGTGGTCTGGTATGCGGGCCAGTTCTACGCCCTGTTCTTCCTGCAGAACGTCATCAAGCTCGACAGCTTCACGGCCAACGTGATGGTTGCCTGGTCGCTGATCATCGGCACCGTGGGCTTCCTGATCTTCGGTGCCCTGTCGGACCGCATCGGCCGCAAGCCGATCATCCTCGCAGGCTGCCTGCTCGCCGCCATCACGGTGATCCCGGTGTTCAAGATGCTGACGCAGCTTGGCAACCCGGCACTCTCGGCGGCCCAGCAGACGGCGGTGACGGTGACTGCCGATCCGGCGAACTGCTCGTTCCAGTTCAACCCCACGGGCACGGTCAAGTTCACCAATTCCTGCGACGTTGCCAAGGCCCAGTTGGCCCGCACGTCGGTGAACTACGAGACCGTTGATGCACCTGCCGGTGCGAATGCCCAGATCAAGGTCGGCGAGACGGTGATCGACTCTTACGACGTGGCTGCCAACGCCGCCGCGATCAAGACCGCCACCGAGGCCCTTGACAAGGCCAAGGCTGGCACCGACCAGGCAGCGACCGACGCCGCCCAGGCCGCGCTCGACAAGGAAAAGGGTGTCAAGGGTGCCTTTGAAAAGGGCCTGAACGACGCCTTGAAGGCGGCCGGCTATCCGCTGGTTGCCGCCGACAACACAACAGTGGCAAAGGCGTCGAACTTCTTCGACATCTTCAGCGGCCAGAAACTTGGCATGGTTGCCCTGCTGACCTACCTCATCGTTCTTGTGACGATGGTCTATGGTCCGATCGCTGCCATGCTTGTCGAACTCTATCCGACCCGCATCCGCTACTCCGGCCTGTCGCTGCCCTACCACATCGGTAACGGCTGGTTCGGCGGCCTGATGCCGGCCACCGCCTTCGCCATCTCGGCACAGACCGGCAACATCTACGGCGGTCTCTGGTACGTCATTGTCGTGGCGCTGATGACGCTGGTGATCGGTGCGATCTTCGTGCCGGGCGGCACCCACAAGAAGGACATCTTCGCCGACGACCTGCGGCGCTGATCAGACTTCACAACAGCATTCCAAGGTGGGCCGGGTTCATCCCCGGCCCATTTTTTTGCCGGGCAGGAGCGCTCCCGCCGGAACAGGCTACTGCTGGCGGGGCCTGAGGAAGGACCAGGCCGTCCACAGGACAGCGGTGATGATGCTGTTGGCGACCAGGCCTGAGATGATGGCCTGCATCATCGGCACGTCGGCGCGCGGCAGGGTCGCCGGAATGATCACCGCGATGAATACGATGCCGGCCACGATGGGCAGCACCACCCCGGTCTGGGCGCGGGTACGTTCCATGGTCAGGATGAGCCCAGCCAGCAACCCGATGCGGAAGATATCGGTCAGTTGCGACATCAGGAGGGTGGTGGTGTCCATCAGGGGGCTCCCCGGTTTGTGGGCTTTCAGGCTCCGGGCTATCACAGGGCCGGGGCGCTGCGCCAGATGGATGTGACCAAAGTAGGTCTATCCGGCGCGGGCCGGGAGTGCTGGCATGGGCGGATGCGTCTTGCTCTGTTGTCGGATATCCATGCCAATCTTCCGGCGCTTGAGGCATGTCTTGCCGCGGCGCAGGCCCTGGGGGCGGAGCGGCTGGTTTTTCTCGGAGATTTTGTCGGTTACGGACCTGACCCGGAGGCGGTGGTCCGGCGCGTGCAGCCACTCATTGCGGCAGGTGCCATCGGCATCCTTGGCAACCATGATGCAGCGACGTTTCAAAGCGACGGCAGCATGAATTCCATGGCGGCGGCGGCAATCGCGTGGACGCGGCAGCAGCTGTCGCCGGACTCCATCGACTTCCTCAAATCGCTTCCGATGGAGGTGAATGACGGAGCCCACATGTTCGTGCATGCAGACGCGTCCAACCCCTCAGCCTGGAATTATGTAACGGACCCGGAGATGGCCGGGCGCAGCCTTGCAGCAGTAAAGGCCAATGTGACCTTCTGCGGACACGTGCACAAGCCGGCTCTCTATTGCGTGACGCAGGCGGGCGGCAAGGTGACGGCCCACATCCCCTCCAGCGACATCAGCATTCCGCTTGCCGCGCACCGGCAGTGGCTTGCCGTGCTCGGGGCGGTGGGCCAGCCACGGGACGGCAATCCGGCAGCGTCCTTCGCCATCTTCAATCCGGCGGTGCGCAGCCTGACCTATCACCGGGCACCCTATGACGTTGAAGACGTGGCGCGCCGTGTGCTGGATGCGGGACTGCCGGAGAGTCTGGCGGCGCGGCTGTTGAAGGGACGTTGAGGAATGGCAAAGGCAAGGCTGGAAGCTGGTGCCCTGGTAGGCGGCTACCGTGTCAAGGAACTGCTGCACACCGGCGGCATGGCCAGGCTCTGGACCGTCACGCCTGACGGGGGCGAGGGCGAATACCTCATGAAGGTGCCGGTGCTGCAGGAAGGCGAAGATCCTGCCAGCATCGTCGGTTTCGAGATGGAGCAGATGATCATGCCGCGGCTCAAGGGCCCGCATGTGCCACGCTACATCGCCAGCGGAGATTTTTCCGTGCAGCCCTTCATCGTCATGGAAAGGATCGAGGGTGAGTCCCTCCTGCCCAAGCTGGCAAACCTGCCGCTTCCCGTGGCGGAGGTGACCGAGCTTGGCCGCAAGATCGCGCTGGCGCTGGAGGCCCTGCACCGGCAGCGCGTCGTGCATCTCGACATCAAGCCGTCGAACATCATGATCCGGCCGACGGGCGAGGCGGTGCTCGTGGATTTCGGTCTCTCGCGCCATCTCGACCTGCCCGACCTCATGGCCGAGGAATTCCGGCTGCCGTATGGCACGGCCCCCTACATGGCGCCGGAGCAGATATTGGGGCAACGCCATGACGCCCGCAGCGACTTCTTCGCCCTTGGGGCGCTGCTCTATTTCTTCGCCACGGGGGAACGGCCCTTCGGCGATCCGCCGCGGCTGAAGGGGCTGAAGCGCCGTCTGTGGTGGGATCCGGTGCCGCCGCGTGCTCTCAACAAGGAGGTGCCCCTGTGGCTGCAGGAAATCATCCTGCGCTGCCTCGAGGTCAATGCCTCGCGGCGCTATCCCAATGCCCAGCAGCTGCTTTTTGACCTCACGCATCCCTCCGAAGTCAGGCTCACCAAGCGGGCCCACAAGGAGAAGCAGGACGGATTCTTTGTCCGGTTGCGGCGCAAGTCGGAGCCGCTGGACAGCCTGATCGACCATCCGCAGGATGCCAGCGCCGGACTTGCACAGGCACCCATCGTTGCGGTGGCAATTGATCTTGGCACCATGTCGCCGGAACTCTCGGAGGCAGTGCGCCAGACAGTGAAGCGCATCGTGGAGCGTTCCACGGAAATCCGCGTCGCATGCCTCAACATCCTGAAACTGAAGCGGCTGGCGCTCGACACCACGCTGGACGAGGAGGGCAACAACAAGCATGTGGCGCGCATCGTGCAGCTCAAGGACTGGGCCCGGCCCCTTGACGTGGCGCAGGCGCAGGTGAGCTTTCATGTGCTGGAAGCCATCGATCCGGCGGAGGCCATTCTCGAATATGCCCGCGAGAACACCGTCGATCACATCGTGATGGGGGCGCGTGACAATTCCACCATGCGCAAGCTGCTGGGCAGCGTGTCGGCGCGCGTCGCGTCGGAGGCCCCCTGTACCGTCACCGTCGTGCGCAACCGCAAGGACGATCAGGACGCGCCTGAATCTTGAGCCCCGTCATCCTGAGGCTCTTCGGGTTCGTCGCTTTCCACGGCGGGAATGGCATAGGTGCCGCCCAGCCACCGGCCAAGGTCAACCTGGGCGCAGCGCTGGGAGCAGAAGGGATGGAATTTCTGCGCGCTCGGCTTCTTGCAGATGGGGCAGGGCCGCCGGGGCCGGAGATGAACCGGCTCGGGCATCAGAGCAGCGTTGAAGGCTTGTGCATCAGCGTATGGAAGACGGGGAAGCCCGCGCCTTCGAGGAGATGCACCGTTTCATAGAGCGGCAGTCCGACAACGCCGGAGTGCGAGCCGGAGAGCAGGCGCACGAAGGCCTCGGCGCGGCCCTGGATGGCATAGCCGCCGGCCTTGCCGCGCCATTCGCCACTGGCGGTGTAGGCGTGAATGTCCTCGCGGGAGAGGCGCTTGAAGCGCACCTTGGTCTCGGAGCAGCGATAGGTCTGGCGGCCTTTGGGATCGATCAGGCAGACGGCCGAATAGACCCAGTGCGAGCGGCCCGAGAGCAGCGTGAGGGCCGCCTTCACATCCTGTTCGGTTTCGGCCTTGGGCACGGAACGGCGGCCCAGGCCCACCACCGTGTCGGCGGCGAGGATGAAGACATTGGGACCAAGGTCCTTGACCAGCGGCAGGTCCACCACGGCCTTGGCCTTTTCCTGCGCGAGGCGGATGGCAAGGCGGCGGGGTGTTTCAAAGCGTTCCGGGGTTTCGTCAATGTCTGCCGGGCACATCAGGTCGGGGGCGATGCCGACGCGCTCCAGGAGCGCGAGGCGGCGCGGCGAGGCACTGGCCAGCACGAGTCGGCTTTTCGGCTTGTCCTCGGCCATGCGTCCTCCGGTCCTGTTACTTGAAGCGGTAGTTGATGCGGCCCTTGGTCAGGTCATAGGGCGTCATTTCCACCATGACCCGGTCTCCTGCGAGGACGCGGATGCGGTTCTTGCGCATCTTGCCCGAGGTGTGGGCGATGATTTCGTGTGCGTTGTGGTCGAGCTTCACGCGGAACGTCGCGTTGGGCAGCAGTTCCGAGACCGTGCCTTCGAATTCGAGCAGTTCTTCCTTTGCCATTCAATCTCCTTGGGGCTTGGCAGTGCGCAAGGATCAGCCAAAGCCGCCCGGCGCGGGGCAGCAATGGACCTTTCGGGGGCAATTTTCAAGTGCGGGCAATGCCTTCGGCCTGCGGTTGCGGAAGCCGGGGGAAGGCGCTAACAGGCGGGCCATGAAATCATCACCCGCCAGCGCCACGCATGAGCGACTTGGCCCCGCTACCAAGGACGACGTGAAGCTGCCCTCCGAGCGCAGCTTTGCCCATGTATTTGGGGCTGTGTTCGCGCTTGTCTCGCTGTTCCCGCTGGTGCACGGCGGGGCGTGGCGGCCATGGGCGCTGGGCGTGGCGGCAGCTTTCCTCGTTCTCGGCTATGCGGCCCCCGCCGTTCTGCGGCCGCTGAACAAGTTGTGGTTCAAGTTCGGCCTGCTGCTGCACGCCATCGTCAATCCGCTGGTTCTGGGTGCCATGTTCTTCCTGGCGGTGACGCCGATGGCGCTGGTCATGCGGCTTTTCGGCAAGAAGCTGCTCAACATGTCCTATGACCCCGCCGCAACAAGCTACTGGATCGAACGCACGCCGCCGGGCCCCGCGCCCGAGACCGTGCGGCGGCAATTCTGAAGGAGTATCCATGTCGTTTCTGAAAGAGCTCTGGGCCTTCGCCCGTGAACGCAAGAAGGTGTGGCTGCTCCCGCTCCTCGTCATGCTCGTGGTCTTTGGCGGCTTGCTCATCCTCGCCAAGGGCAGTGCGGTTGCGCCCTTCATCTACACGATTTTCTGAGGCCAGCGGATCTTGCGGGTTCTCGGCGTCTCGGCATTCTATCATGACAGTGCAGCCGCCTTGGTGGTGGATGGCCGCATTGTCGCGGCCGCGCAGGAAGAACGCTTCACGCGCAAGAAGCATGACGCCGGGTTTCCGAACCATGCCATCGCCTATTGCCTTGAGGCAGCAGGCCTGACGCTGGAGCAGGTGGACTTTGTCGCCTTTTACGACAAGCCCTTCCTGAAGTTCGAGCGCCTGCTGGAAACCTATCTCGCCTTCGCGCCCAAGGGCTTCACGTCCTTCCGCATGGCCATGCCGGTGTGGCTGCGCGAGAAGCTGTTCCAGAAGGACCTGTTGCGCAAGGAGCTGAAGAAGATCGCGCCCGCTTTCGATGGCGAGAAGCTGGTGTTCACCGAACATCATCTCAGCCACGCGGCCAGCGCCTTCTTCCCGTCACCGTTCGAGAACGCGGCCGTCCTCACCATGGACGGGGTGGGTGAATGGGCGACGACGTCTCTGGCCATGGGGCAGGGGTCGAAGCTCGACATCCACAAGGAAATCCATTTCCCCCACTCGCTGGGCCTGCTCTATTCGGCCTTCACCTACTATACCGGCTTCAAGGTCAATTCCGGCGAATACAAGATCATGGGGCTTGCGCCCTATGGTACGCCCAAATACGCCCAGACCATCCGTGACAATCTCATCGATGTGAAGGACGACGGCTCCTATCGCCTCAACATGGACTACTTCGACTATTGCACCGGTCTCACCATGACCAATGCGAAGTTCGACGCGCTGTTCGGTGGTCCGCCGCGCAAGGCGGAGCAGCTGCTCACCCAACGCGAGATGGACCTCACGGCATCAGTCCAGCACGTGCTGGAAGAGGTGGTGATCAAGATGGCCCGCGCCATTGCCAAAGAAACGGGCGCGCGAAACCTGTGTCTTGCCGGTGGCGTGGCCCTCAATTGCGTCGCCAACGGCAAGGTGCTGCGCGATGGCGCATTCGACAACATCTGGATCCAGCCTGCCTCGGGTGACGCGGGTGGTGCGCTCGGGGCCGCCCTTTCCGTCAGCCATGGTATTGGTGGCGTGACACGCAGCGTGGCCGCGTCGGGCGATGGCATGGCGGGCGCCTATCTTGGCCCGTCCTATGAGCAGGCCGACATTGAGGCGCGCCTGAAGGCCGCCGGAGCGGTATTCGAGGTGCTGGATGACAAGGCGGTCATTGCCGACACGGCGCAGGCGCTTGCTGATGGCAAGGCCGTGGGCTGGTTCCAGGGCCGCATGGAGTTCGGTCCGCGGGCCCTGGGCAACCGCTCCATTCTCGGCGATCCGCGGTCGCCCAAGATGCAGTCGGTGCTCAACCTCAAGGTCAAGTACCGCGAATCCTTCCGGCCCTTCGCGCCATCGGTATTGCGCGAGCATGTGTCTGAGTGGTTCGAAATCGACTCAGACAGCCCCTACATGCTGCTGGTCGCCGATGTGGTGAAGGGCAAGCGCCGCGTGATGACGGCGGCGGAAGAGGCGCTCTTTGGCATCGACAAGCTCAATGTGCCACGTTCTGAAATTCCCGCCGTGACCCATGTGGACTATTCGGCGCGGGTGCAGACGGTGCACAAGGAAACCAACCCGCAGTACCACGCGCTGATTTCGGCCTTCGCCAAGAAGACCAAGTGCCCGGTGGTGGTGAACACCAGCTTCAACGTGCGCGGCGAGCCGCTGGTCTGTTCGCCTGAAGACGCCTTCCGCTGCTTCATGGGCACGGAGATTGAAGTGCTGGTGGTCGGCAACTGCCTCCTGCGCAAGGAAAAGCAGGACCCGGCCCTCAAGCTGAATTACGAAACGGCCTTCGAACTGGATTGATCGCTCGGGCGGTCTGAAATCGGCGACATCGCTGTGCGCCGTTGCGTGGGCTATGCCCCGGCCTGGTCGGCCTTGCTGAAGCGGGATGACACCAGTTCCCTGATCTTCCGGAAGGTGCGCCGCCGTACACCGAGACGGCGGGTCTCGTGTTTCATCAGATCGGTGATGGAAATCGGCGCGGCACCCAGTGCGGAGTCAAAACTGTCCGTCAACCGAACGCATTCTGCCGGCGAGACCGCTCCCTGCACAAGGCTGTTGGCCTGGGCGAAGGCCGCGTCCACAACCGCCCACGCCGGGTGGGGGAGGCGCGCCACGCGGGTGTCGTTGCGCGTCGGCGCCACAAGTGAACTGCCATGTCCCAGCCACCATTTCTGCGATGACCGGTAGGGGTCGGCATAATTCCCCACGGTCTGCCACCAGGTGAAGGATTCCGGGGCGGGTTCCAGGCCGCAAAACGCGAACATGCGACTGACAACATTCGGGTTGTCGGCAAGGAATTCGTCAAAAGGCACGATCAGGCAATCGGCAGCGGTCTTGGCGCTGAGAAGCCCGCTGAGATATTCCACCAGCAGCGGCCTGACGTCATTGGTGGCGGCAAAAAACTCAGCCACCTTCGCCAGCCATTCAGCGGGATTTCGGACGGAGTAGATGATCTTGAAGTTGCGGAACTTGTCGAATGCCGCGCGGCTGAAGTAGGGGAGCTTGTCGCCGGTCATGACAAAATCATGACCTTGGCGGCGCGTTTGCGCGAGCAGTGCGGCATAGGCATCGGCAGCATCAGCATGATGGCGGATGATTGAGCGAAACCCCGGCTCAGCGGACAGAAGCCGCTTGGCATATTTTGTCGGGTCAAGGCAGGCAATATCAGTCTCAAAGAGCACGAGGCATTGTGGGTGCGAGTTGAGGACGCCGACAAGACTGCTGGTAGCTGTGTTTGGGCCGCCTAGGATAATCACCGGCTTCTTCAAGACATCCAACCCCATCCGCAAATCGTTTTTCAACCTGGGGCAGGAGCTAATGCACCCCGGTTTAAAGCGACACGCGCGCGGAGTTGAAAAATGAAGCGCGGTTCATTTTCCGGACGAGGTCACAACTGATGCAGCCGGGAGGAATATCTTTCAGACATGGTTGCAGAGAATTCACGACAAACTTTTGCGCGCCTTCCTGAAAAACATTTCCGTACTGATTGTGTTTTGCGCTGCGGAGTCAGTGTTACACTCCCTTGGAAGTGCCTTTGAGAAGCCCCGGGACTGCGGGCAGCAATGCGATGCACAGGTGTTTCGCGGCAAAGAACCGGAAGCGTCCACAGCAACCCTGATCCCCAGGAAAGAGATGGCTGCCTCGCCGCGACTGGGTGGTGATCTTCATGGTCGCCCAGGTCTTCAAGGCTTCCCGTTCAGCAACTGCTGCACTTGCCCTGCCGTCACCTCTGCCAGAGCCTTGTGGCCGGCAACTGCCTGCCACGCAAGGAATAGCAGGACCCCGCCCTCGAACTGATCGACGAGACAGCTTTCGAGCCGGATTGAGCAGGCCGCATGTGCCCTCGACAATGGGGTTATGGATGGTTATCCAGAGCCGTCTGAAAAACACAGAGAATCCTGATTTTGTCCAAGAACACCCTGTTTTCCGCCATCATCCTTGCCATCTGCCTGGTTCTCGGCCTTGGGCTGGGTGAGGCCGTCCTGCGCGTCAAGAACATGTCGATGCAGAACTATGACATCGAGATGTGGCGTTATGCCCGCGAGTTGAAAACGCCGAGTTCCGATCCGGCGCTGGGCCATGAGCATATCAAGAACAGCCAGGCGCTGTTGCAGTCGGTTGACATCCGCACCAATGAATGGGGCCTGCGTGGCGGGCCCGTGGTGGACATGCCGGCAGGGGGCCGCCGCATCCTCGTTCTTGGAGCTTCCATAACGCTGGGCTGGGGCGTCAAGGAGGAAGACACCATGACGGCGCTGCTGGAGCGCAAGTTCGCCGACAAGGGTGAGCCCGCGCAGGTGCTCAACGCCGGCATTGGCAACTACAATGCCGAGCGTTACGTGAAGCATTTTTTCCGCGACCTGGAAGGCCTCAAGCCCACCGACATCGTGGTGCACTACTTCCTGCGGGATGCGGAAAAACTGGAAGCGGGCGGCGGCAACTTCTTCCTGCGCAACAGCGAACTGGCGGTTACGCTGTGGATCGCCATGAACCGGCTGCTGGGTCCGCAAGGGGAAACCTCGATCGAGGATCACTACAAGAAGGTCTATGACCCCAATGCCGAGGGCTACAAGGCCATGGAGGCGTCGCTGACAGAACTTGCCGACTACGCCAAGGCCAACAACATCCGCCTCACTCTGGCCATGGTGCCGGACGTGCACAACCTTGAAAACTATCCGTTCACGGACATTCATGGTCACATGAAGGCCGTGGCGGAGGGCATGGGCTACCGTTTTGTCGATCTCCTGCCTGCCTTTGGCAATCTCAAGCCCAGCGAGGTCTGGGCCATGCCGGGTGATCCCCATCCCAATGCGCTTGGCCACAGGCTGATGGCGGACGCTCTTTTCCCCGTGCTGGATTCGCCCTGAGCCATGCTGTTCAGCGAGCCGCGCTTTTTCCTGTTCTTCGCGGTTTACGCGCTCCTGCATGTCTTGCTGCCGCCGCGCTTTCGCATCTGGCTGGTGATCGTCGGTGGCGCCGTATTCTATGCATCATGGCGCTGGGACTATCTCTGGGTGCCCCTCGGCCTCAGCCTCGTTGCACATTTCGGCGCACAGTGGATGGATCAGGGCAGGGATGATGCCGCCCGCAAGCACCGGCTCTGGCTGGTGCTTGCGGTGATCTTCGCGCCGCTTGCCATCGTCAAGTACACCCACTTCCTTCTGGCCGATGTCGTGCAATTGGGCATTGCCGCCGAGACCTGGCGCTGGGCCTTGCCGCTTGGCATTTCCTTCATCACCTTCACGGTCACGGCCTATGTGGTGGATGTGTACCGCCGCCGCTACGCGCGGGAGAAAAGCCTGCCGCTCATGCTGGGCTATGTGCTGTTCTTCCCGCACCTCATTGCAGGTCCCATCCTCCGGCCCAACGAGTTGATGCCGCAGCTGAAGCAGGAACGCCGGGCGCGCGATGCCCGCATCCTGCTGGGTATCAGCCTCTTCACCATGGGGCTGGTCAAGAAACTGCTCTTCGCCGACCAGATCGCCGCGGCGGTGGAGCCTGTCTATCTCAATGCCGCAGGCCTCACGGCCTGGCATTATCTGGTCGCCATCTATGGTTTCTCGGTCCAGATCTATTGCGACTTTTCGGGCTACACCGACATGGCGATCGGGCTTGCCTATCTGTTGCGCATCCGGCTCCCCACCAATTTCCTCAGGCCATATGGCGCGGCTTCCCTGCCCCAGTTCTGGCGGCGGTGGCACATCACGCTGTCCTTCTGGCTGCGGGACTATCTCTACATTCCGCTGGGGGGCAACCGGCGCGGCAAGGCGCGCCAGATCATCAACCTGCTCATCACCATGGTGCTCGGCGGTTTGTGGCATGGGGCCAACTGGACCTTCGTGATCTGGGGGACGTTGCATGGCACCGGGCTGGCGCTGGCGCACGCGCTTGGCAAGGGATTCCGTCTGCCGCGCTGGCTCGGCATTTTTCTCACTTTCCATTTCGTGACGGTCGCCTGGGTCTTTTTCCGCGCACCTGATCTGGTGACGGCCATGCGGGTTCTCGCCGGACCTTTCACCCAGAGCTATGCCGGTGCGGGCCTTGTTCTGGCCACGCTGGCCTTCCCCATCCTGCTGATCGCGGTGTTTCTCGTCACCCATGTATGGGACAGACATGCGCGCCTGCGCTGGCTGAGCGTGCATGGCAACAAGGCCATGCAGTGGGGCGTCATCGCCCTGTTCTGGATCCTCGCCATCGCTGTTGCCCAAGGCAGTTCGGCGAAGTTCATCTATTTCGATTTCTGAGCGGCACGCTGCTCAGCAGAGCGCCTTTCCGGTCAGTTTCTCCAGAAGGCGCTGCGGCGACTTTTCGGGGTGGCGCATGTCGTCGATGGTGATTTCGAAGGTCTGCTCCAGCGCATATCGCCCGGCAAGCGCGGCATGCAGCACGCTGTCGGTGAAGCACAGCCACACCGCGTTGGGTGGGAAAGCGAACTGCTGCTGTGGCGAGTTCTCCTGGAAGTCGCGGTCCAGCTTGCCCATGTCGTGCAGGTTCAGCATGATGTGGTCGTAGTGCGAGCGCTTCCAGTGGGTGAGGCGCAGCGCATTGAGAACCGTGAACTCGCCCGGCCAGGGCTGGCGCATCTTGCCGACATATCGCTTGGCGTAGTCGGTGAAGTCGCCACCCACCTTCCACAGGCGAGGTTCGCCGAAGGGATTGATGTTGTTGAAGACGCGCAGGATGCGGCGCTTCACCATGGGGCGGCGCTTGAAGGCGTCGGCGTGGAGCAGGGTGTCATCAAAACGGAACTGTTTTTCATCGCCCACCTTGCCGATGGACTTGCGGTTCCTGATCTCCACTGGGCGGAAGGTCGTGCGCTGGGCCGCGTATTTCCGGCCCGGGTCACCAAGGAGGCGCGCCAGCCAACCCTCGGTTTCCGACTTGTAGCGCGCCATCAGGCTTTCGGCGGCGGCCTTGTAGGGCGAGTCCTTCGAGATGCCCGAGGTCTTGCCCAGATAGGGGTCGAGCGTGATGTTCTTCTGCACCCCGTCGGTCAGGTTCCTGTCCTGCGAGAACAGGATCTGCTCATCGTCCTTCATGGCCACCGAGAGGCCGGGAATGAAGATGACGTTGCTGCCCTCGAGTTTTTCCACGGCATCGGCCTGGTCTTGAACTGACCAGGAATCAGACAGGAACCTTGAGGCGGGTATCTGGACGATCTCTGACATGGCAAGGCCTCTGCAGTATGAGGGAAACGGGCTGGTGCGGGATAGGTAATCCCGATGGAACAGCCATATTGTATCTGAAATCCGCCTGCAACCCTCCCGGGCAACCCTTCCGTTGACCCAACAGGAGTTGCCGTCTAGACGACTGGCAGCGCGGAACGTCCAACAGGTTCCGGCTGACGAGACATCATGGACATTTCACGACACAAGATCCTCGTGACAGGCGCCGACGGCTTCATTGGCTCCCACCTGGTCGAGGCCCTTCTGGCCAAAGGGTGTGACGTCAGGGCCTTCGTGCTCTACAACTCCTTTGGCAGCCGTGGCTGGCTGGACACATTGCCCGCAGCCCAGCGCCAGTCACTCGATGTTTTCGCAGGTGACGTGCGCGATCCCCATGGCGTGCGGAAAGCCATGGAGGGCTGTGGCGTTGTCCTTCACCTCGCCGCACTCATTGCCATTCCCTATTCCTACCACTCGCCTGCCACCTACGTGGACACCAATGTCCAGGGCACGCTGAATGTGGTGCAGGCGGCCCGGGATCTCGGCGTGGAACGGGTGGTTGTCACGTCCACCTCCGAAGTCTACGGCACCGCCCGCCATGTACCCATCGGCGAAGACCATGCGCTACAGCCGCAGTCCCCCTATTCCGCTTCGAAGATCGGTGCCGACGCCATCGCGCTCTCTTACCACGCGTCGTTTTCCACGCCCGTCACTGTGCTGCGGCCCTTCAATACCTACGGTCCCAGGCAGTCGGCGCGCGCGGTCATTCCCACAATCATCGGACAGGTCGCGGCCGGCAAGCGTGAGATCAAACTGGGTGCCCTCCACCCCACGCGGGATTTCACCTTCGTCAAAGACACGGCAGAGGGCTTCATCGCAGCGGCTGCCTGCGATGCGATTGTCGGCAGTGTCACCAACATCGGCAGCGGTTTCGAGATTTCGGTGCTGGATACGGCACGCCTGATCGCGGAGGTGATGGGCAGGGAGATCGCCTTCGTGGAAGATGCCCAGCGCCTGCGTCCGGCCGCCAGCGAAGTGGAACGGCTCTTTGCCGGCACCGCCAAGGCACAGGCGGCCTTTGGCTGGAACCCGGCGCATGGCGGCCTGGAAGGGTTCCGTCGCGGCCTCGCGGAGACGGCGCAATGGTTCATGGAGCCTGCCAACCTGGCCCGTTACGATCATGACCGCTACAACATCTGAGCAACGCGCCATGCGGCTTCTTGCCGTCAGCGGAAGTCGTGCGGACTGGGGCTATCTCGTCAAGCCGCTGGAGACCATGCGCGCGGATCCGGCAATGGACGTGCGGCTGGCTGTGACTGGCCAGCACCTGGATGCTGCGTCTGGCGGCACCCTCAGCATGATCCGCGCCGCGGGTTTTGATGACATCGAGATTGTTGATCCCGTCTTGTCGGGCGACAGCGCGGTGGAGACGACTGGCGCCATGGCGCGTATCCTGTCCGGCATGGCCGGGGTGATCGCGCGCGTGAAGCCCGACATGATGTTCCTTCTCGGTGACCGGTACGAGACACTTGCCGCTGCCTCCGCCGCCATGATGGCCCGCATTCCCATCGCCCATCTCTGCGGTGGTGATGTTTCGGAAGGCGCGGTGGATGATGCCATTCGCCATGCGGTGAGCAAGCTCTCGCACCTGCATTTCCCAAGCAACGGGATTTCGGCGCAGCGCCTCATACAGATGGGGGAGGATCCCGGGCGGGTGCACATGGTGGGCAGCACGTCGCTTGACCTGCTTCTCTCTGTCCCCATCATGGCGCGTGCCGCATTCCTCGCGGAGGTGGGCCTCGCCGATGCGCGAGCCGTGGTGCTCGTCACCATGCATCCGGTGACGCTGGCGGAAGACCCGGCAGCAGAGGCCCGGGCACTGGTGTCAGCCCTCGCCGGGCTGGATGAAAGCCATGCATTGCTGATTTCAGGCACCAATGCCGATACGGGCCGCCTCGGCATCACGCGTATGCTTGAAAACCTCGTGGAGCAGCGGAGCAATGCGGTTCTCGTGCCGTCGCTTGGCAATGCCCTCTTTGTGAATGCGCTTGCGCATTGTTCGGTGATGGTGGGCAATTCCTCCAGCGGGCTTTACGAGGCGCCCAGCATGGGCATTCCCACGGTCAATGTGGGGACGCGGCAAGATGGCAGACTCAAGGCAGCGTCTGTCGCGGATTGCCCGGCCGAGCCCGCCGCCATTCTCGCAGCCATGGCCGATGCGTTGGCCGGGGGGCGGAAAATGGTCAGCAATCCCTATGGCGACGGCAAGGCCTCGCAGCGCATTGCCGCCGTGATCATGGCCCACGCCGCCGATCCCGCGCGGTTGCTTCACAAGCGCTTTCGTGCCACTTGGGAAGATGCATGAGCCAGCGTGTAACGATCATTGCGGAGGCGGGGGTGAACCACAATGGTTCGCTTGCACGGGCGCTTGAATTGACCGATGCGGCGGCGGCGGCCGGAGCCGACATGGTGAAATTCCAGACCTTCAAGGCTGACAAGCTGGCCAGTTCCCGCGCCGCGAAGGCGGCCTACCAGCAGCGCAACGCGCCCGGGCAGCCGACGCAGCTGGAGATGCTCCGCGCGCTCGAACTGAGTGCCGAAGACCATGAGGCCATCATCGCACGCTGCAAGCTGCGCCACATCACCTTCCTGTCCACGCCGTTCGATCCCGACAGTCTTGATCTGCTTGCGGTGCGCTTCGGGCTTCCCACCATCAAGCTCGGCTCCGGCGAACTCACCAACGGTCCGCTTCTGCTTCAGGCGGCCCGGACGGGGCGAAAGCTCATCCTGTCCACGGGCATGGGTGATCTCGCGGAAGTCGAAGATGCGCTGGCCGTTCTGGCCTTCGGCTTTGCCGGGCAGGGAGCGCCGTCACGTGCCGCCTTCGCCACCGTCTTTGCGTCAGCGGAGGGGCAGCTTGCCCTCCGGGAAAAGGTGACGCTGCTGCATTGCACGACAGAGTATCCCACGCCGCTGGCCGACATCAATCTCACCGCCATGGATACGCTGCAACATCGTTTTGGACTGACAGTCGGCTTCAGTGACCATTCGGAGGGTATCACGGCCGCCATCGCCGCGGCGGCGCGCGGTGCGGCCGTCATCGAAAAACACTTCACGCTGGACCGCACCCTGCCGGGTCCGGACCACAAGGCCTCGATCGAGCCGGATGCTCTCAAGGCGATGGTGGACGGCATCCGCGCCGTGGAACTGGCGCTCGGCGATGGCATCAAGCAGGCCCGGCCTTCGGAAGCGGCCAACAAGTCGGTGGCGCGCAAAGTCATCGTTGCGGCGCGGGCCCTCAGCGCCGGTGAAACGGTCACGCCCGGTGACGTCTCAATTCTGCGTGCGGGAGCCGGATTGTCGCCCATGGCCTATTGGGATGTGGTGGGACGTCCCGTGGCGCGAAGTTACACGGCAGGGGAACCGTTCGATCCATGATTCCCGTTTCCCAACTCGGCGACGTGACCGTTTCTCCAGATGCCAGCATACTCGAGACCATCAAGGCGATTGACGGTGGCAACCTCCAGGCAGTGCTGGTCGCGGGTGCTGACGGCGTGCTGCTCGGCGTTGTCACCGACGGTGATGTGCGCCGTGGCCTCTTGAAGGGCGCGTCACTCCAGTCTCCCGTGGCGGAGATCATGAACACCAAGCCCGCCTTCCTGAAGGCGACGGCAGGCCGGGAAGAGGCGCTGGCCATCATGCGCCGCCTCAGCATCAGGCACCTTCCGGCGCTTGACGGATCAGGCCGCATCACGGGGCTTCATCTGATCGATGGTGACGGCGGCGCCGAAGACCGCGGCACTCCGCCCTGGGTGGTGATCATGGCGGGCGGGCGGGGCACGCGGCTTCACCCTCTCACCGAAACCACGCCCAAGCCCATGTTGCCTGTTGGGGGCCAGCCGCTCCTTGAGACCATCATTCGTGCCCTTGTCACGCAAGGCTTCTCGCGCATCTATCTGGCCCTGAATTACATGGCCCCCGTCTTCAGGCGGCATTTCGGTGATGGCAGCCGGTTTGGAGCGGAAATCCGCTACATCGAAGAAAGTGAACGGCTGGGTACGGCGGGTGCCCTGAGCCTGTTGCCGGAGATGCCCGAGCAACCCTTCCTCGTCATGAACGGCGATCTTCTCACACAGGTCGATTTCCGCAATCTGATGTCCTTCCATGCCGAGCATGGGGCGCAGGCCACCATGTGTGTGCGCGACTACAGCATCCAGGTGCCCTACGGTGTCGTGGAGCTCGAAGGCTCAAATGTCACAGGCATCGTTGAAAAGCCGGTTCGCTCCTTCTTTGTCAATGCCGGCATCTATGTGCTTGATCCCGCACTCCTGGAACATATCCCGCCGGCGGCCTATTTCGACATGCCGCAGCTGCTGGAAGCCGCCATGAAGGCAGGGCGTACCGTGAGCAGCTTTCCGATCCACGAATACTGGCTCGACATCGGCAAGTTTGATGACCTTGAACGTGCCCAGGCTGAATTCCACAGGCTCTTCGGTCCATGAGGCTCGTCTGTACCATCGGGGCGCGCGGAGGCTCGAAGGGTGTGCCGGGAAAGAACCTCAGGCCGCTTCTCGGTCTTCCGCTGCTGGCCCACACCATCCGCCAGGCCAAGGCCAGCGGGCTTTTTGATGCAGTGGCTTTCAGTTCCGACAGCGAGGACATCCTCGCTGCGGCGAGAGCCCACGGGGCGGACATCCTGATCGCGCGCCCACCCGAAATGGCGACCGATCTCGCCGCCAAGCCACCCGCCATCCGGCATTGTTTCCTCGAAGCGGAGAAGCGGCTGGGACGGTCATATGATGCCTTTGTTGACCTCGACGTCACGTCTCCGCTGCGCCTGCCGGAGGATATCCTGGGTGCCGTCGCGCTGTTTCATGAAACGGGTGCCAGCAATGTCATCACTGGCGCCCCATCCCGGCGTTCGCCCTATTTCACCTTGGTCGAGAAGAACGAAGACGGTTTCGTGCGGCTTTCCAAGACACTGCCCACCGCAGTGGTGCGCCGTCAGGACAGCCCCCGCTGCTGGGACATGAACGGTTCGATCTATGTCTGGCGGCGAGAACCCTTTGTGAGTGATCCCCGCGTCCTCTATCCCGATACGCGGCTCTATGAAATGCCCGAAGAGCGTTCCATCGACATCGACAGCGAACTGGACTTCCGGTTCGTGGAATTCCTGATGGGCGAGAGGTGAAAATCAAAGCGTAACGCGTCGGTCGCGCAACAAGGCATCGTAGCGCTGGCGTATCGCCTCATAAGTTTCAAAGTGCCTGATGGTCTCATCGGAGACCTCGATGCCATAGTGCTTTTCGAGTTCCAGCATGACTGACATGTGGCCGAAGCTATCCCAGTTGGGATGCACAGCAAGTGCGCTTTCGGAGTTGATTGCATCCGGACTGCAACGCAGTGCGGATGCCAACAATTGTTCTGGCGTGAGCAGATTCATGCTGCTAAGCGCTAGCACTCACTCTTGACCGAAGCAATAAGCGCTTTCACATCGATCTTGTCGTTGGGATTTCTGGGCAGGGTGTAGTACAGGTGGAAATGCGCGGGAACTGCATGTTGTTCGATGTGATTTGCAAGTGACGCGCGCAACGCGCCAGCATCAATCGACGTCAGATCGGTCTCTAGGAATGCATGAAGTTCGTCGCCGACCAGAGCCGTCGCAGCGTGCGTGAAGCCACATTTGCGCAAGGCAGCATCGACCTCCAGCAGTTCCAACCTGCGGCCGCGCACTTTGACCTGAAAGTCGAGACGCCCGGCAAAGAATATTTTTCCCTCCACGCGGTGAGCGTAGTCGCCTGTAAAGTAGGCCCGCTCGTTGCCTCCGCTCATATGAAGGGGGCGGAAAGCTCCCGCTGTTTTCTCTTCATCCTGCCAATAGCCACGGGCCAATTGCACGCCTGTGATTGCTATTTCTCCCTCGTCTTCATTTGGGCCGTTCACGAGATGAATGGCGCTGCCGGGAATGGCTTCGCCAATTGCCACGTTGGCTGCACAGTGGTCCTGGTAGTTGTCTCTGGTGAGGCGAAGGAACGTGCAAGACACAGTCGCTTCCGTCGGGCCATATGTGTTGTGCACAGAAGCATCCCGGCAAGCTGAAAAGACTGCTTCCACATGTTCCCGCAACAGGGCCTCTCCGCAGAAGTTCAACGTCCGGAGTGTGGCAAGATTTTCGGCAGTCAAATGTCCCGCGCGGCTCATCTGGCTGATTACGCTGGGAACGGAGTTCCAGATTGTAATGCCGTGACGTCGAATGGCGAGAGCGGGAAACATCCGGTCTCTCGGAGTATTGAATGGAAAAAGGTGCCCGCCGGAACACAGTGCACCGTGAATGTCGAACTGACTCAAGTCGAAGGCAATTATGGGATGTTGTGACCACCGGTCGCCCAAGCGTGCATCCACGATGCCTACAACCCAGTCGACGTAGTGATTGAGCGCGTCGCGCGGGATCATGACACCTTTGGGCTCGCCAGTCGTACCCGATGTGAACATCACATACGCGAGATCATGCGCCGGTCGGGCGGCGTAGGTCGCGGGCCGGGAAGTCTCCTCTGCGGCCACGTTGATGACATGCGCCTGAGGGGCAACAAGCGTTGCAAGTTCCAAGAACTGCGGACCGCTTATTACCACATCGGGCATAAACTGGCACGCGATCTGCTGAATTTTTGCTTGCGGAGCTTCAATGTTTACAGGCGCGTAGAAACCGCCTGCCATCAATGCTGCGTACTTGGCCGAATAGGCATGATAACCTTGTTCCAGCAGGATTAGCACTCGTGGATGGTCTGCGTTCTTGCCTGCCTTCATTGCCAGATTCTGCACCAGCTGATGCATCTTGCCATAATTGTAGCAAATGCCACGGTCTGTGACGGCCAAAGCATCCGGATGACGCCGGGCCTGGTTAGTAAACCGCTCCACTACATCGATCATGCAGGGGCTCCAGTGGAAGCAAGCAATCCTTCAGGATTGTCTGTCAGATGATTGATCAAAATAGTGATCAGGTCATTCATCATGAAGGCATAGCTGCGACCGAAATGAGTTTTCTGCTGATGTAGCTTTCCGGAACGTTCCAGAATCGGTTTTGGAACCGACCAGTCCTCTATATCAGTACTCCTGTCGCTTCGTCCGTAGTAACGGCAAGCTATGTTTCTCGTGTTGCCTTCGTCATCGACCACCTGACGCGGGAGGTCTAGCCAAGTCCGGTAGGGGATGCGCCCAAAACAGGCCATTGCGTGGACAACAATCGTCGCGGCATCGGCAAATTCGGCCCCAAGGAACACCTGCTTGAAGCCATTGTGGTGGAGAACATCGAAGTCTGAATCTGGCCCCATGGAGAATCGACCGGTAGGCTGGTCCAGCAAACTGGAGTCCGGCCCCACTGCTGCATATGAGTGCAGCGGACAGCGGCTGCGGCGCGATTCTGGAAGCTGGCGCACAAACTCAGACAGTTGCCCGCACCTCTCCGACGGCGACGTCAGCCTATTATATACATCGCTCACAGACGCATGCAGCCTAAAGGTGGGCACAGCCAGTGTGCCCCTTGTTCCGATCACGGCACGGATGGCAGCGCATGCACCCTCGCTGCCATCTTCGAGCAGGCCGAATGAGGTCAGACGGCTGTGCACAACGATGTTGTCGCCAGCACCAACGTTGAGCGCGGCGATGTGGTCCGCCATGGCCGCCCGCGTTGTTGTGGGGATGCTCATGCCTTCACACCATAGATCACATGGAATTGGTTCTGCTCACCCGCGAAGCGCATACCATACTCAACCACGTCCCTTATGGTGATGCCGCTGCACCATGAGCGCAGTTCCTCTTCAGATTCAGGAATGGTGAGCACGGCTCCCATTTGGTCTGAGACGGACTCCGAAAAGCACCTGCTGCCATCTGCCAAGGGTTCGGAACGGCGGTAGAGCAAGTCATTTGCTGTCGGGAAACACATGATGAAACAGCCGCCCGCCGGAAGTACCTCGACCAGACTCGCTATGCTTGCAATCGTGTTTGGGCGCGTACCGTAGCATAGAGACTGCCAAGCGATTACGTGGTTGAACTGTGGAAGTTGCTGACCGAGATCCAGGCGCGGCTCGATAAGCGTGATACCTGGATTTGGCAAACCGGCCTTGGCAAAGCGTTGGCTCACTATCGCGAGCGCCTCGGAGGATACATCCGTACAATGAACTGCATGGCCCGAGCGCGTCAGAAATTCGGCGACATTGCCGGTGCCGCAGCCATGATCAAGTATAGTGCCCGCAAACCCGTCGCTCTTTTCGTGGCGGCGCACCAGCCGAACCAAGGCTTCCGCTGGATACCAAAGCATGGAGCCCGACCTGTAGATCTTGTCCCACATCTGTGTGTTGGCCTCCGGTACGTCCGGAGCGATTGCGGTATTCATTTCTGAGCCTTCTACTGCTGTGCTGCCATATTCCCGTCTGGTTTACGCCGCAACGGGCAAGTCGATAGTATCAAGGCGCGGGAGACGAAATCTGTTTGCTGTCGCAAGACCGGCAATTGCCACCTCTGTGGTTACGGCTGCGCGAAAGCCCTCCCGCTTAACACATTCGATTGTGTCTGCGGTAAAGCCACCATAAGGGTAGCAGAACGTCAGCTCTGCTTCCTTGACGCCGAGGCTCTTCAACAGCGCGCGCGAGGCGGCAACCTCTTGGGCGCATTCTTCAACACTGCACCTGTTGAGCCACAGGTGGCGATCTCCGTGCCCGCCAATGTGCATGCCAGCGCTTCGCATTTCGGCCAGGTTCGCGGCACTTGCGTAGAACTCGTCAGCCAGTGCTCTCACGTCACTGGTGACAAATCTCCGAAGCAGTTGGTCCAAGATTTCTTCGCGGAATGCTTCAGGCAAGGCGTGCTGAAGCATCCTCTTCACGTAGATCACTTCCGCAGTATCGAGCCGACTCGCCTTCATGTATTCATGGTGATAGGCCTGTGCAGTCTGAACATCTGGCTGACCCCTGCCATGGGCATCGTCGACCGCACGATCAATTGTGCCGACGATGGCCGACACGTCTGAGAGGGTTGCCAGGAGAAGGTGGATTTTGTTGACCGACAAAAGCTTTCTTTCACGTACAGTGCATGCTGGGACATAGAAGGCCCCGGTGATCTTGCGGGTCAACAATTCCGGAAAGACATAGCGGTAGTGGTCAGAATAGCCGTCGTCAAACGTCAACAACGCCGCTTGTTGTGGCAATGTTTGATGTCCATCAATTGCCGCCAGTACATCCTCCATTGTCACCATGTTGTGGCGCATCTGCAGATAGTCCAATTGCCCGCGAAAGTCCTGGAGGCTGCGCGATTTCAACCGCGGAAATGGTGCTTCTGGCGGCCTCACATAATGGTACATCATGATGGTTAAGTTCACGGCCGATGTAGTCTCCGTTGGTTCTGGACGCTCGTGGGCAGTGCCTTGCCATGACTGCTAGTCGTGTCCCGACCCAGTGCGATGTTCTGCCTTCACTTTACTGAAAAGGAATTGGCCGATCAACCTGGCGGGCAGGGTGCCCACTGGCTTTGGCGCTTTGAGGTGGGCAGGAAAGAGATGAACCATGCTGTCACCACACGTTACAAAGGCCGGGCGTGACGGCTTTTTCAGCACCGCTGCAAGGGCATTGAGGCGCACCCCCAAGGCATCTGTGTCAATAGGAGGAAACATCTTACGGTTATACGATTTTGAGGGCCACCAGGTCTTGTAGGTCCATCTTGGGTGCCACTGCGCGATGCCCGCATGATGCGAACTGGTGCCACCCAGAAGCTGCCGCGCCGCATCCACCACTCTCTCAGCCGCGAGCGGCCCACTCTGTGCAGAGAAGAATCGACGGAAAGTCTCTGTCGTAGCTATCGGATAGGGTGAACCGTCTGGTCCACAGTCAACTATGCGCCGCGCCTCGGCGACAACATCATTGACGGTCCGCGCGGTAAAGCCAAGGCGCGTCGAGAGCAGAACCTTATTGAGGCGCGACGGCAGTGACTCGAAATTGATGCAGGGCTTTCCCATGGCAAAGGCCTCAATGCCGGTTGTGCAGCCGGTGTGAACCATGACGTCCGATGCCATGATCCACGGAGCAGCTGATCCCTCGAACAGTACCTTGACGTTGGCAAGGTCCGAAAGCTGTTCAGCGTAGGTCGCCAGCCGCTCCCCGGGATGCGGGCGAAGGATCAGCGTATGTTTCGGAAAAGCTGCCGCCAGTTCCCGTGCGAGCGGTACCGTCGCCGCGAAGTTTGCCTGTTCAAACGCGATAAAGTCGTTCCACAGCGCCATGTGCTGTGCATTGTTTGGGTCGATTTTCTTGGCTTTCACGTAGTCCTTGAAGACGTCCTCAGCATTTTTCTTCTCTGGATTGACACTGCCATTATTGGTGTTCATGAGAATAATGCGTCCGAACCGGTCGTTGTATTCCCTGGCCTTTGCGGCATAGAGAGGCGAAAGTTCTTGACGGAGATAATCCCATCTGGGGTTGCCGGTGATCAAGAGCTTGTCAGCTGTGGCGGGCCACTTGCCCACAAGGCTCTTGCGGTGTTCCTCGCCAAGGCAGAATATTCGGTCACACAGACGTACTGCTTCATCTGATACCCAAAGCAGTTCGCCGCTGCCTTCCGCGGTCGCTGGAACCTCTTCGTCAATCGACGCCACTGTGTGGCCTGCCGCCTTGCAGCGTGCCATGCGCTTGGAATCGCGCTTGGTCATGGTCTTGAATATCCACAAGCCGGGCGGCATGGCTTCGATGTTCTTCTCCATGAGCCACTTCTGGCCCATGATGACCTCCATGCCGTTTTCAACGGCAATCAGGGCGATCAGCAGACGAGAATCGAACTCGCGCACGGCAATCTCCATCGGCAAGTAAAGATAGACTGCTTTCAAGTCGAAATCCTCAAGATCAAAAAATGAAAACCGTCATTACGTTGAAGCCGGCCAAGGCGCAACCCGTCCATGATCACTGTCGTGCCCACGCGCACCCCAGGTCCAGATAGTCTTTCGGGGGCAAGCCAAGATCCTCCGTGAGATAGTTCATGGGGCTGGAACCCGGTGCCGAGAGCCGCTCCACTTCCGGCATGTTGAGAAAGGGCACGAGGCGTGCGTCCTGTTTTGCTAGGGCCCTGATCTGGCGGACCGAGGCCGCGTCACCGGTATGAAAGCCGTCGATGAAATCACAGTCATGCAGCAGCGGATCGGTGGTCGCCACGTAGGGCAGGCCGGACTCCCTGATGGTACGTTCCAGGTCGGCAATGTAGCCATATCCGCCATCTTTCTCCATTGCGGCGGTGACGGTGGGGGCAAAGGGCGGAAAGAAGAAGACATGGGGCACGCCGTCCGCGTCCAACTTTCGGTGCAAGTCCAGCAGGTGTTGAAACTGGCTGGATGACACAGTGGACGCCTTTTCGAAGCGGCGGTTGCCGTTGGCAATGCGGCCCAGCGTCATGCGGAAGTTCTGGTCTTCGTGGGGTTCACTGGCCGTGAGCAGGTCACCGTAGTAGCGGTAACCATCGGCCGCATAGCCTGAAAGAAAACGCTTCGCGGAAATGCCGAGATGGCATTCGGGGCCCTGCGTCAGGGCCTGCCATGCTTCAGCCCACAACCCTTCCCGCCAGACCAGACTCACCAGGCGCAGGATGGCACGCGGGTCATTGGGGTCGGAGCGGACGCGCTTCACCTTGTCGACGCCTGCCTCATCCCAGTTGGGATTGAACCAGTACTGGTCGAGGCCCACCAGAAGAAACTTCGGTTTATGGATGGCGAGGAGTTCTGTCACCGCCGACTCGCCGCGCTTGATGTCGGTCATCACGCGGCCGAGGTTGACGAAGGGCCGCGAGAACTGCCGCTGGGTCAGTTCCAGCACCCGGCTGGAGCCGAGAACGGCGATATCAGGTTTGACGGTCTTGTAGATTTCAAACTTGTAGAAGCCTTCGTTCTGTTTTCCATATTCCGAGAAGATGCAGGGCCGCCCTGCGGACTGTTGCATGCGGACAATATCTTCCTCAGGCAGGAAGTCTCCGGTCGCCACAAGCACCTGGCGGGCCAACACCGTCAGCCCGAAGAGCAATGCCAGGAACACGAGGACGGCGATGACGAAACGCCGGGGGTCAGAACTGGAAATAGAGAAACTCACTTGGTCCCCCCAGGCTGATGATGACGCATATCCAGCAGGCCGCAACCAGCAGGAAGTTGAAAAGGTTGGGCGCAAAAGCGAGGCGGCGGTCCGGCGTCAGGAAATACTGGGCCGCGTTGGGCAGAAGGAAGGCCATCGCCGCGGCAATGGCCAGCATGGCGGCGGCAGCTTCTTCGGGCTGTGAGCTGATCATCAGCACCGTGCCTGTGACCGAGGCGGGAAGGAACTGAGGCGCGTCAATGGAACCGGCAAGTCCTTGCAGCACGGCCAGAGCGGCCGGGAAGGTCGGGGCGCGGAAGAAGACCCAGGCAATGGCCACCGCCAGGAATGTGAGAAGGAAGCCCGCGAGGCCAGCCAGCCGGCTGCGGCTCTCACCCGCCACTGTGCGGAACAGGTGATTGATGATGAGATAAAACCCATGAAGCGCACCCCAGGCCACGAAGGTCCAACCCGCGCCGTGCCACAGTCCGCCCAGCAGCATGGTGATGAACAGGTTGAAGTAGCGGCGCAACGGTCCGTGGCGGTTTCCGCCCAAGGGAATGTAGAGATAGTCGCGCAGGAAACTGGACAGCGTGATGTGCCAGCGCCGCCAGAAATCGATGATGCTGGTGGCCTTGTATGGTGAGTAGAAGTTCACCGGCAGGTGGATGCCGAAGAGCAGGGCGCTTCCGAGTGCCATGTCGGAATATCCCGAGAAGTCAAAGTAGAGCTGGAAGGTGTAGGCCAGCATGCCCAGCCAGGAATCTCCGGTGTTGAGGCTGGCACCTTCGGATGCCGCAGTGAACACCGGCCCGACAAATTGCGAGAGGCCGTCGGCGATCACCACCTTCTTGAACAGGCCAACGGAAAACAGGCTCATGCCCGTGGCAAGCGTGCCCCAGCTCAGGTGTTTCATCTCCAGCCTGGCAAACTGGGGCATGATCTCGCGGTGGTGGACGATGGGGCCCGCGATCAGTTGCGGAAAGAACGAGACGAACAGTCCGAAGCGCAGGAAACCGAGGTCATTCACCTTGCCGGCATAGGCGTCGCACAGAAAGGCGATCTTCTGGAAGGTGAAGAAGGAAATCGCCAAAGGCAGGAGGATCGTGCCGGTCTCGATGCTGGTGCCAAGCAGGCTGTTGGCATTGGCGGCGAGGAAGGCCGCATATTTGAAGTAGCCGAGAACCGAGAGGTTGAGGATGAGTCCTGCGGTGAGAACGGACTTGCGCCAGTGCCGCTGTGTGGCGAGATAATAGCCAATGGCGTAATTGGCCAGCACCAGCGCCAGGAGCAGCGGCACATAGACAGGGTTCCACCAGCCGTAAAAGAACAGCGAGGCGAGGCTCAACGCCGACAACGCCATCTGCTTGTGTCCAAGCCACATCAACAGCCAGAAGATGCAGGCTGTGACGGGCAGAAAGGCGAATATGTATGCGACGGAATTGAACAGCATGTTGGGGCGGGCACAGGAATTGCCGGACGAAGGAAAAGTGCACCTTCTGGATGCCGACAGCCCCGAGTTAGAGGAAATATGGGCCGCTTACAAGGTTGCCGTTATGTTCTGGCGTCCGCGGCATGGTTGCGCATGGGTCCGGCGGCGTGTTGCGGTGCAGCGGATTCGGCCTATAGTTGACGTCCGCAAAGGACGTTTCCCATGAAAAACACGGTTTTCATCCATACCAACGAGAAGCAGATGGTGGGTGCCATCGTTTCCGAGCACTCCTTCAAGCGCAATTCCAAGAACCCGGATGCCTTCGACGTGAAGATCATCCGCCGCGAGGATTTCAAGTTCTTCGATGACTACGAGGGCAAGAAGTTCCTGCGCGCGGGCACCTGGCGCGTCTGGAAGAACAGTGACCTGCAATCCTTCACTCCGACGCGTTTCATGCCGCCGGAACTGATGAACTACGAAGGCCGCGCCGTAGTGGTTGATCCGGATGTGTTCGCGGTGGGTGACGTCAACGAACTCTTCGAGCGCGACATGAAGGGTTATGCGGTGATGGCCAAGCCGCGCCCCGGCCACAATGGCCGCGCCGACTATGTGGCCTCAAGCGTCATGCTGCTTGACTGCGCCAAGCTCAAGCACTGGAAGGTGAGCAAGCTCTTCGCCGACATGTTCGCGGGCAAGCTGGACTATGAAGACCTGAGCACGCTCAATGCGGAGCCCAAGGGCACGGTTGGCTATCTCGAATCCTACTGGAACGATTTCGACCGCCTGGAAGCCGACACCAAGCTCATCCACAACACCAAGCGCCGCACCCAGCCGTGGAAGACGGGGCTGCCCATCGACTTCCAGAACCGGATCAAGATTCCCTTCGTGGACAAGCTGCTGGGCACCAACGGCATCCAGCTGCCGCTGAAGTACAAGAAACATCCGGATCCGCGCCAGGAAGCCTTCTTCTTCTCGCTGCTCAAGGAGTGTCTGGACCAGGGCAAGGTCAGCAAGGCGGTTGTGGAAGAGCACATGCGCAAGAAGCATGTGCGCGCCGACGCGCTGGATGTACTCGCCCGGGTGCCGACCGTGTCGCAGGTTCTGGAACAGCGCAAGGCGGCCTGAAAAGGGCTGTAGCATGCACACATGTTTTTGTTGCGGCGCAACAAAAACATGGATTGGGTTGACGGTTTTGTGTTAGGGGCGGTTCAAACCGCCCCTTTCGCATGATGGAGAGCCCCATGCCGCACATCCTTCCCGAACACGACGACATCATCCGCGCCCGCGCCTACCAGTTCTGGCTGGAGGAAGGCCGCCCCAATGGCCGTCATGAAATCCACTGGCAGCGGGCTCTTGCAAGCGTGCAGGCCGAAACCACCATCCCGGACGTGGTGCCCGTCAGTTTGGCAGCCGCTCCTGTGGATGCCGCTGAAGCACCTTCCGATGTGTCGCTGATTGGCGGCATCGGCCCCAAGATCAAGACACAGCTCGCCAAGGAAGGGATCAGCACGCTGGCCCATGTCGCGGCATTGGCACCCGCAGCGCTGGCAAAGCTGGATGCCAAGCTCAACCTCAAGGGCCGCAGCGCCCGCGAGGAATGGATTGCCCAGGCGAAGGAACTTGTCGCCGGCAAGGCACCGCGCGCCAGGACCGACAAGGCGCGGGCGAAGTAACGGCAGCTTTCAGAAGCTCACATGCTTCGGCCACACGTAAGGCGTGGCGGAAGACTGGCCGCTGCTGTCCAATGCATAGGTGAGGAAGCGCAGGGCATCCGCCACGGCCTGCTTTCCCTTGGCATGGGGAAGGTTCTCGCCTGGCATGGCCTGGCCGATTCTCACGGGCATTGATGCACCCAGCTGCCGCAAGGTCTCGCGGAAGAGCAGGGCGACGCGCAGCAGGTAGTGCGTGTGGCTGGCGAGGTGGAACAGGGTGGAATTCTGCCCATGGAAAAACAGCGGCTGCACCTTCACGCCTGAGACCCCGGCGAGTTTGCTCACGAAGGGATGCCAGGGCAGGTCCAGCGCCGGACCTGTCGTCGGCTTTTGGCGCGTCGCCACGCCACCCGCCGGGAACAGCGCTACGCAGTGTCCATCCTTCAACCACTGCACCGCGTCCATGCGGGTGCGGGCAGAGCGCTGGCGGGCCTGCGGCGTGCCGCCGAAATCCACCGGCAGCAGGAAACGCGCGGCTTCCGGTGGCTGGCAAAGCAGGCTGTGGGTCATGATCCTGGCATCGGGTCGCACCCGGGTGATGAGATCACCCAGAGCCAGGCCGTCGGCGACGCCAAAGGGATGGTTGGCCACCACCAGCAGAGGGCCCTTCGCCGGGATCGCCGCCAGCGCCGTTGCATCAAAGTCCAGCGTGATGCCGAGCAGGCGGATGCCCGCAGCAAAGATGTTTTCGCGCGCCGGGCCGCGGCCCGCCCAATCGAGATAGCTCCTTTTGAAGAAACCCTGTCCGGACAGTCTCTCAATGCCGCAGACCACGGCCTTTTTCAGCAGTGGATCATCTGGGCGCGAATAGCTGAACCGCACCTTTTCGCGCAGGCTGAAATCGAGGTCGATGAAGGGCAGTTCTGCTGCGGCTTCCAGTGTCATGTATCAGGCGCTCCAAGTCTTGATGCGCCTTGTGTCAACACCCGGTGACGGTTGGATGACGGATCAGTCCCGCTGTTCAGCCCTGCTTTTCCGCCAATGCCTTCAGGTTGGCGAGACCCTTCTCGTAGTCGGGGCCGATGAAGCGATCGAACATCAGTCCGAACCAGCGTTCCACGGTGCTGTTGAGGGGGGTGTCGAAGCCCCAGGTGACTTTCGTTCCGTTGCCTTCCGTCGCCAGTGTGATGGTGGCAGTGGCCTTGCCCATGTCGCCGAAGTCGAGCACCGTGACCACTTTGCTGTTTGCCACCAGTTCCATTGTTTCCTGCGAACCGGTGCCGACATTGGGATTGGTGGAGATCCAGGACATCTTCTGGCCGACGCCAGCAGCGGTGTTGCCGCCCGGTCCATCGAAGGTCATGGTCATGGCGGGATCAAGCGCAATCCACGGCGACCATTCCCTGGCCCGCTGCAGGTCCGAGACGATGGCGAAGACCTTCTCCGGCGGGGCATTGACCAGCGTGCTGCGTTCCACATGAGCCGCGCCCGGCAGGGCATAGCCGCCCGCCACAAACACCAGGAACAGGCCGAGCAGGGTGTAAAACAGCCCCATCAGGAATTTCCGCATTGCATCCTCCCTTCGCCAGCCCTGCTGTGCAGGCAGGAGACAGGCACTAGCCATCACGCCGCCATCTTGCTATCGGCGGCCCCTGCCAACAAGGAAAATCCCCGTGTCCCATTCACCCGTCCTCACCGTCATGATCAACGCCGTGCGCAAGGCTGCCCGCGGCGTGCAGCGGGACTATGGCGAGGTGGCGAGCCTGCAGGTGTCGCAGAAGGGGCCGGGGGATTTCGTCACGGCGTCGGACAAGAAGGCGGAAAAGCTGCTGCGCGAGGAACTGGCCAAGGCGCGGCCCACCTATGGTTTCCTCGGCGAGGAGGAGGGCGGCACCAAGGGCCAGGACCCTGACCACCGCTTCATCATCGATCCCATCGACGGCACGGCGAACTTCATGCACGCGCTGCCGTACTTCGCGCTGACGGTGGCGCTGGAACGCAAGGGCGAGATCGTGGCGGGCGTCACCTACAATCCGGTCACGGATGAACTGTTCCACAGCGAAAAGGGCCAGGGCGCTTTCATCAACAACAAGCGCATGCGCGTGTCGGCGCGCAAGCACCTGCACGAGGCGCTGGTCTCCACCAACATCCCGCACATGGGCCAGCCCAAGATGCATGTGGAGCACCGCAACCAGATGGCCGTGCTGCAGGCCCGCACCATGGGGCTGCGCGTGCTGGGTTCGACGGCGATTGAACTGGCCTGGGTGGCCTGCGGCCGCCTTGACGCCGCCTGGTGCGACGGCCTCAACGCCTGGGACATGGCAGCAGGCCTCCTGTTCATCCGCGAAAGCGGCGGCTTCGTCTCAGCGCTCAAGAGCGACGGCGACCCCCTCCACAGCCACGGCTACATCGCCGCCAACGGCGACCTGCTGCCGGAAATGAAAAAGGCCCTGGCCGAGGCGGCGCGGTTGTAGGGGGCGCATCGGACCCCGATCGCCCTCGCTACAAGGCGGAGGGAAATCACGTTATCCCGCTCTTCCTTTTCTGCCGCCAGCTGTCACCGGCCTTCAGCACCCCACCCCTCACGACGCGATTGCCTGATGGGTTGTAGGATGATATGAGGAGTGAGGAAGGGGACTGCCTTGCTCAGGAACCGCGCCACCGAACTGGGATCCAGCGAGAAGCTGCCGAGCAAGGTCGTTGCCCTGCTCTATCGCGATATCGACTCGGGCACCTTGCTGCCGGGTTCGCGCCTGCCCACCGAACAGCAGCTTGCCGACCAGTTTGGTGTCAGCCGAAACGTGATACGCGAAGCCATCGCGCAGTTGCGTGCCGACGGACTGATCGATGCGCGCCAGGGGGTCGGGGCCTTCGTGCGCGGCAAGGAACAGCGCGCAGCGATCCGCATTGACCGGGAAGATCTCAATGACCTCTCCAACATGGAACGGCTCTTTGAACTGCGGCGGATTCTGGAGACCGAGGCAGCGCGGTTGGCGGCAGTGCGCCGCACGGCCCATGACCTTCACCTCATTGGTCAGCACCTCCGCCGCATGATGGGCGAGGAGCGATGGCAAGACGGCTCAATTGATGCCGATCTTGCCTTCCACCGCGAGATCGCACGGGCCACGGGCAACACCTACATCCACACGTTCGTCTCCTTCATCTGCAATCGCATCCGCCATTCGATCCATTACGCAAGGCTCACAAACCCGCTGCATGATCTCGTGACCGTGAACGTGGCGGAACATGTGCGGATCCATGCCGCGATCGAAGCAGGTGACGCCGAAGCCGCCGCCCAGGCGATGAGTGACCACATCGCCGGAGCCGCCGCACGCGTGGGCGTAAAACTCGTCAAACAGGAAAGCGGAGGCTGAAATGGATTTCGGCAAGCGGGTGGCAATCACGGACATCTGTCTCCTTGTTGAAGATGCCGAGCGCACGGTGCAATTCTACACGCAGAAGCTGGGCTTCACGTTGCGGCGCCGGGCCGAAGGTTTTGCGGATTTTGTCTCGCAGGGCGTCACGCTGGCGTGCTGGGAGCTTGACCATATCAACCGCCATTGTGGCGTCTCAAACATGAGGTCTCCGAGGGGTGCCAGCAAGGCCTGCGTCGCCGTGCGACTGGACGCCCCCGGAGAAATCGACGCGGCATATGCGGAACTCGTGGCCAAGGGTGTGAATGTGCTGCGCCCACCGGAGGACCATCCGTGGAATGCCCGCTGCATCTACTTCACCGACCCCGATGACAATCTCTGGGAATTGTACGCCTGGCACGCCGAAGGTCCGAAACATGATTTTGACATGGCAGAACCAGCCGCCGTGTCCAATTGAACATCCAACACAACAAGGAGGAAGAAATGACCTACAATTCCATCAACCGCCGTGGCTTTCTCGCAGGTGCGGCAGGCGGCGGCATTGCGCTCATGCTGCCGCAGCACGCACGCGCCGAGAACGCCAAGGTCGTGGTCAAGCTCGACTGGCTGATGTCCAACGGCCAGATCGGTGAAGTGATGGCCTTGCAGCAGGGTTTCTTCAAGGATGCCGGACTTGACGTGGAATTCAATCCCGGTGGTCCCAACTCGGCGACCGTGCCGCCGGTGGTGTCGGGTGAGGCGGCGCTCGGTCAGTTCTCGGAATCAACCCAGCTTGTCGCCGCCCGTGCGTCCGGTGTGCCGGTGAAGATCATTGCCTGTGGCTTCCGCACAGGCCCCTATGCCCTGGCCTCGCTGCCGAAGGCGCCGGTGAGAAGTGCTGCCGACATGATCGGCAAGCGCATCGGTATCCAGCCGACGGCGCGTGTTGTGATCGATGCCGTGATTGCCAAGAACAATCTCGATGCCTCCAAGATCACCGTGGTCAATGTCGGTTTCGACAAGGCGCCGCTGGAGCGTGGCGAAGTGGACGCCATTGGTGGCTGGATTACGAACACCCAGTCACTGTCCGTCCTCGGGCCGGACCGCATTGACCTGTTGATCAGCGACATGGGCCTTCCTTCGTACGCCAACGTCTATTTTGCCACCGACGACGCCGTGGAAAAGAATGCCGATGTTCTGGCCAAGTACATTGGCGCTGTCGCGAAGGGCTGGGAGTGGACGAAGAACAATCCGCAGGACGCCGTGAAGAAGACGGTGGAGGCCTATCCGGACATGAGCCTCGAATGGGAACTCAAGACCATCGACCTCGTGATGAAGCTCAGCTTCGATCCGGATACGGTGGCCAATGGCTGGGGCCATTTCGATCCGGCAAAAATCGAGGAGCAGATCGCCATGTTTGATGCCCTCAAGCAATATGAGTCAGGCCGCCCGAAGCTGGAGGACGTCTACACCACGAAGATACTGGACATGACCAAGGACGTGCGCCCGAAGATCTGACCGGGAAAACGGGAGTGGGCGCCACATTGGCCATTGAAGCAAAGGCACTCGACGTGGGCTATGGTCCCGCGTCGGGTGCCGTGCTGCAAAAATTCGATCTTGATGTCCCGTCCGGTGAACTGCTCACCGTGATCGGGCCGTCAGGTTGTGGCAAGTCCACCTTTCTCAGGGCCGTGGCGGACTTGCTGCAACCGTTGTCGGGCAGCCTCAAGGTGCTGGGGGACAGCCCTCATGCTGCCCGCTCGCGGCGCGACATTTCATTTGTGTTCCAGGATTCTACACTGCTTCCCTGGCGCACTGTCTTGGAAAACATCACGTTGCCTCATGATGTGGGAGGCTTCCGGCAAAAGCCCGGCGCTCCGACCGCGCAGGACCTGCTCGCTCTCATGGGCATCCCCGCCCTGGGCGGCCGCTATCCATCACAGCTGTCTGGCGGCCAGCGCCAGCGTGTGGCGATCGCACGCGCGCTGATCTCGCAGCCCCGGATCCTGTTGATGGATGAACCCTTCGGGGCGCTTGACGAAATCACCCGTGACCGTCTCAATGACGAGTTGCTCAGGCTCTGGCGCGAGACGCGCACGACCATCCTGTTTGTCACGCACAGCATCATGGAAGCGGCCTATCTCGGCAACCGGGTGCTCGTTCTGGCGGCCAATCCCGGACGGGTTCATGCCATCCGTGACATGCGCGGCATCAAGGACGGACGTGGAGAGATCGCCCGCGAACATCCGGCGCTGGTCAGCGCCATGGCGGAGTTGCGCTCAGACCTTGCCGCTTGCGGAGCCAAGGGATGAGCGAAGCAATTGCAAGACCCTGGAACAGCATCTTGCCCGTGGCAGGCGCACTGTCGGTCATCGTTGCGTGGCAGTTCCTCCTGCCGCTTGCAGGCGTGCCTTCCTACATCGTTCCCACCCCGACGGAGATTGCCGGCATCTTTGCCAAGGAAAGCGCATTGCTGTGGCGCAATTTCTGGCCGACGCTGCAGGAGGCCCTTCTGGGCTTCGCCCTGGGCAATGGCGTGGCCGTGCTGCTCGCCATCATCTTTGTCTGGAACCGCTATGTCCAGGCCGCGTATTTTCCGGTGATCCTGTTCCTCAATACAATACCGATCCTGGCGCTGGCGCCGATCATCATCCTCATCTTCGGCCTCGGGCAAATGCCGAAGATCGTCATCGCCGCCGTCATCTGCTTCTTTCCGACGCTGGTGAACATGATCCGCGGACTTGAGTCGGTGTCCAGCAGCGAGAAGGAGCTGTTCCGGGTTCTCTCCGCCTCGAAATGGGAGACGCTCTGGCGGCTGCGCCTTCCGCGCTCCCTGCCTTTCCTGTTCTCATCTCTGCGCATCGCCACGGCCACTGCCGTGATTGGCGCTGTCGTCGGTGAATGGATCGGTTCGGACAAGGGGCTCGGTGCCATGATCATCCAGGCCACGTTCAACTACCAGTCCGGCCGCCTCTATGCCGCCATCACACTCTGCTCGATGCTGGCCATCGCGTTCTTTCTGGTGGTGGTCGCGGTTGAAAGGGTCGTCATGCGCTACGAACGGTGACTGCTGACAATACCTGTCGCCGCCACCCTTCCCCCCTGTCGCCTGACCTCCTATATCCCTCCCCATGGGTCATTCTCGTCAGGAGGGTGGGTTTGCGGAGATGCCGCAGGCCCGGTTGGAGGGCGTTCCGGTGTTGCCGGAGAGCGCGCGCGCCGGCTTGGAGTCGCTGCGGCCGGATTTCGTGCCGCTTGCCCACTACACCCCACAGAAGCCGCCCAAGCCGCCCAAGTCCGAGGGCGGGCAGCGCTTCCAGCTTGTTTCCGAATATGAACCCAAGGGTGACCAGCCCACGGCCATCGCCGAACTGGTGACGGGCGCCGACGCGGCGGAACGGGACCAGGTGCTGCTCGGAGTCACGGGCTCGGGCAAGACCTACACCATGGCGCAGGTGATCGCGCGTACCAACCGCCCGGCGCTCATCCTCGCCCCCAACAAGACGCTGGCCGCCCAGCTCTATGGCGAGTTCCAGAGCTTCTTCCCGCACAACGCGGTGGAATATTTCGTGTCCTACTACGACTACTACACGCCCGAGGCCTATGTGGCGCGCTCCGACACCTACATCGAGAAGGAAAGCTCCATCAACGAGCAGATCGACCGCATGCGCCATTCGGCAACGCGGGCGTTGCTGGAGCGTGACGATGTGGTGGTGATCGCATCGGTGTCGTGCATCTACGGCATCGGCGACGTGGAAACCTATTCGGCCATGACCTTCGCCATCAAGAAGGGGGCTCGCTTCCCGCAGCGGCAGCTGCTGGCTGATCTGGTGGCGCTGCATTACAAGCGCAACGACCAGAACTTCGTGCGCGGCACCTTCCGGGTGCGCGGTGATACCATCGAACTGTTCCCGTCGCATCTGGATGACCGGGCCTGGCGCATCTCGCTCTTCGGTGACGAGGTGGAGGCGATCACCGAGTTTGATCCGCTCACCGGGCAGAAGCGCGCCGAGCTTGAGCAGGTGAAGGTCTATTCCAACTCGCATTACGTGACGCCGAAGCCGACGCTGGAGCAGGCGGCGACGCGCATCAAGGAAGACCTGCGGCAGCGGCTGGCCGAGTTCAACGCGGCAGGCCGCATCCTGGAAGCGCAGCGGCTGGAACAGCGCACCATGTTCGACCTCGAGATGATGATGGCGACCGGTTCCTGCGCCGGCATCGAAAACTACTCGCGCTATCTCACGGGCCGGGCGCCGGGCGAGCCTCCGCCCACGCTGTTTGAATACCTGCCGGACAACTGCCTCGTCTTCATCGACGAAAGCCACGTCACCGTGCCGCAGATCGGCGGCATGTTCCGCGGGGACTACAACCGCAAGGCCACGCTGGCCGAATATGGCTTCCGCCTGCCCAGTTGCATCGACAACCGCCCCTTGCGCTTCGAGGAGTGGGACGCCATGCGCCCGCAGACCATCTATGTGTCAGCGACGCCGGGTGGCTGGGAGATGAAACAGGCGGGTGGCGTCTTCGCCGAACAGGTCATCCGCCCCACGGGCCTTATTGATCCGCCCGTGATCATCCGCCCGGTGAAGACGCAGGTCGATGACGTGATCGACGAGTGCAAGAAGGTGGCGGCGCAGGGCTATCGCGTGCTGGTGACGACGCTGACCAAGCGCATGGCCGAGGACCTCACCGAATACATGCACGAGCAGGGCGTCAGGGTGCGCTACATGCACTCCGACATCGACACGCTGGAGCGCATCGAAATCCTGCGCGATCTCCGTTTGGGTGCGTTCGATGTGCTCGTCGGCATCAACCTCTTGCGCGAGGGGTTGGACATTCCGGAGTGCGCGCTCGTTGCCATTCTCGATGCCGACAAGGAAGGTTTCCTGCGCAGCGAGACCTCGCTGATCCAGACCATCGGCCGGGCCGCGCGCAACGTCGAGGGCCGCGTCATCATGTATGCGGATTCGATCACCGGCTCGATGGAGCGCGCGATTGCCGAAACCAACCGCCGCCGCGCCAAGCAGGAGGCCTACAACACCGCGCACGGCATCACGCCGCAGTCGATCAAGCGCAACATCCACGACATCCTCAAGAGCGTCTACGAGCAGGATCACGTGCAGGTGGATGCCGGCCTCGCCGAAGACGGCCCGCTCATCGGCCACAACCTGGAAAAGGTTCTGGCCGACATGGAAAAGAAAATGCGCGACGCCGCCGCCAACTTGGAGTTCGAAGAAGCGGCACGCCTGCGTGATGAAGTGAAACGGCTCAAGGCGCTGGAGCTTGCGGTGCTGGATGATCCATTCGCGAAGGACCCCACCTCTCCCCAGCGGGGAGAGGGTGGCGCGTCAGCGCCGGGTGAGGGCCGGGCCAGCCGCATCCAACCCGCCACAGCCTCATGGCCCGCGCCAAAACCGGGCGAACGCAAAGCCGGATCAACCAAGGGCAAACCGGGCACCCGGGCGTACCGGGGGCCGAAGCGATAGTCCTTCCGTGCGGCCAATACCCACATCCTTCACCTTGGCGCAACACAGGGCGTAGGTAGTTTGTTTTTTGCGCGAGAATATCTACTATGCGCTTCGGTCTATGTCTTAGGATGTGAACATGCAACTCAATGTTCCGGCTCTTTTCAAAATGATAACCAAATGTTGTGGCGTCTTTTTTACCGGAGCCGTCTTGTTTCTACTTCCTTCGCCTCCTTCACTTGCTGAAGAATCGCAACCTAAGCAACAGTGGGTCGTGGTAACTCGTTCGGTGATCTCGTGTGGAGACGTTTGGGACAATCCAAAAGCTCGACAACGCTTGTTTAATACCCTTGCGAATCCTCCTTCCGACGGAAAACTCCCGGAAAATTGTGCCTTGCTAAAGGTTGGGGACAAGTACTTGTTGGATGATCAACAATCGGATGAGGATGCCCGGATCGTTGTTAAGATGTGGGCGCCAGTCTGTCCTAAGGGCTGCTCGCCATCAATGACGCCGAACTATGCACCCCCCAGACAGTTGATCGGTGCGTACTTGCGTCCAACCGACCCACCGGAAGGTTGGTAAAGAATTGTCGCTGCTCGTGCAGCGTCCCCTACCTTCCGAGGACGCACTCCTTGTTTTCATTTGTGTTTGGAGCATTTTCGAGGATGCAGTTTGCCTCTGATGGCGGGTTGCCGCAGATGCTGTGAAGCTTCCTGTGACTGACGCATTTTCCGTCCGCCCTGTTCCTGTAGCCTGGGCCGCCCTTGCAGCCGCACCCTCGACAAGAGGGGAAGTTCTTGCAATCCTTTTTCAATAGGTAATTCTTCGGAACTTCCTTACCGTGGCAATGAAAATCGCCAGTCTTTCTGTTGGTATGGCAACCGTTCTTGTCCCTGCTACCCGGATGCGCCCATGTTGACGCAGCAAGAATGCCGCAAACGATCATGAATGTTGCCAGCCAAACCGTTGCCCTCATACTGCCATGATAGCACTCATGATTGCGGCATGTCCCGGTCCCGTCGCCACAAGCCTATTATCGGCAATGCCCGAGCTGCTTCCGAGAGGGATGACAAGCGGCGTGCGGCCATGCGTGTGCGAAAGAAGCTGCACGACCACCTGAAGCCGCATCTTGCTTCTGATGACGCGTTTGATTTGCCTGATAGGCTGGAGCATCCGCGTTCCGGGCAGTGGACTTTTTCCAAGGACGGCAAGCATTATTCCGCGCGGCTGACGGCGCGCGACATGTGGAAGTGACACCAGTTCGTTGTGACGACGTCTCGAGCTTGTTCCGTCACCCCGGCGCAGGCCGGGGCGGGGCTAAAAACGCACTATGCAAGAGAAAAGCACTGCCCCGGCCTGCGCCGGGGTGACGATCTGAATGAGCAGCGTGTTGCAGGATGGAAGCACTCACCCCTTGGTGATCACATACAACTTCCGCACCTGTTTGATCACGCGCCATTCGCCCTTCCAGCCCAGCGGCAGGTTGATGGCGTCGCCGGGGCCGAGCCGCTCTATCCGCCCGTCAACATGGGTCATTTCGATTTCGCCTGCGATGAAGTGGCAGAACTCGCTCGACGCACTGCGGTCGGCGGTGAAGCGGCCCGGTGTGCATTCCCAGACGCCGATGTCGACGCGACCATCGGCGGATGTCCAGAGCGAGACGGCGGCCTCCTTCTGGTTTCCTTCGATTGACGTGGGCTTGTCTTCAAATGCGCCGACGTCAAGCGTGGCGAGGCCGGGGATGCAGGTGAGATCAATCATGGCGTGGTCCTGGTTTGTGGTGATGGCCATTCTTGGCCCGTGCGCAGCTGTTGCACAAGCAGGCCCGTTCTTTTTCCGTTGGAGAAGGGGCCGGAACATCCTATAGGCCGCTCATCTTGTGCACCCCGTGTGCAACTGCAAGCAGCCCGCGTTGGCCCGGCCTTCGTGCCTGCCTGCGACGACTGCCGGTCTGATGGTGGACCGGAAGCTTTCTGACGGACAAGGAACATCCCGTGGCTTTTCCTCCGAACTACCGGCAGGAGCGCAGCAACCGCGAGCGCGCCAAGCAGCGCAAGGCGCTCGAAAAGCAATCAAAGCGGGACGAACGCGCGGCCCAGCGCAAGGATTCCGCTGACGCGCCGAACCCCGAACAGGACCAGGACACGCCCCCGGCGAAGGACAGTTGAGATGGCCAAGAAGAAACAGAAGACCGAAGACAATTTCGTGTTCTTTGACGTGACCTATGAGGACGGCACGAAATCCTCGCGCCGCAAGATCAACGCAGCTGGGCTCGACCGTGACGAGATCGAGGCCTTCGCGCGCACCGAGATCATGACGCAGGACCGGCGCATTGCCGAAATGTCCGGCAAGGAACGTGGCTCGATCAAGGAGATGGTGCGCTCGGGATCGTGAGGCGAAGGCAGGGGCCTGCGCCTCAGCCCGCCATTTCTTCCAGTTTCTGCGCGGCGATTTCCAGCGCCTTGGCGAAGTTCTCGTCCTGCTGGCGGATCTGCGTCAGCGCCTGGTCGCGGCTGACGCGCAGGCCGTTCATCTGGTCCTGCAGGTCTTCGATCTTGCGGGTTGCTTCGGAAAGGCGGTCGGCCACCATCAGGCCCGCCATCACCAGCTGCCGGATGTCGCCGATGGCGCCCACGCTCTGGCGGATGCGGCCCACTTCGGTGTCGAGCAGCTTGGCGAGATCCTTGAGGTGATCCTCCTCGCCGTCCGGACACTGCATGGTGTAGGGGCGTCCGGCGATGTTGACGACGACATTGGCCATTCCCGTTCCGCTCCTATTCGCCGCTGTTGGAGTGGAGGACCGAGCGGATGCGCGACATGGCGCTGTCGATCTTGCCCACGGCCTGCTTGGAGGTGTCCACCAGTTCCTGCGCCTTCACGCGCACCAGCGAGAGTTCGCGGTCCATGCGCTGTTTGTCTGATTCGAGCGTGGCCTTCTCGATCTCAAGCGTCTTCAGACGGGCGTTTTCTTCCCGTTTGCGGGCCAAAGAGGCCTCGATCAGCTTCAGGGCCTTTTCAAAGCGCTGAAGCGATGTTTCGAATTTCGTTGAGTCTGCCATGTCCGTCCTGATGTCCACCTAAAGCACAAACGGGAGATTCTCAAGCACACACAATTCGTTGCACCTTAAAGCTGACGGCGAGCGGAAGCAATCGCCCGCAAATGGTCCAAACAGGCCACATTGACAGCGGGGGGAGGGCTGTTATCAGGGGCGCGATCCCTTTGAAACTCCCGCCAGAAAGGCCCCTCCCATGTCCGACGTCTCGCCCCGTTCCATGGCCAACGCCATCCGCGCCCTGTCGATGGATGCGGTGCAGAAGGCCAATTCCGGCCATCCGGGCGCGCCCATGGGGCTCGCGGACGTTGCAACGGTGCTTTTCACGAAGTTCCTGAAGTTCGATGCCTCCGCCCCCAACTGGGCTGACCGGGACCGTTTCATCCTGTCCGCAGGCCATGCCTCGATGTTGATGTATTCGCTGCTCCATCTCACGGGCTACAAGGACATGACCATCGAGCAGATCAAGGCCTTCCGCCAGATGGGTTCGAAGACGGCGGGCCACCCGGAATATGGCCATGCGGCTGGCATTGAAACCACCACAGGGCCGCTGGGGCAGGGCATTTCCAACGCCGTGGGCTTCGCCATGGCCGAGCGCCACCTCAATGCGCAGTTCGGCAACGATCTCGTCAACCACAAGACCTATGTGTTCGCCGGCGACGGCTGCCTGATGGAAGGCATTTCGCAGGAAGCGATTGCGCTGGCCGGTCACCTCAAGCTCTCCAACCTCATCGTGGTGTGGGACGACAACAACATCACCATCGATGGCCGCGTCTCCATGGCGGATTCGACCGACCAGGCGAAGCGCTTCGAAGCCAGCGGCTGGAAGGTGCTGCGCTGCGATGGCCATGACCACACCTCCATTTCCGTGGCCCTTGCCGCCGCGCAACTGTCGGACCGCCCTGTCATGATCGCCGCCAAGACGATCATCGGCTTCGGCGCGCCCAACAAGAAGGACTCCTATCAGGCGCATGGTTCGCCGCTGGGTGACGCGGAAATCGCGCTGGCCCGCAAGGAACTGGACTGGCCCTACGCGCCATTTGAAATTCCCGCCAAGATCCTCGCCGCCTGGCGCGAGGCGGGCGCGCGCGGCAAGGCCGAGCGCACGGCATGGGAGGCGCGCGTTGCCGCTTCGCCGAGCAAGGCCTGGTTCACCCGTGTCATGGCGGGCAACCTGCCCGCCAATTTCGGCAGCGTCGTCAACGACTTCAAGAAAGAACTGGCCAAGAAGCCGCCGCACATCGCCACGCGCAATTCCTCGCAGAACGCGCTCGATGTGATCAACGCCGCCGTGCCGGAAACGATCGGCGGCTCGGCTGACTTGACGGGCTCCAACAACACCAAGTCCAAGGACATGGCCGTGTTCTCGGCGGCCAACTACGGCGGGCGCTATGTGCATTTCGGCATCCGCGAACATGGCATGGCGGCGGCCTTGAACGGCATGGCGCTGCATGGCGGCGTCATCCCCTATGGCGGCACCTTCTTCTGCTTCACCGATTATTGCCGTCCCTCCATGCGCCTTGCCTCGCTCATGGGCATCCGTTCCATCTTCGTGATGACGCATGACTCGATCGGCCTCGGCGAGGACGGACCCACGCACCAGCCGGTGGAACACCTCGCCGCCTGCCGCGTCATTCCCAACCACATCGTCATGCGCCCCTGCGACGCCATCGAGGCGGTGGAGTGCTGGCAGATCGCGCTTGAAAGCAAGACGACGCCGTCAACACTGGTGCTGACGCGCCAGAAGCTGAAGCCCGCGCGCCTCAGCCATTCCGCCAAGAACCTCTGTGCGCAGGGCGCCTATGAGATCGCGGAATCGAAGAAGAAGGCCAAGGCGGTGATCTTCGCCTCCGGCTCGGAAGTGGAAATCGCCATCGAGGCCAAGGCCATGCTCGACAAGAAGGGCATCCCCACGCGCGTTGTCTCGGTTCCCTCCATGGAATTGTTCGAGCGCCAGTCCAAGGCCGTGAAGGCCAAGGTGCTGGGCACCGAAAAAATCCGCATCGCCGTGGAAGCAGGCCTCCGCCAGGGCTGGGACCGCTTCATCGGCAGCGAAGGCAAGTTCATCGGCATGACCGGGTTCGGGGCAAGCGCTCCGGCAGAGAAGCTGTACGAACACTTCGGCATCACCGCCAAGGCGGTGGTGAAGGCGGCATCGGCACGTTGAGAGTGGGCAACAACAAACTAAGTGTACACCTGTCAACACTTGGTTCAGTGCGCATCCAGAGAGAAGGAGCATTGGGATGATTGTCGGGCACAGTCATTGCTTTTCTTGCGGTCCATGGTCAATTGCATTGCTTTCATTGCTATTGGCGCCTTCCGCAGCTGCAGAAGCCAATATCGGTTCTTGGCAAGTAAGTGAGGAGCATTCTGAACTGGATGGAAATCACTCTGTCTCAGCCGTGATTCACTCTGAAAAACAAATCACAAGTAGTATCGGACTGCCAGAGACTGCCGTTCTTGCCGTTGTGTGCTCACACGAGGAAACTCGTGTAGTCGTCGACTTAAGGAACTTTATGGGGAGCAGTCAGGTCTTCGTTCGTTATAAGATCGACAATGGGCCTTTGGAGGATGATCGAGTCAGTGTTTCCGGCGATGGCCAATTCTTCGGCTGGACGGGGGGAAGTGCGATTGATTTGACAAAGGCCATGTCCGGCAAGAAGAAATTGGTGATTGCTGCGGCTCCTGTTGGCAAGGAGGAAACAGAGGCGTCATTCAATATTGGTGGACTGGAGGACGTGATCCCCAAGATTTCTGCCGCATGTAAGTGGGATCGTTAACTCCGGCCGTTGTTGTTGATTGCCCCAACAAGCGAGTTCGGCGTTCTAGTTCAACATCGCCTCACCCCGCCTTCGCCACCTCTTCATCCAGCCGCTTCCCGATCTCCGCCTCGGCAATTGCCAGATCGTAGCTTGATTGCAGGTTGATCCAGAAACGCGGTGACTGGCCGAAATAGCGGCCGAGGCGCATGGCGGTTTCCGTTGAGACGGCGCGCTTCTCGTTCAGGATGTCGGTGATGCGCCCGGAGGGGGTGCGCAGGGCGAGCGCCAGTGCGTTGGCGGACAGTTCCCGTGCCTTCAGTTCCCGTTTCAAAATCCGTCCCGGATGCACAGCGCGCATGATCGGTCTCCTCAATGATAATCCACAATTTCAACGTCATGGGCATCGCCACCCTCGAAGCGGAAGCACAGCCGCCATGGGCCGTTGATGGTCATGGCCCATTGTCCCTTGCGGTCGCCCTTCAATGGGTGAAGACCCACCGACTTCAGGGGGCTGATGTCCGCGAGCGATGTTGCCGCGTCTAGCATGGTCAACATGTCTTCGGCGGCCTCCACGTCAAGCCCGGAGAACTTCGATTTCCCGCCTTCCGCAAACTGCCGCGTCACCGCGTTGGCCCATGACCTGATCATGTGTAAACGTACTACGCGAAACGTAGTATGTCAATAGTTGACAACCGGCATCACCTCTTGCCGGAGATGGTGAAGGTCAGGAACAGGCGTTGATAGATCAGGTCCTTGAATGGTCTTGAGGGGGCCGTGAGGCCGACGATGGCGTTCACCTTGCCGTCGGTTGCAAATGTCTCGCCGCGCCGCCAGATGTCGGAATGCTGGACGTAGCCGAGAGGCGTCACCGTGAGGCACTGTTTCACCAGTGTTTGCAGTTCATCGTGGCGCTTGCTGACTTCGGCTGGCGCGGCGTTCCTGAACTCGCGCACATCGCAGATCACCTCAAGATCACCCTCCATGACGTTGCAGTCCCAGAACCGGGGCTTCATCTCAAACAGGGCTGGCCGCTCCACTCCCTCATATTCCGCCTCATACAGAAATTCCGGGTCGACAATGTACGTGAAGTTCTTGTCTTCGTTGCCGGTTGAGGCTGCTTCCCGCATCAGGGCGCAAGCGGCTCCGGGCTGTGCGGTCAACAGGCTCTCGGGATCCTTGGGGTTGGGGATCACGAGATCATCTAGGTACTTGATGTTCTCGATTTCCTGCTGGCTCATGCCCGCCAGGGCGGGAGAGACGGTGCAGAAGGCGAAAAGACAAAAATGCGCGAAGTATTTGGAAACCGGCGGCATGCCATTTGAATAAGGCAAGTCAGCCGAAGAGTCACCCGATGCCGGAAGGCTGTGCGGTGGCCATGTGGCTCCACCGGGACCAGTTGCCATTCGCTCTGAACTCCGCTCATGATGCCAGCACATCCGTGGGAGACGGCAGCATGGCCAAAGGATACTGGATTGCACATATCACCGTAAACGATGCGGAGGCCTATCAGGCGTACCGGAATGTTGTGCACGGCATTCTATCTGCTCATGGCGGGCGGTTCATTGTGCGGGCCGGGGCGCAGGCCGTCATGGAGGGGGTGGTCCGTCCGCGCACCGTGGTGATCGAGTTTCCGTCGCTACAGGCAGCACAGGGGTGTTACGACTCGCCCGAGTATCAGGCCGCCAAGGCACTGCGCCGCAAGGCCAGCGATGGTGATTTCAGCATCATCGAAGGATGGGACGGCTAGGGGCGGCTGCGTGCCCCCTCATCGGCCATGGTCGGGCAGGGATTCCTGCCACCCGCCCCTCATCCGCCCATTGGGCACCTTCTCCCGCGAATAGCGCGGGAGAAGGCCTTGATGGGTATCGCCTTCTCCCGTCCCCTGACGGGAGAAGGTGCCCGGAGGGCGGATGAGGGACAGGCGGCAGGTCGCTGGCCGGTGATGTGAAAATTGTCCTTGACATGATCCCCAATATAGGAATACATGCGCTTGATGGTTCAGGCAAGGAGGGATCAGTGTCGCGAGCTTGTCTACACTGCCTGAACCATGTGCAGCGCCCGCGTATCTTCGCCCAAGCAGCGAAGCTCCCCGGGAGCCGGATGTCCGCCCCTTGGGTACTACGGCCCAAGCGCGGTTTACCGCAGTTCAACCACACAACCTTGCAGCCGTGCCTAGCCTGTAAGTGCTGCGCCGTGTGGAACTGGCGAGAGCGTCCATTGCAGGCCAAAACCGCTGCGTTTCTTGATGCCACTGCACGCCGATCGCCCCCGCCCAAAAGCGGGTGCGGCGTGAGTGGCCGGGCAGGTTGCCGAATCCAATACCTTTTCCACTCCACTGCATGCAGGCGACAGGCCCGTACGGGAACAGTCCCTCCATTTTTCCCCGAGCGCAACATGCCGCCGTGATCTTCTCCCCCGGAACCGACGATCAAAGGTGGATGGCCCACATGCGTGGACCATGACGGGTGTTGGGGTGTGCACTCTTCCATCCCCCAGGTCCCGTCATTCCAGCCGCGCTTCTTGATCTCGCCGCAGGCGAGATGTCGCGCGCGAGTCGGAACCCCGCGTGGGGCTCTTGCCACATGCACAAGCTTCGACGCCCCACTCCACAAGGCACGTCATCATCCGGCACGTGCCCCCTCAAAAACTCCGGCTCAGCGTCACATAGCCCGTGAAGCTCGCATCCTCGCCCACCGCAAGGCTGGAGATCAGGCCTGCCGTCACATCGAAGGCCAGCTGCTGGGAGCGGAAGCCTGTGTGCAGAGTCACGGTATCCGAGGGCCGGTCCACGCCCGGCACGGCAAACGCAAGGCTCACGGGAATGGACTGCGCTTGGGCCCGGTTGCTCCCACCACCCGAAAATTCATGATCCCATGTGGCGCGGGCAAAAAACTCCGACAGGTCCGTGAGATCATAGGCGAATTCGGCACCAATGCTGCCCATGGCCGACGTGCGCTTGATGTCGAGGAAGCGCATGGAGGTTGAAAGACCCGGCTGGTCTTCCGAAAAATCATCCAGTGAAACGGATTGAAACAGAAGGCTGGCCAGCGGGGTCACGGTCAGCCTGTCCACCTCGAAATCATATCCGGTGGTGAAACCCAGACTGGCACTCGTGCCTTGCGTCTTGCCGCGATGCTGGCGCGCGGCGGCGCCAAGCGCGACGGTACGCGTGATGTCGTAGTCTGCAAGAGAGACATTGACGAGGCTGTTGATCCACAGGTTGGTGCCGCGCCAGCCCAGAAACATGCCAAGGCTGGCTTCCATCGAATCATGTTCAGTCCCGTTCCCGGCAACCTGGTAATTCACGTCCTCCACCCGGAGCATGGGGGGCGTTCTCAAGAAAGTCGGCATGACGAAATTGATCCCGTCGCGGCCCTCCGCGCGCGTCTGCCGGCCGAAGCCCGCATGCACACCGAACGTGACATTGCCCCGCACATGTTTCACGCCCGCCATGGCATCAAAGTTCTCACCGCCATCAGCAAGCCCGGCCAGCCCCTGCCCCCACCAGAAAGTTCCCTGCTCAGTGGGCTGCCCCAGATGCTCTGACAGCGACAGGAACCTTGCGCGTCCACTTGCCACGGCAGAGTCTGCAATCTGGCCCATCTGCGTCGGCGCATCCAGAACAGAAAGCGCATACTGCGCCAGCAACTGGTGCCCGCCGGACGACAAATGCAAACCGTCGGCGAACAGGTGGGTATAGGGCGCGTCCAGCGTGACCACCGAGGTCGGATTGCAGGTCAGGGAATTCGCTGTGATCTGCGGTTGGCAGGCGGTTCCGGTCACATTGCTGAAACCGAAGGTTACAGGATCAGCCACCACTTCCTGCAGCAACGCAAACGTGTTCAGAGGAATGACCGGAAGGTTTGCAGCAGAGAGGCCATTGAAGAGCTGGTTATTGAAATCCTGCGCCAGTGCCGTGGCGTTCGCCTGGGCTGCGGGACCCTGGGCACGATAGGTTGGCGTGAGGCCGACATCATATACTGTCGAGACCATGATGTAGCGGGCACCAGCGTTGGCAAGCGCCTGCACGATGGCGACCTCGCCTGCCGCCGCATCGTCAATGTCTGTGGGGGGTGCATTGCCATCCATGACCTCCGCAATGTCGCGCATGCCGCCCGACACCGTATACAGCGCACCCGGGTCCGCCATGCCACCGTGTCCAGTCAGGTAGCTGTTCAGCTGCGTGTTCATTGAGGGAAAGGGACCGAGGGCACCATTCGCATTGACGACGACGCGCGCGAAACCGGCCGCATAGTTGGTGCCAGTTTGTCCATTGCCGTTGGGATTTGCCGATGTCCCCAACTCGTCAGCAACAATCTGCGACCAGACATCCGTGGGATTGGTGGTGAACTGCCCTGTGACAGGCTGCACGGAAACAGGCAGCAAGGGTCTGAAGTAGCCAGCATCCGTGATGCCGTCACCGAAGAAATACGTCTCGGAGAAAGGCTCCGCCGATGCCGCGCCGATGATTGCAAAACCCGCAACTGCCGATCCAAACGCGAGGTGGAACTGTCGCCGCATGATTCACTCTCCCACCCCCAGTTGAAGTCCAGCAGAACGGCGGGTTGAAGGAAAGATGGCGGTTTTCAATCAATAATTGCCAATGGCAATACCCCTTTTCACCACTGCATGCAGACGAAAGGCCCGTACGGGAACAGTCCCTCCAGTTTTCCCCGAGCACGACATGCCACCTTAAGCACTCACCCCCTCAACATCGCTTGCGATGCCGGAGCCCTCCCTCTCCCGCCAGCGGGAGAGGGTGACAGTGCGCGCCTTCAGTCCCTCTCCCGTTCAAGGGAGAAGGTTGGGGTCTGCGCCGGAGGCATGGGAGGGTGAACGCCCGTGCGACGCGGTACGCGCCAGGTGAGAACCGACATTGAGTGTGAGCGCTTAGGGCAACAGGCAGCAACCAACGCGGGCCTTGTGAACACGCTACTGCGCGTCGATGTCACCCTGCGTCACCTGATAGCTGGCGCTGAACTGTGTCGTGGCGGCCGGAACCAGCGAAGCGACCAGCGCGGGCAAAGGCACCGGCGGCGTACCCGTGCCGCTGTGGCTGTCGGAAACCGAAACATTCGTGATGGTCACGTTACCGGTGTTCGTCACATCATAGGTGTAGGTGATGATATCGCCGGGGTCGGCCTCGCCGATGGTGCCGTTGTCCGTGGTGATCACGTGCGTCTTGACGATGTTCAGGGTGGCCGTCTGCATCACCGCCGTGGTCTCTGCCGCCGAGGTGATGGCAGCGGTCTGCGTGGTGTCCAGCGTCGCCGTGTTGGAGAAGGTACCGCCATTGTTCATGTCGGAAAGCAGCACGGTGTAGCTGGCGCTGTAGAGCCAGATTTCATCCGGGTCGATGGCACCGTCGCTGTCCGTGTCGCCGGAACTGTATGTGGGACCGGTGGTGAGTGTGCGCGGGCTTCCGGCTTGGTTCAGCGCGTCGGTGAGGCTGAGGCCGGTCAGCGTTTGGTTGCCGGTGTTGTCGATGGTGATGAGCCAGGAGATGGTTTGGCCATGGGCGGTCACCGGGTCCGGCCCGCCGCTCTGGCCCTTGAGAATGGTGAATGTCGCGGTGCGCGTCACCGGCGTCGTATAAACCGCCGAAGCCACGGCAGCCGTCTGCGCGGTGTCATAAGTCAGCGTGTTGGTGAAGCTTCCCGTGGCATCCATGTCAGTCTGGGTCACGGTGTAGCTGGCGCTGTAGAGCCAGATTTCATCCACGTCGATGGCACCGTCGCCGTCGGTGTCGCCGGAGGAGTAGCTGGGTCCGCTTGCGAGTGTGCGCGCCACGCCACCGAGTTGGAATGTGTCGCTCACCACGGTGGGCGAGGTCAGCGTCACGTTGCCGGTGTTGTCGATGGCGATGGTGTAGTTCAGCGTCTGCCCCGCCGCCGTTACCGGATTGGAACCACCGGTCTGCGTCTTGACGTTGGTGAAGGCGGGCGTCTGCGTGATCGTCGTCACCGCCGCCGCCGAGGTCTGCGGTGCGGTTTGGGCCGTGTCAAAGGTTGCGGTGTTGGAGAACGAGCCGCCCGTGTCGATATTGGCCTGGGTCACCGCATAGGTGGCCGTGTAGATCCAGGTTTCCGTATCCTGCAGGATGCCATCGCTGTTTGCGTCACCTGATGTCAGAGCCGGGCCGGAGGTGAGCGTGCGGGCGCTGCCGTTCTGGGTCAGTGCATCAGAGATTGTCAGGCCTGTGAGGACAGCGGTGCCATTGTTGTCCACCGTGATCGTGTAGGTCAGCGTGCCCGGTGCAGCGATGCTTGCGCTGCTGGCGGATTTCACAATGGTGAAAGACGGATTGTCGTTGTCGTAGATCGTAAGTGTCGGTGACGTGATCGTCGTTGTGCTGTAGCCCGTCCCCGTTGCCGTGATCGAGGCGGGCGAACAGGAGTGCGTTCCCTCCGCCACAGCATCATTGGTGGCCGTGACGGTCACGGTCTGCGGCGTCGTAAAATTGGCCGAGGTGAAGGACAGGCTGATCGGCGAGAACGTGCATTGGCCGCTGGTGCCAATCGCCACCGTCACGGCACTGCTGCCAGCAGGCGGAGCATTCAGCACCACCGTGAAGGATGCCGTGTCGCCACCTTCTGTTGCGGAGGCATCCGTGACCACCACCGTGCCGCCGCGCAGGCCCCAGCGCATGATATAGCTGCCGGTGTTGTTCGCGTAGCCGTCAACACGGATGCGGTAGGTTGTGCCGGAAGTCGCCGCAAACTGGACCCACGAGCCATAATTGCCGTTCACCGTGGAATTGCAGCCCGTGGTGTCGTCATTGCTGGTGATGGCGGTCAGCGCGTTCGCCGCTGCCCCCGTGTAAACATGCAGCGTTGTGTCGAAATTCGTTGTGGTCTCAGCCGTGAGATTGCAGGTGCCGAAAATCGCCGTCCCGCTGGCGGGCGCTGTCCACGAATACCACATGGAGTTGACGGTGCCACCGCCGATCCCTGCAGGCTCCCCAGTATCTGGTGTCGCCGCCGTGTTGGACCCTGTGAGTGTGCCGGAACTGCCGCTCAGCGTTGTGCCCGGAAAAACATCACCGGCCCAGGCAACGGCGCTGATGGCGCACAGCACCACCCAGACGACACCCAGATACCTGACAGACCGGAACCACATGGCAACTTGCCCACACACGAACACGGCAGAGTTAGCGCATGTTAGTTAAAAATCCACTTTGATTCTCCTTCGGGTTGCATTCCTGGAATTCTGCCACCCAAAGAAAAAGGGCCGCCGGTGGGCAGCCCTTTTCCAGGAGTGTCGCTGGAAGCGGTTTAGCGCTTCGAGAACTGGAAGCGGCGGCGGGCCTTGGCCCGGCCATACTTCTTGCGTTCCACCGAGCGGCTGTCGCGGGTGAGGTAGCCACCCTTCTTCAGCGCCGAACGCAGTTCCGGCTCGAAATTGGTGAGCGCGCGGGCGAGGCCATGGCGCACGGCACCGGCCTGACCCGAGAGACCGCCACCCACAACGGTGCAGTCGATGTCGAGTTCGGTCAGGCGGTTGGCCGTCACCAGCGGCTGCTGCACGATCATGCGCAGCACCGGGCGGGCGAAATACTGTTCAATCGCCTTGCCATTGATAGTGATCTTGCCCTTGCCGCGCTTCACCCAGACGCGCGAGGTGGCGTCCTTGCGGCGGCCGGTGGCATAGGCGCGGCCCTGCTTGTCGAGCTTCGGCTTGGCGGGCACTGCGGTTGCGGCAGCGGCCGGCGCGGAGCCGAGGCCCATGGCCTGGCCAAGGTTGGCGAGTGTTGTTGCTTCAGCCATGGTCAATTAGCCCCTTGCAGAGTTCTTGGCGTTCATCGCCTTCACGTCGAGCTTCACAGGGTTCTGTGCCTCGTGCGGATGGGCGGCGCCCTTGTAGATGCGGAGATTGGTGAGCTGCTGGCGCTTCAGGGCGTGGCCCGGAAGCATGCGGCGGACGGCGGCTTCGAGCACGCGGTCCGGATGCTTGCCGTCAAGGTAATCCTTGGCAACCCGTTCCTTGATGCCGCCGGGGAAGCCAGTGTGCCAGTAGTACTTCTTCTGGTCACGCTTCTTGCCGGTCAACAGAACCTTCTCGCAGTTGATGACGATGATGTTGTCACCACAATCCATGGAAGGCGTGAAGGTGGTCTTGTGCTTGCCGCGAAGGCGGTTGGCGATGATCGTGGCGAGACGGCCGACAACAAGGCCTTCCGCGTCGATCAGCAGCCACTGCTTCTGGATGTCCGCAGGCTTTGCGGTAAAAGTTTTCATCTTTCGAACTCTCAAAAGTGGCGTAAAAACGAGAAACGCCCGCTTTCGAGGGCGCCTGTTCAGAGCGGCTGATAGTTGAGCCAATAGCTGCTGTCAACGAAATCCAGCAATTTCGGGCGCTTTTTGCGCGCGGTAACATATTACCTCAATGCGGCAAAAACTCTTCAAAACCCCGTCATTGCCTCTGGCACACACGAGCGATGTCCACTAACCTGAAATCCTGAATGGGAGATTGGCTCATGCGTTCCGTGGGCTGCATGGCGGGTTTCAAAGGCGTGGCGATGCTTCTGGCATCGCTGACATTTACCTGTGCCGCCCTTGCTCGCACACCTGACATCACGGATCTCCCCGTAAATATGCCCCATGTCTGGGACCGGCAATTGCCTGATGACGAAGCCGTGGCCCAGCAAACACCAGCGCCTGCGCCGGTCCCTGCCGCGCCGCCACCTGCACAATCTGCGCCGACAGGAAATGCCGCAACACCAGATGCGCCCGCACCCGCAGTCAACCAGGCCCCGGACCAGCCCGCCTCCCCAGTACCGCCCGAAACCACGCCAACAGAACCCGCGACCGGAGACGTTCTGCCGGACCTGTCCCCGGAGGCTCAGGAATCTGAGGACTTCAGCGTCGGGGAAATTCCGACTGTGGAGACCGTGGAACTCACCCCCGAAACAGCGCGCAAGGCAATGGATGCCTATGTCATGGTGAGGGAAAAGTACAAGGACGCGGCCTTGGAGAACTACGAGAACCTGCAGGATTTCGTGGAACAGGACTCGCACGGCAAAGCCTTTGATGCCGATATAAAGGGCTATGGTTTTGCCACAGCCAATGACTGGAATACCGCCATCACCACGGTAGGATTCGCATATTCCAACCTCATTGACGACCAGACGGCTGATCTTCGCCAGCAAATTGAAGAAGTGAAAAATGACTCGGAAATGGCGCAGGACATGCGTGACCGCATGGTTCAGGCTCTAAACGCAATGATTCCTTCCGACAACAACCGCAAGGTCGTCGAAGACATGTCCAAGGATCCTGTCTACGCAGAAAAGCTCAAGGCCCTTGAGACGGAAGAGGAATGACCTCGCACCTGCGCAACTCGCGCGATGGCTCCGTCCTGCGCCTGACTCTTGCCGATGATGCCTCCCGCAATTCGCTTTCGGAAAGCATGATGGCAGAACTTCAGGCCGCATTGGACAACGCGGGCGAAGACTCCACGGTGGGTACCATCATCATCGCATCTGATGGCAAGGCTTTTTCCTCAGGTCACAACCTCAAGCAGCTGACCGCGCGGCGCGCCGACCCGGACAATGGGGAGGCATACTATTCCATGGTCTTCGCGCGCTGTGCGAAGCTCATGACGTCAATCGCACATCACCGCTGCGCCATCATCGCCGAAGTGGATGGACTTGCCAGCGCAGCCGGTTGCCAGCTGGTGGCAACCTGCGATCTCGCCTATTGCTCGCCGCGCGCGACCTTCTGCACGCCAGGCGTCAACATCGGCCTATTCTGTTCCACGCCCATGGTGGCACTGTCCCGCAACCTCTCCTCCAAGCACACCATGGAAATGTTGCTGACAGGCGACGTCATGGATGCGGAGTTTGCGGCGCGCACCGGGCTCGTAAACGCGGTCATTCCGCAAGATGAACTGGCCGGTCATGTCTCGGCACTTGCGGCACGCATCGCCTCCAAATCCCGGGCAGCGATCACCTATGGCAAGCGCGCCTTTGATGGGCAACGCCAACTTCCGCTGGAACAGGCATACGCCTTCACAGCGGGCGTGATGGCCCGCAACATGCTGGACAGTGCCGCCTGTGAAGGCCTTGACGCTTTCATCAGCAAGAGACAGCCAAACTGGCCAACACACAAATGAAACCGCGCATCAATTTCATCACGCTGGGCGTTCGCGATCTTCCCGCCGCGCGGAGCTTCTATGAGCGAATTGGCATGAAACCCCATGCCAGCAGCAACGAGAGCGTGGCCTTCTTTGATGTGAACGGCACGGTACTCGCGCTGTTCGGTCATGACGCACTGGCGGCGGATGCGGGTGTCTCACATCAGGATGCACCTTCATTCCGCGGCGTGAGTCTTGCATGGAATGGCTCGACTGAGGCGGAAGTTGATGCCATCTACGCACACGCTCTCGGCTGTGGCGCAACGGCTGTGAAAGCACCACACAAGGTGTTCTGGGGCGGATATTCCGGATATTTCACCGATCCCGAAGGCCATCTGTGGGAAGTGGCATACAATCCATTTGTACAGATCGATGGCGAAGGCCGCATCAAATTGCCATAACGACCCGATGAATCACGACAGCTACAGCGCCGACTATATCCGACAGGTCCTTCAGGACGTGAAGACAATTGCCCTGGTCGGGGCCTCGGCGAACACCGTGCGCCCGTCTTACCTCGTGACCAAATACCTGCTTGAGAAGGGCTACACCGTCCATCCCGTCAATCCCGGCCTCGCAGGCCAGGAATTGCTAGGCCAGAAAGTCTACGCCTCCCTCGCGGATATCCCCGGCAGAATCGATATGGTCGATATCTTCCGAAACGCCGACGCAGCGGCCACCATTGTGGACGAAGCGCTCGCCCTGACAGAAAGGCCCAAGGTCATCTGGATGCAACTTCAGGTGCGCAACGATGCCGCAGCCGCGAAAGCCGAAGCGGCAGGCCTCCGCGTCGTCATGAACCGTTGCCCCAAGATGGAATATGGGAAACTCTCTGGCGAATGGGGCTGGGTAGGCGGCGATCCGGGGTTCATCTCGTCGCGCCGCCAGCAGCTTCATGAGAGTGGCCGGGTGCAAAGCCTTGGCATTGGCCTGAAGGACAAATGATTTCGACGGATTTCCGCCAACGATCCGTCCTGGTGAAAAGAAGGGGCATTGAAATGACCGCCAACGTGACAACCGCTTCCGCCAAATACAATCGCGTTGCCATCGCCCTGCACTGGGTATTGGCCATTCTCATCCTCTTCCTGCTCTTTCCCGGGGAAGAGCTGATCGAGGTAGAACGCGGCCAATCCGTTGCGGGGTGGGGCCCCACCGCGCATGCGTCCCTCGGCATCCTGGTGCTGCTCCTCAGCATCCTGCGCATTGTCTGGCGGGTCAGCCACTCGGCACCGCCCCTGCCCGCCTCCATGCCAATCTGGCAGGTGAAGGCCACCGCCGCCATTCACGGCCTTCTCTATCTCCTGATGCTGGGCATTCCCTTGGCGGGCTGGCTGGCACTTGCACCTTGGGCGGCGGAACGCCTTGATCCCCAAGCTGTCACCTTCTTCCAGCTCATGCCCCTGAACATCTGGCCGAATATTGGCGAATGGACAGGTGAGTTGCATGAAATCGGGGGAACACTGGCCCAAATCCTCATCGCCATTCACGTCCTTGCCGCACTCAAGCACCAGTTCATTGACAAGGATGGCTTAATGCGCCGCATGATGTTCCGCTGAACATGATTGCGTAACGGGGATAGCCGTTCTAGCCTTGTGACCGAAATGGAGGATCACATGGCTGACAAGAAACCCGGCTTTGACACATTGGCAATCCACGCAGGCGGCTCACCGGATCCTGCGACCGGTGCCCGCGTGACACCGATCTATCAAACCACGGCCTACGTGTTCAACGATGTGCAGCACGCCGCCGACCTGTTCGCGTTGCGCGCCTTCGGCAACATCTACACACGCCTTATGAATCCCACACAGGCGGTGCTGGAATCAAAGGTCGCCGCCCTGGAGGGAGGCACGGCAGCCCTCGCCGTCGCGTCAGGACATTCCGCACAACTGCTCGCCTTTCACACCATCATGCAGCCCGGAGACGAATTCGTCGCCGCCCGCCAACTCTACGGCGGCTCGATCAACCAGTTCAACCACTCCTTCAAGTCCTTTGGCTGGCATGTCGTCTGGGCCGACGCCGAGGATCCATCGACCTTTGAAAAGGCCATCTCACCGAAGACCAAGGCCATCTTCATTGAATCAATCTGCAATCCCGGTGGCCGCATCACGGATATTGCCGCCATTGCCAAAGTGGCACAGAAAGCAGGCGTTCCGCTCATCGTCGACAACACGCTGGCCACACCCTACCTGTGCACGCCGCTTGCACATGGCGCCAACATTGTCCTGCACTCCCTCACCAAGTTCATGGGCGGCCATGGCAACTCCATGGGTGGCGTGATCGTTGATGGCGGCAATTTCGATTGGTCCAAGAGTGGAAAGTATCCCCTGCTCTCAGAACCCAATGACAGCTACCACGGCATGAAGCTGCACGAGACATTTGGTGGCATCGCTTTTGCCATCGCCTGCCGCGTGCTCGGCTTGCGCGACCTTGGTCCAGCCATTGCACCGCTCAATGCCTTCCTCATCCTCACCGGCATGGAAACCCTTTCGCTTCGCATGCAGCGCCACAGCGACAACGCCCTCAAGGTGGCGGAATGGCTGGCCAAACATCCGAAGGTCGCCTGGGTCAACTACGCCGGCCTGCCGTCCGACAAGCACCACGCGCTGCAAAAGAAATATGCCCCGCGCGGGGCCGGTGCCGTGTTCACCTTCGGGTTGAAGGGCGGTTATGACGCAGGCATCAAGATGGTGTCGTCGGTGAAGCTGCTCTCGCATCTCGCCAACATTGGCGACACGCGCTCGCTCATCATCCACCCGGCATCAACCACCCACAGCCAGTTGACGAAAGACCAGTTGGTCAAGGCCGGAGCCGGGCCTGATGTGGTGCGTCTGTCAATCGGCATCGAAGACGCCGCCGACATCATCGCCGACCTCGATCAGGCCATGACCTGAGCAAAACGCAGTTGCACCGGTTGCGACAGCAGCCGGTGCAGGTGCCAAAGGGCCAGCGCCAGCAGCACAAGCGCTCCTCCCTGATGGATCAACGCCACCGCCAGGGGCACGTTCCACACGACTGTGAGAATCCCGAGCAGCATCTGCGCCAGCACCGCTGCCGCGACGAACCAGCCGGTGCGCGGCACACGGCGCGCCATCCACAACACATAGGCAAGGATGCCATAGGCCATGAGCCGGTGGTTGAACTGCACGGTCAGCGCGTTCTCGAAGAAATTCTTCCAGTGCGGTTCAGTCATGAAGAGGCCCGCAGGCACCCACTCCCCGTTCATCTTGGGCCAGGTGTTGGAGGCAAACCCGGCATCCAGCCCCGCCACAAATCCACCCGCGGCGACCTGAAGAAAGACGAGGACCACGAGGCCGACGGCAATCATGTTGTCAGGTACCGAAAGCCAGCGGCGGCGGCAGTTGAGGCCAAGAACCGTCCACACAGTTCCCGCGAACAATGCAAAGGCGAAGGTCAAGTGCGCCGCCAGTCGGTACTGGCTTACATCAACGCGCTCGCTAAGCCCCGACGCGACCATGAACCAGCCCAGCGCGCCCTGCGCGCCGCCCAGCACAAAGAGCAGGAAAAGGCGCGGCCACAGACGCCGCGGGATGGCCTTCACTGCCACGAAGTAGAGCAGCGGAACAATGAAGACAAAACCGATGATGCGGCCAAGGAAACGATGCGCCCATTCCCACCAGTAGATGAACTTGAACTCATCCAGCGACATGCCCCGGTTCTGCACCTGGTACTCAGGGATCAGCTTGTACTTTTCAAAAGCCTCCAGCCAATGAGCTTCATTGAGTGGCGGAATTGCCCCCAGCAACGGTTTCCATTCTGTGATCGAGAGGCCGCTGTCAGTAAGGCGCGTGGCCCCTCCAACAATCACCATGCACAGGATGAGGAAGGCGATGGACCACAGCCAGTAGGATACGGCTGCCGGAACCTTGTCTGATGGCGCAGTCATGCCCGCCACATAGGACCAGCGCCGCCGCCGATCAAGCGGCCCCAGGGCCGCACATCCGCAGGCTTTCCCGCGCCGTACAAAAAGGCTAGGAAAAACCGATGAAGATGCGCACCCGAAAGCTGATCGGCACATTTCTCACGCTGATCTGGATCACGGTCTATGCCCTTGTCGCAATGGCTGTCGGCGGCGAGTTGGTCGTCGGCCGGGGCATGCTGGTGGAACTGGCCTACTACATCGTCGCTGGCGTGGCATGGCTGCCCGTTTCCATGATGATGATCCGCTGGATGTCGCGACCTGATCCGGCCTAGGCAACATTCAAACGTCGGCCAAGATTGCTCATCCGGCCCGGCAGACCCGAGGCCAGCACCTTCAGCCACCGTGGTTCGGCATATTTGCTGGAAACCATGACGCGCGGCAATCCGTGCACATGCCCTGCGTGTTCGGGATAAACCGCCCCCATGCGTGTGGTCACGGCGGAGGCATAGCCAGCCTCCGCGCACAGCCGGAAATCCCGCGCCCCTGCATGCCCCACATTGCCGTAAGGATAGGCAAAATGGCGCACAGGCTGTTGCAACTCCTGTTCAAGCCGGCGTCCGGACTCGACGATCTCCGCGCGCGCCTCATTCTCCGAAAGCCTGGAGAGCGCAAAGTGATTGAGTGTATGCGCCCCGATCGTCGCCAGCGGATGGGACGCGAGTGCGCGCAACTCGTCCCACGACATGATAAGGTCGCGGCACATCTGCGGGAGATCAATGCAAAACCGCCTCGACTGCTCACGCGTCCATTGCCGCTGCTCATGCTCCGGCAGGCCCTGCACGGCAGGTGCCAGCTTGCCCCACGCGGCCCACTTCGCGGTTGCGCTGCCATCCAGTTCGGCCCGCACCCCGCCAGCCTCCAGAACGCCTGCGCCTTCGGCAATCATCCGCTCCAGCGCAAGCCACCACATCTCCGTGGAAGCATCAACGAATCCCGGTGCCGCATAGACCAGAAATGGACAATCGTGCTTCGCGAACACGGGCAACGCGTGGACTTGGTTGTCCCGGTAACCGTCATCCAGCGTGAATACGGCGAATGGCCTTTCTCCCGCCCTCCCCGATCGGATGCGCTGCAAGGCCTCGTCGAGCGAGAGGAACTCATATCCTGCCTGACGCAACATGGTGAGCGCGGCATCAAGGAAAGCAGGAGTCGAGGTAAGCCCGCCATTGGGTGCAAAACCGTCCGTCGCCTTCTCTTCCGGCCGCACACTGTGCATGCAAAAAATGACGCCAAGACCCTGGCTCCATGGCCGCAGGACTGACGCAGCCCCAGATCGGTAGAGGGCTTCGAAGGTAAGGCGCAAGAGAGCTGTGGAGGCTGACATGGGTCAGGAAAAAACCACACGCCGCGTAAGAAAGCCTTAATGCCTAGCTGGCGGCGCGCAATCCGGCGTCAGCATCGCGCGTTTCCAGTTTGACAAAGAAGGTCTGGCGCACGCCCCTGCCCGCCAGTGTCCGGCCGGCTGCAGCCGCATCCTTTTGCCGCTGGGCCGCGGCGAGGAAGATCACCGCACCGACACCCTGCAGGCAGTCTGGCGTGGACGGAGACGCCTCTCCGGCATTCACCAGAATTGCGTCGTACACCTGCGCCAGTGATGCAAGCACCGCAGGCATGCGGGCTTGCAGCACACCCGGTTGCATCAGCAAGCCTGCTCCGCCGGCCCGGATCACCTGCACATTGGATTTCAGATCACGCACAATGACCTTGGCCACATCCGCCTGGCCTGACATCAACTCGCCCAATCCCGGACCATCGGCAAGCGCCATCAGGTCCTGCACGTTCGGGCGGGTGGAAGAAAGGTCAAGCACCATGGTCTTGAGCTTGCGCGCTGAGAGTTCACGGGCCAGTGCCACCGTGGCGAAGGCAGTATCATAGCTTCCGCCAATGCTGGTGAGCGCATAGGATTTGGTGCTGTTGCGGGCGATGTTTTCGGCAATTGCCGTCACCGCGCGCACCAGGGGTTCCGCCAGTTCCGGCACGGCGCTGACGTCTTCGAGTTGCACAAAGGCCTTGATCAGCTGGGGCACAAACGGGAACGTCGCCAGGACCTGCGGCACATTTTCGGCGGTTACCGCTTGCGGCGCAGCCGCCATGCCCCGGCGCAGGAGCGCGGCATCCTCGGCGGCAATCCCGATGTCGAGATCGGGAACCGGCACGGCGGCATTGCTCCGCGCCACATGGGCGGGCACCCGCTCGGGAACCGGTTCAGCCACACGCGCCGCCATTGCATTCATCCGGCCCGTCTGGCGGATCACTTCAAACAGGAATGCGAGGCCAAGGCCAAGCGCAAGCCCGGCAAGCGCGGTCAGCATCAGGGTCGGTCCGGGCTTCGGAAAGAATGGCATGGCTGCAGCGCTTGCCGTCTGGATGACACGGGCATAGCCCGGCTGCAGGTTTAGGTCCTGGCGCGCATTTGCATCGGCATAGCGGGCCAGCATGGTCTCAAGCAGCGTGCGGTCCGCGGCAGCCTCGCGCTCCAGTTCATTCAGCTTCACCTCGCTCTGCAAGGCTCCGCCCTCGCGCGATTTCAGTTCATCCAGGCTGCGGCGCAGGCTGTCGGCTCGCGCCTCGGCCACCTTCGCCTGCCCCTGCAGCGAATCCACAACCCTCAGGGCTTCCCGGCGCAACTGCTTCTCAACGCCTTCCAGTTCCCGCTGGGCTGCGATCATCTTGGGATGGCTGGGCAGATAGGTCGCCGAAAGCTCCGAGACCTTGCGCATCGACGTTGCCTGCTGTTCGCGCAGACGCTGGACAACGGCATTACCCAGAACCTCTGCGGAAGCATCCACCGATCCGACGCTCTCCAACATCGCCACAATTTCATCCGCCTTGGCGCGCGCTTCGGTGCTTGCCGCCTCTGCAAGGGTGATCTGTGAATTGAGTTCGGAGATTTCCTGCGTGCCAAGTGTCGCGGTCTGCCCTTTCAGCAATCCGGCTTCGGCGCGGTACTTCTCGACAGCGGCCTCCGACGCGGCAACCTTCTTGCGCAGGACGTCGATCTGCGCGGCGAGCCAGTCGCGGGCACGTGCATTCGGTCCTGAAAGGCTCTCGCGCGTCGACAGTACGAAGGTTTCAGACAGGGCGTTGGCAACCGCGGACGCTGTCTTGCCATCAAGCGCCTGATAGCGGACCACGATCACGTTCGACTGGGGAACCTGGTAGATGGCGGCGTTCTTGACAAGGTGCTCGACGGCACGCTGCTCCTTGTCCATCAGGCGGGGATCTGTGCCAAAGCCAATGGCCAGCATGGTCTTCTTCACCGTGCCCATGCCCTTGCGCAGCGGATCAAATTCACCCTGCCCCTCAAGCTGCAACTGTTTGACGACCCGGCGCGCCAGATCTTCCGACTTCAGCACCGAGACCTGCGAAGCTACGAACCTGTCGTCGATCTGGTCGGTGCGCTGCTCCTGCACATTGTTGGGACGGTCAAAAGGCGTCGCGAGGTTGGCAACGAGCAACTGGGCTTCGCTGGCGTACTGTGGGGCGTTGACGGCGAGGATCCCGAATCCCGCGACTGCACCGAGCGCAAGGCAGGAAGCGATCAGAACGGAACGGCGCAACATGCCGCGCGCGATGTCGGCGACACTCAGACTCGGGGCTGGCTGATAAGGCTGCTGCATATCGTCCCTGAAACTCAATTGAAACTCACTTCAGACTCATTCTCACGCGCATTAAATGCACGCGGGCTGGAACGCCGAAGGCACGCCACCCAGACTCCAGCAATCCGCGATTATGGTTTCCGTTCCCTTAACAATGGCGGTTTCCGGGGGGTCCGGGGTATTTCACGGGGATCCCGGCGCTTAAGCCATTGTTCACCATAAGTCCGTAAGCCTTGCAGCATCGCACGGGGTTCACGCTCCGCGCGCAGTTTGTGTGAATGTGGTGTCCGATGCGTATTCTGTTGCTCCTCCTCATGGCTGTTTCGCTCCAGGCCTGCGCCAGCACGTGGGAGACAGATGGCCCTGCCTCCCCTCCCGGCGGAACCGGCATCACGGCAGAGGACACACTCGCCGAAGGTCCAGATGCAGTTGCCTCCATCACGCAGCTTCCCCATCACAATGACGTGGGTGCGCTTCCTCCCTTCGCGACCCAGGGTCACGCCGCCGCCTACGAATTTGCCTCGGGCTACCGCGTCGGTGCTGGCGACCGCCTGAGCATCCGCGTCGCAGGTGAGACCGACCTCACCGGTGAATTCGTGGTGGATCCATCCGGCGTGCTCTCCATGCCCTATGTGCAGTCCGTGCCCGTGGCAGGCCTCACCAGTGGCGACATCGAACAGATCATCACAAAACGCCTGCGCGCTGGCTATCTCCGTGACCCCAAGGTCTCGGTTCAGCCCGTCAACCTGCGGCCCTTCTTCATCATGGGTGAAGTCACGACAGGCGGCTCCTTCCCCTATCAGGGCGGACTCACCGTGCAGCAGGCGATCGCCACGGCAGGCGGTTACAGCGCCCGCGCTGATCAAGGGCAGGTGCTCATCACCCGCCGCACCGCAAACGGCACAAAGACCTACAAGGTGCCTGTCACCACGCAGGTCTATCCCGGCGACATCGTCTTCGTGCGCGAACGCTGGTTCTGACCGGAGCGAGGCTGTGCGCATTCTCCACGTCTTCCGAAGCCCGGTGGGCGGCCTGTTCCGCCATGTCCGTGACCTGTCGCGCGGGCAGTCCCTGCAGGGCCACCACGTCGGCCTGTTCTGTGATTCCTCGACAGGCGGCGAAACGGCAGGAACATCCCTCGCCCACTGCCGGAACTGGTGCGCTGGAGGTGTCAGCACCGTTCCCATCTCGCGGCTGCCTTCGGTGTCAGACCTTGCGGTTGTCACCGAAGCGGGCCGGATTGCCAAGGCAGGCGCATTTGACATCATTCACGGCCATGGCGCGAAAGGCGGGCTGATTGCCCGCCTCGCGGCACGGCGGTTGGGCCTGCCCTCGGTCTACACGCCCCACGGCGGCAGCCTGCACTACCAATGGACCAGTCCCGCCGGAGCGCTTTTTCTCGCCACCGAGAAATTCCTCGGACGAATCGGTTCGGGCTTCGTGTTCGTGTGTGATTTCGAGAAACGGCTCTTCACTGCCAAGATCGGTTTGGCGGGCAAACCGTCCGTGATCGCCCACAATGGCTTGTGGCCGGAAGAATTCACGCCCGTCACGCCCCGGCCCGATGCGACTGACTTGCTGTTCGTCGGAGAAGTGCGCCACCTCAAGGGCATTGACCTGCTGATTGAAGCGCTCAAGCCATCACCACACCTCTCCCTGACCATTGTTGGCGATGGTCCGGAACTGGAAGACTACCGGTCTCTCGTCATCCGGTGCGGCCTTGCCGGGCGCATTCGCTTTGCCGGGCGCCTGCCCATCCGCGAGGCCTTCACGCTGGGGCAGATCATGGTCGTGCCGTCCCGCAATGAGTCATTCCCCTATGTGGTGCTGGAGGCCGCAGCCGCTGCCGTGCCGCTCATTGCCACCCGGGTGGGCGGCATTCCGGAGGTGTTGCCAGCAGACATGATGTGCAGTCCGGATGTGCCGTCAATCAGCGATGCCATCCTCCGGGCCGCCGCCGACATGACTGCCGCACGGGCAAGAGCTGGCGGTTTCTCACACAGTTTGCGCGAGCGTTTTTCGGTTGAAACCATGTCCCGCACTGTGACGGAATTCTACGCCACCCTGCAGCGTTAATCCTGCCCCCATGCGTTAATGATTGGCTAACCATGATGAACAGACGTGGTGAACAACCCCAGCGGAAGGCCTCCCTTTTGCTCCCCTGACCACTGAACGAAACTCCGTTTCAAAGTGGTACACGGCGATGAAACTGCAACCCGGACAGATCAGGTCGGCAACTCCGGTTGACCTCGAATCACTCAACTCCCCGCTTCCTCCTCCCTTTGAGGTGAATGATCCCGGTGCCGAGGCACCCTTCATTGCCCCGCGGGTGCTCATTGCAATCGTCCGCATCGCCGAGGCACTGGCCATTGCGGCGGCCGCGACGGCGCAGCTTGCCATCTACCCGGGCTTCTCCGCCGCCAATCCCGGTGTCTTCTATGCCGCCATCATCGGCAGCATGGTGCTGGGTGTTCCGCTTGCGGCACAGGTCATGGGGCTCTACCGGCTTGAACAGCTCCTCAATCCGCTGCGCGCCATGCCCGGCCTTGCCAGCATCTGGATCGGGCTCGTCGCAGCGCTGGCCATCAGCGTTCTGGCAACCAAGATGGGGCACAGCCTGTCCCGTGCCTGGTTCCTGGCCTGGGGCATAACGGGTTTCGCCTGGCTGATGGTCGGGCGCATGGCCATCGCCGCCGTGCTCCGTCATTTCAACGCCCGGGGCCAGTTGAACCGCCGCGCCATCATCGTGGGCGGCGGTGCCGGCGCGGACGCAGCCATCTCCGCGCTGCAGCACTCCCACGATACGGGCATAACACTGCTCGGCCTCTTCGATGACCGACAGGACCTGCGCAGCCCCGGTGAAACACGCGGACTGCGAAAACTCGGCAACATCGACGACCTGATCTCCTACGTCCGCAATTCGCGTGTCGATACGCTGATCGTCACACTGCCCACCACGGCGGAAGCGCGTCTCATGCAGATCGTCTCCCGCCTCTGGGTGCTGCCAGTGGATATCCGCCTCAGCGCCCATGACCAGAAACTGCGCTACCGCCCGCGCGCCTATTCCTACATCGGAAATCTCGCGTTGCTGGACCTCTTCGACAAGCCTTTGGGAGACTGGGGGCCGCTGCTCAAGGCCATCGAGGACCGTGTCATTGCCGGGCTCGCCCTGCTCCTGCTTTCACCCGTCATGGCACTGGTGGCACTGGCCGTGAAACTGGACAGCAAGGGCCCGGTGCTCTTCACCCAGAAGCGCTACGGCTTCAACAATGAACTGATCGAAGTCTACAAGTTCCGCTCCATGTACACCGACATGGCAGATGCGAACGCCAGCAAGCTTGTAACCAAGGGTGACCCCCGCGTCACCCGTGTCGGACGCTTTATCCGCAAGACAACGCTGGATGAACTTCCCCAACTCTTCAATGTGTTGAAAGGCGAACTTTCCCTCGTCGGTCCGCGCCCCCACGCCACCCGCGCCAGCGCCGCCGGAACCCTCTATGAAAACGCCGTCCAGGGCTATTTCGCCCGCCACAAGGTCAAGCCCGGCATGACAGGCTGGGCCCAGATCAACGGCTGGCGCGGCGAAACAGACACAGAAGAGAAGATTCAGGCCCGTGTGGAGCACGATCTCCACTACATCGAAAACTGGTCGTTAACCTTCGATCTTTACATATTGGCAAGAACTCCACTGGCTTTGCTCAACACCAAGAACGCATACTGACCATGTCCTCAACCCTCACCTCCGCTGCTCCGGCCCCCTTCGGCCTCACCGCAGCGAAGGTCAGGGCGGCACTGGTCAGCATGGTGTTCATCAGCTCGTTCTTCGTGAAGTTCGAGCCTGCCCCCAGCGACGTATTCTTCATGCTGGCCTTCGCCGCCTGTCTCACGGGTGGACTGCGGTTCTCGCCAGCCATCATGCCGCTCTTCTTCCTGCTGCTGCTCTACAATGTCTCCGTATTGGTCAGCTACACCTTGATCCCCTACGACCGGCTGGATTCCAAGGCCTTCATCATCGGCCTCGTTTACACCACCGCTTCCGGCGTCTTCTATGCCGCCTACATCAATGAAGACCCGGTGGCGCGCTACCGGCAGATCGCCCGGGCCTATTGGATCGGCGCCACCATCGGAGCGGCACTGGGACTGGCCAGCTACTTCAAGATTGAACCGCTCTATTCCGTGTTTCCGGATTTCGGCGGGCGTGCGCTGGGTGGCTACAAGGACCCCAACGTGTTTTCCACCTGGCTCGTCCTGCCCATGGTCACCATGCTGCAGGCCTTCGTGCTGGGAACCCTGCGCCTGCGCCCGCTGGCGATTGTGAGTTTCCTGATGATCTTCGCCGCGCTCTTTCTCGCTTTTTCGCGCGGCGCCTGGATCAACGCTCTGATGGCCTCTGCCATGACCATCGGCTTCACTTATCTGCTTTCACCCTCACGCCAGCTGCGTGGCCGCATCGCCTTTTCGGCCTTGCTGGGCATTGCCCTGCTCGCCGTCATCCTTGTCATCCTGCTCTCCATCCCGGCCACACGCGAACTTTTCCTCGACCGCTTCACGCTGGTGAAGGACTATGACGCAGGCGAAACCGGACGCTTCGGCAACCAGCTCAATGCCATTCCGAAACTCATGCAACTGCCTTTCGGCTTCGGGCCTTACCAGTTCGGCGCCATCTACAATCTCGCCCCCCACAACACCTTCCTCAATTCCTTCTCTTCCGGCGGCTGGGTTGGCGGTTTCGCCTTCATGCTCTTCGTCATCACCAGCATTGTCGTGGGCTTCCGCACAATCCTCATCCGCACCCCCTTCCAGCCCTATGCCATTCCGGTCTTCAGCTGCTTTGTGGCCGTGACATTCCAAGGCATCCAGATCGACACGGAACACTGGCGTCACCTTTATTGGATGACCGGATTGGTCTGGGGCTTCTTCGCGGCAAGCCTCGCCTATACGCACCGCCCAGCACTTCTGGCCGACATCGCCGAAGGGTGGAACCTGCCTGCACCGCGGCACGGCAGGCTGCAATGACCCTCAGGCAACTCAGGCATCGGCTGGCTGGCTCCAGCCTCGGCGCGCGCCTCTTTGGCAGTGGCGCCGCAGCCCTCATCATCAAGGTGGCGAGTGCCGGCACGAGCTATCTCATGCTCGTCGCCTTCGCCAACATGCTGCACGCCACCGAGTATGGCTACTTCGGCTATATCCTCAATCTCTCTGTGCTCCTGTCAGCCCTGTTCGGCCTCGGCCTTCCGACCCATGTCATGCGCTTCTGGCCTTTGCACATGGAGCGCGGCGAAGCCGCCAAGGCCCGTGGCCTCGTGGCGCTCAGCCTGCGCGCCCTGCTCGCTGCATCGCTCCTGCTCGCCCTCATCGGCGCGCTGTTGAGCTTTGCCAAACCCATGGCCGATACGCTGGGCTTCACCGAAGCCTGGCTGCTCACCGCGCTGCTGGCAGCCAGCTTTGCCTTCGGAGACTACTTCTCCGGTGCCTTGCGGGCGCAGGGAAACACGATCTGGGCGCTGGCCCCTCGTGACATAGGCTGGCGCGTCCTGGCCCCGGCCCTGGCCTTTGCGATACTGCTTTTCAGCGGTATCGCAACAGCCCGCACCGCCATCTACGCTTGCCTTGCCGTAATGTTGGTGGTCTGCGCCCTGCAACTTGGCAAACACCTGTCACTCACCCGCGCCCTCGCAGGTTCGGGACCAGTTTCAGAAGAGCGGTCGGCATGGCTGAAGCCACTCTTTCCCCTCTGGTTCTCGGGCGTGCTCTACGCCCTCATTCAGCAGTTTGACGTCATCGTCGTGGGCACGCTTCTGGGCGCCGAAAAGGCAGGCGCCTATTTTGCCGCGCAGAAAACTGCAAGCCTGCTGGGCCTCGCCATGATCGCGGGCGGCATGGTGGCCGCCCCCATGATGGCTGCAAGCTTCCACGCCGGACGCAAGGCCGAACTGCAACGCATCTGCCGCCTGCTCGCCATGGCCATCGCGGCAACGACTTTGGCGGGACTCGCTTTCCTCGCCCTCATGGGAAATCTCCTCCTCTCCATCTTCGATCCAGTCTATGTGGAGGCCTATGGCGTGCTCATGGTCCTCGGCCTAGGTTACACCGTCGATGCCATGGCAGGACCCTCCGCCTATCTCATGCAGATGACGAAACTGGAATGGACCTACCTGCGCGTGATGGCCGTGGTCTATGCCTTCGTCATCGCCTTGCAGCTCGTCTTCGTTCCGCGCTACGGCATGATCGCCGCGGCGGCAGCCACGGCCTGTGGCACCGTCATCTGGAACATTCTCGCCATTCACCTGTTGCGCCGGGAGATCGGCATCGATCCGTCAGTCCTCTCTCTGCTGCGCAAACCTCCGGAGTCCAAGCCCGTATCATGAATACCGCTGCACCAGACATGGCCGTCCTCATGCCGGTCTACAATCCGGGCCCGGAACTCGCGTTGACGCTCGACAGCATCCGCCGCCAGCAGGTGCCTTCGCGCCTCTATCTCGTTGATGACGGCAGCAAGACCAAGCCGGACTATCACGCCCTGCTCAAGGGCATGGACTACCGTCTCATCGAGTTGCCAAAGAACCAGGGCATCACCGGTGCGCTCAATGCCGGTCTCGCCGAAATCCTGAAGGGCAACTACTCTTACGTGGCGCGAGTCGACAATGGTGACATCAACACCGATGACCGCTTTGCCGCGCAGAAAGCCTATCTCGAAAGCCACCCCGGCCTATCGGTCATCAGCAGCCATGTGCGCTACGAGTATGAGGTCACCGGCCTCAAGATCGACGTCTTCAATCCCGAAACACCGGAAGAATGCGCCCGCCGCCTGCGCTACAACGCGCCGCTGACCCATGCTTCGATCATGTTCCGCATGGATTTCCTGCGCGCCTTCAAGATGTATTCAACCGCCTATCCGGCCGCCGAAGACCTCGCCATGGAATTCTGGGCGGACGCCAACGGCTACCGCATGGGCAACGTGCCACGGATACTCTACCGCACCATCGAGATGACTGAATCGATTTCCGGCGGTTCACGCAAGAAGCAGCTCAAAAGCCGCCTGCACCTGCAATGGGAATACGCCCGCTGGGGCAACCCGCACACCTGGGCGGGCATCGCCCGCACCCTCTTGCTGATGGTGGCGCCCATTGGCCTGTTGCGCCGGGTGAAATCCACCATCCGTGCAATCATGGGGAAGTGACTGGCAGGGGAAGGAAAATGGTCGGAGCGACTGGATTCGAACCAGCGACCCCTACCCCCCCAGAGTAGTGCGCTACCGGACTGCGCTACGCTCCGACTTGAGCCAGCGTCTAGCTTGCGCCCCGTAACTTGTCCACCGCAAATTCAGGCATGCCGCGCCAGCCAGAGCAGATCGGCGCGCCGCCCGCACAGCACATTCGCCTGATAGGCGAGGATCAACATCCAGCCCAATTCAGCGGCAATCACCGCATAACCGATCCCGAGAAGGCCGGGCATGGAGGCCAACAGCGCCGCCCCGCCGGCAAAAATCAGCAATGCCACCACACAGGGCCACGCCGTCCGCACCTGGAAGCCGCCGGTCGCCAGCAGGTTCTGGTTCATGCCGCTGAAGGCCCGGATCGCCTGACCCACCAGAAACAGCGACAGCAACTCCGCCCCCCGCTCGTAATGTTCGCCGAAGAACGAGAGCGCATACCGCCCAAGCAGCAGCGCGCCCAGCAAGGCCAGCAACGCCATGATCACGGTGATGCCATTGAGGCGCCACAGCACCTTGTTGGCCGCCGCATCATCCCGGCGCGCCATGGCCTCGCTGAAATCGGGCAGCACAAAAAGCTGCGCCGCCTGCAACACGAAGCCGGCAATCGCCGCCAGCCGCACCGTCACGCCCACCACGGCTGCGTCGTCCGGCGCGTACAGCAATCCAGCCCCCAGCATCACCACATCTGCGAAAGCGAATGAGACGATGCTCACCACCAGCAACGCCAGGCTGCGCGGCCGCATGGCCCTCGCATGGCCTGGCCGGTAGTCTCCCCAGTTGGAGAGATGCAGGTTCTGCCCTTCCATGAGCATGGCCTGCCCCAACGTCACGGCAACGACAAATATGAAGAAGGCCGCCAGCACGGCATGCACATTATGGCTGAGCCCCAGAACGATGAACACGGCGATGGCCAGCAGAAACAGGCCGGGGCGGATGATGAAGTCCGGCACATATGACAACGGAAACCAGCGCAGGCTGTTGGCCACCATGGAATTGTAGCGCATCAAACCCGAAAATGGCGCGGTCATCAGTCCCACCGCCAGCGCCAGCATCACATCACCCGGCAGCACCTTCATCTGCCACACCAGCAGCAGCAGCCCGGCAAGCCCCATGAACACCCACGCCATGTTCCGCAACACCAGTCCGTGGAAGGCCGCCACGCTGCGGCGTTCGCCCCGCGCCAGCAGCTTGGGCAGGTGCGTCGTCGCCAGTTGCGCCTCACCGCCGCTCATGATGAGTGACATGAAGGCCGCGGCACTCATTGCCATGAAGACATCAGTCACATGGGCGGGCAACAGCGCCCGCGCCAGAACCAGCTGTGTCAGCAGGCCGAGCCCTGCTCCCAGGAAACGCGCGCCCACGTAACCGGCGAGCGCAGATATCATTTTCTTGAGCGTCAATGACGCCTCCCCCGCTGATTCCCCCGGCACTCAGGAAGCGCGCTCAGGACGCGCGATCAACGCGTCGTCGGATCAAGCAGCTTGCGGGCGTCGGTCAGGTCACGCAGAGCGGCCTTCAGCGTGTCGGTCTGGCCGCCCGTGAGCTTGTGGATCACCTTCGGCGCTTCACCAATGGGCCGCGCCAGCGGCGCACGCCCCGGCGGCGGAGCTGTCCCCTTCACGATACGCGGCGCCGCTTTGGCCATTCCCGGCGGTGGGGCCTTCTCGGCGAGGATCTCAGGCTTGCGCGCCTTCGCCTCGCCACGTCCTATGGCGACGATAACTGCCGCGCCATCATCCTTGAAAATCTTCTGCACGCCACGGATGGTGTAGCCTTCACCGTAGAGCAGCACCCGGATGCCGCGCACCAGGTCAACATCCGCCGGACGGTAGTAGCGCCGTCCACCAGCCCGCTTCATGGGCTTGATCTGGGTGAAACGCGTTTCCCAGAACCGCAGCACATGCTGCGGAACGTTCAATTCGTCCGCCACCTCGCTGATGGTGCGGAAGGCGTCTGGTGATTTTTCCACGATAGGTTTCCTTGCCGTCGTCAGCTGTCGGTGTCGTCTTCGCCGGGCTCATGGCCGTTGATGATGTTCTTCATCACCTGGCTGGGCCGGAACACCAGCACGCGGCGTGGCGTGATCGGCACTTCTTCACCCGTTTTGGGGTTGCGCCCCATGCGCTCGCGTTTCGAACGCACCAGGAATGTGCCAAACGACGACAGCTTCACCGAGTTCCCGTCCACAAGGGCCTGGGATACGAGTTCCAGCACATCATTCACCATCTCGGCCGATTCCGCCCGGGACAAGCCGATGTCCCGGTGCACGACTTCAGCCAGATCGGCGCGCGTCAGAGTCTTGTTGCCCATGCGCTTCCCTCCCTCAGGAAGCAGCAAACTAGAGCGCTTTGCCCCCGTGGTCAATTGCCCGCCGGCGAATGAAGGCCGTTTCTCAAAGACTTAGAACAGGAAGTTAAAGCCGGGCGAGGACCGCCCCCCAGGTGAAACCGCCACCCATGGCTTCCATCAGCACAAGGTCGCCGGATTTGATTCGCCCGTCCTTCACGGCCACGTCAAAGGCCAGCGGAATGGACGCCGCCGAGGTATTGCCGTGGCGGTCAACCGTCAGCACGATCCGCTCCTCGGAAATGCCCAGCTTGCGGGCCGTTCCCTCAAGAATGCGGCGGTTGGCCTGGTGCGGAACAAACCAGTCGACGGACGTTGGCGTGATGCCCGCCTCATCCATGACCTCCTGCATCACCGAGGCGATGTTCACAACGGCGTGCTTGAACACTTCCTTGCCTTCCATGCGCAGGTGCCCCACCGTCTTGGTGGTGGAAGGTCCGCCATCCACATAGAGCTTGTCGTTGTAGCGGCCATCGGAGTGCAGCTTGCAGGCCAGAATGCCGCGTTCCCCGGGCTCCTTCTCCGCCGTCAGCACAAAAGCGCCGGCCCCATCCCCGAACAACACGCAGGTCGTCCGGTCAGACCAGTCAAGAATGCGGGAAAACGTCTCGGAGCCGATCACCAACGCCGCCTTCGCCTGTCCGGCCTTCAGCAACGCGTCTGCCGTGGTCAGGGCATAGACAAAGCCGGAGCACACGGCCTGCACGTCAAACGCCATGCCATGCCGGATGCCGAGATCAGCCTGAACGGAGGTCGCCGTCGCCGGAAAGGTCTGGTCCGGCGTGGAGGTGGCAAGAACAATGAGGTCAATCTCCTGCGCGTCCATCTTGGCCGCCGCCAGCGCCTCGCGCGCCGCGGCCACGGCCAGCGTGCGCGTGGTCTCGCCCTCACCCGCGATGTGGCGCGCGTGAATGCCGGTGCGCTCCACGATCCACTCGTGCGACGTGTCGACGACCTTGCTCAAGTCGTCATTGGTCATCACACGTTTCGGCAGGGCCGAGCCCACGCCACGGATCACGCTACGCACCATGATTCTCCTATTCCGCCGCTGTCGCCGCTGTCGCCGCAGGAGTGAGCAGCGCGTTCACCTGCGCCACGTCTTCCGAAATCTTGGCCACCAGGCCGTTTGCCACCATGTCGATGGCGACATCCACGGCGGTGGCGAAACCGAATGCATCCGTGCCGCCATGGCTCTTCACCACAATGCCGTTGAGGCCGAGGAACACCCCGCCATTGTGCTTGCGCGGATCAAGCCTGTCCTTGAAGGCGCGGAACGCGCCAGAGGCCAGCAGCGCGCCGATCTTCGCAACCAGTGTGCGCGTCAACGCCGTTTTGAGGAAGCTCGATATTTGCTTGGCCGTTCCTTCCGCCGCCTTGAGGGCCACGTTTCCGGTGAAGCCTTCCGTCACCACCACGTCCACCGTGCCCTTGCCGATGTCGTCACCTTCCACATAGCCATGATAGTGCAGCGGCAGGTTCAACTCGCGCAGCAGTCGGCCTGCTTCCTTCACCGACTCATTGCCCTTGATTTCTTCCACGCCAATGTTGAGCAGGCCAACCGTTGGCTGCTGCACGCCGAACAGGCAGCGCGCCATGGCCTCGCCCATCACGGCGAACTCCAGCAGCTGCCGCGCGTCGGCGCCAACCGTCGCTCCTACATCCAGCACCACGCTCTGGCCGCGCATCGTCGGCCACACGGCGGCGATAGCCGGACGTTGAATGCCTTCGACAGTGCGCAGGATGAACCGCGCCATCGCCATCAACGCCCCGGTGTTCCCGGCGGAAACCGCCGCTTGGGCCTCGCCCTGCCGCACCGCGTCGATGGCCTGCCACATGCTGCTCTTGCCGCGCCCGCGGCGCAGCGCCTGGCTGGGCTTGTCGTCCATTGCCACAGCCACGTCCGTGTGCCGCACCGTGGCAACCTTCTGCAGTTTCGGATGCTTCGCCAGCACCGGATTGATCTTCGCCTGGTCTCCGAACAGCAGAAAACTGAACCCGGGATGCCGTTCCGCCGCAAGCGCGGCACCCGGTATCACCATCTCTGGTCCCTGGTCGCCACCCATGGCGTCCAGTGCGATTGTCAGCGTTTCAGCCATTCCCTCTCACACGAATCAGAATTTCAGGCCTTACCCGGCACTGGCGGGCCAAAATAGAGGCTTGCCCGCCCGAAACAACCCTCAAATTTCATGGCTTTGGCACGCACCTCAGGGTTTGTCCTTTCCCTTGAGCACCGCAAACGGCGAGACCTTGGCCACCGGCCTCTCGTCCGCGGGCTCTTCGGAAGAGGCGAATGTTTCACCGGGCTTGCGCGGGTAAGGATCAAGTTCCAGTCCCAGTGTCTCGGTCACGACTTCCCCAAGGTCAATCACGCCGTCTGCGATCAGGTCGATGTCGGCATCTTCCCCGAGCCCTTCACCGCCGCCATGGCTGAGGAAATAGCGCTCGACAGCAAACCGCACCTCGCTGCGGAAGGTTTCGAGGCTGATCACCGATTCCTGTTCAACGTCGGCGATCACCTCTCCCGTGACCTTGTAGCCGCCGCCCCGCCAAGGCTTGACCAGAAGCACCGCGGACACGCCATGCACCGCAGGCAGAAGCAGGCGCTTGGCCAGTGCCGTGCACTCCTTGGCGTCGGCCTTGATCTTCTCGTGGCTGCCCAGCGGCGACACGCGCGCCACCTCGATGGGACGTGAAAACTCTGGCACTGGCTGCATCATGTGAACCTCACGTCTCCACCCATCAGGCGGCCTGTTTCCTGTGTCGCAAGCACTTTCCGCGCTGCCTGCACCCACGCTGCAAGCGCGCTGACATCCTGCTCAGGCGCATCCGGAAAGATGTTCCGCCGCAACGCATCTTCCAGACCCGCGCCGGACGACAGCGCTTCGGCATAGGCCTGCACCCGGCCATAGAAGGCCTCTGCCATCTTCCGCACCTTCTTGCCCACGGAAATGTCACCGACACCCATTTCCCGCAGAGACCGGTCCATGTCCTTGAAAAACGTGTCGGTGAGAACCTGCCGGAAATCCTCGACCGCAGGCCCCTCTCCCTTGAGGCGCTCCAGAACAAGAAACAGGTGCAGGGCGATCATGTCAAAACGCCCGTCCACCGTGTCGGGCACGGCCCACCGCGCATAAAAAACCTCCTGCCGCGCCGCAGCCACAATCCTCTCATAGAGAACCTGCGCCGCGTCAGGCCTGCGGGACAACCGGTTGAGAATGCGGCTCAGGAACATGTGCTTGTCCGGATCAGTCGTTTCGGGCAAGAGGTCGGGGAAATTGTGACAAGACAAGACATGCAGAATTCTTCGGGCAAGGCCACACGGCGGACCTTCATATGGCTGGGCGCGGCTGCCGCTGCAAGCCTTCTTGCGGCCTGCCAGCCCATGGTCAACCGCCGCGGCTATTATGCCAAGCCCGGCGCTCTCAACCAGGTGCGCGAAGGCCTGGCCAAGTCTGAGGTTGAAGCCATCATGGGCTCACCCTCCACCACGGCAAGCGTCAACCTGCAGGGCGACAGCTACTACTATATCTCCAGCGTCACCACCCAGCGCTCCTTCCTCGACCCGCAGGAGCAGACCCGCGAGATCATCGCCATCCGCTTCGACCGCAACGACCAGGTCACCAGCGTCGCCCAGTACGGCCTTGAAGACGGCCGCATCATCAATATGCTGGACCGCAAGACCCCTGTTGTGGGCCAGGAGTTCAGCATCATCAACGAACTGTTCCGCAGCAAGGGCGCGCCTGTCGGCAGCGTCATCCGCAACGCGCTCTGACCAGCCCTGCGATCCGTCGGGATTGACGGCCCTTCTGAGCTTTGCCAGCCTGTGGGCTGACAGGGAAACAGCAATATGGATTTGATCCTCACCGGGGGCCGCGTCATCGACCCCTCTCAGAATCTTGATGCCATAACCGAGGTGGGCTTTGCCAACGGCAAGGTCGCCAAAATCGGCAAGGCGCTGCCGCGTGCTCCCCACACGGATGTCCGCAACGTGGCGGGCCACATTGTCACGCCCGGCCTCATCGACATGCACACCCACGTCTATTGGGGCAGCACCTCGCTCAGCATCGATGCCGAAGATTTTGCCCGATCGAGCGGTGTCACCACGGCCATCGACACGGGCTCCGCCGGACCCGGCAATTTCGCTGGCTTCCGCAAGCATGTGATCGAGCGCTCGCAGACGCGCATCCTCGCCTACCTCCACATCTCCCACGCCGGCATTTATGCCTTCGGCCATGGCATCGAAGTCGGCGAGAGCGAGAACATGCGCCTGATGAACCCGGCGGCCGCGATCGAGGTTGTCGAGGCCAACCGCGACGTGATTGTCGGCATGAAGGTGCGCGTCGGGCGCTATTCCTCCGGAGATCAGGGCGCGGCCCCGCTCGACATTGCCTTGCAGGTCGCCGACCAGACTGGTGCGCCGCTGATGGCCCACATTGACGAGCCGCCCCCCTCCTATGATGATGTCGTCAACCGCCTCCGTCCCGGTGACGTCCTCACCCACTGCTTCCGCCCCTTCCCCAATGTGCCCTATTCCGGCCAGGGCAAGGTGAAGGCCTGCGTGGAGGCCGCCCGCAAACGCGGCGTCTTCTTCGATGTCGGCCACGGCGGCGGCTCCTTCGCCTTCAAGACGGCGCGCACCATGCTCGCCAATGGCTTCCTGCCGGACACCATATCCTCGGACGTGCATGTTCTCTGCATCAACGGCCCCGCCTTCGACCAGGTCACGACGCTTTCCAAGTTCCTCTGCCTCGGCATGAACCTCAACGAGGTCATCGCCGCCTCGACTTGCAACGCTGCCTATGCCCTCAAACGCCCCGAACTGGGCTCGCTCAAGCCGGGCTCCGTTGGAGACGCGACCATCCTCTCCCTCGACGAAGGCCGTTTCGACTATGTTGATGTCGTGGGCGAACACCTGATTGGTGACCGAAAGCTGAACAGCCGTGGTGTTGTGGTCGCGGGCAAGTGGTGGCACGGCGGCTGACGGAACCACAACCCGCCGTTCAGTCTGCATTCATGCGGCCAGGGGCAAACTTCTTGGCAAGTTCCCGCTTTTCCTTTCCAGGAGGTCATCATGATCAAACGCGTCGCGCTTGCCGCATTCGTCGCAGCTATCGCCACACCCGCCATCGCCTCCGCCTTCTGGGCTGGCACGGTCATCAATGTCGCCAGGAACGACGTGCTGAACCTGCGCAAATGGCCTGCCTCGAACTCGCGGATCGTCTTTGTCTACGACGATGGCGATAGGATTTCCCTCACCGGGCGCTGCAAGAACACCACCACGAACCTGTCCTTCCGCATTGATGCAGGCGGTTCCGCCAACTGGAAATATTCGAAGATGCGCAAGCCCAATGTCTGGTGCCAGGCCATGTCTCCCACCGGCAAGCTGGGCTGGGTGCGCGGCAAATTTGTCTGGCCGGAGTGATCCGGCCAGATATTCAACTCCCGCTCAGAACGCAATGTTCGCGCCCACCCGTAGGATGCTGACGCTGTTCTCGAAGGAATAGTCCTCGGCATTGGTGCTCTGGCCGCTGACCTCGCCAAAATCCATGTGCAGGAATTCCGCCTTCAGCGTCCACGCCTCGTTCATGGCGTATTCCGCACCAAAGCCCACGGCGAACCCGGCCCGCATGCCGTTTTCCATCGCCGTCTCACCTGGCGTATTGCCGATGGAGGTGTCGTCGATGTTGGCGAGTGCCAGCCCCGCCGTCGCATAGGCCAGCAGGTCTTCGCTCACCAGATAGCCCGCGCGCCCGCGCAGCGTGCCGAACAGCGGCCCGAAATTGCTGCTCCACACATGGCCGTCGAACACGGTCGTGGCACCCTGGCTGACATTCATGATGCCGAGATCGGCTTCCACACCCGCCACAATGCTGCGGCCCAGACGCCAGTTGTACCCGGCGCTTACGGCGGCCAGTCCGCCCGCCGGTTCCAGTTCGGCAACGCCATGGTCGCCAGCCCGGTCATAATGCTGGGTGGATGATCCCCAGCCACCACCAAGGCTCGCGCCCACATAAAGCCCCTGCCAGGCAAAGTCGCCAGAAGCGCTTGCAGGCACAATCGCCATGCCCGGCCCGTCATCCTTCAACACGCGGTTCACGCTTTCCGCCTGAACCCCGCCTGCACACACAACACACATGGCAAAACCGGCTGCCAGCCCGCTTACACACTTTCTCACGGCATACCCTCGACTCAAACAAGAGCCGTCCCTTCGCCGTCATCCCTGTGTCGTGCCAAAATGGGACAAAGCCGGGGCACGATTGCGGCCTTCCCGCCGCGCAAATGGGGCGATTGCAAGAAGGTGTAAGAAGCAAGGATACCGTTCCCGAGACGAAAAAGCCGGAACGTCACCCGTCCCGGCCCCCTCCGGCCTGTCGGCCACCTCCCTCAGCAGAGCTGAGGGAGGGTATTTGACGAAGACTTCCTTGGAACAGTGAGGAAGGTCTTTCAACTACGCTCCCTCAGCTTCGCTGGGGGAGCTGTCACGAAGTGACTGAGGGGGTCCCTTTGCCGAACAATGCTCTGCCAACACCGCCCCAAGCTTACATTTCTTAGTTCTTAGTTCTCAGTTATCTATCATCGATCTGTACTCGGGCTGTACGAGTTTCTGAAGCAGCGCCGTCGTGAAATCACATCCATATATCGGTTGTATGTATCCTCCAATCGAATAAGGGCCAAATGTCAAACGAGCACCAGACTTGCTGAACTCCCAAGAACCAAGGTCTCTAACAAGAAAGCGAAGATTATCACTCTCACCTTCTTCAAAGTCTAACGGCGCGTCAGCTTGGGCCAAACATACCGGAAAAAGAATGTCGAGAGCACCTTTCCGAAACACGTCCTCAAACTCAAGTTTCTTGCCCGTAATTCTGTCGAGGTAGATCGCATCAAAACTCGATTGGCCATGTGCCCCACCCCAGTAGGCGCCCTCTTCCCTGACGGCCCCAAGAATTTTATCGCTCGCAAACAACAGCCGCACCTTGGTGCTCTCGAATTGGTTCTCAGAAGTGAGGTCAACGCCTTCGTCAGGACCGTGCCAATCACCGATCCATTGATTAAATGCGATCTCGCCTGCAGATTGAGTGTTGTCGAATGTCAGCACTTCAAGTGAAACATAGGCGTCTTTCGCAGTGCCTACTTCTGCCTTGACTTGTGGTGTTGGCAAAGGGGATCGCGCATTCCCAAGCCTCGGTTCACCATTCAGGTATGCCACGCGCGCTTCGATTGCTTCTGCGATGCACACTTCATGCGCACGACAGTTCTGCAAGACCTGCTGATTCCAAATCCTTTGGGCCGTCGGGAGCGAATTCTTGGTTTCCGATTTCGATTTTTGAAGAACTGCCGAATAAACCCGGTTCAAATCGGCATCCTTCGCCAACAGTGCCGGACTGGCACAGATTGCCTTCTCGACATCCGTCGCGGCCTTTTTGCAGTCAATAGCGAACGCGGGCGCATCGAAGATAAACGGGAAGAAAATCAGGGCGCAAAGTCTTTTCATGCGGTGCAGTTAGCACGCAGCCAAGTTTCGCTACCAACGTCAAGTTCAGCCAGTTTCAGCAATGAACCGGAAATGTTTGCCGAGAACCAGAATACAAAAAAAGCCGGAGCAGTCACCTGCACCGGCCTTCAAACGTCTCACACCGAATCTGACGCCTCCACCCAACCCTCGCCCTTCCCTGTTAGGGAAGGGAAAGTCCGTCCCCATTTCCCCTCCCTAAAAGGGAGGGGTCAGGGGTGGGTGGAGGCCGCGAGGTCAGTTCCTTAGTGTCCCGCCAACCCCGCCAACAGCAGCAGTGCCAGGAAAAACGCGCCATGGGCAATCTGCGCAATCC